>Ga0187771_10002682_pt1 | contig 12308 bp, 11 predicted proteins | sample 0116_SJ02_MP15_1_FD_133139 | JGI IMG/M metagenome (GOLD analysis project Ga0187771, IMG submission 133139) | Tropical peat soil microbial communities from peatlands in Department of Meta, Colombia - 0116_SJ02_MP15_10_MG | ecosystem: Environmental > Terrestrial > Soil > Wetlands > Peat | place... | reverse complement strand
GTGTCGGTGATGTCCTGCGTGGTGGCGCCCCAATGCGACCACTCGCCGAGCCCGTCCTTGCACAGCTTGACGAGCTGCTGCACTACCGGCAGCACCGGATAGCCGATCCGCTCGGTTGCTTCCTTTAGCTTGGCCATGTCGATCAACTTGGCGTCGCAGTGGCGCACGATCTCGGCGGCGGCCTTTTTCGGGATGATGCCGAGCTTGCCCTGCGCCCGGGCCAGCGCCGCCTCGAAATCGAGGTATTTCTGCACGCGATTTTCGTCCGACCACACGCGCCGCATCGCGTCGGTGGTGAAGATGTCGCGGAATACCGCGGAATCGAGGATGGTCGATGGCATTCTGGTCTCCTGCTAGCCAAATTGGCGGGCGGACCTTAGCCTAATTAATCTTTGTCATCACCGGGCCGCGCGAAGCCCGGCCATGGCCAACGCAGGAGGGTCAGATGAACGTGAGAACCGAGCCGCCGCGCGGCTTCAAGCTCGAGCCGGTGCACCCGAAGCCGGAAGAGGCGCACACCATGCCCTATGCGCCGGCGGTGCATATCGTCGGCGCCTGCGACCTGATGTTTCTGTCCGGGGCGACGCCGTCGCCGCTTTACCACAAGCACCCGCATGTGGATTCCGAGCATGTACATCCGCATTCGATCGAGGAACAGACCAAGCGCGCCATGGAGGCGATCAAGTCGATTCTCGACCACACCGGCGCCAGCTGGCGCGACGTGGTGAAGGTGACGAAATATTTGACCGACTTCCGCGACGCCGACGCCATGCATGCGACCATGGCAAAGTATTTCGGCGACTGGCGGCCGGCCTCGACCACGGTGTGCATCAATCAGCTCTCTTCGCCAGGCGCACGCATCGAGCTCGACATGATCGTGGCCCTGCCGAAGGCATAACGCCTCATCCTGAGGATGGGCGCGCGGCGTCCGTCTCGAAAGATGGGGCGGCCACCGACCTCGGGTTTACCCGAGATCGGCACGATCTAGCGCGCAAGTCGGGTAAACCCGGCTAGCGTGTTCGAGACGCGTCGCTTACGCGACGCTCCTCACCATGAGGCCGAGAAAGGCGCGCGTATGTTACTCCCTCCTCATTTCGCCCGCATCGTCGATTCGGAAATCCCGCGCTTCTCCGACGCGGAAATGACGCGCCGGCGCGCAGCGATCGAAGCGCTGCTTGCCGAGCACGACTGCGATCATCTCGTGTTCTGTGGGCTCAATCGCTTCGGCTCGGCGGTGCAATGGCTCACGCAGTGGCCGGTGACTGCCGAGGCGGTCGGTGTGCTCACGCCGGGCGAGCGCGACGCGCTGTTCGTGCAGTGGGTCAATCACGCGGCGCAGGCGCGTATCGTTGCCGACAATGCCGACGTGGCCTGGGGTGGCGAGTCGTCGATTGGCTCGGCGATCGAGGTGCTCGACAAGCGCGGCTCGCGCAGCGGCCGCATCGCCTATATCGGGCCGCTCACCGCCGAGCAGCACGCGCGGCTGTCGGCGCGCCATCCGAACATCGCCAATCTCACGCGCGCCTACGCCAGGCTGCGGCAGGTGAAGTCGGCGGAGGAGCTCGACTGGCTGCGCATCGGGGCGCATTTTTCGGATCTCGGCATGGCGGCGCTGCGCGATGGCCTGAAGCCGGGCATGAACGAGCGCGAATTGGGCGATCTCGTCGAGCGCGCCTATATCGCGCAAGGCGCGACCAACGTCATTCATTACATCGGCACCACGTCGATGCATGCGCCCGACGTCGGCGTGCCGCGGCAGTTTCCGACCACGCGCCGCCTGCAAGTGGGCGACGCGGTGGTGGCCGAGATCAGCGCGGCGTTCTGGGATCATCCGGGGCAGGTGCTGCGCAGCTTCGCGCTAGGCGAGCCGACCAAGCTCTACCGCGATTTGCACGCGGCGGCAGACGCGGCGTTCGATGCGATCGCCGGCGTGCTCAAAGCGGGCGCCAGCCCGGCGCAAGTCATCGAAGCGTCGGGCGTGATCGAGGAGGCCGGCTTCACCATCATCGACGACCTCTTGCACGGCTACGGCGGCGGCTATCTGCCGCCAATCCTCGGCTGTCAGAGCCGCCCAGCCGGGCCGGTGCCGCAAGAGTCGTTCCACGCCGGGCAGACGGTGGTGATCCAGCCCAACGTCACCACGCGCGACGGCCGCGCCGGCGTGCAAACCGGCGAGATGGTGCTGATTACCGACAGCGGCCTCGAACGGCTGCACACGATGCCGAGGGGGTTCTTACAGCTCTGATAGCCTCTCACGGCCTCATGGAAAGGAGGCGCGAAGCGCCGTCTCGAACCATGGGGCAGCCCCATCCTTCGAGAAGCGCCCTTTGGGCGCTCCTCAGGATGAGGCGGAAATAGGCTTACCCCAGTTGCTCCTTCATCCAGTCCGCGCTCTGCGAGCGCCAGCGGTAGGCGCGGTTGTTGGCGATGTGGTTGCCGTCCTCGATCATCATCAGCTCGACCTGGCCTTTCACTTCGCGCGCCAGACGTTCGGCATCGGCCGCCGGCACGATGCGGTCGAGCCGTCCGTTCACAATGAAGATCGGACAGGTGATGTTGCCCGCCACGCCCTCGAGCGACAGCGTCAGCGCGTTCTTGCGCGCCTCCTCGTCGCTCTTGCAGTGGCTGCGCACGCGGAAGGCCTCGCGCGTCAGCGCCGGCAGCCCACCCCAGGCGGCGCCAAAATTGAACGGGCCGCCGAGCGCGATGCATGCCTTGATGCGCTTGTCGAAGGCCGTCGCGCGCGGCGCGTAATAGCCGCCGAGGCTGACGCCCCACATGCCGATGCGGGCGGCATCGAGATCGCGCCGCGTGCCGATATAATCGAGCACGGCCTTCACCGGCACCTCGTAATCGCCGCGGATGGGAAAGTCGTATTGTGCTTCGCCCTGGCCCGGCCCTTCGAACACCAGGGTCGCCATGCCACGCGCGAGGAATGGCGCTTCGTAAGCCTCGGCTTCCTCCTTGGTTGAATCGAGCCCGACCGCCATGACGATCACCGGCGGCTTCTCGATGCCCGTGGGCTTGCGCAGGATGCCGGCGAGCGTCTTACCCTGATAGGGGACGTCCACCCGCTCGCCCGGCGGGCGCAGATAGGGCAGTGCCAATTGGCGGCATTCGATCTGCTTCTTGTGCGCGGCTTTCATCTGCGCCTGGTCGCGCACGAACAGGAACGAGGCGAAGTGGTAGTAGACGCCGGCGCGCTGCAGGCATTCGCCGGCGGTGAGGAAATGCTTCTTCGCCAGCGCCTCGCGGCCGATCGCCTCGTGATGCGCGGCGCGCGCCGACCAAGCCCTGCACCAATCGTCGAAGGAGGTGAGCGAGCCGGTGACTTCCTCGAAGTCGGTGAGCACCACGCCATTGGCGACAAAGCGCGCGCCCCAATGCGCGATCGCGGCCTTGAGAACGGGATCGGATGACATGCTTACTTACTTTTCCTCGATGGAATGAGGCGGACTTGGGTCGGCGGCGGCGATACCACGACCGGACGCGCTGTGTACACCGGCTTCCGCATGTGCCGTCCGGTAACCTTATGTGTGCGGCCGCCGGCCGCCCGGTGCCGTGAGCGGAGCACGCGGCTTTACGTGCCAGTAGGTATTTTTCGCGCGCAAACGCCTCGTTAGGCTCAATCATTCGTTACGCGCCGAGCGCGCTTTCGAGCCAGTATTGTTAATTGCTTGAATGGTTACTCGAATGTGATGCGTGATGCATACCAACCGTAAACAATAGTCATTCAGTCGCTCTTCAGCATAGTCCGAATTGCGCGAAGCAAATTAGCATTTGAATACTTTGTCGCTCCTAGTCTTGCCGCTACCAAGTTCGTGGGTGGCCTCAAACAGGACAAGAAGCCTTGCGCGCCAGTACCATCGTCATGATCGGCTTCGCCGTCGTGTTCGGCCTGCTTGCCGTCTTCATCGCGCAAGTCTGGCTGAACAACCAGGCGCACATGCAGGCGAAGCATTTCGAATCGAACAAGCCGGCGGTGGCGATGAAAAGCATCGTCGTCGCCGCTCAGCCGCTGCGCTTCGGCGCCGAGCTCAATGAATCGATGCTGAAGGAGATTCCCTGGCCGGCGGACGCGGTCCCTGCCGGCGCCTTCAGCAAGATCGGCGACGTGTTGCAAGGCGGACGCCGCGTGGTGCTCACTGCGATCGAGCCGGACGAGCCGGTGCTGCCGCTCAAGATCACCGGGCCGGGCCAGCGCGCGACGCTATCCTCACTGGTCAAGCCGGGCATGAAGGCGGTGACCATCCGCGTCAACGACGTCGAAGGCGTCGGCGGCTTCGTGCTGCCGGGAGACCGCGTCGACGTCGTGCTGACAAGGCAGATCGACAAGGGCTCGGCCTCGACCGAAGTCGTACTGCAGAACGCGCGCGTACTCGCCGTCGATCAGAGCGCCGACGAGCGCACCACCAAGGCGACGGTAGCCAAATCGGTCACGCTCGAGGTGAGCACGGTGGAGGCGCAGAAGGTTTGGCTCGCCTCCTCGGTCGGCAATCTGTCGCTTCTGCTGCGCAAGGCCGGCGAAACCGGCGAAACAAGAACGCACAAGGTCACGCTCAACGATTTGAGCGGCAACGAGGTGGTCAGCAAGGACAAGGAGGCGACCGCGACGGTGGTCGTCACTCGCGCCTCGGCGAAGCAGGAATACACCGTGCCGGTGGAAGGCAGCCGCGGCGACATGACGACGGGCCAGAACGCGGGGATTCGCTAATTCCGGGTATCAAGTCAATCGAGGGGGAGCATGCCGTGAACGATAACAACGAAATCGCCGCCGGCTTCGTCTGGCGGCGCGGGGACAGGAGCAGGGGCGCCGGCCATTGGCTGTGCGATCTCGCGATCGCCTTGATGATCGCGCTGGCGGCGGTGCTGCTGCTCATGGCCGGCAATGCCTACGCGCAGGAGCGCATGATCCAAATCGCCAGCAGCGCCCACACCGCCATGGTGACGGTCGCCATCGGTAAGTCGCAGGACGTGCACACCTCCACCAGCTTCGTCGACGTCATGGTCGGCGATCCGGAGGTCGCCGACGTCAATCCGCTGACCGATCACACGCTGTCGATTCTCGGCAAGAAGATCGGCACCACGCGGGTGTCGGTCTATGCCGAAGGCAAGAAGCTGATCGGCATCTTCGACGTCGAGGTCAATTACGACGTCAGCCGACTGAGGAACGAGCTCAAGCGCCAGTTCCCCGGTTCGCATCTGCATGCCTCCTCAGTCAACGGCCGCATCATGCTGTCGGGCGACGTGACCGACGCGGTGACCCTCGACCGCGCGGTGACCATCGCGCGTCAGTTCAGCCCGGAGATCATCAACACGGTGGCAGTGATGGCGCCGCAGCAGGTGATGCTGGAGGTGCGCTTCATCGAGATTTCGCGCAACGCCGGCCGCGAGCTCGGCGTGCAGTGGAACACCTTCGGCAACCCCAATATCAATATCGGAAACAACGTTGCGGCCAACGGGCTGCCCATCCCCTCGCCATCGGCGGTAACCTCCGCCGGCCTACTATCCGGCTCGGCGCCGTTCGGCTTCATGATTGCCAATCTGGTCAAGGACGGAATTTCGGCCGACGTCGCGATCAATGCCCTCGAGCAGAAGGGGCTGGCGCGCAGCCTGGCCGAGCCGAATCTGGTCGCGCTTTCGGGCGACACCGCAAGCTTCCTGGCCGGCGGCGAATATCCGATTCCTGTTTCCGGCAACTTCGGGCAGATCACCGTCGACTACAAGAAATACGGCGTCGGTCTTGCCTTCACGCCAACCGTGCTCGGCCGTGGCCTGATCAACATGAAGATCGAGCCGGAGGTAAGCCAAATCGACACCACTCATACTATATCGGTTAGCAACGGCGTTTCGGTGCCGGCATTGATCGTGCGCCGTGCGTCGACCACCATCGAGCTGCGCGACGGCCAAAGCTTCATGCTCGGCGGTTTGTTGCAGACCAACAATCAGAACCTGATCGATCAGCTACCCTGGCTCGGCAGTGTGCCGGTGCTGGGCACGCTGTTCTCGTCGAAATCGTATCAGCAGAACCAGACCGACCTCGCCATCGTCGTGACGCCGCACATCGTACGGCCGATGCGGCCGGGCGACGTGGTCAGGACGCCGGCCGACGATTCGCTGCCGCCCAACGATCCCGACTTCTTCCTGCTCGGCAAGGCCGAGATCTCGCGGGCCGAAGCGAAGGCGCTCACGCCGGTCACCGCCCGCATCGCCGCCGCCGGCGACCGACCGTTCACCGGCCACATGCTCGATCTGCCGAAGGGGGATTCCAATGCAGCCGTCCAGTAACGTCTTGCGCGGGCTCGCGCTCGCCGCGCTCATCGCCGCGCTCGCCGGCTGCTCTCAATATTTCGACCGCCGCGAAACCATTTCGCTTGGCGGCGGCGATTCGATCGCGACCGACAAGGTCGCGCAGATGGCCGATCCCTGGCCACGCGCCAGCGCCGACCGTGACATCGCCTTCAACGGCGCCAAGATGGAAACGGCGGTCGAGCGCTATCGCACCAACCGAGTGATCCAGCCGCGCGGCAACGACACCTCGTCTAGTTATCAGCAGACGCAGGGCTCCAACGACCAGAACAACACGGCGCCGGTGGGCCCGACGGTCAGCCAGGCGGCGGCGCCGGTCAAATAAGCGGGATCGGTTGACGTCATGCGCCTAGGCCGAAGTCAGAGCTCCGATGCCAGCCGGACCCGCGTGGTGGTGGTCACCGCCGACGCCGAGTTCGACCGTTCCGTGCGCGCCACCTTTGGCGCCTCGAGCGCAATCGACGTTGCCGCGGTGTCGGGGCGGCTCGCCGAGCACGGCGACAAGCTCGACGTCGCCAATGCCACCGTCGTGGTGGTCGATCTCGACGCCGGCAACGACGCCGAGATGCAGGCGCTGGCGCGGCTGACGGCGCGCGTGCAGGCCTGGCCGCCGATCGTCGCGGTGACGCAGAGCTTCGACGAGAATGTCGCGCGTATACTGCTGCAGATGCGCATTGCCGATTTCCTGGTCAAGCCGGTGGCGGCGATCGATCTGGTGCGTGCCTGCGCCCGCGTTTCGCAGAACCAAAACGGCGCCGCGGCGTCGACCGAGGCGCAGATCTTCACTTTCCTGCCCGCCGTCGGCGGCGCCGGCGTCACCACGCTCGCGCTGCAGACGGCTATGGCGATGCTCAACAGCGGCGGCGCGCGCGGCAAGGCGGCGACCTGCCTGCTCGATTTGAATTTCCAGAACGGTACCGCCGCCGACTATCTCGATCTCGAGCCGCGCCTCAATCTGGCGGAGATCGAGCCGCGGCCGGACCGGCTCGACCGCCAATTGCTCGAGGTGATGCTGTCCTATCACGCCTCGGGGCTTGCCGTGATCGCGGCGCCGAACCGGCCGGCGGAGATGCGCTCGTTCGATCCCGACGTGGTGACGCGCCTGCTTGACTTGGTGTCGGCCAATTTCGATTACGTGGTGTTCGACATGCCGCGCACCTGGTTCTCCTGGACCGACAGCGTGCTGCTCGGCTCGAACAAACTGTTCGTGGTCAGCGAGACCACGGTGCCGAGCCTGCGCCACGCCAAGCAACTGGTGGTGGCGATCAAGGAGCGGCTGGGCGAGGGGCCCAATCCGCAGGTCATCGTCAACCGTTTCGAGCACCGCATGTTCTCCTCCGGCCTGCGTCGCAGCGACCTGGTGCAGACCCTGGGCGACGCCTTCGTTGCCGCCATTCCCAACGACTACGCTCTGGTGCGCGAGGCGATCGACCGCGGCGTGCCGCTCGACGAGGTCAAGCCGGGCAACAAGATCACCGCGGCCTTGAAGAAGCTGCTGCTGGATGACGCGGCGAAAAAGCCGCAGAGCGAGAGCAGGGGCTTCTCGCTTGCGAAGAAGCTCAAGCTTTCCGCCGCAAGTTAAGGGATCAGGCGATGGCTGGCCGTTTCTCCGTCCGCCGGGTTGCCCCGGAGCCGCCGGTAGCCGAGCCGGCGCCGGCGCCCGCCACTACGGCATGGGTGGCGCTGCCGGAGGTGCCGGCCGAACAGGCGCCGGTGCAGCCGCAGCCGGCCAATCCGCTGCTCAGCAACAAGCTGCTCGATGCCAAGGTCCGCCTGCATCGCCGGCTGATCGAGGAAATCAATCTCTCGGCGCTTGAAAAGCTGCCGGAAGACGAAATCCGCCGCCACGTGCAGCAACTGGTGTCGCAATACGTGCTGGCCGAGCGGCTGGCGCTGAATACGCAGGAACTCGCGGAATTCGTCTCCGAGATTCTCGACGAGATGACCGGCCTCGGCCCACTGGAGCCGCTGCTCAAGGACGAGAGCATCAACGACATCCTCATCAACGGTCATGAATGCGTCTATGTCGAGCGGCGCGGCGTACTCGAGCCGCTGGCGGTGCGCTTCAAGGACGAGCAGCACCTTTTGCGCATCATCAACAAGATCGTCTCCGGCGTCGGCCGCCGCGTCGACGAATCGCATCCGCTGTGCGACGCGCGCCTGCCGGACGGCTCGCGCGTCAACGTGGCGGTGCGGCCGATCGGCGTCGACGGGCCGCTGGTCTCGATCCGCAAGTTCTCCAAGAAGCCGCTCAACCTGACCAAGCTGGTCGACGTCGGCGCGCTGCGCCCGCAGATGGCCGAATTGCTGGCGGCGGCGGTGAAGTGCCGCATCACCACGATCATTTCCGGCGGCACCGGCTCCGGCAAAACCACCATGCTGAATGCGCTCTCCGCCTTCATCTCGGAGAAGGAGCGCTTGATCACCATAGAGGACGCCGCCGAGTTGCAATTGCAGCAGCCGCATGTCGGCCGCATGGAAACGCGGCCACCCAACATCGAAGGCAAGGGCGAAATCCGCCAGCGCGAGCTAGTCAAGAATGCGCTGCGCATGCGTCCCGACCGCATCATCCTCGGCGAGTGCCGCGGCGAGGAGGCGTTCGACATGCTGCAAGCGATGAATACGGGCCACGAAGGCTCGATGGCCACCATCCACGCCAACACGCCGCGCGACGCCATCTCGCGCCTCGAGCAGATGATCGGCATGGCCGGCCTGCCGATGACGGTTGCCTCGATCCGCAGCCAGATCGCCGGCGCCGTCCAGCTCATCGTGCAACTGCAGCGGCAATCGGACGGCAAGCGCAAGGTCACCTCGATCGCCGAGATCACCGGGCTCGAAGGCGACATCATCCAGATGCAGGAGATCTTCAAGTTCGTGCGCACCGGCACCGGGCCGGACGGCGCCGTGCAGGGCCATTTCCAGGCGACCGGCGTGCGCCCGCGCTTCCTCACCCAGCTGACGAATCAGGGCGTCAAGCTGCCCGGCAACTACTTCGACCCCTCGCAGCCGCTCTGACGCCGATGTTCGACTTCAACCCGGTCTATCTGATCTATCTCCTGGTCGGCGTCTCTGCCGCGATGTTCGCGGAAGGCTTCTATCTGCTCGCCTACAACAAGGCGTCCTACCGCAAGAATCTCAACCGCCGCCTCAAGGTGATGCAGCACCAGCCGGACCGCGAGAGCGTGCTGGTGCAGTTGCGGCGCGAGCGCGGCCTGACCAGCGGCGGCGACTATCGCCTGCCGCTGGTCAATATCAATCAGCTCATTCTGCAGTCGGGCCTGACCATCGGCTTTGGCCGGCTGATGCTCTTTATCCTGCTCGGCGCAATTGGCACCTTCGCCGCCACCATGATGTTCGAGGGAAGCCTGCTGCACGCCATGTTCGCCGCGCTGCTCACCGGCTTCGCGCTGCCCTTCCTGGTGCTGAAGTTCCTGCGCGTGCGCCGGCAGAAGAAATTCGCCGCGCAGTTTCCCGACGCCATCGACATCATCGTGCGCTCCTTGCGCGCCGGCCATCCGGTGCCGGTCGCCATCAACATGGCGGCGCGCGAATTGCCCGATCCGATCGGAAGCGAGTTCGGCACGGTGACCGACGAGATTACTTATGGCGCCGAACTCGAGACGGCGATGCGCAACCTCTATTTCCGCGTCGGCACCGACGACCTGCCGCTGTTTGTCACCGCGGTCGCCATCCAGGGCTCGACCGGCGGCAATCTCGGCGAAATCCTGGAAAACCTGTCCTCGGTGATCCGCCTGCGCTTCAAGATGCGGCGCAAGATCCGCGCGCTGGCGGCGGAAGGCCGCGCCTCCGCGCTCATCCTCTCGTCACTGCCGATCGGCATGTTCGCGGTGATCAACTTCCTGGTGCCGAGCTTCTACGCCAGTGTCTGGAACGAGGACCTGACCAAGATCGCGCTGGTGCTTGCGGGCTGTTGGATGGGCATCGGCAACTTCATCATGTACCGGCTAGTCAATTTCAGGATCTGACGATGCACCTGATCGGCCCGGCCTTCGCCAACATCTTCTACGACAATGCCAACCTGGTGCTGGCGCTGCTGATCTTTCTCGCCGCCGGCACGCTCGCCTTCTCGGTAATGGCCTTTGCGCGCGTGCGCGGCTCGGTCAAGCGGCGCACCTCGGATCTGCTCGACGAAAGCGAGCGCGGCGCCAATCCGAAGCGCTCGCTGCGCTATTCCAGCCGCAAGGCGGTGTCGCAGCTCATCGAATACACCACCAAGCATTATTCCGCGACCAACGACGAGAACATGAAGGTGCTGCGTCAGCGGCTGATCCAGGCCGGCATCTACGATCCGCGCGGGGTCGCCTTCTTCTTCCTCACGCGCACCGCGCTCGCCGTCGGCCTTGCCGCCGCCGTGTTCCTGGCGCGGCCGATGCTCGCTTCGCAGGGCACGACGTTCTTCTGGCTGATGGTGATCGTCAGCGGCATCGGCGGCTATGTCGGCCCCAGCATGTATATCGATCGGCGCATCGCTGCGCGCAAAGAGGAGCACCGCGCCGGTTTCCCTGATTTCATGGATCTGCTGGTGGTCTGCGCGGATTCCGGGCTGTCGATGGAGGCGTCGCTCGAGCGCGTCGGCCGCGAGCTCGGCGACAGCTATCCCTCGCTGTCGGCCAATATACACATGACCAATCTGGAAACCCGCGCCGGCCGCCCGCTCAAGGACGCGCTGGAGCGCTTCGGCGACCGGCTGGCGCTGGAGGAGGCGCATGCCTTCGCCACCCTGATCAACCAGTCGATCGATCTCGGCTCCAGCATCACCGATGCCTTGCGCGTGTACAGCGACGACATGCGGCACAAGCGGCTCTCGCTCGCCGAGGAGAAGGCCTATGCGCTGCCGGCCAAGCTGTCGGTGCCGATGATGGTCTGCATCTTCCCGGTGCTGTTCGTTGTCATCCTGTTACCGGTGTTCGTGCGCCTGCACGTCAACCACTTCTTCTGAGCGGTGCGAGAACATAAGGTGAAGAATTTCTTTACTAACCTCCTCTAGCTTAACCCTGTCCCGACCGCGAGCGGTTCACTCAGGTTTTGTCATGCGTCCTGGAATTGTCCGAGCTCTCTATGTCGCGGCGGCCGGTCTGTGGCTGGCAGCCTGCAGCGGCGGCAAACTCACCAATCCGTTCGAGCAGACGACGACCCCGGGCGCGGACGCCTTCGCGGCGGCGCCGGCCAATGACGACGCGAGCAGCGCGCCGCCGTTGGGCGCCCCGGCCGCCGCCGAAGCCAGCCTATACGGCAACGACCCCTACGACGCCTTGAACCTCGGCAAGAAGCAGTATCGCGCCAATAATTTCGGGCTCGCCGAGAAATATTTCCGCCACGCCGCCGAGCTACATCCGCGCGACGCCGAGGCCTGGCTCGGCTTGGCCGCCTCCTACGACCGCCTGCGCCGCTTCGATCTCGCCGACCGCGCCTATGCGCAGGCCATCGCCATCGTCGGGCCGACCGCCGAGATCCTCAACAATCAGGGCTATTCCTACATGCTGCGTGGCGACTACAAGCGCGCACGCGCAAAGCTGATGGAAGCGCAGAGCAAGGATCCGGCCAACAGATACGTGCAGAACAATCTGCAGCTTCTGGAAGAGAGCTACCGCACGGGCAAGGCGATCGAATAGCCGCCCGTGGCGCGGCACAGCACGTACCCGCGGGACTATTTGTCCATCCCAGTGGCTCTTCTTGCGGCGCGCCCCGCGTGGGCGTAGCGCCTGTGCGCCGTCTCGACTACCATGAGGCGCGGGACAAACAAGACCGGGACTCAACGCCGGTCCTCAGGGGGAAATGCCAATGACCAATGCAGTGAACGCGGGCGCGCGTCTCGACCGGCTGCCAATCTCCTCGTTTCATTATCGCATCTTCTGGCTGGTGGGCGCCGGCATGTTCTTCGACGGCTACGATCTCTACGTGGCTGGCGGCGTGCTGGCCTCGGCGATCCAGACCAAGTTCTCGACGCTGCCGCAGAACCTGCAATTCATCTCGCTCAC
>Ga0187771_10002681_pt1 | contig 12309 bp, 11 predicted proteins | sample 0116_SJ02_MP15_1_FD_133139 | JGI IMG/M metagenome (GOLD analysis project Ga0187771, IMG submission 133139) | Tropical peat soil microbial communities from peatlands in Department of Meta, Colombia - 0116_SJ02_MP15_10_MG | ecosystem: Environmental > Terrestrial > Soil > Wetlands > Peat | place... | reverse complement strand
ATACGCATGTGGTCAGGGATATGGTCAGTGTTCCCCAAAGCCCCCTTGATAGCCTTTACGCCAAAAGACCGCTTTAACTAAAGACTGTCCCAACCTGACTCCGTCTTGCGAGCACCCATTTGAAAGTGATATAAGTAATTGCTCGCGGAAAGGGTGAGCAGGGTACGTCCCCCTCACCCCGCCCTCTCCCGCAAGGGGAGAGGGAGAGAAAGCGACGAAATGAAGGCCAAACGAGTTGCCATTACGGGATTAGGAGTATTCTGCTCGACGGGAAAGGATGTAGGGGAGTTTTCTCGTTCTTTGAAAGAGGGGCGAACGGGCATTGGACCGATCACTCTTTTTGATACTTTGAAATACCCATGCAAAATCGGAGCAGAGATCAGAGATTATCGACCGGAGGAATTTTTCAAAAAGAAAGGACTGAAGAAGCTTTCCCGGACAGACCAATTTGGCCTCATCGCTTCCGAGGAGGCGGTGAAGACCTCCGGAATTCATTCTTACCTTTCAGAAGAGGTGGGGGTTTGTCTTGGTGCGGGCGCAGGTGGAATGTTTGAGGCAGAAATCTATCACAGGGAAATCCTTGCCAAAGGAAAGTCCAGACCTTCGCTCATTTGGCCTTTTATCCCAAGCTATACTACTGATCGTGTCGCGGAAAGATTCGGATTTTCTGGTCCGAAATTCACCGTCACTACCGCGTGCAGTTCATCGGCCACGGCGATCGGTTATGGAGCTGACCTCATCCGAACCGGGAAATCCAAAGCGATTGTCTGCGGAGGGAGTGAAGCCCTGAGCGAACTCACGTTTGGCGGGTTCAATTCCTTAAAGGCCACTGACCCTTCTCCCTGTAAGCCTTTCGATCGAAAGAGAGCCGGCATGTCTTTAGGCGAAGGAGCTGGCATCCTCATCCTGGAGGATTTGGACGAGGCTGAGAGAAGGGGCGTCAAGATCATGGCTGAATTTTTGGGGTACGGCATTGGAGGCGAGGCTTATCACATCACAGCCCCTGAACCCACTGGAATGGGAGGGGCTCGGATTATAAAGGAAGCCGTGGAAGACAGTGGGATACTTTCTACTGAGGTAGATTATATCAATGCCCACGGAACCGGGACACCGCTCAATGATAAAGCCGAAACGCTTTCCATCAAAAACGTTTTTGGTGAAAGGGCTTACTCGATTCCCGTCAGCTCCATTAAGTCATCGGTAGGTCATTGTCTTGGTTCAGCAGGAGCCATTGAAGCGATTGCCTCGATTCTTTCGATCGTCCGTCAATTCATTCCTCCAACCCTGAACCATCAGCAAGGGGATGAGGATTGTGATCTCGATTATGTTCCGGGGAAATCGCGCGAAGCAAAGGTGGGGATTGTCCTTTCCAACTCTTTTGCCTTCGGCGGCAACTGCACGAGTCTGGTTTTTGGGAAGGTATAGAGCGTGTTTCTACCCTAAGGAGATTCTGAAACAAGTTCAGAATGACATTTTCAGGGTTTAGTCCGTAGCAGCCTTATCTACTGGAGGCGGATATTTTCTGTTTGCAACGGAGACGGATTATGAATGGCGAGAAAATTCAATATACGGCTGACGGAAAGCTCAATGTTCCTGATCAACCGATCATTCCGTATATTGAAGGGGACGGAGTCGGCCCTGATATCTGGAGAGCATCCGTAAGGGTTTTTGATGCCGCGGTAAAGAAATGCTATCGAGCCAAAAGAAAAGTCCATTGGCTCGAAGTCTATGCGGGAGAAAAAGCATTTGAATTGAAAAAAGACTGGGCTCCTGAAGAAACGATCGAGACGATTCGGGAACACAAAATCGGGATCAAAGGCCCTTTGACAACCCCTGTAGGAGGAGGGATTCGAAGCATCAATGTGTTACTTCGGCAAAAACTCGACCTCTACGCGTGCCTCCGACCCGTGAAGTATCTTCCGGGCACACCGAGCCCTTTAAAGCACCCCGAAAAAGTGGACATCGTCGTCTTTCGTGAAAACACCGAGGATGTCTATGCAGGGATCGAATGGAAAGAAGGATCGGAGGAAGTATTGCGACTCAGGGCGTTTCTTGAGAGTGAGATGGGAAAGAAGATTCGAGAGGATTCTGGAATCGGAATCAAGCCCATCAGTCGTTTTGGAACAAAGCGCCTGGTTCGAATGGCCATCCAATACGCGCTCTCTCACGGCCGAAGGAGCGTCACTCTGGTTCACAAAGGAAACATTATGAAGTTCACCGAAGGGGCGTTCCGTGATTGGGGATATGAGGTGGCCGAGGAAGAATTTGAAGATATCATCTTACTCGAGAGTGAATTGGCGGGTCGAAAAACAACAAATCTTCGCAAAGGGAAGGTCATTCTCAAGGATCGGATTGCTGATGCCATGTTTCAACAAATCCTTTTAAGGCCTGAAGACTACGATGTGCTCGCCATGCCCAACCTTAACGGAGATTATATGTCCGATGCTTTGGCCGCCCAGGTGGGAGGCTTAGGCATGGCGCCCGGAGCAAACATAGGAGATCGCGCCGCTGTGTTCGAGGCTACTCATGGGACAGCACCTAAGTACGCGAATAAAGATATGGTTAATCCTGGGTCCCTTATCCTCTCCGGCGCCATGATGTTCGACTACCTGGGGTGGAAAGAGGCCGGGAAAAAGATCAGGAAGGCCATGGAGAAGACCATCCTAAGGAAAACCGTCACATACGATCTTGCCCGTCAGATGAAAGGCGCGAAGAAGCTCAAATGCTCTCAATTCGCCTCTGCGATCATTGAAAACCTTTGACAAGCCTTGCTTTTTTAACTTATCATTAATCGGAATTGACATTCGCCTCCTTGTGTAATACGCTTTCGCCCTGAACCTAGCATGGTGCAGGGCATGGAAGTTACCAGAAAAAAAGGGAAAAGGCTGGTTATGGCAGAGACAAAGAAAAAGAAGGAGACCCCGAAGATAGACATCTTTAAGGCCTGGTGTAAGGCGTGCGGGATTTGCGTCGCCTTCTGCCCTACGGGTGCTTTGGCGAAAGATGAAGCGGGATATCCTTATGTGAAGGATATCGAGAAATGCATTAACTGCGGATGGTGTGAGATCCGGTGTCCGGATTTTGCCATTACTGTGGAAGCAAAAACCAAGGGAAAGAGGGTTGAAATAAAAGGTGGAGAGGAAGAGGCAAAGCCGAGGGAAGAAGAGGTTTCCCCAGAAAGAATTGTTACTCCAAGGCAATGAGGCGGTGGTGGAGGGAGCCCTTTACGCGGGTTGTCGTTTCTTTGCGGGCTATCCGATTACTCCGGCTACTGAGATTTCCGAAATCTTATCGATCAAGCTTCCTCAAGTAGAGGGGACCTTCATCCAGATGGAGGATGAGATTGCAAGCCTGGGTGCGGTGATCGGCGCCTCTCTTGCAGGGGTAAAATCGATGACAGCCACAAGCGGCCCGGGATTTTCCCTGATGCAGGAGAACCTGGGTCTTGCCATCATCGCCGAAGTGCCTTGTGTCATCGTCAATGTCATGCGCGGAGGACCGAGCACGGGACTTCCGACTTTTCCCTCTCAAAGCGATGTGATGCAGGCAAGATGGGGAACGCATGGAGATCATCCTGCCATCGTCCTTTCTGCCTCAACGGTGCGGGAATGTTATGAGATGACCATCAAAGCCTTTAACCTCTCGGAAAAATTTCGGACACCCGTTGTCCTTCTGACGGACGAAGTCGTCGCGCATATGCGGGAGAAAATGGTCCTCTCGGACGGAGGAGAGATAGAGGTTTTCAATCGGGTCAAACCCACGGTGCCACCCGAATGGTACATCCCTTATGAAGATACACCCGGCGGCATCCCGGCGATGGCGAATTTTGGGGAGGGCTATCGATATCACGTCACCGGTCTCACTCATGATATCAGAGGTTTTCCTACGTCGAGACCGGACGAGATCGGTCCTTTTATCGCCAGGCTCCACCGGAAGATCAGCCAGCATTTTTCAGAGATTCAGATGGCTGAATTTTTTCAAACAGAAGACGCGGAGATAACGATCGTCGCCTACGGGTGTGTGGCCCGGTCCGCCAGGAGGGCCGTGGTTGAGGCAAGGGAGAAAGGGATCAAAGTAGGACTTCTTAAACTGATGACGATCTGGCCCTTTGCGAGACCTGCCGTGGAAAAAGTCCTCCAGAGCTCCCAAATCGTGCTTGTCCCTGAGATGAATATGGGCCAGATCTCGCGGGAGGTAAAGCGAGTCAACCCGGGGGTTGCAAAGGTCTTCACCATTAACAAAGTAGATGGAACGATTATCACTCCAGAGGAGATACTAAACCGAATCTCAGAGGTCATGTCATAAAAATCGTTGCCCTCACCCTTTCCCTCTCCCCAGTGCCTGCCTGCCGGTAGGCAGGGGAAGGGGGTGGGGTGAGGGGAAGCCGAGCCAAATGTCAAAATTGTTTCTGCGTTTGTTTCGATCATTTCGTAGTAATTATTACGGGGGGTTTCCTGATGGGAGAGGTTACCAAGCTAATCCATAAATATCTTCGCCACGACAAGAAGTTCCCCCATGTCTGGTGTCCGGGCTGCGGGATCGGAATCATGTTAGGTTCCCTCATCCGGGCGATCGACCGGGTCGGTTTTGAGAAAGATGAGGTCGTTCTGGTTTCAGGCATTGGATGTTCGGGGAGGCTTCCCGTTTATGTGGATTTTAATACGCTACACACCACGCATGGCCGTGCGTTGACGTTCGCGACGGGAATAAAGCTGGCAAGACCCGGTCTGAAGGTGATTGTGATCATGGGCGACGGGGATGCAGTGGCGATCGGTGGGAATCATTTCATCCATGCGGCAAGAAGAAATATCGATGTCACCTCCATCATCCTCAACAACAGTATCTACGGGATGACGGGAGGCCAATCCTCTCCCACCACTCCTTATGGGATGAGGTCTTCAACCACCGTTTATTCCAATATTGAGCAGAATTTCAAGATCTCGGAGTTAGCCGTCACAGCCGGAGCGGTCTTTGTGGGGAGAGGAACCGTTTATCATGCCAAGCTCTTAGATAGCTTGATCGAGAAGGCGATTTTGAAGCCGGGTTTTTCCGTGGTGGAGGTGATTGCTCACTGCCACACCCAGTACGGAAGGCAGAACCGTCTGGGGACAGCCGTCGAGATGATGGAGTGGCAACGAGATCATGCCGTCACTGTGGAGAAGGCCGCCACCCTGAAGCCTGAAGAAGTGCAGGATAAGATTTTGATCGGAGTATTGGTGGATAAAGAGCTTCCAGTTTATCAGGATGAGTACGAAAGGATTCGGGAGAGAGCTAAGGAGATAGGGGGACAAAGATAGTAAATCCCAAATTCCGAGCACCAAATAACAAATAAATTCCAAATTCGAAACAAGAACCTGTTTTGGTCGTTGGAGTTTGATGTTTTGAAATAGTTTCGAATTTGGGTTTTGTGATTTGGGATCTGGATCTCAGACACGGAAGTGCAAGCTGACCAACTCTGGCAGAAATTCTTTGGGAGAAGGAAAGATGGGGTATCGGTATGAGATCCGCTTGAGTGGGTCCGGGGGTCAAGGACTGATTCTGATGGGAATCATCTTGGCCGAGGCGATTGGAATCTATGACGGAAAATATGTGGCCCAAACTCAGAGTTATGGGCCGGAGGCCAGGGGTGGTTCCAGCAAATCGGAGATCATCGTTAGCGATGAAGAGATCGATTATCCCAAAGTGATGCGCCTTGATCTTCTCTTGGCGATGAACCAGAGATCCTGCGATGAGTTTTATCCAGACCTCAAGCCGGAGGGTGTGCTCATCGTAGATTCGACCTTTGTCACTCAGGTTCCCGCTCCGAAGGCTTTCCAGGTTCCCTTTACACGTATTGCCAGGGAGAAGTTTAAAAGAGAGGTGGTCGCAAACATCATTGCCCTGGGAGCACTCGCCCAATTGACTCCGATCGTCTCTGCAAAAGCCGTTGAGTCTGCGGTGCTGGCGCGGGTACCCAAGGGCACAGAGAAATTGAACCGTGACGCCTTGAGGGCAGGGATGGATGCTGCCAAACGAGCGAAGGAGGCATGGACGAAGTTAGAAGTAGCTCCAGAGGTCCCCAAAGAAGACCTGTTGGATTCCTACTAACCCCTTTTCCGCTAATCAGAGGTAATGAGAAGAAACTCTTTTATATATTCTGCGACCAAAAGGCTAGCCCGGCTGGTCTTTTGCGTTTTTTACCGGATTGAGACCGAGTGGAAAACCGCGCTTCCTGATCACGGACCGATGGTCATTCTTCCCAAACATCAATACTGGACCGACATTCCGATCGTCAGCCTCGCCTTCAAGCCCCTGCTTTACTTTGTGGCCAAGAAAGAGCTCTTCAAATACCCGTTGGTTCGAGGCTACCTCTCCTTTTTGGGCGGCCTCCCTGTGGATCGAGCACAATCCATTAGAACCTTAGATTCCTTTAAGTCGCTTGTCTCCTTGCTGAGAGAAGGCGAGAAGATCGTCATCTTTCCCGAAGGGACTTACGTTCGAAACGGAGTGGGTTCAGGAAAAAGCCGGCTCCTCCAGATGATCTTAAGATTCCAGTCCGAACTCGGATGTTCCATTCCCTTTATCCCTGTGGGAATTCGGTATGGAGGCAGATCGGGGTGGAGAAGGCGAGTGGAAGTCTCCATCGGCTCTCCTCTCTTTGCGGAAAAGGATTCCGACGCCGTTCCCTTAACCCATCGGGCGATAGAAGAAATCGGTCGTTTATGTCGATTGCCCGTATGTCAGAGTTCTGAGTTCTGAGTTCGGAGTTCAGAGTTTCCAGGAGAAGTACCCCGAAGGCCGAATGAGTGACTACAAACTATCTTAGATGAGGAGGAAGCATGCCAAGAAGAGAAAGAGAACGTGAACTGGCGAGGAGAAGAAAGCGGAAAAAAGAAAGAAGGAAACTTCGTGCCAAAGGACTTTTGGCATCGCCGGCGGGCGGCCTAAAGGAGGGTGAAAAGAAAAAACCGGAAAAAGCGCCCGCAAAGGAGAAAGTCCGAGAAGGATCAGAAAAACCCGCTTCGGAGGACTAATCTCTCATCAAGCTCTTTGAATGATCAGATGGCTTATTTCTTAGAGGGTTCGAAAGACAAGATTGTCTATCAACCTCGTCTTCCCCAAATAAGCGGCCAAGGCAACAACCACATCCCCCTCTATCCGGTCGACATCCTGCAGCGTGTGGGCATCGCAGATTTGAATATAATCCATCCGGATTAAGGGTTCGGATCGAAGGATCTCGTTCATCTCGCCGAGGATTCGATCCGCCTTTCGCTCCCCCTTTTGAAGAATTTCCTTTGCCTTTTGCAGCGAGCGGTGCAAAGCTAGCGCGGCTTTCCTCTCGTCAGGCCGAAGGTATGTGTTTCGTGAGCTCATGGCCAAACCGTCCGCTTCCCGGACCGTGGGCATTCCCAACACCTCCACGCTCATATGCAGGTCTCTGACCATTTGTTGAATGGAGACCAGCTGCTGATAGTCTTTCTCCCCGAAGATCGCCACATGGGGCATCACAATCTCGAAGAGCATGAGGACCACCGTGGTGACCCCCTGGAAATGGGTCGGCCTCGACCTTCCGCAGAGGTTCTGGGTCACTTTCTCCACACGAACGATGGTTTGATGGTTTGAGGGATACATGTCGCTTGCTTCCGGGGCGAAGAGAATGTCCACCCCCACCCCCTCTGCCATCTTTCTATCCCTTTCGAAATCCCGGGGATAATTTTTAAAGTCCTCACTCGGTCCAAATTGAGTGGGATTGACGAAGAGACTGATGATCAGAAGATCTCCCCTTTTTCGGGCCTCCCGCATGAGGTTGAGGTGGCCTTCATGGAAGTACCCCATCGTGGGAACGAAGGCGATCGTCTTCCCGGCCTGTCTGGATCGAGAGGAAAATTCTTCCATCTCCTTGACTGTTTTGATAATTTCCATTTTCTTCAGGCCGACGCAGATTATTTGGATCTCATCGGAATAAAATACCAGGTCCCCTTCTTCATCTGTTTGATCTCCCGGAGCAATTGATCGAGGTCTTCTCTCCGGTTTACGAAATCAATCTCACTCGTATCGATGACTAATAGGGGACTTTGATCGTAGTGGAAGAAATAATAGTGGTAGGCTTCCATCAATGTCTTAAGATACTCTAGATCAATGCCCTTTTCATAAGAAGCATTTCTTGATTTGATTCGATGAAGCAGTACCTCGGGCTTGGCCTCTAAGAAAATGACCAGGTCCGGGGAAGAGATCTGTGCAGTGAGGAGCTGGAAGACCTGTTCGTAAAGGGCGAGCTCATGGTCATCCAGATTGATGGAGGCGAATACCCGGTCTTTATCAAAGAGGTAGTCACAAAGGGTGATTTGATTGAACAGGTCGAGCTGGGCGATTTCCCTCTGCTGCTGATACCGATTCAGCAAAAAGAAGAGCTGGGTTTGAAAAGCATATTTTTTGCGATCCTCATAAAAATGAGAGAGGAAAGGGTTATCCTCGACGTTTTCCAAAATACACCGGGCATTGAACTCCTTCGCCAATAGTTTTGCCAGACTTGTTTTTCCAACTCCAATCGGACCTTCTATGACAATATATCGGAACATGGCGCTAGTCACTCCTGACGTTCCCTAACACAAGCCGGACGCTTTGTCGAGATTCGACTAAGGGCTAATATCTTGGCTTTTTAACTAATGCAAACGTATTAAGTCTTCTTACGTTTCATTAAATTGCCCCTCACCCCATCCCTCTCCCCGGCGGGGAGAGGGGAGGGTGAGGGGGCCAGCTTATTCCCCAACTCTTTGGACCTTTGGGTTGCCGCGATCACCGCGCCCATCAATATTTTCCGCAAACCTCCTTCTTCAAGTTTATACAGACCGGCGGCTGTGGTTCCGCCGGGAGAAGTCACCTTTTCCCGGAGCAGGGCAGGGTGTTCTCCCGTATCGGAAAGGAGTTTCATGGACCCCATCACTGTCTGAGCGACCAACGTGAGGGCTTGAGGCCTCGTCATCCCCAGGTGGACGCCTGCATCCGTTAACGCTTCAATGATCAAGAAGATATAAGCAGGACCACTTCCACTCAAGCCGGTGACCGCATCCATCAAAGGTTCGTGGACGATGATCGATTTCCCGACGCAATCGAAAATCGCCTTGGCCAATTTGAGGTCCTCCTCGGTGGCAAGATTTCCAGGAGCGAGGGCAGACGCCCCTTCTTGGACAAGGACGTTGATATTGGGCATGGCCCTGATCAGTCGAAGCTGTTTGCGAGCATACGTTTCAATTGTATAGAGGGGCACCCCGGCAGCGATCGAAATGAGGAGCCTGGAGGAATCTAATGAATCTGCCATCTCTTCAACGACCTCCTTCATCGATTGCGGTTTGACGCAAAAGACGATAGGGTCGCATTGAGAAGAGAGATGGTTGTTGTTAGAAGCCTTCCTGACCCCGTACTTTTTTTGGATGAACCGGAGTCTCTCTCCATCCGTATCGAAAGCGGTGATGTGCTCGGGGGCTGTAAATTTGACCTTCAACAGACCAGCGATTAATGCCTCGGCCATGTTGCCTGCTCCGACAAAGCCGATCTCTTTCTTTTTTTTCATACGAGACTCCTTGAAGTAGATTGATCTCTTTTTAGCATACCCACCATCTTTTTTCTATTCAATTTTAACACAGGTGAGCCTTCTTTTTTCATAGAAGGGTAGAAATCCTTCGGATATCATTGAGGAAAGTTAAAATTGTAATTTAGGGGTTTAAGGGTATTCGGGTAACTGTTATAAACTGGGCGGCTCCTCATTCGTTACTTACGACTCCTGATAAAGCGGCCCTCACCTATTCCTCTCCCCGGCGGGGTGAGGGTTGTGTAGGAATTCAAACGTCTGAAACCATCCGGATTAAATAGTGAGTATGTTCGCATCTAAGTAGTTCTCTATTGCTTCCTTTGCGTCAGTCATCCTGTCTTCCGGAACCAGGACTGATATCTCAATATAAGGGCCGAAAAAATAGAGCAAGGCCCGGTGATAATAGCCTCTTAGATAGCAAGGAAGACCTTTCTGCTCAAGAAGACTTTTGACAAGCCCTGCCATTGGAACATCATGCAACTCAGCAACTTTTACGAGATTAGTCTGCTTTTTTTTCGTACGCATTTCTTCCATAAGATCCAACAGTATTGCTGCAACTGTGATAAGACCAATGCTATCTAAATGAAAAATGAAAAAGAGATTAAAAATGGCGTTTGGGGCGAAGACAACTGCGCATAGATATACCGCTGCGATAGGAATCATGAATTCAAGGCTCTGGTCAATATAACTTTCCTCCTTTTTTCCGGGCGGATATACAATCGATGCCTGCCTGTTCTTCAAGAAGGTGACAATCTTTTTAGGGTCATGAAAGAATGAGGTAAAGAGGTAGTAGAGAAATATTGTAATCAGAAAGTAGATGACATAGTACCAAATTCCCGGAGGTGTGAGGGATTCTGGCAGTTGCCGGTTCAGGTGAGTCACGTTTTTTATAAATAGCAGAACAGTAGTGGGCAGCTTGATCAAGGTTGATGTCCATTCCACCGGCATTATTCCTGCTGATGTAAGTTTTAACGGGATATAGGCTCCAGTACCATCGTTAAATTTGACCGATATTCTTCTAAAGCTCTTTTCCATCACAACGATGAGTACCATTAATGCAATGGCTAATATTGCAAATAATAGAAAATACTCGATTGGACTATGACTGTGCTCATCAGGTACCCATTTTATTTGAGGAAAGTTTGAAAGAATCCTTGGCCCATACCCGACGAGTATCAAGATGCTTATGCCGTGCCCAATGCCCTTTCTCGTAATCAACTCTGCTAGCCATATCATGATGAAGGTGCCGGCGGTAACGGTCAAAGCTGAAATCAGTCGAAAGCTTAGACCCGGGTTTCTTACAATCTTTTCTCCAACCGCTCCCACCATTCCTTCAAGACCACGAGCCAACGAATACCCCTGCCAGAATGCAAGTAGGAACGTTGCAAAAAGAGCTACTCTTCTTATCTTTATCCTTCCTTGATACCCGTCTGCTCTCCAAGATTTAAGCGGCTGGATGAACAATGACAGGATTTCGACGATCATGTATGTGGTTAAGTAAGGCAAAACGCCGAGAGCAATAACAGAGAATCTTTCAAGAGCCGAACCATAGCCAAAGATGCCCCGAAAAAAGCCTTCGTAGCCGAAAAGTTCTTGAAACGCCTGAAAATTGATTCCTGGAACGGGTATCAATGACAGAACCCTATAGAGGAGAACAAAACCAACGGTATACAGGACACTTTTGTGAAGATCAGTGAGAGTAATTCTTGGAGAAGTTTTCTGGGTATCTTCCTTTTTACTGACTTCATCTGAGAGCAGGCTTCCACAATCTGAGCAGTGAGTAACTCCTTCCCGAAACTCTGCGGGATATCCCATTTCCTTTCTGTGTGGGCAATCAGGATTCAAACAAAAAGGCATCGATTGGACCTTTCGCCACTCTAGTCCATTTTCTAGTTATTCTTCGGCGCTTTGGAGAGTTTCGATTCAACTTCTTTCAACAATTTTTGAGCATCCTTATGACCAGGTTTTAATTTTAAGACGCTATTCAAAAGGGTTTTTACATAGTCGTAATTTTTTGGGTCTTTTAGAAGTAATGATTTGGCAAACATGAAAATATAGTCCGGATTTTCAGGTGACAGAAAATAAGCATTTGCGAACTCGACCTGAGTTTGCAAAACGTCCCCTTTTTTGTAAAACGTTAAACCATTTTGATAATGATCCTCGGATTTGGACGAATCTTCAGGCTTAAGGAATTCTATCGATGAGAGAATAGTAAAAACATCATTCTCCTCAAGATATCCTTTTAAAGACGTGATCGTACCGCTTATACATCGCGTATCCTCCTTGTTATATACGGAAAACTCTTTGAGCGATGCCTCACCTTTTTGCCATCCTTTCAAAAAACCTTTAAGATCATTCTTATGGATTTCCTTAATATCAAATGCTTCCCCCTTCGGGGTTATAAGAGATCGTATTACCACGAGGCGAGGATTCCAGTTGTTTGTTAGTACATATTTTTCAAGATTAAATTTAGAACCAGACCCCAACATTCTCCAGAATGTCTCATCTACAAATAAATCATCATAGATAAAATCATTTCCGAACTTAATAAATGCCTTTGTATTGGCTCCTGGGTTTTGCAAACTGACCACCCATTTTTGATTCTTCCCTTCTATTCTAGTTAACCTTCTGATGCCAAATTCTTTAGGCATTAAGAGTGAGACATTGAGTAATTCAACTTTGCGATATTTTTCGAGCACCTCAGCGCTCTTAGGCTTTTCTAACGCGATGACTCGAGGTCT
>Ga0187771_10002680_pt1 | contig 12310 bp, 12 predicted proteins | sample 0116_SJ02_MP15_1_FD_133139 | JGI IMG/M metagenome (GOLD analysis project Ga0187771, IMG submission 133139) | Tropical peat soil microbial communities from peatlands in Department of Meta, Colombia - 0116_SJ02_MP15_10_MG | ecosystem: Environmental > Terrestrial > Soil > Wetlands > Peat | place... | reverse complement strand
TTCCCCTGATATTTTGAGACCAGGTTTTTCAAATCCTCATAACGAATGGTGTCTCCCGAAAGGTAGTCATCACCGATATAGAGTCTAATAATGTCTCCCCGTTGGGCCTCTGGAATCCGGTACATGTCAAAAAGAGCCTCCCCCATCTTTTTGTTCTCATCGTTTGTCATGTCGAAGGTTCCGATTCTCAAACTAGGAAAATCAGAAGACCACTCTGCGAGCTTTTGCTTCACGCCTTCACAGTGAAGGCACCCATGCGTATATAAAAATGCACCATAGACAATTTTCCGAGATTTCTTCTCTTCTTCGGTAGGGGCCTGAGGGATCCACCCCTCCGTCTTCTGTACTTGAAGGGCAGGCCAGGCCACGCCTCCCTTATCAGCGTAAGATTTAACTAACCCCTCCAGGTCTTTTCGAATCTTGGTCGCACCCCCAAGGATATTACTGCCGATAATCACGACGGGAAGTTCGTTATCCTCCTGCTTCAATTCCTTTTCGTACCGACCAAGGAGGTCATAGTTCTCCAATTTGTTAATGGAAAAAGACTGAATCTCGAGGGGGTACTTCTTCGAAAGAGGCTTGATGAATTCCTCTTGGAGCTTTTGCCCTCCGCTCTCTTCGGAATAGAAAAAGTAGAGCCTCACCGGATCTTTTGAGAAACTGACCTGAGCGGTGACATGGATCAGAAGAATGGAAACGAGACAAGAAATCCAAATCCAATTCTTTTTCATGGCTGCCTCCATTTCAGAAAATCTCAGTCCTCGAGCCCTTTCTTGATTTGATGGGCCCACTCCGTCTTGACGCTCTTCAGAGATTCGGCAACATACAACTGCCCCTCCTTTTTCACCTCTGCAGCTCTATTTTCATTTTTCAGATTCCTGTAAACGGCGACCAGTTTCAGGTCATTGTCAGCGATCAGGAGGTTCGGTAAAAAAATGATCGTTTGCTCGCCATACACGTTACGATATGCCTCATCTTCCGGAAAGTATTTGAGGACGGTCCGCAAAAAACGATTTGATTTTTCAAGGTGGAGGCGTGCATCACTCCATTTGCCTGCCTTCATCAGCGTTTCCCCTTCTTCCTTCTCTTGCACTCCTCCGCGGTAGTAATCATGGGTCGTGGTCGCATTCTCTTCCAGAACTTTTAGGCCCCGGTTCTCCGCATACACCTTCTCAAGATTAATCTCCTTTAAAGAATGAAGATGATCCTTTGGATATGTTTTAGCCGTGGGTTCATGTGTGTGAGTATCCGTTGCACAGCGGGCTCCCAAAAATCCGAAGATCAGGATAAAAGCCAGACACGATACTTTCTTCAAATGAATTCGATTCATTTTTTCTCCTTTAAAAGGTATTCGATCAGCTCTCTCATGTTCTTGGTTGTCCAATCCATTTCCTTGAGTGCTCTGGCAACGATCTTACCCTCACGATTGATGAAAAAGGTTTGGGGCCGACTCGAGACACCATAGGCATTGGAAACCGCTGCATCGTCCTCCAAAAGGATCGGGGAAGAAAAATGATGCTCTTTTTTATATTTGATGACATCCTTGTCTTTTTCTTTCGTCGCCACTTTGAGCAGCACAAACTCCGCACCCTTCAACTCTTCACTCAGTTTCGCCAAAGAAGGAGACTCCCTCTGGCAATTCGGTCACCACGTGGCGAAAAAGTTTAGTAAGATGATCTTCCCTCGCAGCTCTTTGAGGGAGACTTTTCCTCCCCCTATTTCCTTCAGGGTGAAATCCGGGGCATCCACCGCAACCCTGAGTTTTTGTACCCCTGCCTCTGAGAATTGCGCATTCACCACTCGCGCGTTCGATAGCAGAAGAAGCATTGAAAAAAAGACGATCGCCAATAACATTAATTTCCGATGCATGGTTATTCCTCCTCAGACTCTATTTTTTTATTTGAAAAGAGTTCAGTTCCCAGTCAGATGTTTCCTCCCAATAATCGCTTTTTTCATACTGGCATTTAAGCATGTACTTCACATCGGGCGAATACCAGTACCAGACTTTGCCCTTGGGTTGATTTGCTGCCTGTCCGAGCTTTTCCTGTGAATACTCCAATTTAACGGCTTTGAATTTTCCCGCTGCAACTGTGGTCTCCTCCCATCCGAGAGGAGTAAATGTCTCAATGTATGTCGTTTCTTGGGCTCCCAAGGCGCTAGGTTTAACGACATACTTGTCTTGCCAACTCTTCCCGACCTCCATAGGAAAATTGAAAAGTTTTTTGTTCCTCCCCTCGTATTTGATGCGTTTATCTCTTGCCATATAGTAGAGCCTGTTTAGGGAGGGTTTTTCATAAACTATAATCGAATCTCTGCCGCCAATGGAATACTTCAGCGAGTAACTGCTATCATCAGCACTCGCAACCGTGATGATCACGTCTTGTCCCAAATTCCACTTGTCTCCAATATTCCAAGTAGGGGCGTTAACCTTGTCTTGACAGAATAAGATCGCGGGAATAAATGCGACCAAGAAAATCAATAAAATCGACTTCTTCATTTCATCTTCCTCCTCTCCCCATTTCCATTCTTGCAGGGAATGTATATATGCGTTCCCCTACGTTGACTTCAAGCCTAAAAAAGGGAAAAATTTTATCCGATTTGTTGGCTCCAATATACCGGAAGTGATTATTTTGTCAATAATAAAATCGTATTGTGAAAATTATTTTCTAATCTTTGGACCAAACTCTTCTTTATGGACAAAAATATAGAACAATGCTCTCTTAAGTGTGGCTTTGCAAGGGGGGAGAGAGGGGCGCGAGAATCAGAATCTTTCTGGCCCATGATTATCAGAAGAATATGACTAGCGAATTAAAGAAATCCTTGAAGTATGGACTTAACGATATCAGGAAATTTATGACCGCTATTGAGGCGCTGCTGTGAAAGAAGAGAGAAGGGCCATCGTTGAGATACTTAACAAAAGATCCGATGTCCTTTTTGCAACCCTGTTCGGGTCAAACGTCAAGGGTTATGCATACGAAGGCAGCGATTGGGATATTGCTATTTATTTCAAAATCATCATTCACTCCCGGTTTTCCCAGTCAAGGCCGGCTTTGTCCCGCCAATCGACTCCGAAGTGCGTGTCGAAAAATCCGCTTAACTTCTCAAGAAGCTGTTTCCATGCAGGGAGGTAGTCGTGACTCAGCACGTCCTCAAGGAATGGAACAATCTCTCCCAGTTTTTCCCTTGGAAGGTAGGCCCTTGCCTTCGAATCAAACGATCGCTTCAAGGCTTCCAGAGACAAGGCATGGGCCGTCAGCATGGCAACGGGGAACTTTCGGGTCACGGCCAACCGCAACAGGTCAAAACCCCGCACGCCCATAATATCGAGAACGACCACGTCGTAAGTCCACAATAGCATCATATCCATCGCCTCGCCATAGGAAGTAGCCTTATCGATTCTGCAGTTTGGACAGGCAGCAAGGATTTCATCTTCCAGCATCTGGAGAACATCCGGCTCGTCATCAACTGTCAGAATTCTCTTTCCATCCAAAATAGATCCCATAAATAACGTGACCGTGGTTGGTGTCCGACTTCCACCCATTAAACCAGAAACGGGGATCGGGAGACAACCCCTCTTACCTCCTTTGACCCGACTCCCAAATCATCATCCCATCTTGCGCCCCTTGCATATCACAGATCAGGTTACAGATTGGTTATCGATTCATTATTTCTCCGGTTTTCTGTTCCCTTTCCGGTTTGTTGCTTTTCCGTGAACTTTAGCACGCTGCCTTAGCGGATGATTCAGAGTATCCCAGAGCTCGTAGAGGTTTGAGAATGCTTTCTTCTCATGCACTCCAACTTCCTCGACAACCCCGACCAGCAGTCGCGGATTATCGTTTGCTTTGCGGTAAATGCGAACCAAGTAACTTGTCATCGATATCTCCGATATCTCACGAAAGATACGAATGTTAACGAATAGATCGAATATTCGTGTAATTCGGTGTCATTCGAATCTTTCGTATCTTTACAAAAAAATAGCCTGGCATTGATATTTGAATGCCAGGCTTGTGGAAACCTCACCCCCATGTTCCCCCCTCTTAATTGAGTAGGCAGTAATCAGCAGCCAGTAAGCATTAAACAGTTAACAGCTTATCAACGTTCGAGCGAACAAAGCCCGAAGCTTGAAACACGAACCTCAAACGTCGAGAATCCTCGGGCGAGCCTCGACCCGCCTGTCAACACCACGAACCTCGCCCGCTAACCTCGGCTGGCGAGCTGGCCAGGCTGCCGGCGACTATCAGTGGCACGTGCACCGGCATGGCGGACAAGTACGAGCTTCGACAACGAAGACCGTTTCCCTTAACTTCAAACTGTAAAGATTAAGAGCCCATCCTGAGCGTTTGGCTGAGTTCACGACGTAGCCAAGCGGTGGTCCTCAGGGATGGCAGTCGGAAAGACGAAATCAGCTATATCACAGACGGGTAACCAAAAGGTAACCGAATTCAAAGGGAGGGATTTTGCCGACGGAATGCTAACCCCCTGATATGAGGGTCGTTTTTGTAAAACCGAATGATCGCCCCCAGGAGGTTTTGAATTTTTGATAGGCGGAAATTCCCGGATGTCGATTCCGGATAAATGGGGAAAAAGGACCCCGTGAATGCATCAATGTTTGGATGCGGGGAGGTGTAATAACGAATGACCCAATGACCCAGTGATTACTTCTCCGGGGTTACGAGGCTGTCGATGGCTTGTTTGAATTCGACGTACGGTCTGGATCCCCTTATCACCTTAAGCACTTTTATCTTTGTCCCTTCTCCCTCTGATATCCCTATCAAGAAAGTGGGCGTTCCCCTCACTCCAACCCTTTGTCCTTCGGATATATCCTTTCGGATGTCATTCGCATACTTTCCGCTATTGATACATTCCTGAAATTTCTGTGAATCGAGATTAAGAGTCGTGGCGTCACGGACCAGATCCGGAATCTCCAATGCCGTGGAATGAGTGAAGAGCAGATCGTGCATCTCCCAATACTTTCCCTGTTCGCCTGCACACCGGCTTGCCTCGGCCGCCTTGAAAGCCTGCTTATGAATTGACTCCAGAGGAAAATCGAAGAAGACATATTTCAGCTTGCCCGGCAGAACATATTCCCTTTCGATGTGTGGCCACGTCTCACGGAAGTGGCGGGTGCAATAGGGTCACTGGTACTCTGAGAACTCGATGAGGGTCAACCTTGCCTCTTTATTTCCCCTGAGAGGTTTGCCGGCAATGTCGAGGAAAAGATTTTTAGGTTCTTCCGGCAAAAGCCCCTGCGCCTGCAAGAGAGTCTTAATCACTTGAAAATCTTTTTGAATTGCCCTCTGGTCCGCTTTCAGTTCCTCGATTTCTTTTCTGAGGCTCCTGACCTCGTCAGAGGGTTGGGTAAAACCGGGTTGTGCAAAAAGGAGAATCATTAGGATCGAACTGAAAATTATTTTGAAATAGCATACTCTCATACCTTTGCCTCCGATATTCTTTCTGATCCTCGTTTAGGGTTTATTTGTTTGACCTTTCCGTGTGGCAGCCCGAGAGGAACCGACTTTCTCCAGGACCTTTCTGTAAATCGCACTCGTCGTGGGATCGGGTTTGCTCTTGAGCTCCGTCCTGAGGGTCCTTTTGCATGCCTCGTAGGTCTTCAACGCATCGTTGTACATGCCCTTGTTCGAGTAAAAGGTCATCAACTTCTGATACGCTTCTTCTATAAGAGGGTCTTCTTGAATGGCCTTATTATAGCAATCAATTGCCTTTTTTGCAGCTCCCTGTTTTTCATAGAGACGAGCCATCCTGTTCAACAATTCGATAAATTTTCTTCTCAACTCCTCTCTCTTCTTGTCCACCCAGGGCGCATAAAGTTCCTCTGGAAGAAAATCTCCTTTGTACATCTCCAAAGCCTCTGTGTAAAGAGAAAGGGCGCTCTTCGTCTCCCCCCTTTTTTCCTTTTCCTCCGCGACTCTGAGAACCGACAAGAACAGTTCCGCGTCCACCTGACAGAGTGCAGGGTCGAGATGGACAAGGTTATCGTGGAGGTGGATATACGAAGAGCTGAAGTCTTTATGGATGGAAGGCTCTAGAGATTTTCGCAGCCGTTGCAGAGCGGTCTTAAAATTTTTTTCCGCTGCTTCGGGACTTTCCTCTGGCCAGAGCTCATCGATTAGAATTTCTTTTGGAATGCTCCGCCCTCCATAAGAAATGATTGCCTCCAGGAGTTTTCTGGGCTGGATTCGATCCCACTCGGTCTCCTTCATGTGAGCCTCGCCGCGAAACACCTGGAGGGCCCCGAGTGTCTGAATCCAGAGGCGAGGGACTTTTGAGCGGTGAATCTTTCTTCTGATCTCCCGGAACTCCTCCCTGACCTGGGGATCGGGATGACTGGCCAAGTCCTTCATCTCCTCCTCTGCCAATGATGAGAGGCGTGTCGAAAAGAGATGCGCCGCGTAATCGATGGCGCCCTTTACCCTCAACTCAAATGTTAGAAGGCAGGCCTTCATAAGATATTTTGTCCCCAGGGTGTAAAAATATTCGTACTTTCTATCTTTCGCAGTCTTAAACCCTGTTTCCAGGTGTGCCGCTGCATCATCATTCATGCCTTGAGCATGAAGAAGAAATGCAGTCGCCAAATGCACCTCTGCCAACGAGATGTAACTCGAGATGGATGAAAAATATTGTAACGCTTCGTCCAAAATTTTTTCGGCGTTCTTATATTCCCCGAGATGAGTGTAAACCAGGCCCAATTCTATCTTTGCCCGGTTCAGGTGGTACCTTGAGGGAGCTTCACTGGAAAAGGCACGGATGCATTGATCGATCGCCTCTCTTGCTTTTTCAAAATCATTCCAATGGAGATAAGTCAGCCCTAACAACCTATAGGCTAAGCCTTTCAAAAGGTCATTTTTCAAGGAGAGGGCTGCGCTCAGATATTGTTTCCCGATCTTCTCAGCCTCTGCAGACTCCCCCTGGACTGCTCTTAAATAACCTAAAACTTCAAATGCCCACGGGGCCATGTATACAAATCCATATTCCTCAATCTCTTCCTGAAGTTTTTTTACAAGAAACTCTGCTTTTTCGAACTCGCCCCGGTGGTTTGCCAGGAGGCATTGAACCATAAGTTCTATGGCTTTGAATTCTGGATAAACAGTTTTTTCGGCGACTCTTTCGATTTTTTTACGCGCCCCATCAGCCAGAGAGAACTCTCCAAGCAAAACAGAGCCAAGGGCAGAAAAGCACAAGGCATAGGCCTGGAGGCTCACATCCTTTATTTGCTTAGCGATGGAATGAGCATTTTGGGAGGCCACGATCCCTTTACGAATATCGCCTTCTCCCAAGATGCGACCCAGCCCGATGAAACACCAGAGGAACGCCCTGTCAAACGGGTACTCATTCAACTCCAATTGTTGAAGAACGGCCTCTCCCTCTTCAATTAAGCTTTCTATGGGCGCTAAGTGGATGCCCCCGAGGGTTGAGGCTACGATGAGTTGTGCAAGGGAGATCAGCATGCCTCTCATCGCTCCTTTTTCTTTGAAAAGGGTATAAGCCTTCTGAAGGGCGATCAGGTTTTCTCTCCCTCCGGTAAATCGTCTCATGATTGCGAGATATAGGAGGAGCCACGGATTATCCCGCACGACTTCGTCAGGAAGGGCGAGGAGCCATTGTGACAAATCCTCTCTTCTTCCCTTCCGTATCAAGTCTATTCCCAAGCGTTCGACCACGGCGGCTGCCTGAGAATAGGCTTTTGCTTCAAGAAAGCACTTAACCGAATTCTCCAATTCTCCCCTTTGCTCATAGAGGCTTCCGGCCTTAAGGAGCAAGGCCCCCTGTGCGTCGGGGCCCACGGACGTAATCAATTTGGCCCTTAAGAAATCCCTGAAGAGCTGATGATATTGGAACAGCCATCCTTTCTTTTCGTCGTGGAACGAATGGATAAAAAGGTTCTTCCTCACAAGCTCGCGAAGGATTTCCCCGGAATGTTCTATCCCGAGAAAGTCTCTTATGAAAGCCGGTTCGATCAGGTCGATGAGGGATGATTTTATCCCAAACTCTTGAACTTGCTCTGACTGAGAGGAAAAGATCTCCTTGGCGAAATACTGGAAGATTTCCCTCTTAAAAATGTCGGGGAAATCCTCTGAAATAAATTTTTCCCTTGCAGGCTCTTGAAATCGGCCGAGGAACTCAACGAACAGGATAAGCCCCCCAATCCATCCCTCCGTGGCGGAGTGGATCTTTTTCACTTGGTCAGCCTCGAAGGAGAGCCCTCGAACTTTCTTTAAAAATTCCTTGATCTCATCCTGGGTGAAGGCAAGGTCCTCATTGGTCAAGACCAGCGCCTGCTGCCTCATCTTGAGATGCTGAAATTCAAGGACAGGTGGGGGAATTTCTCTGGATAACAAGAGGAAACGAATATTCATCGGAGAATCTTCAAGCAAGATTTGAAGGAACTTAAATGCAGGAGCATCCGGGGAAAGACGGTCCAGGCCGTCTATGACAATCTGAACCGGGATGGAGACATCCTTGAAAATAGATTGCGTCCATTCCCGGTAAAGTGGAGTCTCTTCCCTTGGCCCCATAATCTGTTGAGGATAGGAAAGCAGATACAAAAAATCGATGTCCTTCAGGACATGTTGAAGAGATTGGATAATCAAGTGGAAAAGAGAAAGGGGATCGGATTCCTTTTTTTCTAAGTTGACCCAAGCGGATGGAATATTCGATGTCTTGGCATAGGAGGCGGCTAACGTCGTTTTCCCCTGGGCTGCCTGGCCCAGAATAAGAATCAATTTTCTGTGCTTGTTTTCTTCGATCAGATTGATGAGGCGTGGCCGGTATAAGATTTGCGGCAGATACGGGGGTGTGACTCTGGAGATATTGACAGAAGGATCCATTTAGAAACTCCTCCCCCCATGAAGACACCCGAAATATAGCATAGCGGCTTGAAAAATCAACTACTATTTTAATTTTTATCTCCATCGTGGCCTGTTCCAGGGGCAACCTTCTTCGCCCCCGTGTGAACCGGGCCTCTCATTTTTTACTTGACAGAAAAGGGCGTTTTTCCTATAGGTAAGTTAAAATATGAGCGAAGTTATATCCATGGAAGGATCGAAGCAAAGCAATATTGCCTTCAAGGATCGGCGAAAAGGTGATCGGAGAAGGATGTTACGCCGGAGCGAGGATAAAGCCCGGTACCATGCCGAGCAAGAAAGGGCCCGGAAGCTTCATTCTTTGCTCGAGCTGGGTCAACTGATCGGCCTGGATCTGCGGCTGAATGATATGCTTCTACAAATTTCCGAAAAAGCCTGCGAGGTCATGGAGGCAGATCGTTGCAGCATTTTCCTCCACGATCCCAATACGGATGAGCTCTGGTCGACAGTTGCGATGGGAATGAAAGGCAGGGTGATCCGGATTCCTTCCAGCATTGGATTTGCAGGATATTGCTTCCAGACGGGGGAGACTGTTAATTTAGAGGATGCTTACACGGACGAGCGGTTCAATCGGGAGGTAGATTTGAAGAGCGGTTACCGCACGAGAAGCGTCCTCTGCATGCCACTTTATACTCGAACGGGTTCGAGATTGGGAGTCATCCAGCTCCTTAACAAGAGGGAAGGGGTTTTTACTAAAGAGGACGAGACCTTTCTCGGAACTTTCGGCAACAATGCCTCGGTCTTTATTGAGATGGCGCAGTTGCAACAAGCCAGAATCGACGCTCTGGAGCAATCGCGAAAAGAGCTTGAGAATGTGAGCAAGGCCAAAAGCAGAGCCCTGGATCATCTTTCTCATGAGCTGAGGACCCCCCTTGCAGTGATTCAGGGAAATATCAGGATTTTGAAGCGAAAGGCCCAGGCGCAAACTCCTCCCCTTGTCAAGGAAGAGCTTTTTGAGTCTCTTGAGAAAAACCTGAATCGTCTCTCCGCGATTCAAACCGAAACGGATCAAATCATCCGGTCTCACAGGGAAATAGAGAAGATGGACCGACGTGAAGAACTCGACATCGAGCATTCCGCTTCTCGTGAAGGCATCGATCTTTATCCTTTTGTGCGGCGTATGCTAGAAAACATAAAAGATCAAACCCGTCACCGAAGCGTCGAAATCAATCTGGACGGAGGGAGAGATCTCACTCTGACCATGGATCCAAAGATCCTCGAGGAAATTGTCACGGGTCTCATAAAGAATGCCGTTGAGAATACTCCTGACGAAGGGATCATCCGAATTGTCTTAGAACAGAAAGGCCAATGGCTGCAGATCAAGGTAATGGATTTTGGAATTGGAATAACCAAAGAAAACCAGAAGCACCTCTTCGATGGTTTATTTCACACCCTCGACACGGAGCTCTATGCTTCTAAAAAGCCCTATGATTTTGGCGCCGGGGGCAAGGGGCTCGATCTCCTTCGCATCAAGACCTATGGGCAGCGCTTCGGTTTTGATATTTCGGTAGCGAGCCGGCGATGCATCCATCTTCCGACGGACCGGGACCTCTGTCCAGGAAAGATTTCGGAATGCCCCCACTGCCAGTCCCGCGACGATTGCTTAGATTTTGGGGGAAGTACTTTTTGCGTATCCTTTCCTCATAGGAGGGGGGAAATATTTTGAGTCGGTTTCATATTAGGAAAGATCCTGAAGAAAAGGAAAAACTTCGAGAGTCCTTAAAAAGCAATGAGAAGGAACGTCTGATTGATCTTCTCATCCACGACATCACAGGCCCCTTATCCATTGTGGCGACCACCGCCAACAATTTTCGTTACAAATCGGAACGCTATGGCCCTCTCACGGATTCCCAGATGCACCTTCTCGATCGCATTTTGCGGAATGCCCACAAGGCGCAGAATTTAATCCAGGAGATGATTGAAATCCTTCGTTCTGAAGAGGGACTCTTTCAGAGAGAATATTTTTCGGTAGAAAAAACGTTTCAGGAGTCCCTCCTGGATGTGTTGGAGACAGCAGCTCCCGCTGCAGTGGAAGGGCTTTGTCAAGCCGAGAATCTCGAGGCGTTCCGCCGTGGGCTGGAGGAACACCGGATTTCTTTTGAGATCTCCGGCAAGTATTGCCAGGTTCCGTTCTGCCATGACCGGAAAAAGATTCAACAGATTCTTCGGAACCTGATGAGCAATGCGATGAAGTATCGAAGAGAACGTATGGAGATAAAGATCAGTGGAGAAGCAGAACTCGTTGTCATGGTAGCGGATGATGGCATTGGGATTCCTTTGGATGATCAGGGGATCATTTTTGAACGGTTCGTTCGGCTCAATGACAAGAAACGTCCCGATGTACCAGGGCTTGGCCTCGGCCTGACGGGCGTCAAGACCTTGGTAGAGGCCATGGGGGGAGAGATCAGCTTGGAGAGTCAGGAGGGAGTCGGGACACGGTTTACGGTCCGAATTCCTCCCGATCTTCCTTCCTCTCATCGGGATAAAGGTAAAGCCTCGTGACGCCATCCCTTCTGGACGGAAAGACGATTTTGGCCGTCGATGATGAACCGGACGTTTTGGACGTCTTGGAAGAGGAGATTCTTGAGGCGGCGCCAAAATGCAAGGTCGAAAAAGTTACGACTTATTACGAGGCGGCCCGAAGATTATCCTCTCAAACCTACGATATTGTAATCCTGGATATCATGGGAATCCGAGGCTTTGAACTTCTCGATTTATCCGCCCGGCGCAATCTCACGGTGGCCATGCTGACGGCTCATTCCCTCCATCCGGAATCTTTGAAACGTTCGATCGAGAGGAAGGCGCGGGCCTACCTTCCCAAGGACAAACTCGGGGAGATCGTCCCTTTTCTGGAGTGTGCGCTCGAGGAGGGATATCTGCCCGCGTGGGGCCGTCTGATGAAAAAATTAGAAGGGTATTTTAATTCACGGTGGGGGAGTTCTTGGAAAAGGTCCGAGGAGAAGTTTTGGAAGGAATTTGACAAAAAAATTTCTGCTTGCAAGAAGTAAATTCCGCACGGGGCGGGGGTTCGCGCAGGCAGGCGAAACGCACTGCAGCGTGCAGGCACGGATAGCCAAGAGTTTCGTGTCCCGGCGAACATGCGGCTGCCGAAAAGATCCGAATCGGCTCGTACCGAGAATGTCCGGTTTATGGGATTTTTGAAATTGCTGTATTCCTCCTCACCCAGGGGGTAGGGCATTCTGCAGCAATCTGGTAAACTGTGTCGACGAGACACGGCATGACCAACGAATCCACATGAGGACGGAGGTGAATCATGGCAGATTCTATTCTGAACGGGAAGTCAATCCTTGCGGTTGATGATGAGCCCGATGTTTTGAATATTCTGGAGGAGGAAATTCGGATTGCTGCTCCGAAATGTAAGTTTGAAAAGGCCACCACCTATGAGGAAGCGGTCAAGAAGTTAGAAT
>Ga0187771_10002679_pt1 | contig 12311 bp, 11 predicted proteins | sample 0116_SJ02_MP15_1_FD_133139 | JGI IMG/M metagenome (GOLD analysis project Ga0187771, IMG submission 133139) | Tropical peat soil microbial communities from peatlands in Department of Meta, Colombia - 0116_SJ02_MP15_10_MG | ecosystem: Environmental > Terrestrial > Soil > Wetlands > Peat | place... | reverse complement strand
CTGTTAAGTTCTTTTTGTCGGTTTTCTGTGAACCAGCCTTCGCGCCTGACGCGATCATTGACGAAGGGGCAAGAACTGTCTCAGGACTTGCCGAACAGGTGCGGTGGCTCCACATCATGCCTGTGGGAAGGAAGTAGCGCACGGGATTTTTCCATGTAGGGCGGCACGGAAACAACAAAGAACAGCACGAGGTACGGAACCATGGATGTCAGGACCGACCCGCCGCCGAAGTCATCAACGAAATCAACCATGAATACCATCCTTATTACCCCCCTCGATATGATTGACTCGGACATTCTGAGCCATATCGCTCGCGTTCTTCAGGAAACCTATCGGCGCGAGACGATTTCGGCCACGTCGTTGCCAATACCACATATGACCTATAATGCACTGAAGGGCCAATTTAACGCAACCAAGATCTTGAAGGTACTTGAAGCGTTGAAACCTCAAACGTTCGAGTTCCTCTTCGGAGTGACTGACCAAGACCTCTATGTCCCGGAATTCAACTTCGTGTTCGGGGAGGCGGACGTATTGGCACGGCTTGCAGTCATGGCACTCCCGCGGCTGCGGCAGGAGTATTATGATCTCGAGCCGGACAGGGGACTTTTTTTCTGAGGGCAGCTAAAGAGGCGATCCATGAAGTGGGTCATATCTGCGGGCTCGGCCATTGTCCCGATCCAAAGTGTATCATGTTTTTTTCAAACAATCTGAAAGACACGGACAGGAAAGAAACAAAGTTCTGCTCAGCGTGCAGGGACAAGTGCGGTGTCTCAGCCGTAACGAGGGCAGAAAAGCGCAGGAGGGGGGTACAGAGGTGAAGGATGAACAGGCGTGAATTCCTGATAACTGTCGGCGCAGGAGCAGTCATGGTCATGATGAGGGGAGAAGGAGAGGGGAGCGTTATGGACAATCCGGCGTTCGCATCGCAGAGGCGCAAAAAGACACGGGTGTCTCTCATCAAGTCCCTCGACCGGGAAGCGGGTATCAAGAGGGCGATCAAATTGTTGGGTATAAATCCGGTGATGGGGATGGACGTTCTGCTCAAGCCGAACTTCAATACCGCAGACCCGTTCCCCGGATCAACCCACAATGACACATTGACCCATCTGATCCTCCAGTTGCAGACGATGGGAGCGAAGAGCATCACTCTCGGAGAACGCAGCGGGCCACCCGACACCGCCGACGTCATGAAGGAAAAGGGAATCTACGAACTCTGCGATAAGCTAGGCGTCAACATAATCGATTTTGAACATCTTCCCGCGACGGGCTGGGTGCATTTCAAGCCTGAACAGAGCCACTGGCTGAACGGGTTTGATATTGCCAAGCCGCTAATTGATTCATCATGCATTGTTACGACCTGCTGTCTCAAGACCCACGGTTACGGCGGAGTTTTCACGATGTCGCTCAAGCTCTCCGTGGGCGTCACCCACAAGAGGAATATGAGGGAGCTCCATACTTCGTTCCTGAGCATGCGCAAGATGATCGCTGAGATCAATCAGGCATATTCGCCCTCCCTCATCCTTCTGGACGGCATCGAGGCCTTCGTTGATAAAGGCCCATCGCACGGTCCCGTGAAGCAGGCAGGCGCCATCCTTGCCGGTACGGATCGGATCGCGATCGACGCCGTTGGGTTATCGATCTTAAAAAAACTTGGCAGCAACAAGGCCATCATGGATAAGAAGATCTTCGAACAGGAACAGATTAGCAGGGCCGTGGAACTCGGGCTGGGTGTATCATGTCCCGAGGATATCGAGATTGTGTCGGATGACGCGCCCGGCAGGGAGTACGCGGAAGAATTGATGCAGATATTGCTAAAAGGCTGACGTTCCATTTTATGAAAGCATCGGTGCACCTGCAGACGGTTAATACGAGGTGCTTTTCAGCGATACGGCATGTCAAACAATTCGAAAAACTTCATGACCTTCGCGTCTGGGTACAGTGGATGCGTTCTGGTTGGTCGGGATCAGGACATGAAAGAAGTGATGGATCGTTGATTCGATCTGAAAAACAAGATTACCCGGAGAGTTCATCGCATTCGTCGAGGATAAGATTCCTCAACGACCGTGCGGCATGGCATTAACGAGGGCTCGAATCGGCAAATCAGAGTTGTTTTGACATATGGGAAACAGAGCGCGGGAAGCTCCGCGTGTGTTCGCAGTCGGAGTTTGTCAGGAGGACGTCTTAAACAACTGCGCATAAGGAGATAAAGGTAATGTCATTATTAGAAAAACACTCAGGCCTTTACACGGATCACTATGAGCTTACCATGGCCCAGGGATACTTTTTGAACAACATGAAAGACGTTCCTGCCTGCTTCGATTATTTCTACAGAGAGAACCCCTTTCAGAACGGGTATGCGATCTTCGCAGGGCTCTGGGATCTGCTTGAAATCCTCGAGGGTTTCCGGTATGACGACGAAGACTGCAACTTTCTAAAGTCTATCGGTTTCGCACCAGAGTTTGTTGATTTTCTCAAAAAATTCGAGTTCAGAGCAGATATCTACGCTCCCGAGGAAGGAGAGGTTGTTTTCCCCTTCGAACCTCTTGTCCGGGTGGAAGGTAATATTATTGAGTCCCAGATCATAGAGACCGTGGTTTTGAACATATTGAATTTCGAAACACTTATTGCCACGAAAGCTGCGCGGATAAGGCGCGCTGCCGGTGACAAATCCGTAATCGACTTCGGACTGCGCCGGGCGCATGGGCTCGGAGGCATTCTTGCAAGCAAGGCCGCGGTACTTGGCGGCGCGAACAGCACATCTAACGTCTATAGCGCGTTCCTGTTCAACCTCACCTCCACCGGCACCCAGGCGCATTCTTGGATCCAGGCATATGACGACGAGATATCCGCATTCAGAGATTTTGCAAAGGCCTTTCCGAAGAGATGTGTCTTGCTCGTTGATACTTATAATACGCTCAAGTCTGGCATGCCGAACGCAATAACTGTCGCCCGAGAGATGGAGGCGCGCGGAGATAAATTATTCGGCGTGCGAATTGACAGCGGCGACCTCGCTTATCTCAGTAAAAATGCCAGAAGGATGCTCAATGAAGCAGGACTGCACTATGTCAAAATTGTTGCATCAAACAAACTGGATGAACATGTCATAAAAAGCCTGCTGGAGCAGGGATCTCCTATTGATGTTTTCGGTGTCGGTACAAGGCTTGTTACAGGTCAAACTGACGGCGCACTTGACGGTGTTTATAAGCTGTCCATGAGCAATAATAAACCAAGGTTGAAGATATCGGAGAATCCCGAGAAAATCATCCTCCCCGGCCGCAAAAATGTATTCAGGTATACAGATGAAAACGGGCAGTTTTATGCGGATTGTATTGCACTGGACGACGAAGACGTGATTGACATCATGTACCATCCGCATCACGTCGGGAAAAGCTGTGCAGTAAGCCCGTACAAAAAGGAGAGACTGTTGCGAAAGGTCATGGACAAAGGGAAGATACTCATGGAGAGGAAGAAAATTGATGAAATGGCCGCCTTTGTTCAAGCGCGGCTATGGCAGCTGCCTGAGGAACATAAGCGTTTTGAGAACCCCCACATCTACAAGGTCGGGATAAGCAAAAGTGTGATGGACCTGCGCGCGATGCTTGTTGATGGCATCAGAAGGAAATATACGAGCTGAACAATCCGGGGTAATTTATAGAGGATACTCTTCACTCGTTTCGATAAGAATTTACTCTTTCACGATTTCAGGCGAAGGGAAGATCGAATGACATTGCTGTGACCGATACGTGAGCCGGCATCAGGTAACTGGGCAGACCCAATGCGGCATCGGACGAGTTGCGCTAACCTGTAGAACGCCACGTGCGGGAGAACGAGAAAAAATGTTATGAAGGACGCATACGTGCTTGGTTGCGGCCGCTTGAGCTCGAAACGGGAATCAATGACACCCGCGGAAGAATTTAGTTGGCGGTCATGACGTTGGTGTTCATATCGGAAGAATTTAGCGCCGTTTGGAACACGTCAGGTCCTGGACACAAATGCCGTCAATGACTAACTTTTTTTGACGCCAGATGCTACCTGCTGCAAATAGTATTTATCATAACCACAGGCGGCGCTCATTGTGCTGAGGGCAAACGATGCCCTGTAAAAGGAGTGAAGAATGCCAAAACGTTCGATTTTAGTTGCTGACGATATTGAAAATCAAACCGATTCCGGCAAAAGACGTTCGCAAGCAATATGGAAGGCTGCTTCTTTTTTGGCCCAATGGCTCAAGACCGGAATCGATTTACTTTACGTAGAAGATCTAAAAGCATATCCAGTGGGCAAGCTCGGATTATTCCGTTTTCCGGCATGGCACTTTTCTCATCAGGAAAGACTCGAGGAAGTGGGCAAGCAATGTAACGTACCGGTTTCCTGTTCCGTTAAAAGTGGCTCACCGGCTGACCAGATCCTGAAGGTCTTACGTTCTCATTCATCCACGGAGCTTGTGGTTGTGGGTACACAAGGCCGTAGAGGGGTAAAGCGTTTGCTCATAGGCAGTGTTGCGGAAGAAGTGATTCGTCGCTCCAAGCGACCCGTGACGGTGATCGGACCAATAGCCCAGGAGATGGGCATAGAAATCTCCAATCAGAAGAAACATTCTATCCTCGTGCCGACCGATCTCGGGAAAAACAGCCGGGCAGCGGAGCAATATTCACTCTCTCTCGCAAAACGCATCGGAGCGCGAGTAACGTTGTTTCACTGCTTGTGGGACAGGATTAATGCAGTCATAATTAACGCGGCATGCTCCGGGATGCCTGTTTTCAATATTGATGAAATTATCAACGAGTCACGGGCTGTCAGCCTTGATTCCATAAAACGAAAAACCAGTTTCTTTCAGAACCACGGCGTGCCGTGTGATTATAAAATCGAAGAGAAGGCGGTAACTGCCTCGTTTGCGATTTATCGGGAGTGTGTAAGCGGCTATTCGATCGTGGTTATGGGAACTCACGGGAGGAATGTGTTGCTCAATGCCTTTTTCGGAAGCACGGCTCGGGAAACGATCCTGAACGCAACGATTCCAGTTATCGTTGTACATTCTGGAAGCTAAGAATTGTTGAACTACAGAAGGGCGTTCAGATGATGCGCTAAATAGCAGATTTTAAAATGCCCTTCCTCGCGGTTCAGTGTTGAATCAGCCGTACTGAGTACACGCAATACAAATACGATATCTCGAGCGCTGTGACAGCCATGTGAAGGGAGAGAGTATGGGGAGAACATTATCGCATCACCGGAAAAGGTTAGAAGAAGACTCAAATACATTGATAAATGACTTCACAAGGGTGGAAAAATTATCGCTGCGCCAAACAACGGCAAGTTTTACCGTGAGAGGCGATCCCGTCAAGGGTATATACTGCACACCTGGTCGTCTGATATTTCTTATAAACTCGGGAAGGAGACAGACTCCCAATCCGGCATCTACGAGACCCAAAACGGTTTGTACCTGACCTGCCTCCTGTGTTATTTTGGGGCTGAATCCCGCGGCATGACACATGCTGATAAATGCGTCGCGAACAACCGGCTCTGATGATCGTGTATTCGCTATGAATGGCTCCTGAGCTAGCTCCCTGATATGCAGCGATTTGCGGTTCGCGAGAGGATGTTTTTTGGGCAGTACAACCATTAAAGGCACTTGCGTGAGCAGTCGAGATGAAAGCAGGGTATCTTGAACATCGAGATAGAGGAATCCAACGTCAATTTGCTCGGCATGAAGCGACTTTATCTGTTCTGCAGTATTAAGTTCTTGCAATACGAGTTCTACATCCGGGAATCGTTCATGGAATAATCGTAACCCTGCAGGCAAAAATGTATGGACCACAGATCCCACAAACCCGACGACGAGACGTCCGGACTGTCCGCGGTAAATCCTTCTGGCAGTTTCAGCAGCTTGTTCAACATGTGAAAGGATCTGCTGGGCTTCTTTAAGAAAATAAACACCAGCGTCGGTCATTCGTATAGTTCGCCTGGTTCTATCAAAAAGCTTGACCCCAAGCTCATCTTCCAGATTCATGATTTGTTGACTCAACGGCGGCTGAGCGATATGGAGCCTTTTGGCAGCCCTTCCATAATGCAATTCCTCAGCCACTGCTACAAAATATTTGAGATGTCTCAGCTCCATATTTAAAAAATATCGTTATTATATTAACAATATATTAGACGTATGTCAACTCGCCGGGTAAAATATTGGGCAGAGATACCAAGGGATTATACAAAATCGTAGTGATGAGTAGATGCGAAAGGACGGCAGGAATAATGACCAGCAAATTATCCTTTCGAGTCATTAAAAAAATTTCGCAGCATGGAAGGAGGCAATATGCATAGGGCAGTGGATAAATGGACGGTCGACGCAGCTAAATATTTCAAAGAGGAAGTTCTCGACATTATGCCCGACATCCCCCGCGAGGAGCTCTCTGAAATGGTAAGTGAGTATATCTATTATCAGCAAGCGGAGATCGGCATGGACGTCGCGCATGAAGTAGTTGAGGAAACCTGCATTAGGAAATAGCGTTGACGCACGAGCCTCCCCCGGTCTTAACGAGGACTCCTGAACTCCATCGGAAAAGGCTTAGAGTTTCTAACTTCTAAGCCTTTATGTTTTTGTATTACAACGTGGTATCGTGTCTTTGAAAATCGATAACCGGACACTACTGATATTTATGATATATTTATGATGATAAATATGACATTTTGGCCAAGAAGGAGGAAGAGGCATGAAGAGAGTCAAATTGCTGTCCTTCCTTGCAGTCACGGTTTTTTTAACAGCCTCCCTCGGGATAGCTGCGAATCCAGAATTTGGACACCGAAATGAGATGTCTCATCTTGGCGTATTCAAGGCAAAACTTACTGGTAAAGAGGAAATTCCTGCTACCGAGACAAAAGCAACTGGTGAGGCTGCTTTTAAATTAAGCGAAGATGGGGCAAAGATTTTCTACAACCTGAAGCTGCAGGACATCGAAAATGTCAATGCTGCGCATATCCATATCGGAAAGAGGGGTGGGGAAGGATCCGTGGTAGTTGGTTTGTTTGCGGGACCGACAAAAGAGGGCAAGTTTAGCGGAGTTCTTGCCCGAGGCGCCATCACGGAACTGAAGCTGGTCGGCCCTTTAGCAGGGAAGACGATTTCGGACCTCGTAGCACTGCTCAAGAGCGGTGAGGCATATGTCAACGTTCATACTGATAGGTACCCGACTGGAGAAATACGCGGTCAGATCAAGTAAGGCAGCTCCCTTACTGGATGACACTCCTCCACCTGTATCCCGGGCAATGCTGATTAAACCAGAATCAAAAAGCACGCTGTCTGACCACGCTACGCTCAGTGTACGAGCACTAGGTTATAGTTCATAATCGTTGCCCGCTGTTTGGCGACGAACGGTTTGCCTATTCGTTCACCAGGCTGTCAGAAATTCCGAGAAAAGGGCTTGTGCTATGGGATGCTTATTGCCAAGCACAGGGGTGAGGTACGGCCATAAGAGAAAGGGTTTCAACCCCACCAAGGAAGAGTTGACATGAAACGATTTGTGCTTCTTATCGTGATAACGATTATCGGTATTGACTCATTCGTATATGCGTGGGATTCGTCCGCAACATATCGCCATGCAAACGAATCATGACTTTGTGACTTTTCCCAGGGCTCATGAATATGGCCATATATACCTTCGCCACATTCAAGCATCGTACATTACTTCCAATCGTTATAACCAGTCATGGATTCAACGAACAAAAGGAAATGACGCAAACTGCTTTACCTCACGAGAGCTTATTAATTCCGAACCGCAGGCGGTCTACGCCGAGATTTCATTGTATAGTGCTCAGGGGAACGGAAGAGCGGATGCAGTACATCCAGCCAGGCTTCAACGAACTGCCAACATTCAGATATTCGCCGGTATAACGCCACCGCCACAGAAATATTGTTGCGATAGTTTCGGTAAAAGAAAGTGTCAAATCACAGTCAATACCGGTCCAGATGGTTCTCCTTGTGGGTGTATAGGCACAGCTGGAGTTGGGACCACGTGCAATTAATAACGATCTCACAAGAGCGGGGAAATTCGCGCTTTGGTCTCTGCCGCTATCTTACCTGTAATCGTTGACTATATATTATCAACAAGGCTTATAGAATATACTACCCTCGCACTGACGCAGCATGCTCGTAAGTGATCAAGTAAGTTCAGATCGAGCAGATGTGAAAAAGTGCGATTGCAACAAGTATTGCGCAAACCTTCCTGATGCCGTTGTTTTATTCATGTAAACACATACCGTACCACAACCTGAGGCGACGCTCCTCTCCTCGATACTTTTACAAGTACAAGCTCGTTTTATCATCCTGGCTATGTTTTGCAACAAGAACAAAAAGCATTCATATATTTATTATACGTCCTGGAACTGGATGGGTGGGGAGACCGTATATGAACCCCGCTTGATTGATACTTCAAGGTTTATTTGGATACGGGAGTGCGCTTTGTGCCAGGTCCCTGGCTGCATCAGGATGAATTTCTTCCCCGGGGTAAAAGCCTCACCTGGTTGACGCCTTTGCATAAACCAGGATGGACCGTCCCGTGATGGGGACCGCGTCCATCCTGGCATGCCATGGCACAAATTAAGCTTTAATCTTTGCAAGTCTGAAAAAATCTACGAGAAAGAGCATTACGCCTGCAGCAAATCCCCATGCCGAAACCCAAAACACAGCATACCATAATGTCATGTACCCTTGTGTCGTAAGAAAATCCATTCCCAGAACTCTCTGGAAGTAAGCCTGAACGATACCTGCAACAGTAAGGGACAAGGCCATAAGGCCCATGAAGGAGCACATGAACCAGAAGGATTTGATGCCGAGCGACTGTTTAAAATCCGACAGGCCTTTCAACTGCGGCATGGCGAAATAGAACATCGTGAGGTTCAGCATAGCATAGGCGCCGAAGAACGCGAAATGGCCATGCGATGCCGTGACTTGCGTGCCGTGGGTCCACTGGTTAATCTGCGGTAACGTATGGGCAAAGCCCCACACACCTGCGCCGAAAAAGTGAATGACGGCGCATCCGACTGCCCAGTACAGGGCGACGCGATTCGTAATTTCAGTCTTCCGCTCCCGCACCACGCGAAGAGTATCGATAACCATGAAAAGGATCGGGAGTGGTTCCAGGGCGCTGAAGATGCCGCCCCACCAGAGCCAGTAGCCTGGCGTTCCAATCCAGTAGTAATGATGCCCCGTACCAACAATGCCGGTAAATAAAACAAGGCCGACCTCAACATAGAGCCATTTTTCGACGAGCTGCCGATCAACGCCCGTCAGTTTCATGAGCATGAAGGCCATGATCGCGCCGGTGATAAGCTCCCAAGCTCCTTCCACCCAAAGGTGGATCACCCACCACCACCAGAAATACTGGTCCGAGAGGTTCTTCATGAAGAATACGCCGAAGAGGAACATCCCCGCAAGCATGACCAGTCCGCCCAAAAGCACGCCCTGAATCACGGTCCATTTCTTAGTCTTCATCATGGTCATGAAAATGTTATAGAGGAAGATCAGCGCCACGAGGACGATGCCGAACTTCAATACCGTGGGTTGCTCAAGAAACGGCATGCCCCATGTCCAGCCGAGAAGATAACCTACGATCGCGGTTACGCCGATAAGCGCAAACAGCACAAGCTGGAAATTCGCAAGTTTTGTGCTGTAGAGCTCGGTCTGCGCCTCTTCCGGAATGATGTAGTACGTGCCGCCCATAAAACCGAAAAGAAGCCAGACCACGAGCAAGTTGATATGGATTGCCCGCGAAGTGTTAAAGGGGATGATGTTGATAAGCGGGTCATAATTCCATACGTACTTGGCACCTGTGATCAGGCCGAATACGATCTGGAGCCCGAACAGGACCGCTGCAATCATAAAATAATTTATGGCAATTTTCTGCGATTCGTATTTCATCTCATCCCTCCTTAGCGCAGTCCTGCGAGATAGCCCGCAAGATTATCAATATCTTTCGGATCAAGCTTCCCAAAACCCGGCATGATGGATTTTGCATTATGTGATTTCGGATTCCTGATCTGCTGCTCGATCCAAGCCTTGTCCCTCTTGCTGCCGACTTTGCTCAGATCCGGTCCTACCGTACCGCCCACGCCGTCCAGCAAGTGGCATGCGGAACATCCCTGCGCCTTGTAGACCGCTTCGCCAGGGCTGCCCGAGGTTACCGCCGTAGCCAGGAGAGGCTTCGGAGGCCAGTTGTTCGTATCGATGCCGTTTACCCACGTGAGGAAGGCCACCACATCCGCGACCTCCTGGTCCTGAAGGTGAAGGTTCGGCATCTTCCTGGCATTTGGCCAAACTTTCTCGGGATCTTTCAGAAATCTGGAGACCCATTCGGAATCGCGGTTGCTCATAACCTTCGTGACATCAGGCGCATAATAGCCGCCGATGCCCAGAATGGTGTGGCAGTCGTTGCAATTGTATTTCTGCCACACCCACTTGCCCGCGACAACGTGGGCATCCAGCTTTTCTGCCTGTGTTCTCCTCGGCATTTGTACCAAAGAGTCGTAGGTGAGGAATAAGAATATGACGGCTGAGATCACCGTACCCCAGATAAAAACTGCTTTTGCCTGCGACAGAGTCATAACTCCTCCTTTCGACTAAAAAAATTATATTCCCCTGCAGTAAGGAGCCTCTATTCGCTCCTTGTTATAGACTGGACGGATATCTATCGTATTTCAGCCGCTGAAGGTACGAAATTGGTCCATGTCTACTAACCTACGCGTGCTGTCAGCGTTGAGTTCGAACACCTGAGGACAAGTCTCGTACAATGAACGACATCGATGTTGTGCTGTCATTATATTTTATTCTTCGAAAAAGAATTATGATTCATATCATAACGGCAAGGGAATGGAAGGGAGAGTCATCTGAACTAGTGAGGCGTAGAGCTATGCAGCAATAATAGTTGTCTGCGCGGCTTCAATGGTTGTAGCTGAAGCAAGGCATCTCAGTCACGATTCTTCAAAGAAGCTCTTTCGCGCCAACTCCGGCATTTCAGAAGCGAGTGGCGTTCTGATGTTAATGCTGATGGCATGCGGCTTGCCGTTTGCATTTTTGCTGTATAGACATATAGAATAGCCAAATATAATATAAGGAAGCCCCCCGCATTTAAAACGCGGAGACGAGGTTTCTAACCCCTCTCGTCCACTAAATTTCTCTTCTCAGTTTAGTAAGCTACAACATCGACGATTCGCGAATAATTTTTGTTCAACCTCAAACTATTCAGTGTATAGCACTTCTCTCATTCAATCGTTTTGTTACGGTAAGATTGGAACTGTATAAAAAAATTGTTCTCATCCCGCCACAATTATCTGGAAAAAGTATTTGCCGCGAGATAATTAATGCAATGTATACAAATAGTTAAATGATATTTGAATTCTTTGACAGCATATTAGTTGCAAAGTATCATACCTACTTGACAATCGCGAAAGTTGTGGTAGGATTATAGCAAGATTGATAAAGTTAAAAAAGAAAAGAGGCGATATATATGAAAAAGATTCTAATTCTCTTAGGCGTTCTGGTAATTGCTCTTACCGTGGGAACTGCCTATGCTGGCAGCAAAGATATGATCGCTGCTGGTGAATATAACGGTGTAACGGCGTTTGAGAAGGTGCCTGTGGCATCGCATGATGCTGGACCGGGTCTGACGTTGGAAAACGGTATTACAGCATTTGACATCCGTCCGGTAGAATGGACCGAAGGTGCAGCCGCAGGTGGCTTACGTTCAATGGAACCGAGCAAGGAACTGCGGAATGGCATCACGGTGTTCTGACACAAGCTGTAGCGGAGCCTACGTAATCGTATATCGCTTGAAACCAGGCGGAACGGTTTTTTAAGAGGCTCAAGTATGAAGTTGATGCATCAACTGACAATGAAAGCAGACTGAAGTCCAGTCTGCTTTCTTGTTTCTAGCTTTCCGGGTATTCATATCTCTTGAGCGATTTCCAGAAGTCATGTTTTTTTATGCACAGCCTCATAGACATGAATTCAGAGTGTTATCTGCATCTCGGTGTATAGCCAGGCATGTTGATATTTCAGAAGGTGGATTGCGATCAAGTATGACATGAACAATTATAGACCTCAATTCGAATAATGACCCAAGAATAATGATTCTAAGAGGTACATACCATCTATTCTACTTTACGCCGCGGAATGCTGAACATTTCGGAGATTTTATTGTCCCGATATCTGGACGCGTAATTCAGAGAATATATGATCCCCGAGGACATGAAGAGAAGGGCGATGTTCACCTGTATGTCGAACTGTTCAACCGCGTTGAGGTGATGTTTTTCAAAGATCATTTGAT
>Ga0187771_10002677_pt1 | contig 12320 bp, 11 predicted proteins | sample 0116_SJ02_MP15_1_FD_133139 | JGI IMG/M metagenome (GOLD analysis project Ga0187771, IMG submission 133139) | Tropical peat soil microbial communities from peatlands in Department of Meta, Colombia - 0116_SJ02_MP15_10_MG | ecosystem: Environmental > Terrestrial > Soil > Wetlands > Peat | place... | reverse complement strand
TCTGGAAGACCCTGTGGAAGAGGTCTTCCGGAGGGACGTCGAGATAGAAGACCAGGTCCGGCCTGACGGCGAAGCCGAACAGATCGTGGGACCACGCCCGCCCTATCCCCCTGACGTTACTCCTGGCCATGAGTGTGTAGATGTAGCGGTCAGCCAGCACCACGTATCCGGCGTGCAGAGCCGGGATTATCTTGTGCTCGAGCTGGTCAGCGAAATCCGCGGCGTAAAAGAGCGCGAGCGTCTTCTTTCCGAGGGGAAGCTTATGCTTAGCCTCCAGTATCCCTGCTCCTATCAACTCTGACCGTTTCAGCCCCGTCGTGATGACGGCGTGGCCATCGGCTTCGAGGTGGCTCGTGATCAGATCAATCTGGGTGCTCCTTCCCGACCCATCGGGGCCCTCGAGAACTATGAGGCTCCCCTTCGACTCGACGCGCTTCAGGTAGGATATACCATCTCCGAAGAACTGGAGGGGGCGGGGAGACAACTGCTGGGTCATGCCGCCTTCGCCTCCTGATTCCTCGCCGAACTCGCCGGAGCCGCCTTCGGAGGAGGGAGGAGCCTCGACACGTGCCGCCTCATCAGGTTCTGCTGCTCCTCAATGTCGAGGGTGCCATCGATTACGGCGAAGTTGTCCTTCTTGGCCATGGCTTCGTACTGCTCCACTATCCTCGACTGGAAAATCCTGTAGCTCTCGTACTCGTCGTTGCTGAGGTCCAGGTCCATCCCTGCCTCGTAATACTTCAGCTTCGGCCTCCCTTCGAGTATCCTGTCCATGGCGACGTCCGGAGGGACGCGGAAGTAGAACGCGATGTCCGGGATCTCGGCGAAGGAGTACACCTTCCTCACCCAGCCCGGGGTGCAACCTCTGACCACGTCCCTGGCGAAAGCAGTGTAGACATACCTGTCGGAGAGGACGAAGTACCCAGCCTCGAGGAGCGGGGAGATGTTCCTCTCGTACCTGTCCGCGAAATCAGTAGCGTGAAGCAGACTGAAGGTCGTGGGGGTCAGCAGGGCCTTCTTCTTCCCCTTCGAGGTGATATCCTTGACCACATCCGAAGAGTTCCATTCTGTGAAGAATACGCTGAGCCCGAGGCTCCTCAACCACTTGTCGAGCAGGTGCAGTTGGGTCGACTTGCCCGAGCCGTCGATGCCCTCCACGACTATGAGCTTCCCTCTGTGCCCCGATGAGGGCATGCGGGACCTCGGCAACTCAGTTCCGCACCTTCACCAGTCCGGCGTGCCTCTCCCTGTCCTTCACGCCGACGAAAATCGTGACGGGCCTCCCGACGGCCGAAGATAGCCCCAGGGCGGCCATGCGCGCGAGCTCGAGGGGGAATGGCCCGTGGCTCTCCACTATGCTCACTCTCAGGCCCCCCGAAAAGGCCACCCTGAACTGCGCCCCCGACCTGTCCAGAACTTCCATCAACCTGATGCAGGCCCCGAGCTTCTTCACCAACTTGAAGTCACGGGAGAGAGACGACCTGTATTTCCTGGCAAGCCAGTTCGCAGTCCTGGGTCGCCTCGCTCTCACCAACGAAATCGCCATCAGGAGCTGGTCCTCATGGCTCACAGGTAGGTCCTCGCTCATCAACACGCCGAAGACTGCGTCGGCATCGGCCTCGATGCAATCAGGAGACATCCCCCTGGCAGCCGCCAATGAAAGGATCTTCTTCTCCCGCCCGTCGATCAGGGCGTTCCTCTCCAGACACTGGAGCAAGTCCACATTCCCTGCCATGACTGCCGGAGGTTGGGGCCGGACCAGAAGGCGCTCGATGTCCTCCCTCTGTGCAATCCCACTGGCAGAGCGTGCCCCTCCTTCGAGGAACTCCGTGAGGATGCCGTCTCTCAGCCCGTGGGTGCTTGCGATCACCCGGCCGAAGTCAAGGCGCTTCATCAGAGTCTTAACCACGAGGGCCCCGGCCGCTACGGTCTCGGACCTTCCCTCCCCCACCGCCTCGACCCTGTCGAGTTCCTCAGGCCTGAGCTTGAATAAGTCCCGGCACATCCGCTGCACAGATTCGAATCCGATAGAATAGTTGTGGACCTTGTCGAAGGGATAATCGACCTCGTCCTGGTCGAACCTCGCCATGGCCCTGACCGTCCCGCCCGTCCCAACTAGGACGGCGTCCTTGTCGAGGCCGAGCTCCCTTCTGGATGGCAGCAGCTGTGCAATGCGCTTCGTCATCTTCGCCCTGTCCTTCCGCGAGTATTTTCCATCCTTCCCGGCGTAGTTCGATGTCAGTTTCAGCGACCCCAAAGGAAGTGAGAGAATCCTCCTGATTCTGAATTTCTCCGCGTAGGTCAGCTCTAGGCTCCCGCCCCCCAGATCGAAGAAGAGCACGTTGCCTTCCTCGACGGAGCGCAGAGCACCCAGAATGCCGTACATGGCCTCTTCATTCCCAGACAGGACCCTCATCTTCAGTCCAGTTTCTTCGAGGACCCGCTTCAGGAACTCCTCCCTGTTCGCCGCCTCGCGGACGGGGCTCGTGCCTATGAGCAGGACGTGATCAATTCCCTCGAGCGAAGCAGTCTCGCGGCAAAGCCTCAACGCGTCTATGGTCCTCGAGATGGGTTCGTTTCCGAGGTAGCCTGTGCTTGCGAGGCCTTCGCCGAGCTTCGCCATGACCCCCAGTTGCCCGTAGGCCTTGGCCGTGCCGTCAGGCTCCACCTTGTACTTGACCATCTTCAGAGAATTGAAGCCGACATCGATGACGGCAACTTTCATCCTAACTGGCATGCCCCCTGACTCTCCTTAAGATGTTTCACCAAACGGCCTCAGTCAGCCATCTTCCGCATCAGTTTGGGACTCAGCAGCCACCGGAGCTCCCCGGAGAGTCTGGCACCCGACCCACTCACCGACAATCTAGCGAGCCCGCCCTTCTTCAGCACAATCTTGGTCCCGCCGTCTTTTGAGCTCCCTTTGGCGGCAAGCTCGTTGATGGTGGTAGTCAGGTATGGCTCATGTCCGACGAGGAGTATCGACATCCCGGCCCTCAGCTTTCCGAGCCTCCGGTACAATGCCTCCCTGCTCCCCTCCGGGAGGAGCTCGATCCACTCCTCCACAGAACCTTTCCGTCTCAGGGCCTTGTTCACTATCGTGGCTGTCTCCTTGGCCCGCTTGAGGGGGCTGGTGGCCACCAGGTCGAACTTCAAATCAAGACCAGCCATCGACTCCCCGATTCCCTTGACCTCCTGCCTGCCCGACTCGGTCAAGCCCCTCTCCGAGTCTCTCTCGGCGACGGCCATCCTCTTGCCGGCCTCGCCGTGCCTGAGGAAGTAGACCTCCATTCCACACCTCTCCGGAATATCAGTATATCAGGAGAACCCACTAACGATATTGTGGCCACATGCTTCCATAGTGGAGTTCCGCAGAGACCAAACAGCTTTTCACTCGGCGCGACCTGCGCTCTGGCATGACAGCCCTGGGGGTCAGCCGCAAGTCCCTCGAGAGACGGCATCGGAACAGTATCAGGGCCCTGTTGAAGACGGCCAGGGACCTCCCAGACCGTCCGTCGCCGGACCAGATACACGACCTGAGGGTAGCTGTGAGGCGCATCCAGGTGATGCGAAAGCTCCTCCCCAAGACCATCAGAGAGTTCCCGGACGCCAAGAGGTTCGACCTCTCGCTGAAGTCAGCAATGAAAGCCACGTCTCGGCTCCGAGATGTAGACACCCTGATGGAAACCCTGGCGGCAGATCGGAGGGCTCCCGCGGAGACGATGATCAACCTGCAGAATCAGAGGAGCGACCTCGCTGCAGGTGCAAAGGACGCCGCGGCCCAGCTGGCACAGGTTCCGGTGCCCCGAATAGACTGGGCTCCGATTAGGGGAAAGAAGGTCTCCAAGAAGCTGAGAAAGAGGGCACGAGAACAGGGCAGGGTTGCGACTGCCCTCTTGGAGGAAGTCGTTGCCGACGAGTCAAAGGCGGCCGAACTTCATGCCCTCCGTAAAGAGGTCAAGAAACTCAGGTACCTGATGGAGCTCGCGGACAAGAGTTCACCCGAGGTAGCCGTGCTCACTGATTGGCAGGAGTCGCTCGGCGCAATCCACGACCTTGACGTCGCAGTCACCTATCTCCAGGGGAAGGGGCCAGACTTCGCGAAAACGGTCAGAGCGCTACTTCGAATCAGGCATTCCCGGTACCTCGGGTTCGTCAGGATGTGCGTCATGAGTTCAGGCTCACTCACGAAGAGCAGGATTAGGCCAACAACGCTCCGTTCGCTATCACCCTAGCCCGAACATCACCAGTTCGGTCTCGAACTACCTGTGGTCCTTCTTCAGTATCATCCTGGCGTCGACTGCAAGAATGCTGGTGGTTGTCGCGATTAGAGGGTTCACTTCTATCTGCTCAATCGAGGGGTTCTCGATCAGTATCCGCGAGAAGCTGGAAACCAACTTGCACAGCCCCTCCTCGTCGACCTTTGGTTCTCCTCGATAGCCGCCGAGAATCCTGCCGAGCTTTGTGAGCTCCAGCATCTTCTTGACCTCGGCGGGACCCACGGGGGCCACGGCCAGAGCATGGTCCCGGATCAGCTCCGTGTAGGTTCCTCCCATCCCCAAAGCGATGACGGGACCGAAAGTGGGGTCTCGCGTGGAACCGAGTATGAGCTCGGTGCCATCCGCCACCATCTCCTGAGCCAGCATTCCTTCGAACGCTAATCCCCTCCTTGCGGCCAGCCTCCTGAAACGCGAGAAGACCGACTCGGCTTCCGCGGAGGTCCCTATCCCTAGCATCACCCCTCCAATGTCCTTCTTGTGCAGCGGCTGCGCAGTTAGCAGCTTGCACGCCACCGGGAACGGGACTCCCCGGAGCTTTCCAAGGTCCCCGATTGTGCGGACCACGACGGACCTCGGTTCAGCTATGCCGCAAGACCGTAGAGGCTTTCCGACTTCGAGCGAAGAAAGCCTGCTTTCACTCGAACTAGCACGTGGGCGTATTCTGACAACCTTCCTGAAGCTGGCGGCCTCGTTTCTGCAATCTCTGCGAGAAGCCGCCGCTGCAAGGGCACGGACTGCCCTCTCCGGCGTGGGAAAACTGGGGATGCCATTCGACATGAACTCCAGATGGATTCTGCTAGCAAGGTCGGAATTCCCGATGACGCAGACCGCGACAGGCTTCTTGGCCTCAAGGATTACCGGACTCAGCTTGTTCGCAATCTCGGTGCCAATTGCAGGGGTCTGGTGAGTCGGCAGGAGCAGGGCGAGGTCGAACTGAGGCAGGGACAAAACCTGCTTGGTCGCGGCGACGAAAGCATCGGTGGAGGCGGACGCAGTGAGATCGATGGGGTTACCGAGGGCAGCGTTAGAGGCGAACCCCTCTCCCCTGAAAACGGAGCGCAAACGGCGCTGAGCCTCCGCCTCAAGCTGATTGGCCTGCAGTCCGGCTTTCTCAGCCTCGTCTGCCGAAATCGCGCCTACACCTCCCGCATTGGTCACTATGGCTGCCCTCCTTCCAGCAGCTTCCGGAAGCAGCGAGAGAGAAATCGAGTAGTCGATGAGCTCCTGCACGCTCGCAGCCTCGATGATTCCGCACTGCCGGAACGCAGCCTGATACACGCCGTAATCGCCGACGAGTGAGGACGTGTGAGTCAGCGCGGCCCTCGCCCCCACTTGGGTCTTGCCCACCTTGAACACTACGAGCGGCTTCCTTTCCGCCGCATGGGCGGCGACCTCCATGAACCTCCTGCCGTCCCTGAGACCTTCGAGATAGACGGCCATCACCTTGGCGTAAGGGTCATCAGCGAAGTACTGGATGACGTCCTCGATGGATACGTCGAGCTGGTTCCCAGTCCCCACCAGCGCCCTGATTCCAACCTTGTTCGCCGCAAGCTCCTCGGAGATCACTTCTCCAAGGTGTCCGCTCTGCGTAATCACGACCACCCCTCCCCTGAGGGGCCTCCGCAGAGAGGAGATCTCCTTCCCGTCTGGAAGCATTTTCGTGGGCCTCAGGAAGAGCGAGTCGACCCCGGACCAGGTGTCGATGAGCCCGATGGTATTCGGCCCCAGTATCCGCATGCCATGCCCAGAAGCAATCCTTCCGATCTCTCTCTCGACGTCTTTCTTCCCCGATTCGGCATACCCGCTCGTAACAATCACTGCCGCCCTGACGCCCGCCTTCGCAGCGTCTCTGATCAGCCCGAGAGTGAGGGACTCCGGGACTGCTATGATCAGCAGCTCCGGCGCCTCAGGAAGAGAAGCTATCGAGGCATAACAGCGCTGGTCGCCAATGTGGTCGTGGACGGGGTTGACCGCATAGACATTCGCACCGAGCATTCCCTTCTTGCGGTTCTCAATCATGTTGGCGAAGATTATCGAGCCGAGCTTGTTCGGGTCTGTGGAGACCCCAGCCACGGCGACGCTCCTGGGCTCGAAGAAGCTCCTGATGCCCTCCGCACTTCGTTGGGACAACCCTATCCGCGGGGGCGCCGGAGTCTGGCTAAAAGGTGCGACTACGGCCCTGCTGCACCAGCCCGGATGTCTATTGGATGATGACGTCTCCGCGCTTCAGCACGGCGATGACCTCGGGCCTCAGGATCTCTGTCGGCAGCTCCTTCCCCTCCTGCAGCAGCTGTCTCATCCTCGTCTGGCTGATTGCGAGGTGCTCCTCCTCCGGGTGCGGGCACGTCTTCGACGTGGCCATGGCTTTGCACTTCTTGCAGTAGAAGGTCTCCAGATACCTCATCGGGATGATTCCGACGTCGAATTGGTCGAAGACTCTGTGACAGGCATATGGGTCGTAGTACTTCCCGACCCCGGCCTGATCTCTGCCGACGATGTAGTGGGTGGCTCCGTAGTTCTTTCGGACTATCGAAAGGAACAGCGCCGCCTTGGGGCCGGCATAGCGCATCGTGATGGATAGGGACGAGAGCACCACCTTGTCGTGGGGGTAGTAGCCCTTTACCACCTCCCTGTACGCCTCCATTATCACATTGGGCTTGTAATCCCCCTTCTTCAGGCGGCCGATGACGGGCTGGACGAGGAGTCCGTCTATGTCTGCGCTCTCGAGTGACACTTTCTGGATGTATTCGTGAGCTGTGTGCGGAGGATTCCTGCACTGGTAGGCGACGACGTTCCTCCAACCCTTGCTCTTGAAGAGCTCACGCATCTCCTTCGGGGTCATCTCGGTGCTGACCGTCGGAAGATCCAGCTTCCTCAGGAGTCTCACTTTGCCTGCGATGGCCGTGTCCCCGTAGTTGTGGAAGATGTCATCTACATTCGGGTGGGCCAAATCAGTCGTGCCGTAGGCGCCCTTCGCGAACTCCTCCTTCGGCAACGGATAGATCTCTGAAACCTCCAGAGTAGCAAAGACACTTCCGCTCCAATCGACGAGCGCCACTGTCTCGCCCTCGCGTAGCTCCTTCGCCTTCTCCTTGGGAACCGCCATGACAATTGGGATGGTCCAGGGCAGGCCGTTCGGGAGTTTGCTTGACGACGCGACAGAGTTGAACGTTTTCGAGTCCATGAACCCCTCGAGCGGAGAGTAGGCACCAACGGCGATCTTCTCGGCATCGTAAATGAAGTCGATGAATGGAGAGACCTTGTTCAACTCGCTTGCTTCCTTCAGCTTCGCTTGAGCCTCGTTGGGGCTGACGACTCTGTCCACAAGTTTCCCGCCATACGGCTCTCCCGGTTCCGAGACTTTTGTCATCGAAACCGCTCCCGCTCGCATCGGCGTATAAGTAATACCTCTGTTCAGGAGCCCGAAATCGGGCTTGGCGGCAGGGGAACTCGTCGTATACTTCGAGAGGGCGCGGGACCCTGTTGCCAATCTAGAGCGGGAGGCCGAACTCTTCGACCGGGTGGACAGAAGGACACACCCTGAATGCGTCCGGTTTTGGGTGAACTCTCGGTGTCTGGTAAAAGGGCGGGCGAAGAGCGCCAAGTATGGCTGGTACAATGAAGGTCTCGCCAGGGAACTAAAGATCCCTGTCATTGAGCGGTCTACAGGGGGTGGGGTGGTCTACCACGACGAAGGGAACCTCAACTGGAGCTTCTTCCTCAGCACCCCGGGATCATTCCAGTCTCCGGCTGCATCCTTCAACCGTGCCTCGAAGTTCATCATCGAAGCGCTTGATCGATTGGGCATCAGGGCCACCTTCTCGCCCCCAAACAGGATAGATGTCTCTGACCGCAAGGTTTCCGGGATGGCTGCACGGTCGACGGTGCGAACGCTCTTGGTCCACGGGACCCTCCTGCTTCACTCAGACCTGACGACGCTTAACCAGCTGTGCATCCCGCCCGACGGCTGTCCGCCTGTCGCGAACCTAAGCGAGTGGAAACCCGGCATCGATGCCGAATCCGTGATGGGGGCGGTCGTCCGCACCTTGGAAGGCTCGGGCTACAAAGTCAGAACGAGCGGCCGTGCCACCTGAATTGCGCTTGGCGAGTTTCCTCGCTCCCGGGCGCACCGATAAATAGGGAGTCAGGAACCTCGGCCTTCCATGAACATGAACATCGGATACGCCCTTGCCGGCCTGGGCATCCTGGGTGTCATCGTTGGCGCAGCGATGTACGCCGCCAAATGGCACCAGAAAATCGGCCTCGGGGGCTTGGGCCTGGGAGTAGTCCTGCTCGTCATAGGGATCTGGCTTGCTTGGAGCCAGAAGCCAAAGCCAGCTCCTCAGGCATCGCAGCCGAAGCAATAGCCGGTTCCATCTGCCGCCGTTCAGGTTTCACTGGCACAACTTGTGCCCGCCAGGTACCCGAACGTGACACAGGGGCCGAGTGTGGCGCCAGAGCCCGCATAGCCGGGGCCCATCAGGCTCGCCGCGTTGTTTCCTACTGCGTAGAGGCCCGCCACGGCCTCCCCTGCAGGGGAGAGGACGCGTCCCAATCCATCTGTGACCATCCCTCCCTTGGTCCCTATGTCTCCCGCCAGGATCCTGACCCCGTAGAACGGCGGCTTGGTCAAGGGCCCCAGGGTCGGATGAGGCGCCGAGGGGTCACCCCAGTGCCTGTCGTAGTAGCTCTCCCCTCTGTGATATTTCGGATCCTTTCCCAGGCTCGCGTCCCTGTTGAAATCTGATACTGTCGCCGCGAGACCCACCCCGTCCACGCCGAGCTTCTTCGCCAAATTCCTCAGCGTGTGTCCGCTCTTGAGCCACCCTGCAGCCTTCTCCCTGTCGTCACCCGCAACCGGATACTTCGAGAGGTAGTAAGAATCAAAAATCAGGTAGGCCGGAACGTTCTCGAGCGAGTAGCTCGCTTCGTCGTAGGTCAGCATGCTCCGTGCGAGGTCCGAGTAGTTCATTGCCTCGTTTGCAAATCTCTCTCCCTTCGAGTTCACCATGATCGACCCCGGAAGTGTCCGCTCGCTTGTGACGAGCCACCCCCTCTTCTCACCAGGCTTCAGGATGAGCGTGAACCACCACGCCTCGTCCATCAGCGACGTGGCCCCTCCAGCTGCTGCGCCCATGGCAATCCCATCGCCTGTGTTCGTGACCGCGCCGGCAGAGTTCTCCGAAGGCGCGGCGAGGTACATCCTCTTCATGTCGGGGTTCCACTCAAACCCACCCGCGGCCAGGACGACCCCTGCCTTCACGCGCACGGTCTTCTTCCCCCGGCCGGTTAGGGCTTGGACCGCTGACACCCTCCTCCCGTCACGCACCAGTTTGACAGCGGGATGAGACAGGAAGAGTGGCACTCCCGCGTCAATCAACCCCTTCCTGAGCGCGCCGACCAGGGCCTCCCCTAGGGCAAGCACGCTCGGCTTCCTGCTCCTCAGCGCCGGGACTTCCTCTCCACGCATCAGCATTTCGAACTCGAGGGACGTCGTGTGCAGTCCTCCAGGAAGGTGGTACTGCGGATTGTGCAAAATCGCCCCCATCTCCTCCCCCAGTTGCCTTCCGTCGAACAGGCCCGGGTCCAGCGTGCGCCCTCCCTTCAAGCCGCCTTCCCATTCTGGGTGGTAGTCCGGCTCGTTCTCCCTGACCGAAGGCCGGAGCGGGGACTTCCTGAGAATGAAGTCAAGCGCCTTCGGGGAGTTGGTTACAAAGGAGTCAATCAGGGACGGGTCGACCCTCCCTCTCGCCAGCGTCGTCAGGTACGTTCGGGCAAGAGTCGGGGAATCCGCGATTCCGTTCGCCTTCTCGAACCTGTTGTTGGGGATCCAGAGCTGTCCGCCCGAAAGGGCCGAAGACCCTCCGAACCTGTCCGCCTTCTCCAGGACCGCGACCGAGGCCCCGGCAGAAGCGGCAGCCAGGGCGGCCGTGAGACCGCTCGCTCCCGACCCTATGACCACGACGTCGTAGGACGATTCCAAAGGCATCTCAGACGTCTCTCCATCTGGCCTTGCGCATAGAAATCAGAAGGAGAACGAACGCTACCGCCGCGAGCACAATCCAGGCTGTCGCCACGGCCGTAGCATCCAACTGCACCATTCCGGTCGAGTTCTGTGAGATTTCTGCAGCATAGGTTGTGGGAGAGAGATACGCGAAGTATCGGTAGGGGAACGGGATGTAGGTGATTGGATAGTAGACGGGCGGCAGCGTGGAGAAGAGGGTGGATATCAGCCTCGAGAACGCGAAGCTCTGCACGATGTCACTGGAAAAGGTGGACAACGTGAACCCCAGCGTAACGGACGCCATGAACATCAGCAGCAAGACGCCTAGCAACTCCAGTGCATCGACGAACCCGGGGTGGATGTAGATGCCTGCAAGCACCACCAGCACAGCCAGAGCAGGGATCGAGTAGATTATCTCGCCGATGGCCATCCCGGCTACGTACGCAGTGGGGGTGCACGGGGTGCTGACCACCATGTCCTGAAGCTTGAAGTCGTTCTTGTAGTGAGAGAGGTCCCCCTGAAGTGATGTCCCCGCCTGGAACATGCTCATTATGAGGCCCCCTTCTATCGCCTCGCCGATTAGCTGGCCCCTGCTGACGAAGGTGATGACGATGAGGAAGGAAAGTGGGGAGAGCACCGTGTTTATCATGATGATTGGGTAGTTCTTCATCTCGTAAATCGAGTTCACCAGAACGCCGGCGAGTAGCTGCCAGCCGCTCGGCCTCAGCTTCCCTTCTCCTCCTCATTCGCGCCGTGCACCAGTCGGAAGAAGATGTCATCGAGGGAGGTCTTGCTCATCGAGAACTTCACCCCCTTCGCCAATAGCGACTTCGAAATCTCGTAGGCCTCACGCTCATCCGTCAGAACCTGGGTCTGCCCCGACGCCCCAGTCGTCACCTCCCCCTCGCGGACGGCAGGAAGTCCTTGATTCGAAGCAAGCATCAAGCTATACTGGTACTTGACGGTGGACCTGAGCTGCTCCAGGCTCCCGAGGCCTATCAGCCCGCCGTTGTGGAGGATTCCTATGGTGTTCGCAAGGCTCTCGGCCTCCTCCAGGTAGTGGGTGGTCAGAATCAGGAACCGGTCCCTAGCCAGGCCTGTCAGGAGATTCCAGAGGTCCCTCCGTGATATGGGGTCGAGCCCTGTCGTCGGCTCGTCGAGGAAGATGACTTCGGCGTCAGAAGAAAGAACGGTGGCGACGAGGACCTTGCGCCTCGTTCCCCCCGAAAGCTTCCTGTTCAGGACATCTGCCTGCTTTTCGAGGCCGACCTTGGCGAGGGCTTCGATGGCTTTCTTGCTAGCTTCGTAGTAATTCTCGCCCCTCCAAAGGAGGTAGGAGAGGACCACTTGCTTGGGAGTCATCCAGGGGGATGTCCTCGCCTCCTGGGGTACGCAGGCGATGCGGTCCCTGAGCTTGCCTGTGTCTTTCATCACGTCCAACCCGTCGATCGAAGCCCTCCCCGAGGTGGGCTGGAGCTGGGTCGCCAATATCCTGACGAGGGTGGTCTTCCCCGCGCCGTTCATTCCAATGAGGGAGAAGATGCCGGTCGATGGGAGGTCGAGGTTGACGCTGTCGAGCGCCTTCCTTCCCTCCGACCCGCTGTACACCTTCGTGAGGGATTCGCAAAAAAGCCCCCCGCCTGCCATTTCCCCGCGACCTGGAGGGGCGGCGCTTTAGAATATTGCTCAGGGTCCTAACAAGTCCAATCCTTATATTAAATTCCCAGGCGGTGAGGAGCCGAAGTGAAGGGGCAGTCATTCCACCAACGCAAGATCAAGCTCCCGGATGCGCCCAAGCTTGACCGTGACGAACTCAGGGCCAGGACGATTACCGCCCTGCACAAGCTCGGTGAACAGAAGTTCTCAGAGGCGCCGGGCGGCTATTCACTCGAGAACTGGATTCACGGTGTGAATGTACTGCTCGACGACTTCGAGGAGAAGATGGGTGCGTCAAATCTCTCTTCAGAGTACACGCAGAGCCGGCGCCTCCTGGCAGAGTTCGTCTCCAAACCTGTGGACGTCTCCGCGCTGGACGGAGA
>Ga0187771_10002676_pt1 | contig 12322 bp, 14 predicted proteins | sample 0116_SJ02_MP15_1_FD_133139 | JGI IMG/M metagenome (GOLD analysis project Ga0187771, IMG submission 133139) | Tropical peat soil microbial communities from peatlands in Department of Meta, Colombia - 0116_SJ02_MP15_10_MG | ecosystem: Environmental > Terrestrial > Soil > Wetlands > Peat | place... | reverse complement strand
GGGCCAGCATGAACTGGCGGTGCGCTTCGGCTTCGGGCTTGACGGGAACTTTGCCGTCGGGCGGATCGACCACCATCGAGGTCCGTTTCTGACCGCCGAAGCGCAGCAGTTCGCTGCCGTTGTCGTAGAAAAGGACGTTGTAGGCGCCGCCCTGGATTGTCACCGGGCGCCCGCCGTCAATGGTGGATCCTTCCTCCCAGCGCGCGTTTTCCCTGGCTTCCCACTTGCGGGCTTCCTCATCGGAGATCGTCGCTTTTCCCTCAAAGACGGCGGGGCGCTCGAACGGCGTGCGCGAGGCGTTGTTCCAGATGCCCGTGAGATCGGGATGCCCGTCCGCGGTGCGGGGGACTGCCCCGGCTTTGGGAACTGCCGCGGCACGAGGCGCGCTCTGCGCCGAAAGCGACGCGGCTGCCAGCAGGGAAACGGCGCTCGATTTGATCAGGCTGCGGAATGTCATGGCCTATCCTCAGTTCGCGATTATATAGCGGCGCGACTCCATCCGCGGCGCACCTGGCCTCGAGGGCGGGACTGAACCCGCCGGGTCCGGGGAGATTTTCAAGAGAGAGACTCGGTTCTCGCGCCGGAGAGTTCAGGAGTCTCTCCCGGTTTTTCATTCGTCTTCGATCGGGAAGTCGTCTTCGACGAGTTCAGAGCTTTTGGCGCGGCGCTTCAGTGCATTGAGGATGGGGCCTGCGGCGAAGCCGGCCCGGCGCAGTTTGCGGAAGGCACTGGCCAGTTTTTTTTCGTCGGTGAGTTCGGCTGAACCCATGCGGCGTTCGATGAAGGCTTCGATCTGCTCCGCTTCGCTCATGCCTTCAAGCGCTTTTTCTACTGCCGATTGGGCCAGTTCCCGGGGCACCCGGTGACTGGCGAGATCGGTGAGGATGCGGACCCGGCCGAAGCCGTCGTTTGCGACCCGGTTCGCAGCGAAGCTTTCGGCGAAGCGGCGGTCGTCGAGATAGCCCGCGTCCTGCAGACGGGCGATGATCAGGTCGATGTCCGCGAGACGGGCGGCGCGCTGGCGGAGTTTGGCCGAAAGAGCGGCTACCGAGTACGCTCGGGCGGTGAGAGATTTGACGGCGTATCCGAATAATTCTTCCGATGCCAGTTTCTGCGGCCTTTTGGTCCTTGCCATGCTGTGCGAAGTATACTGTGAATGACTTTTGAAAGGGAGAACGCATGAGCCAGAGCGGATGGGCGAATTTTTTCCTGGGATTGGGGGTCGGCGTGGGTGTGGGACTGCTGATTGCGCCGAAGTCGGGTGAAGAAACGCGCGAATATCTGCGGACGAAAGCCGACGAGGGGAAAGATTATCTGAAGAAGCAGACGGCGGGGCTGCGGGAACAGGCGAGCGGCGTTGCGGACGATCTCAAGACGCGGGGCGAGGACTTGTATGCGCGCGGCCGGGAAGCTTTCAATCGTCAGAGGGATGTGCTGAGCGACGCGATCGAGGCCGGCCGGCAGGCTTATCGCGAGAAAGTGGAGCCGACTCCGCCGGCGGAATCCGCGTAAATATGGCCGAAGACACATTTCGCTGGGTGATTGCGGGCGGCGTGATGATTTCCACGCTGTGCATAGTGGTTGTGGCGGTGGCCGCGATCATGATGTACCGGGCGATTTCGCTGGCGCGGGCGCGCGTCGACAAGCTGTCGGACCGCGTCGAGCCGCTGATCGATACGGCCAGGAAAGTGGCGGACGACAGCGCGCCGAAGATTGCGGCGATCACGAGCGATGCGGTGGTGATCGTGGGCAACGCCAGGGATGTGTCGGAAGTGGCGAAAGACCAGGCGCACCGGTTCGCGGATGTGGGGCGCGATTTCACGGACCGGGCGAAGGTGCAGATTGCGCGCGTGGATGCGGCAGTGGATCAGACCGTGGAGCACGTGCAGCAGGTGAGCGACACGGTGAAGACCGCGGTGATCAAACCGGTGCGCGAGGCCGGAGCGATTCTGGCGGGCGTGAAAGCCGCGGTCCAGAGCTATGCCTCAAGCAGCCGGCGGCCGCCGGTGGACCATATTCCGCAGGACGAGGAGATGTTTATTTAGCCCGGTCCGGGGCGCGAAGAATGGGGACCGAGATGAGACGGCTGGCTCGCCTTGTCCCCGGAAAGTTGTTGAAAAGTTGTTGACAGGTAGAGGCTGTCTCATGGAAGACAGCCTTTTCCGCGACGTCCGGCTCCCTGATTTCGAGCGATCTGTCTGGCGCGGAAAAGGTGTCAGCGGGGGGGCATGAAGGGGTGCTTCACCCGGAAGCATGAAAATGGGTTTGCGGCAGCGGCGCGGCCGATGGAACTTTGAGGCTGTAGAAGCCTGTGTGTCAGCGTGGCCGGAACGCTTCTCGAACCCGGATATGTCGCGGCGCAATGCGCCAGCACGCAAGAGAGAGTGCCTGTTTTTCCAGCGTTCCCTGCTGCCGGGAAGGGAGGAACCGATGGAGGTTCTCTACGCCCGTTGTGCGGGCATTGACGTGCACAAAGAGGCTCATGCCCCCTTTTGAGTGGGCGGCCACGCTGCTGATGGCAATGCCGGGCGTGGACCGGACGGCAGCCTGCGGATTGATCGCTGAAATCGGCGTGGACATGAGCCGCTTTCCGACCTCGCGTCACCTCGCCTCCTGGGCCGGACTGTGCCCGGGCAACAACACCAGCGCGGGCAAGAGCCGCTCCGGCAAAAGCCATCGCGGCAACCGCTGGATCAAAGGCCTGATGACGGAAATCGCCTGGGGCGCTGCACGAACCGAAAACACCTGCCCCGGAACGTTTTACAAGAGGCTCGCAGCGCGCCGCGGCAGGAAACGCGCGCTGGTCGCCCTGGCCAACGCGTTGCTCCGGATCGCGTGGCGGTTACTCACTCAGCAGCGATTGGGCCACAACGTCACCTTGAGTTCCGCTGCGTAGGATTTTCAAGAGAGAGTCCCTGGGTGGCCGGTGCGCTGCGAGTGCAGCGAGTGAGGCCATTTACAAGAGAGAGACAGAACTTCAGCCTGGTCTGGCCCGGTGTTTCTCAGCGACCTGTCAGGCGTGCCCCACGAGCTTCTGCAGTTTCCCGAAGGCCTTCTCCAGAGTCTGGGGATGGCGGAGCACACCTGAAAAGAGGTCGCCGACGCGCTCGAACCGCTCCGGAGCGTTTTTGATATGGAACTGCGATGGGCGCAGGTCCGGAGTCAGTTCGCTCCACTCGAGCGGAGTCGAAACCGGAGCTCCATCGTAGGCCCGGGCTACGTACGGCGCCGAAATGGTCTTGCTTTCGGCGATCTGCATGTAGTCGAAATAGACCTTGTTCTTCTGCCGTTTCTCGACCGAGCGCGGGGTGGTAAACAAGTCGGGCCGCTCGGCCGCGCACATCCGCGCGATCACTTCGGCGAACTGCCGCGCCGTCTCATACGAATATTCCGGGTGGATGGGCACGAAGATATGCATGCCGTCGCCACCGGTCGTTTTCGGATAACCTTTCAGGCCGAGCGCGTCGAGCTTTTCCTTCACCAGCAGCGCGGCCTCCACGATCTTCTCGTAGCCGCACTCCACCGGATCGAGATCGATCAGGATGTAATCCGGCTTGTCGAGCGAGCCGATGCGGCTCATCCAGGGATTCTGGTCGATGCATCCGAGATTCACCAGATACATCAGGCTGCGCTTGTCCTGCGCGAGCACGTAGCGGATGCCGCCGATCGTCTCCGTCTTCAGAAACGCGGGATAGGTATCAGGAGTGTTCTTCTGAAAAAAGTAAGGCTCGTGAATCCCGTTCGGATAGCGCTTGAGCGAGAGCGGCCGGTCTTTGAGATAAGGGAGCAGCAGGTGCGCTACCTGATCGTAGTAATTCACGAGGTCGCCCTTGGTGTATCCGTCCTTCGGGTAATAGATCCTGTCGAGGTGAGTAAATCGCCCTTCGGGTTCGACTTTTTCGGGCGGCTTGTCTTCTCTGAGTCCCAGATAGACCGGAGCGCGCAACTTACGGTCGGTGGTCCAGTTCTGAAACTTCACCTGGGCCACCAGTTTCGGTTCCACCCAGACCGTGCCCTTCGGAATCTTATCGCCTCTGGTGAAGGGCTTCCTGTGGGTTTCGAGCGGCTTCAGCTTGCGGAACAGCTCGGCGGCGCCTGCTTCATCGAATCCCGATCCGACGTTGCCCGCGTAACGCAGTTGCTCGTCTTCATGGAAGCCGACGGCGATCGACCCGAAGGGTTCGCGCTCGCCCGGGGTGTAGCCGCCGATGACGAACTCTTCCTGATTGGTCAGCTTCAGCTTCAGCCAGCTGGCGCTGCGCTTCGATTCGTAAGCGCTCGAAGTCTTCTTTGCCATCAGCCCTTCGAGCCCGGCGGCGCGCGCGGCTTCGAGCAGACGATCGCCGTGTCCTTCAAAGGTCTCCGAAATCCGCACCGGGGCCCACTTCCGGACAATCGAGGCCAGCAGTTTCTTCCGCTCGCTCAGAGGCTCGCGGCGGAGATCCCTGCCATCGAGATACAGCAGATCGAAGAGGATGAGGTGCGCCGGCTTCTCGTGCCGGATCGTGGCTTCAAAGTGCGAGACGCCTTTCTCATCGAGCACCACGATCTCGCCGTCGAGAATCGCCTGCCTGGCGTTCACGTGTTTCGGCAGTTGCAGGAGTTCGGGATACTTCTCTTCCACGCGGTTCTGATTGCGGGTATAAATGCGCAGCGTGCCGCGATCGATATAGACCAGGGCGCGGATGCCGTCCCACTTGACTTCGAAGATCCAGTCCCTGCCCTTCGGCGGTGCATCGGTCAGGGTCGCGCCCATGGGCTCGAGGAACTCCGGCATCGAATCCGGATCGTCCGCGTTCGCCGCGATCTCATCCTGCGTGCGGCCGGTCTTGACGCTCCACGCGAGTTTCTCGATATCGAACGGCGTCTCGGCGGCTTCATCGCGCTTCTTGATGAGAAGCCATTCGTTACCTTTGCCGCGGCCCTTCATGAGTACGATCGCCCACGTGCCGTGCAGCTTCTGTCCCTTGAGGCGGAACTTCAGATCGCCGCGCCTGAGTTGCGTGAGCGCGTCCTCTTCGCCGAGCGTTTCGAAGGCGCCGTGGTCCCAGAGCATGACGCTGCCGCCACCGTATTCGCCTTTCGGGATGTTGCCCTCGAAATCGCCGTATTCGAGCGGATGGTCTTCCACCATGACCGCCATGTGCTTCACTTCCGGATCGAGCGAAGGCCCCTTGGGCACGGCCCACGATTTCAACACGCCATCAATCTCCAGGCGGAAATCGTAGTGCAGCCGCGAGGCATTGTGCCTTTGCACGAAGAAGCGCGCCACGCGACTTTTACCGGCCTTCGTCTGCTTCGGCTCGGGCTCGGGAGTCTTCGTGAAATCGCGCTTCTTTCTGTACTCGGAAAGAGACATAAATCTTTGAAAATGTTCTCACTTCCATGCTATAGCTGGTTCATGGCGACGACGGTATGGAAGGGACATCTCACGTTCGGCCTGGTCTCGCTTCCCGTGCGCCTCTACTCCGCGGCGCGCAGCGAAACCATCAGTTTCAATCAGCTCCACAAACACGATAACTCGCGCATCAAGCAGGTCATTTACTGCCAGGCGGAAGACAAGCCCATTCCGCGCGAGGAAATCGTCAAAGGCTACGAGTACGAAAAGGGCAAGTACGTCGTGATCGCGGATGAGGACATCAAGAAGGTCGCGCCGAAGACTGCGAAGGTGATGGAGATCCTCGAGTTCGTCAAATCGGACGACGTGGATCCGGTGTATCTCGAGAGCTCTTACTACATGGCGCCCGATGAAGGCGGGGAGAAACCTTACGCTCTGCTGTTTGAAGCGCTGAAGGAGACGAAGTATTACGCGGTGGCGAAGATCGCCCTGCATAACCGCGAGCACATCGTCATCGTGCGGCCCGGTGAGAAGGGCATGATCCTGCACACGATGTATTTCGCGGACGAGGTGAAGCGCAGCGAGGAGTTCCGCACCGATACGAGCAGGGTCTCGGAAAAGGAAATGAACCTGGCGAAGATGCTGGTGGAATCGCTGGCGGCCGAATTCGAACCGGAGAAGTATCACGACACTTACCGCGCCAATCTGCGGAAGATGATCGACGCGAAGATCGAAGGCCACAGGATTGTCGAGACGCCGGAAGAAAAGATCGCGCCGGTCATCGACATCATGGAAGCTCTGAAGAAGAGCCTCGAAGCGCGGAAGCCGCCGGCGCACGCCGAGGAAGCGGCGCAGCCGAAGGCGGTCAGGAAGCCGCGGAAGGTCAGGACCGCGTAGCGGCGAACCGGCGTCGTTGCGACGCAGCTTCGATCGTCGGTTGCGGCCGGGGGACAGTTCAGCGGGATGACGCCTTGGTCGTCACTCGGGAGCATGAAAATCGTCGCTCGGGCGCGGCGCTGGCCGCGTTGGGTTGTTGAGACAGCCTTGAATTCTTCGATCGAGGCGCGCGGCTGAAGGGACAGATGAGATGAGACGGCTGGCTCGCCTGAGACAGCAGTAAGCTGTTTTGCGCACTCGAGATGGTGCAGAGGAGAAACCAGCCATGAAGAAGAATATCAGGAAGCCGACCCGTCGGGTGGCGGATGAAACCATCGGCATTGATCCGGGCGACAAGATGAGCCACTATGCGATTCTCAGCGCGGAGGGCACCCTGATTGAAGAAGGGACATTCCGCAATCAGCCGGAATCAATCCGCCTGCATTTCAGCGGCAGGCCGGCGCGCATCGCCCTCGAAGCCGGTTCGCAGTCGGCCTGGATCAGCCGCGAGCTGAAGCAGCTCGGGCACGAGGTGATTGTCGCTGATCCGCGTCAGCTGAAGTGGATTACCGCGGGGGACAATAAACACGATCGAGTCGATGCGCAGAAGCTTGCCCGACTCGCCCGTGCCGACCGCGATCTGCTGTCGCCTGTCGAGCATCGCAGCGCCGACCAGCAAGCTGATCTCTCGGTGATTCGATCACGGGATGCGCTGGTCCGTGCCCGGACGCTTCTGGTGAACGCCGCCCGGGGCATCGCAAAAGGGATCGGCCACCGGCTGCCGAAAACCATCACACTCACGTTCGGCAGGCGGGCCTCGGCGGCACTGCCGGAACGGTTACTCGCGGTGCTCGCACCGCTGTTGTCACAGATCGACAAGCCAAGTGAAGGCATCGCAGAATACGAAGCCCGTATTGATGCGATCGCGGCACGCCGGCCGGAGGTGAAAACGCTGACGAGTGTTCCGGGCGTGGGCACTCTCACCGCGCTCACCTTCCTACTCACGCTCGGCCGCGCCTCGCGTTTCGAGCACAGTCGCGATGTGGGCAGCTATCTGGGTCTTCGACCCAAACGGCAGCAGTCGGGCCAGCGCGATCCGGAACTCGGGATCAGCCGCGCAGGCGACACATATCTGCGCAAACTGCTGGTGCAATGCGCCCACCGGACTCTGGGCAGGTTCGACGCCGATACAGCGCTGCGGCAATGGGGATTGGCCAAGGCCGGCGGATCGGGAGCGACCAGGCGCGCCATCGTAGCCGTAGCGAGGAAACTCGCAGTCCTTCTGCACAGCTTGTGGGTGAGCGGCGAAAACTTCAAACCCTTCCCTGTGAAGGGATGAAGGCTGCAGGTCGTTTGAAGCAGTGCATGGAACCTGAACTTTCCGGCGACTGCGCGTTTGGTCTGGAGCCTTCGAGCTCGTGGGACAGATTGCAGCGCCGGACTTTGATCTGAAAATCAGCCGGCATCGGACCACGCAACGAACGGTCCATCGGAATGCGTATGGAAGCCCAGGTCGAAGATTATTGTCCCCGGAAAGTTGTTGACAGGTAGAGGCCGTCTCATGGAAGACAGCCTTTTCCGCGCCGGCATGTCGAGAGGAATGGAAAAGACTTCCGCGAAAATGGAGTCTGTCCCCATTTTTCGCGGTGCTTCCCGAACTTAAGCGACTTTCTGGATTTTGCCGTTGCGGATGCAGGACGTGCAGGCGCGGACGCGCTTGTGCGCGCCGTTGACGATGGCGCGGACGGTCTGCAGATTGACTTCCCAGCGGCGGTTGGTCACGTTGTGGGCGTGGCTCACCTTGTGGCCGAACTGCGGACCTTTGCCGCAAACTTCACAAACTCTTGCCATGGTTGGGGATACTCCTGATTTCGTGACGCGCCTTCCGGCACGCAAACTCCAATGATAGCAAATGGTTGGGGGTGGGGCAAACCGCGTATAATGAGCCATACCCATGAACACTGGAGCTTACAGGGTTGACGAACGCTTCGCGCTGCTGGAGCCCGCCAACCGGGTGTTCCATGAGATCAGGGAGTCGGACTGGGTGCCGACGATACCGGATGGTCCGTACCGGAACGATGGCTGGCGGGTGGTCAAGCTTGTCGACAACTTCAAGACTACGGATTTTGCCACCAGGCATCCCCAAGTGAAGCAGGTTCTCGGCTGGTTTCAGGCTCCGGTCGTGATGGCGGTGTATTACTCGATGTTGCCCGGCACCGAGTTGCATCCGCACCGGGACACGAGCGGCACACTCGAGTTCGGCAGATTGCGCTTCCATGTGCCGATTCAGACGAACCCGGGTGTCAGCTTCATGGTGTCGCGCAAACGCGTGCCGATGGCGGAGGGCGAGCTGTGGGCTCTGAACACCAGCTATCTGCACGCCGTTGAGAACAAGGGTGAGGCCGACAGAGTTCATCTGGTTGTTGAAGTTGAGGTCAACGACTGGTGCTGGCAGAAGCTGCCGGCCCGCAACCTGAAATATTACGCGCACTACGGATGGTTTCTGATGCTGATGGCATGGCGCGGCATTCAGGTGATCACGGTCGACCGGAAAACGAGCAGAGCGGCGGCGGCGCGCATCGGGCGGTTCGCATTGTCGAGAATTCTGCGGCGGCGCGGGCAGCCGAGCCACGACGCAACTACTTAGGGATATCCGGCCGCCTGTGCCGATTCGTTGAAGCCCCGGGCGCCGGTTCCGCATCCATGGAGGGCGAGGTCTGCCATGACGATCAGCGAACTCCTTCTCCCCGAATACGAGCAGGAAATGAAGAGTACCCGGAAGCTGCTGGAATGCGTTCCGGACGAGAAGCTTACCTATAAGCCGCACGAGAAGTCGATGAGCGTGGCCGAACTGGCGAGCCACATCACGATGATGCCGTTCTGGGCGGCGGAAACCATCAACAGGGACACGCTCGATCTGGGGCCGGGGCAGAAGCCGTTTCTCGCGGCGTCGAAAACGGAACTGCTGAAGGCTTTCGATACCAATGTCGAACTGGGCCGGGCGGCGATTGCCGTGGCCAGCGACGAGCATCTGGCGAAGACCTGGACGCTGACGGCCGGCGGCAAGACGCTGCTCGCGATGCCGCGCGTCAATGTGCTGCGGAGCGTGGTCATGAATCACCTGATTCACCATCGCGCGCAGCTCGGCGTGGCGCTGCGGCTGCTCGATATCGCGATTCCGGGGATGTACGGGCCGTCGGCGGACGACCGCGTGGCGGCGGCGAGCGCCTGAGGATTACTTGCCCGGGGGCAGAACCCGGGAGATGTCGCCGATCATCTGGCGTTCGGAAGAAGAGAACCGGGACTTGAACTCGGGGCTGTTCATGCGCGCGGTGCGCTGGGCTTCGGACATGGCGCCGAGGCGGTCCAGTTCATTGCTGACGGCCGCTTTGCGGGCTTCGGGCAGGTTCTGGAATTCCTGCAGCGAACCGCGCACCTGATTCTGCTGTTTCGGCGGAAGGCTTTGCAGACGCTGCAACTGCGTGTTGGCGCGCGCGCGGGCTTCGGGCGAAAGAGTCTGGTAGGACTCGAGACGCTTCAATACCTGCGCGCGGCGATCGGGCGGGAGATTCGAGAGAGCTTTCTCACGCTCGGCGGGTGACATGCGCGAGAGGCGCTCGAGCGCCTGATTGCCGGGGCTCTTGCCAGAAGCGGCCTTGGGAGCGCGCGGGCGCGGAGCGGGCGCGGATCTGGCGCCTTTCGACTGCGCCGCGGAGGCCGAATACGTGAGGATCAGTCCGGAGAGGACCGATGCCGCGAGAACCTTAGATTTCGTTGGCAGCATCGCTTTCCGGCCGCACCACGGAATCGAGCTGCTGCAGCAGCTGCAGATCGTCCAGCGTGGAAACGGCCTGATCCACCTCAGTGGTTGTAACACCTTCGCCCGGCGCCGCACTTTGTATCAGAACGTCATGCGAGCGCGTGAACATCAATCCGGCCGCGACCACGAGCAGCGCCACGAACATGGCGGGCAGCAGCGGACGCCATTCGACGAGACCTTTGTACCAGGGTTCGGCCGCCACGCGATCGATCTCATGCCAGAGCCGGCGGTTGAAATCCGGGCTCAGCGGCGCCGGCTCCCACGCATCGAGCGCGTTCCACACCGCTGTCTGTGCCTCCACGGTGTCCCGGCAGGCGGGGCACACGGCGAGATGTTTCTCCAGGTGCGCCCGAACCGCGGGCTCCAGCCTTCCCGCCGGATAGTCCAGCAGAAGTTCCCTGAGTTTCGCTGTCTCTGACGGACATTGAAAAGACCGATACCTCACCCGGCACCTCCCCCAAGCATAAAGGCCAGTCTGGCCCGCAGCGTTTCGTAAGCGCGAAACAGCAAACTCTTGACCGCCGATTCGGAACAGCCGAGAACCTGGGCGATCTGCGCATATCCCATTTCTTCGTATTTGTGCATCAGCACGGCCGCGCGCTGCTTCTCCGGCAGCAAAGCGATCGTATCCCGGACCTGCTGCAGATGGGCGTCCCTGAGCATTCTCTGTTCAACCGAGGGCCGGTGATCCGGATACTCGCGCACGGGCAGGAGACCGCCGCGATCGTCATCGAGGCGCTGGGCGCCGCGTTCCCTGCGGCCGTCGCGCAGCCAGTTGAGCGCCAGATGCGTGGCGATGCGGAAAAGCCAGGTGGTGAACTTCGCGGTGGGTTCGTAGGTGGCGCGCGATTTGTAGACGCGGAGGAAGACTTCCTGGGCGAGTTCTTCGGCCACGGCGCGGTCCTGCACCATGCGGTAGACAAAGTGGATGACCGGGTTGCGGTGCTTTTCGAGGAGAATGCGGAAGCTCTCGCCGTCGCCTGACTTCACGCGCAGCATCAGCTCGGCATCGAGATCGAGAACTGCGGTCGAGATCGTCATCGTTGATTACTCACTTCGCTCGTCGTGTTCCAGTCGCTTGCTTCGCTCCGCAACGTCCGGGTCATCAGATTCCGGATGGCCTCCCCTGGCGCACGGCCGAGATGCAGAACCGCGTGCATCTCGCTCGCTATAGGTAAATCAACCCCATAGCGTGCCGCGAGTTCCAGAGCTACCGATGTAGTTTTTACGCCTTCGGCTACGGTTTGGGTGGACTGGAGGATTTGGCCGAGCTGGAGACCGGAGGCTAACTTGAGTCCTACCTGGCGGTTACGGGAGAGATCGCCGGTGCAGGTGAGGACGAGATCGCCGAGGCCGGCCAGACCCGAGAGCGTTTCGGCTCTGGCTCCGGCGGCCACGGCCAGACGGGTGATTTCGGCAAGGCCGCGGGTGATGAGGGCGGCAATGGCGTTGTGGCCGAGGCCAAGACCGTCGCAGATGCCGGCGCCGATGGCAATGACGTTCTTGAGCGCGCCGCCGATTTCGACGCCGGTGACGTCCGGGCTGCCGTAGACGCGGAAGGTGGGGCCGGAGAAGCGCTGCTGGGTTTCTTCGACGAGACGGTGGTCGTCAGAGGCGACGACCACCGCGGTGGGGCTGCCGGCGGCCACTTCCCGGGCGAAGGTGGGGCCGGAAAGCGCCGCGATCGTCGTCTCGGGAGCAACCGCGGAACGGATCACCTGCGACATTCGCAACAGAGTGCGTTCTTCGAGACCCTTTGTTGCAGAGACAATCTTCAGGCCGGGTTTGAGCCAGGGGCTCATTTGCGCGTAGACGTCGCGCACGGCGTGCGAGGGCATGACGCTCAGGAGGAATTCGGCGCCGTCGAGCGCGGCTTCGAAGGTGTCGACGGCGCGGACGTTATCGGGGATGCGAAAGCCCGGAAAGAACGGTTCGTTGACGCGCGTGGCTTCGATGACGGCGGCGAGGCCGGGTTCCCGGACCCAGAGGCTGACGCGCTCGAAGCGCGGGGCGAGAATGCAGGCGAGCGAGGTGCCCCAGGCGCCTGCGCCGATGATGGCGAGGTTGCCGCTCAATTCGGGGTCCTGCCGAAACGGAAGACGCGTTCTTCACCGGCGCGGATGCGCGCGATGTTGCCGCGATGGCGTTCGACGATGAGGATGGCGGCGCCGAGCGCGGAGACGAGGACGGGCCAGTCGGGATGGAGGATCATCCAGCAGGCGACGGGGAAGAGGGCGGCGGCGACGATGGAGCCGAGCGAGAGATAGCGGGTCCGGGCGACGAGAAAG
>Ga0187771_10002675_pt1 | contig 12324 bp, 10 predicted proteins | sample 0116_SJ02_MP15_1_FD_133139 | JGI IMG/M metagenome (GOLD analysis project Ga0187771, IMG submission 133139) | Tropical peat soil microbial communities from peatlands in Department of Meta, Colombia - 0116_SJ02_MP15_10_MG | ecosystem: Environmental > Terrestrial > Soil > Wetlands > Peat | place... | reverse complement strand
CTGTCGCTCGTGCCAGAATCCTCCTCGAGAAAAAACACAGAATTTCGACTCTGCCCCCGTGCATTGCGCTCGTCCGGCAACTCGCGGGTGGCGAGCTCGGCCACTTCACCAACGATCCTGTGATACAGGCGGTCAGGAGGGGTGGACGCAGACACCTGAGCGAGCGTCGCCGCTTCGCCGCTAAGCCAGGCGTCGCTGCGGTCTCGGATGCCCCTGGCGACGAGAAGATAGAGGATGGAGAAGGCGAGGGCAGTGCCGAGGGCGAACGCAAGTGTGGTCCAGATGCAGATGCGCCAGGCTGCCGTCGGGCGTAAAACTCTAGCCATGTTTGAGAACGTATCCGACGCCGCGAATGGTGTGGATCAGGGGAGGGAGTCCGTTAGGATCCACCTTGCCGCGCAGCCGATAGATATGGACGTCAACGACGTTCGTCGCGGGATCAATCCTCATCCGCCACACGTGGTCCAGAATCATGGTGCGGGTGACAACGCGCCCCGCATTGCGGCAGAGGTATTCCAGGAGAGAAAACTCCTGCGGGGTCAACTGGAGCGGATGATCGCCGCGGCGAGCCTCGTGACGAACGAGGTCGAGGTGCAAGTCTCCGACTTGCAGCCGAGTGGACTCGCTCTGCGGCACGTAAGCTCTGCGCAGGAGATTGCGCAGCCTCGCGAGCAGTTCCGCAAGGGCGAACGGTTTCGTCAGATAGTCGTCGCCGCCCTGTTCGAGGCCGCGCACGCGCTCATCCACCGAACGTCGAGCCGAGAGGATCAGCACAGGGGCTGAACTCCCCTGCGCGCGGCACCGCGCAATCAAGTCCAGGCCGTCCATGTCCGGGAGGCCGAGATCCACGATGAAGGCGTCGTGGACCCCTTCCAGGGCCTTCATCTGGCCCGTCTTCGCGTTGCCGGCCACATCCACTTGGAATCCGGCTTCAACAAGGGCGCGACTGAGAAACCCTTGAATGCTCAGATCGTCTTCGACTAGAAGTAGGCGCATTCGGGAGCCCGACCGCGACACTCTACACCCGAAACTATGATGCGTAGAACGGCGACGACGGGTTGTCCAGCGTGCGAGGGACTCGGGACATGACACCTTCGTGAAACTATCCAGTGCCCGCTGGTTGAGGGAGTGAATTACGAGGAGTGAGCCTCTCGCAATCACTTTCGATCGTAGCCAAGCCTCAACCTGCCGACGCATCGGTTCAAAGTTGAGCTTCATGCGGTCGACGCCAATTGGAAAGTTGTCCATCAATCCGAACTTCTTCGTGTGTTTCGCGAAGACTGGCATGAACGCGCCGCAAGTGGCCAAGACGACGGGTGACGGGGAACCCGGAAGTTGGGGCCTGGGTGCTGATGCACCCAGCGTAGATTGGTCCTCCCTAACAGTGCAGTGTTTACCAAGAGCTCCGCCATCGTCGCCGAGCATAACGGTAACTCGATGATTTATTGTTTCCGCTTTTGCGGCGCCAATTGGCGACGCTCAAAATTAGAGCTTCTTCCGAAGGCAGAAAAGTTCAGTCCAATTGCCCGGATTTCAGTCCAAGTTCAGTCCAAAACGGTCCAGGTTCGGGGTGGATCTTCGTAGGTCAGCGGCGTAAGGACAGTTGAATCATCGTGATTTATGGAGCGGGCGATGGGAATCGAACCCACGTCCGAAGCTTGGGAAGCTTCTATTCTGCCATTGAACTACGCCCGCTCTAACAGCGGATACTAGCACAGCCCCTCTGCCCACGCCAGCCACGCCTCGGTCTCTGCTCCCCGACTCCACGTTCCATGCTAGATTGACACCGCACTGGGGAGCACTCGTGGCTTATCAAGACCTTCGCGAATTCATCCGCGCTCTCGAAAAGGCGGGCGAACTCCACCGCATCTCCGCCGAAGTCGATCCCGTCCTCGAGATCACCGAAATCACCGACCGCATTACGAAATCCGGCGGCCCCGCTCTCCTCTTCGAAAAGCCGAAGGGTTCGCGACATCCTCTCCTCATCAACATGCTCGGCACCGCCCGCCGCATGAACCTCGCTCTCGAAGTGGATTCGCTCGACGAAATCGCCGCTCGCATCCGCTCGTATCTCGATTTCCAGTCCCCTCAAGGCCTTCTCGACAAATTGAAAATGCTGCCCAAGCTGGCCGAGTTCGGAGCCATTTTCCCCAAGAGCGTCAAATCCGGCGCGTGCAAGGAAGTGATCCGCCGCGAGGGCTTCGCACTCTCGGAATTCCCCATGCTTCAGTGCTGGCCCGAAGACGGCGGCCGGTACATCACCTGGCCTCTGGTCATCACCAAGAATCCCGAGACCGGCAAGCGCAACGTCGGCGTCTATCGCATGCAGGTGTACGACGACCGCTCCACCGGCATGCACTGGCAGACCCAGAAGCACGGCGCCGAGCACTATCGGCGTGCGCGCTCCCGCGACGGGGAAGGGAAGCTCGAAGTCGCGGTAGCCATCGGCAGCGATCCCGCCACCTGCCTGTCCGGCATTCTCCCCGTTCCGCCCGATCTCGACGAATTCATGTTCGCCGGCTTCCTGCGCCGCGAGCCGGTTGAAGTCGTGCCTTGCGAAATGGTGGATCTCGAAGTCCCCGCGAATGCCGAAATCGTTCTGGAAGGCTACGTGGATCTTAACGAGGGGCGCCTCGAGGGTCCCTTCGGCGACCACACCGGCTTCTATTCCCAGGAGGGCGATTTCCCCGTCTTCCACATCACCTGCATCACCCACAGAAAAGACCCCATCTACCTGACCACGATTGTCGGTCCGCCGCCCCAGGAAGATTTCTTCATGGGCCACGCCGTCGAACGCGTCTTCCTGCCCGTCATGAAGATGCAGTACCCGGAAATCGTGGACATATCCATGCCCGCGGAAGGCATCTTCCACAATCTGATGCTCGTCTCCATCCGCAAATCCTATCCGGGCCAGGCGCGCAAGATCATGAATGCCATCTGGTCGCTCGGCCAGGCCATGTTCACTAAAGTCATCGTGGTCGTGGACGAAGACGTAAACGTGCAGAACCACCGCGAAGTCCTCTGGAAATCTCTGTGCGCCATCGATCCCGAACGCGACATTCAATTCGTTCTCGGTCCCGTGGACACGCTCGACCACGCCGCGCGCCGCCAGGACTTCGGCTCCAAGATGGGAGTGGACGCCACCCGAAAATTCCCCGGCGAAGGTTACGACCGCAAATGGCCCGCCGAAGCGCGCATGAGCGCGGAGGTCAAGCAACGCATCGACGCCCTTTGGAGCCGTCTCGGCCTTCCTTTGGTGAACAAACAGTAAGCATGGCGGCGTTGGCCTGAGAACAACTACCCCTAGTGCCCGGGAATTCCTCGTATACTATTCCTTGTATTTGTATCCGAAAACTGCACCCATTTTGCCTAAGAAAACCAAAGTTCCCAGCACATCCGCCCAATCCATTCCTTGACACCCCCGCCTGCCCGATGCCATAACCCCGCTCAGCGAGTTTTGTGCCCGGTGGTCTTTCGAGGGGAACCTCCGAGGGGGGGCCGGTTGATGGCGGTGGAGACGCTAGAGTCGCGGGAAGTCATGAACATCCGCGAAGCCTCGCGGTATCTGGGCGTATCTCCCGACACCCTGTATCGCTACATTTACGCGGACCGTATCCCCGCATTCAAGCTGGGCAATCGCTGGAAGTTCAAGAAGACGGCCTTGGATCGTTGGATGGACCGCAAAATCCTTCGCGCGCGCCGCGCGCGGCGCGGCTGAGCGCGGAGGGAGAGAGGCGAGCCATGTTCGGAAGCAAAGCAAAGGAACTGGTGGGATTGGATATCGGCTCGAGTTCCGTCAAAGCCGTCGAGCTGAAGCAGTCCAAAGGCGCCTACGAACTGTCGAGCTACGGGCTTGAGGCTCTGCCCCAGGACACCGTCGTGGACGGCGCCATCATGGATGCCCCTTCGGTCGCCAAAGCGATCAGCGACATCTTTGACAGCCAGAAAATTAAAACCAAAAATGTGGCCACCTCCGTTTCCGGCCACTCCGTCATCGTGAAGCGCGTCACCCTCCCGTTCATGAGCGAAGAAGAACTCTACGACCGCATCCAGGTGGAGGCCGGGCAGCACATCCCCTTCGACATCGCCGACGTCAACCTCAGTTACCAGGTCCTGGAAGCCCTGGACACCCAGATGGATGTCCTGCTCGTGGCTGTGAAGAAAGACAAGATTCTGAATCACACCAACGTACTGGCCCAGGCGGGTCGCACCCCCGTCGTGGTGGACATTGACGCCTTCGCCCTCCAGAACTGTTTCGAAGTGAACTACGAGCCGGACCCGGGACAGACCATCGCCCTGCTGAACATCGGCGCCGGCGTCATGAGCATCAACATTGTGCGCAGCCAGATCCCGCTGTTCACCCGCGACGTCTCCGTCGGCGGCAACCAGTACACTGACGCGCTCCAGAAGGAGCTGGACCTGAATTTTGACGACGCGGAAAAGCTCAAGAAGGGCGAGACCCTTTCCGGGGTCAGCGAGGAGCAGAAAGCCTCCATCCTCCGCTCCGTTTCCGACATCTTGATTCTGGAAATTCAAAAGACTTTTGACTTCTTCCGGGCCACCGCCAGCGGCGAGAATATCCAGAGGATTTACCTGGCCGGGGGAACGGCCCGGGTTCCTGGGTTGGTGGACTTGCTCCGAGAAGAATTCGCGATGCCTGTGGAAGAGCTCTATCCCTTCCGCAAGATCGCCATCAATCCCGGCAAGCACAATGAGGATCAGTTGCGGGAGATCGCCCCGCGCCTGGCCATATCCGTGGGGCTGGCCCTGAGGAGTTTTGACACGCCATGATACGCATCAACCTTCTCGGTCAACCGCGCCCGAAAAAGGTACGGGCCGGAGGCGCGCCCCTGGAAGCCGGGCTGCAAGCGGTCTTCATTGTCGTGGCCCTGGTCATCGGGATTGGCGGCGTCACCCTCCATTACGTCAAGATGCGCGCGGAGCTCACCCGCGTGAAGGCCGATATCTCCGCCCAAACTGCGGAGCGCACCCGCCTTCAGGGCATCAAAGCGGAAGTGGACCGCCGCCAGCAGGAAAAGGCCGCTCTCAAGCAGCGCATTGACGTCATCGAACAGCTCCAGCGCAGTCGCTCCGGCGGTCAGGAACTTCTCGACGCCCTGGCCAACACCGTTAACCGCGTGGATGCGCTGTGGATGAACGGAATGAAGTGCACCGGCAATTCCCTCCAGATGGACGGCCAGGCCGATTCCTTGAATGCAGTGGCCGGTTTCATCGCCGAGCTGAAGCGTTCCGGTTATTTCGACAAGGTGGAGATCAAGGAGACCAAGCAGGACGATAAGCATCCCGCTTCCACCACCTTTGTGTTCACGCTCACGGCGGATTTCACGCTGCCCAGCCAGGGGCCCACCGCCCAGCAGCCCCCGGCGAAGACGACGAAGAACTGAAGGGGAGAAGCCGCAATGGCCATCTCATTTCGCGAATTACCGGCTCCGGTCCAGGCGATTGCCTATCTCGCCCTGGCCGCCCTCATTTTTGTCGCGGGCGAATACGTTCCTGGGCTTCCTATCCAGCAGGTTCGCTCCGACCTCGACAACGCTAAAAAGCAGGACGCCAGCCTCCAGACGGAAGTGAAGGCTCTTCAGGTTTTCGAACGCCAGAAGGGGCAACTCACTGCGGAAATCGAGGCCATGCAGAAGGAACTCGATACGCTCAAGACCATCGTCCCGGACGATAAACAGGTGGACGAGTTCATCAAAGCCCTCAGTGATTCGGCGCGCGCGTCCAGCATCTCCCTTCGCCGCCTCACCGCAAAGCCCATTGAGCCCAAGGACTACTTCTATGAAGTTCCGTTTGAGGTCGCGGTAGATGGCCCGTATTTCCAGGTGGTGGACTTTTTTACCCGCCTGAGCCGCCTTTCTCGCATCATCAACGTCTCCGACATTACCTTCGCCGGGCCGCATAGCGAGTATGTAGGCGGACCGCCTCTTCCTCCGTTCCCCATGCGTCCGGGAACCACTGTCTACGGGACTTTTATGGCCAAGACCTACTTTACCGGTGGAAGCGAAGGCCCGGGCAAGCCCGGACAGAAGCCGGGTGCTGGTCCGGCGAAGCGTTAGACGGGAAGGGTGAATCATGCTGCGGACACTCCACATCTCGAAGCGGTCGGCAATCCTGATCCTAGGCATGGCCCTTGCGCTCGTTGCCCAGCCATCCAAAAGCGACGCGCAGGCGCCTCCAGCTAAGGCCCCGGCGAAGGCCGCTTCTGCGCCCTCCGCGCAAGCCCCGGCCAAGGCCCCCGCGACGGCTCAGGCTCCGGCCAAAGCTCCCGCAAAAACCCAGGCCAAAGCGCCCGCCCAGAAGCCTGCGCCGCCCAAGCCTGCCGTGAAAAAGGCTCCGAAGCCCGAGGCTAAACCGAAAGAGGCCGCCAAGAAGGAAGAGGAAGCTCCCGCGCCGGCCAAGCCGCACGGCCGCGACCCTTTCCTCGCGCTCATTTCCGCGGGAGCGGGCCCGCCGGTTCGTCTACCGCCCGGGAAGGCCGGCTTGCAAGTTTCCACCGTGCGCGTGGACGGAATCGTCCGCAGCCAGAACGGCATGATTGTGGTGGTTTCCAATCCTCAGGGCCGCACCTATTTCCTTCATCAGGGCGACCGGCTGTTCGACGGTCGAGTGGAGCAAATCAGCATGGATGCGGTCACGTTTGAGGAATCGGGCAAGGATCCCTTCGGGAAGGAAATTCAGAGGACGGTTGTGAAGCGAGTTTATCCTAGCGCAGGAGAGCAGCAATGAACACGAACGGGCAAAGCCGTCTTTGGCGCACTGCCCCGCTGTTACTGGTCGTGCTGGCATTGGCCAGCCTACCCCTATTTGCCCAGGAGGGGTCGCCTGCCACGCTGAACGTCCAGGCGACCGTGGACAACGCGGGTGTGCGACTGGAGGCGCGGGCCAACGGTCCCTTCGACTACACCACCTTCCGCTCCAGCGACACGCTCTTCGTCGTGGAGATGAGCGGGGTGGTGCTGGATGGCAGCGGAGCCCCTCGCGTGCTGAACTCCGAGGTGGTGAGCAGCTACCGCCTGCTCCCCTATCGCGCCATGGGACGCGCCATGGTCCGACTCGAAGTGCTGCTCCGCCGGCCGGTCGGCCCACGCGTGGAGCGCGCCAGTTCCCACGAACTCGTGGTGGCCTTTGACGCCGCGCCCTCCTCTTCGCAATCCGCTGCACCAGCGGCTCATCTGCAGCCTGCTGTGATGACATCTTCGAAGCCCGCTTCCAAGCCCGCTGCTTCCCCGGCTCCGGTTTCCCATTCGGGGGAAACCAGCGGAGCCAGGATTGAGCGGGTTACTTTGGCGCGCACCAATGATCAGGTGATTGTCCGCGTGGAAGCTTCGGGGAAACTGAACTACCAGGCTCTGCGGCTTACCAATCCGGAACGCCTCGTGCTCGATTTCCAGGGGGCTAGCCTGAGCCGGCTGCAAAAGCCGGCCGCGATGCTGGCTCCCGTGGCCGGTATCCGCGCGTCCCAGTTCAAGCCCGAAATGGCTCGCGTGGTCATCGATCTGGAGCACGCTGCCGCTTATCAATTGAGCCCCATGGATTCCGGCCTCGCAATTACCTTTGGTTCCTCCGCAACAGGCCCAGCCAAGCCCATCGCGGATAAAGCCGCAGAGAGCCGGCCGGAGACCCCGGCGCATCAAACCGCAGAAGCCAGCACGACGCTTGCGCCCGTCGAAACTCATGCAGCTGCCCCGCCGGCGAAAACCCAGGAGCCAGCGGTAACGCCGGTGAAGATCGAAGTGGCGGCAGCGCCGATGTTTTCGGCGCCGGCTGTGACCGTGGACTCCGGTTCCATGCCCCTGCCGAAGACCCTGACCGGGGATTCGGCCGCTTTGGCCGCTCCTCGCGGCGATGGCGGGGCAGGCGACCGCCCGGCTGAAGCCGCTCCCCGGGCCCCGAAAGCAGAGGCAGTGGAGGCGTCCTACTCGACTGCCGCTCCGGCTGCCGCTCCGGCTCCTCAGCAGAAGAAATACACGGGCGAGCCCATTTCTGTGAATTTGAAGGACGTGGATCTGAAGGACTTCTTCCGCCTGATTCATGAGATCAGCGGGCTGAACGTCGTGCTAGACCCCGCAGTTCGCGGAACTCTCACTCTTGTTCTCGACGATGTGCCGTGGGACCAGGCCCTCGATATCGTGCTCCAAAACAACGGCCTGGATAAACAGCTCCAGGGCAACGTGCTCCGCATCGCGACCCGCGACACGCTCAAGCGCGAGGCTGAGCAGCAGCGCGACCTGGCAAAGGCCGTCACCGAGGCCGTGCCCGCGGTTACCGCTACCCGCACGCTCAGCTATGCCAAGGCAAGCACCATGCGCGACGTTCTCAAGCGCTTCCTCTCCTCACGCGGAGACATCCTGGCGGACGATCGCGCCAACATGCTGATCATCCGAGACATTCCCTCGGTCTTCCCCGACCTGGACGCGCTGATCAAGCAGCTCGATCGCAAGGCGCAGCAAGTCGAAATCGAAGCCCGTGTAGTTTCCGCCAGCCGCACGTTCTCCCGCGAGATCGGCACGCAGTTCGGTATTTCCTCCACCGCCGTCAACGGGAAGAACCTGTTCGGCGGCCTGCCGGGCAATCCGCTCTTCGTCAGCCCGGTCACTCACCCCATCGCGCCCCCGCTCAGCATTTCGGGGACAAACACAATGCCGCTTAACACCAATTTGGGCGCCCTCACGCCCAACACCGGCTTTACGTACGCCTATTCCTCTCCCAACGTCGCCATTGACTTCATCATCTCGGGCGCGGAGTCCCGTGGCGTGGGCAAACTGCTCTCCAAGCCCAAGGTCGTCACCCAGAACAACCAGCCCGCCACCGTCAAGCAGGGCACCAAAATCCCCGTGCAAACGGTCATCAACAACACCATCTCGACCGAGTTCATTGACGCCGTCCTCCGCCTGCAGGTCACCCCGCAGATCACCGCGGAAGGGACCATCTACATGGACGTGGACGTCGAGAACACGGCGATCGACAACGGCATCCCGCGCGTCATGGGCATCCCCGCACTGGATACTCAGGAGGCACAGACCAAGGTGTTGGTGACCGATGGCGGCACCGTAGTCATCGGCGGCGTGATCATTTCCAACCAGCAGACCGAGGTGGACCAGACCCCGCTGCTGGGCAGCATCCCGGTCATCGGGCATCTCTTCAAGCACACGTTGGTCAACACCAGTTCTACGGAGTTGCTGTTCTTCATCACCCCGCGGATTATCCCCACGTAGCCGCGAGGAGAATTCAGGATACCCAGGGGAGAGAGGCTGCCGCCTCTCTCCCCTTTTGTTTCGCGCCCCCATGCCTCAGGCATTTGCAAACCGGATGCGCTGTCTCCGCGCGGCACTGCGCCGCGCGGGAGCGCAGGCCCTGCTGGTCAGCCATCGGCCCAACATCTATTACCTGACGGGGTTCACCGGCGATAACGCCATGCTCCTGGTGAGTGCCTCAGGCCGCCCGATTCTTCTCACTGATCCGCGCTTCAATACCCAGGCCGCCGAAGAATGCCGCGCGAGCCACGCTCGGGTCATCATCAGTCGAAAGCCGCTCCCCGAGGTGGCGGGAGAGCATCTGGCCAAGCTGCCGCGCAGCGCAACCACTCTGTTCGAGGAGGACAAGCTCTCCGTCGCGCAACTCCGCGGGGCCCGCACGCCTGCCCGCTGCGGGTGCTCCTGGAAGCCCGTTCAGGGCCTCGTCGAAACCCTTCGCGAGGTCAAAGACTCAGACGAGATTTCCCGCATGCGCGAAGCCGCCCGCGTCGGCAGCGACGTTATGGAACATGCCATCAAAACTGCTCGCGCCGGCATCGCTGAGACCGACCTGGCCGCCGAAATTGAGTACCAGATGCGGAAACGCGGCGCCGAGGGTCCTTCGTTCGAGACCATTGTGGCTTCCGGCCCCCGGGCCGCCCTTCCGCATGGCCGCGCCTCCTCCAAACGACTCAAAGAAAAGGATTTGGTCGTCCTCGACCTGGGTGTTATACTTCGCAGCTACTGCTCCGACCTCACTCGGACTATCCACGTCGGTCGCGCATCCCCGGAAGTGCGGCGCTGGTATCAGGCCGTTCAGGATGCTCAGACCGCCGCTCGCGAGGCCGTTAAAGCGGGTGTTAAGGCGGGGCAGGTGGACGAAGCCGCTCGCACTGTCCTGCGGCGGCAGGGGCTGGAGCGGTACTTCATCCACAGCACGGGTCACGGCTTGGGCCTCGAGGTGCATGAACGGCCCGGGCTGCGCAGGGATCAGAAGGCGGCTCTCAAGGCCGGGAGCATTGTGACCATCGAACCAGGAGTGTATTTTCCCGGCCGGGGCGGCATTCGCATTGAAGACGATGTTCTGGTACTCGACGGTGGAAGCGAAACGCTTACCACCCCGCCGCGCGAGCTGATCGAAGTCTAAGGCTTGGGCCTTCGTCCCCGCAGGGCGGGGCGCGTCACGATCCCGAAACTCATGGCCAAAAGGAAAACCCACAAGCACGCCGCTCCCGAATCCGCAAATCACGCGGATTTGGGCGAAATTGCGCGCTTTCTCGCCTTCATGGAGGAGCATGGGCTGGAAGAGCTCGAATATCAGCGAGCCGATCTGCATGTCCGGTTGAAGCGCCAGGAGCTAAACAGCGGTGGTTTTCCGATTGCTCCCGTCCCGGCACGGCATCCTGCCCGTTCCGTTTCTTCCCCCGGCCTTGCCCCGGCGGACACGGCCTTGCCGTTGCCCGCTCTCGCTCCGCTGCCTCCCACGGACAATCTGCACACCGTGAAGTCGCCTATCGTGGGCACCTTTTACGCCGCTCCGTCGCCTGATGCGCCTCCCTTCGTCAAAATCGGTGACGTGGTGAAGCGCGGACAAGTGCTCTGCATCGTCGAAGCGATGAAACTGATGAATGAAATCGAGGCGGACCAGGGAGGCGAGATCGTGCGGCAGCTCGCGGAAAATGGCCAGCCCGTCGAGTACGGCCAGCCGCTGTTTGCCCTTCGCCCGATGGCCGACTGACGCCGGGGCGCGGCCGCCGTCGTAGGGGCACGACCTGCCTGCGGCAGACAGGCATGTCGTGCCCCAACTGGCTACGACCCCACTCGAACTTCCGGGCTCCTAAGTCGCCGGGCCGAAACTCACGACATCCATGTTCCGCAAAATCCTCATCGCCAACCGCGGAGAAATCGCGCTCCGCATTATCTGCGCCTGCAAAGAGCTGGACATCGCCACCGTCGCCGTTTATTCCGAAGCCGACCGCAATGCCCTCCACGTCCGCTTCGCCGACGAGGCCATCTGCATCGGCCCGCCTCGCGCCGCGGACAGCTATCTGAACATCCCCCAGGTGATCAGCGCCGCGGAAATCACCAACGTGGACGCCATCCACCCTGGCTACGGCTTCTTGGCCGAAAACGCGAACTTTGCCGAGGTGTGCGAGGCTTCTCACATCACCTTTCTCGGCCCCAGCCCCGAAGTCATTCGCATGATGGGCGAGAAGGACCGCGCCCGCCGGGAGGCCGCCGCCGCCGGGCTCCCGGTCATTCCCGGCACCGACGGCGTTGTCGAAGACGAGCACGCCGCCCTTCGCCAGGCCAAAGAGATAGGCTATCCCCTGATGATAAAAGCCACCGCCGGCGGTGGAGGACGCGGCATGCGCATCGTGCGGTCTCCAGCGGAGATCGTGGCCTCCTTCCGTGCCGCGCGCCACGAAGCCGAACAGGCCTTCGCCGTTCCCGACGTCTACATGGAAAAATACGTGGAACGCCCTCGTCACATCGAGTTCCAGGTTCTGGGCGACCGCCATGGCCGCGTCGTGCACCTCGGGGAACGGGAATGCAGCGTGCAGCGCCGCCACCAGAAGCTCATCGAGGAGTCGCCCTCAGTCGCCGTGGATGAAGAGACCCGCGAGTCCATGGGCGCCCGCGTGGTCGCTGCGCTCGAAAAAATCGGCTACTCCGGCGCCGGCACCGTGGAATTTCTCCGCGACTCCCGCGGTGAGTTTTATTTCCTGGAAATGAACACCCGCATCCAGGTCGAGCACCCCGTCACCGAATCCGTGACGGGCGTGGACCTCATCAAAGCCCAGATTCGTCTCGCTGCCGGAGAGAAGCTGGAAGACGTCGTCCCTCGCGTCGTCTTTCGCGGCCATTCCATGGAGTGCCGCATCAACGCGGAGGATCCCGAAACGTTCGCGCCCTCGCCCGGCCGCATCACCGTTTTCCATTTTCCGGGCAGCCACGGCGTGCGTGTGGACACGGCCATGTATAGCGATGCCGTTGTTCCTCCCTATTACGACTCTCTCATCGCCAAACTCATCGTCCGCGCCAACGACCGCGCCGAGGCCATCGCCCG
>Ga0187771_10002673_pt1 | contig 12326 bp, 7 predicted proteins | sample 0116_SJ02_MP15_1_FD_133139 | JGI IMG/M metagenome (GOLD analysis project Ga0187771, IMG submission 133139) | Tropical peat soil microbial communities from peatlands in Department of Meta, Colombia - 0116_SJ02_MP15_10_MG | ecosystem: Environmental > Terrestrial > Soil > Wetlands > Peat | place... | reverse complement strand
GGTCACCGTCACATCAGCCCCGACTGGATCGCCCGCATTCACCTCTGCCTGCGGAAGGCTGAGATCGCTGTAACGGAAGGTCGTGTAACTCAAGCCGTAGCCGAAAGGATAAAGTGGCTTTCCCTGGAAGTAGCGATACGTGCGGCCTTCCATCGAGTAGTTTTCAAAATTGGGCAGCTGGTTAATGCTCCGGTAGAAGGTGACCGGCAAACGACCCGCAGGGTTATTCTTCCCGCTTAGCGTTTCAGCGATCGCCGCGCCGCCTTCCTCACCCGAGTACCACGCCTCGAGAATCGCATTGGCGTGTTCGCTGGCCCAGTTCACGGCCAGCGCGCTACCGTTCATCAGCACCACCACCAGCGGCTTCCCTGTGGCGGCTACGGCTTTCAGCAAATCCTCTTCGGGCTTAGGCAGGTCGAGAGACGTGCGATCGCCGCCCTTGAATCCCTCCTCGCTGACTTGCATATCCTCGCCTTCCAGGTCGCTGGTGATGCCCACCACAGCAACCACTACATCCGCGTTCCGGGCGGCAGCCACAGCATGGGGTGAAGGTGTCAGGTCGTAGGGCGTCCAGATGAGGCGTAGTGTCGGGTTACTTTGAAGCTGATCAAATTCTACCTCCAGCGCATAAGGCTTGCCCTTTTCCAGGTGCACCTTGCCCAACCTTCTCTGCACTTTGCCAAACATCCAGACGACCAGGACTTCCTTACCGTCCAGGAAGACCCTCGCAAAACCCGATCCCTCCACTCCCAGCTCGTAGTCCCCGGCCTCCTGGGGCGTAAGGGTCGCGGTCCAGCGCACGCGTAGCGGCGACTTGCCCGCGGCTTCCGGTGGTAAGGCCTGTGCTGTGAGGTCAATGCTTTTTTCGACGCGGGCTACCAGCGGTGTGGGCTTGCCCATCGGTTCGCCAGTCGCGTACTCGGCGCGCGCGCCCGGCTCGCCATTCGTGGTCAGCAGTTCCGCCGGAACGGGGCTGCCTTCATTGCGCAGAAATTTTGTGCCTGGCACGAAGGTGATCTCGGCCGCGGGGAGTTCCGCCTTCAGGCCCTCCAGCACTGAAACTGAATGCGTAGGAATTCCGGTGTAGTTGCCCAGCAGCGCCCGGGTCTGGTCAGCAAGCGGGCCAATCAAGGCGATGCGTTTGACCTCTGGTTTGAGCGGCAGCACGCCGTCATTCTTCAAAAGCACCATGGATTCATTGGCCAGCCTGCGCGCCATGGCGCGATGGGCCGCACTGTCCAACTCGCTCTCGCTCATCTTCGTGTAGGGAACCATTTCCGGCGGATCGAACATTCCGAGCTTCATCCGCGCGGTCATCAGCCGGGTTACGGCCACATCGATGTCACTTTCCTTCAGCAGGCCCTGCTTCACGGCTTCCAGGTACGAGACGTAATCGCGGTTATCCGTTACCTTGGTGAAGAACTCCGCACACTCATTGTCCATGCCGCGCTTAACCGCCAGGGCCGAAGCCTCCGGCTGACTGGCCGTGAAGTGGTGGCCTCTGAAAATGCTGGTCACGGCGCCGCAATCGGAAACTACATACCCTTGGAATCCCCACTTGCCGCGCAACTGATCTTCGAGCAGGAACTCGTTCGCGCACGCTGGCTGTCCGTTGATGCGGTTGTAGGCGCACATGACCGAGTCGGCCTTGCCCTCCGTCACCGTGGCGCGGAAGGCGGGCAGATAGGTGTCCAGCTCATCGTGCTTGCTCACCTGCACGTTCATGGAACGCCGCGGGGGCTCCGGACCACTGTGCACGGCGTAATGCTTCGGCGTGGCGATCGTCCGGTAGTAGTGGGGATCGTCGCCCTGCATCCCGGTCACAAAGGCCACGCCCATGCGCGCGGTCAGGAACGGGTCCTCGCCGTACGTCTCCTGCCCGCGTCCCCAGCGGGGGTCGCGAAAGATGTTGACGTTGGGCGCCCAGAAGTCTAATCCTTCAAACATGTTGCTATGACCGGCCCGTACGTTCTGGGCGTTTTTGATTCGCCCCTCGATACTGATTGCCACCGCCATTTCATGAATGCCTGGGACGTCAAACGTAGCTGCCAGGCCTATCGGCTCAGGGAACTCGGTGGTCCCGTCCACCGCAACTCCATGCAAGGCTTCACTCCACCAGTCGTAAGATGGAACGTTAAGCCGCAGGATTGCGCGAGCCTGGTTAACGAGCTGAGAGGCCTTCTCCTCAAGAGTCATACGGTATACCAGGTCAGCCGCGCGCTGCTCAACCGACAAAGAAGTGTTCCTGTATGCGGGGAGAGAATTCTCCCCAGTTTCTTGGGCAAAAACTGGCGGCATCATCCCGCAGGTAAGAATGACTGCAAAGAGCACATAAACAACCCATCGAACCGCAGGTTTATTTGTCGACATTTTCATCTGATTCACCATTAAAAGGAGCTATGGACCTACTGAGGATGCAGAGAGATTCCTCTCAGGCTGCTGAACCATGCGTAGCAGTTTTGTTCGAGCCGATCCATAACCCCAATCGTCTCAGCCCGGGCACGATGACATAAAGTCGGCGCTACGCGTTTTTCAGCATCCTACAAAACAGAATCGGGTGACTCCTTGCGGAGTCACCCGATTCCCAAGGCGAGGTTTCAGAAGGTCAACTTCAAGCCAAATTGGATAATGCGCGGATCCCAGACCCCGTTGGGCTGGCCGAAGTTCCCCGAGGTGGTGCACGCGGTACCCGGGGTTCCTGTGCTGCAGGTAGTGTTGAGACCGCTGAACTGAGTATGGTTGAAAGTGTTGAAGAATTCGCCACGGAACTGGAGCTGACCGGCCTCCCTGCTGGCTCCCATGGGGATGCGGAAAACCTTAAACAACGAGATGTTCCAATTGTTGCGCCCTGGGCCAAAGACCACATTCCGCCCTTCCGTCCCGAAAGAAAGCGGCTGCGGCACAACAAATGAGGCGATGTTGAACCACTCGCTGGGGGTCTTGGGGCCGGTATTCGGATTGCTGACCAGGTCAGGACGGGTTCCCTCACCCCCTCCCATCCCAGCGTTGTCGCCAGCGTAGCCGACGGTGACGGGCTCGCCGCTTTCGAAAGTGGTGATACCGGCGAGTTGCCAGCCGCCGAATGCCTGCCGCACCAGCGCGTTCGAGTTGTTCTTGAAGATAGGCAGCTCGTAAATGTAGTTCATGATGAACACGTGCCGCCGGTCCCAGGCTGAGTCGCCCCGGTCAAAGCTAAGGTCATAGGTATTCGAGATACAGCAACTGTTGTCGCCACTCATGTAATCGATGTTGTGAGACCAAGTGTAAGCGCCCTGGAACGTGAACCCCTTGTAGTTATCCACCCGGAGGTTCACCTGGAGCGAGTTGTAGTTCGATGAGGTTGCCGTCTCGAAATAGGTCATTGAGGCAAAGCCCGGGTAGGGCCGGATGCGATTGGCGTCCAACTTGCCCGCGGCAACCTGGGCACGGCCCGGGTTGCTGAGCAGGGGCATATTGATGTTGCGCCCGTCCATCTGGTGGCTATCCTCGTTGCCTACATACATGACGCTCAGTACGGCCCGAGGCATCAGTTCGTGCTGGATACCCGCGCTCCATTGATGGCTAGTCGGTAGCAGGTAGTTCTTGGCCAGAGCCGTGTAGCCACCCGGGAAGATGGGAACAGCGGCTTTCAGTCCGTTCTGGTTACTGGTGCTGGGGCTGGTGAAATAGACGTCACTCACACTAGGGCTAAAGGAAAACGGCAAGTTGGAGCCGCCGTCGTAAACGTCATTGCCCTGAATGCGCTCGAAGAATTCGCCGTAACCTCCGCGCAGCACGGTCTTGCCCTTGCCGGTAAGGTCGTAGGCGAAGCCCAAGCGCGGCCCGATGCTGTCATAGTAGTTATTGACCAATCCTCTGGGTATGCCGTTCTTTCCGGCCAGACCGATTCCGTTCATGTAGAAAGGAATCGTGGAAAGGGCAACGCCGGGAACAGTCTCAAACCCAGGGCCGGAAGTATCAAGGCTTCCGTCGGCGTTGAAGATAGGTTCATCCGCAGGGTTGTAAAGGTTGGGGTAGAAGTTCGACATACGGTTGTGAATCTCGTAGACGTGGGGCATGATTTCCCACCGCGCGCCGAGGTTCACGGTCAGTCGCTTCGTCGCCCGCCAAGCGTCCGTGAGGTAGAGCGAAACCGTGCTGGTGCGCCAGTGGCCGCGGTCCTCGAGGGCTAATTCGTTGTAAGACTTGGCAAAGCCCAGTAGGAAGTCCGCAAGGTCCGATCCGCTGAACGTGCCGTCAAAGCTGAAGTTCCCCTCCGTGTTTCCGAAGATGTCCTGGTTCTTGCGATAGCGCATGAACTGCCCGCCGAACTTCAGGGCGTGGGGGCCCTTCATCCAGGAAACGTCATCGCGGCCCTGTTGGCTGTCCGCGGCGTTGTGCCAGGGCCAGGAAGCGTTGTCGTAGGTGAGACCGCTGAACTGGTTGGTAAGGTTGATAGTGGGCATGCGGTTGAGGGCGTCGTTGCCGAAGAATTCCGTGCCCGTCCAGCCGCTCGGCTTGGCGTATATGCCGATAGGGGTGAGCCAGATGCGGTTGCCATTGTAGTTGTACGAAATCTCGTTCAATAGCGTGGGACTGATCGTTTCGGTCAAGTGCAATACCGCCCCCTTGCCCGGGTTCAGAAAATTCGTGTGGAGGGTCGGGAACGTACTGCCGCTCCAGAGAGTCGTGTTTGTCACCTGATCAACCGCGTCATTGATGAAGTGAGCCATCAGGGAGATCTTGTCGGAGAAGTTGTGGTCCACGCGGATGATCTCTTCCCGGACGTTGATCGGCACTGAAGCCGAGCCGGCGTAGTTTTCCCCGGAAGTCGGCAACGGGAAGGCGCCGCTGGCCAGGAAGAGGGCTGCATTCGGATCGATAAGGGTAGGCGGGATCACGTTCTTCTTGCCATTGTAGGAAAACTGCTGGCCGGGGGTTACGCCCGCCGCCGCGAACTGAGCCAGCTTCGCCGAATCGCTTGTAGCAGGGACAGTGACCGTGTAGGAGTCAGCGGAGAAGTCACCATTGCGCTCAGCCTGGGTCGGGTCGAGGTGATTCACCGTCGTGCCCTGCCGGATCCTGCGCCACTCCTCGTTGAAGAAGAAGAACGTCTTGTTTTTTGCCGTATTGTAGTGGCCGGGAATGTAGATGGGTCCGCCGATGTTGTAACCAAAGTTGTTGTAGCGAAGGTGTGCCTTAGTTGCCTCGCCGGCCGGGGCGTATTTATTGGTGAAGAAGTCAGCGGCATCCACCTTGTCACTGCGGAAGAACTCGTAGGCGGTGCCGTGAAAGTCACGGGTGCCGGACTTAAGGGCCATGTTGACGGTGCCGCCGGAGCCAATGCCGAAATCGGCGCCGTTGTTGCTAGTCATCACCTTGAACTCGGCCAGGGCGTCCATCGAGGGCATGATCGTCACGCAGCCCCCGCACCCGCGATCGTAGTCCTCGGCGCCGTCAATCATCCAGATGTTGTGGTCGTTCCGTTGGCCGTTGAAGCGGACGGAGCTGTTGGAGCCGACGGGAATCGGCAGGTTGGAATCCGGAATATCTGAGGAGACACCCGTCGTGAGTGTGGCCAACACAAAGAAGTTTCGCGTGTTAACGGGAAGCTGGGTCACCTGCCTGGCTGAGACCAGATCGGTCAACTCCCCGGATTCGGTCTGAACTATGACCGCCGCCGCGGAGACCTCGATGTTCTGCGTGATTTGGCCGACTTGCATGGGAATGTCAACCCGAACGATGTCGTTGACGTTCAGCACGATGCCGGTCCGGGAATAGGTCTTGAACCCTGGCATTTCAGCTTTTACGTCATAGGTTCCGGCCACCAGTTCGGGAGCCAAGTAAGCGCCCGAAGCGTTGGTTTCCAACGTACGGGCAACTCCCGTCAGGGTGTCGGTGATTGTAACCTTGACGCCTGGCATGACTGCGCCGGATGGGTCAGTGACGGTACCGGTAAGCGAGGCCCTTTCTTGGCCGAAGCCTGCCATAGGCAACAACCAAAGGCCCAAGCACAGCAAGCCAAAGCACAGGCGTCGAGAATGTAGAATATAATCCCCCATAGAATACCTCCTTTGGTTATTCGAGAATCGGAACACACAAAAACTGGGATAGCGGGCAACTGCGTCGCCGTTCATCCACGGCCTCTAATGACCCAACGTTCGAGAAAACAAGCAGTGCAGACCCGACGCTTGAGGAATCGAACCGTTGCCTCGGCTCGATAATGACTGAATCGTCCGGCGGTCGGTCCCGCCGGTTGAAGCGGCTACTCAACTCTTTTCTACAATCAGTCCTGCGAAGGACCAGCGCTACTATATATCGAAGGATTGGATTTACAAGCCGAGTTTTTCGAAGCCTTAGTCCGAAAATTTAGATATAATGGGTGGGATGAACACGACTCTGGATCAATGGGAAGCATTGCATGCGGTGGTTCAATGGGGCGGGTTTGGGCCTGCCGCTGCCCACTTGAACCGCAGCCAGTCCACGATCAGCTACGCCATCCGTCGGCTGCAGGAGCAGATTGGAATCCGCGTATTCGAGCTGGTGGGCCGGAGGGCCCGGCTCACCGAATCCGGCCGGGCTCTTTTGGCCGAGGTCGAGCCCCTGCTGTCTGGTTTCGTATCCCTGGAAGGCCGGGCCCGCGCCCTGGCATCGGGCGGCGAAAGTGAGATTGGCCTTGCCGTGGACAGCCTCTATCCGAACGAACGGCTCTTTTTGGCCCTTGCTGAATTCGCGAGGCTGTACCCACATGTTCGTCTGAAGCTTCATCAGGGTGTCTTCATGTCGTCGGCGGATGCATTTGCGACACATGGGGCGCACCTCTGCATCACGGGCCTCATGCCTAATGAATATCTGAGCAAGCCCATCCTGGATATACGACTCATTGCAGTGGCGCGCGCGAATCACACTCTTCTTCAAAAGGACCGCCAACTGACCACAATCGACTTGATCCAACATGTGATGGTGGTCATTGAGGGCGCGGAGGGGCGTGCGCCACGTAGGCAGCCCCGAACCCGCTCCCAACGATATCTTGCGGTAGATAGCATAGAAGCCGGGATCGAAGCTGTGCGCAGCGGCCTTTGTTTCGGCTGGCTTCCGACTTATAGGATTCGGCCTTACTTGAGTTCGGGAGAGATGATCCCTCTTCGATTCCCCGTAGGCGGAGAAAGGATGCGTCGGATGTCTCTTGTGTATGCCGATATGGCCTCAACGGGGCAGGAAAAGAGCGCACTAGCCAAACTGCTAGGCGCGAACAGGGATCCGGAGGTCGTATAGGAGGATGATAGATTCCTTCTCACATCTACGGTTCCGTGGGACCGCCGGGCCCATTCCAGAGGCTGTCGAGGAACAGCTGCCGCTCCCGGCGGTCATAGGGCGCACAGCGCGGCTGCGTCCTCCGCAATGAAACGGCAAACGAAAATCGGCAATGCCAGCCGACCTTAGGTGAGCGATGAGTGGAGGGATTCTCCGCGGGAAACAAAGGAGTTTGCGGCTGCCGCTACGGGCGTGGCCTAGCCAGAGGCGCATGGCGCTTCAGGCGTTCCTTCTCGCGGCGTCCTTCTTCCTGGCCGTCTGCACCGTGGCCGGACAGGAGCAAGCCCGCGAGCTCCTGCGCGCCGCCGAGAAGGCAGAGTCCGAAGGACATTATGCGGAGGGTGCCCGCATCTACGAGGACTTGATTCGGCGCATTCCCGACTCGCCGCAGCTCCTCAACCACCTCGGCATGCTTGAGGCTCGCCTGGGCAAGTATCCCGAAGCAATTGCTGCGTACCGGAAGGCACTCAAGTTCAACCCCCACTCGGCCTCGCTGTTGACGAACTTGGGGCTGGCCTACTTCAAAAGCGGGGAGTTCCACAAGGCAATCGAGCCCTTTACCCAGGCGGCGAAGGCTGACCCGCGTAACTCACAGGTCCGCACCCTGCTGGCCATGTCATATTACGGCGCGGGCGATTACGCCCAAGCCAGTAGACAGTTCGAGGAACTTGACAGCGCCGAATCATCGAACCACACCGTGCGATACTTGCTGGCGCAGAGTTACCTCTGGAGTGGTCAGTATGGGAAGGTGATCGAAACGTTTGGGGAGTTGCTCCGCTATCAACCGGACTCGGCGGCAACTCACATGCTGCTGGGAGAAGCCTACGACGGCCTCGACCGAACCAATCAGGCTATCGAAGAATTCCAGGCTGCCGCCGCAGCCGCTCCAAATTACCCCAATGTTCATTTCGGACTGGGATATCTTTACTGGAAAAAACGTCAATTCGATAAAGCTGCGGAGGAGTTTCAGCAGGAGATTAGAGTTGGGGGATTAGTGGCGCAAGCCAAGGCTTACCTGGGGGACATCGCCGTGCGGCAGCGGCAAATCGATCAGGCGCTGCCGCTTCTGCAAGATGCGCTGCGCCTCGATCCAAAAGTGCGGGTGACGCACCTCGATCTGGGGATTGTTTACACCGCGCAGCATCACTACGAGCAAGCTATCGCGGCCCTCAAAGAGGCTGTGCGCTTGGACCCCAAACAATCGGATGCTCACTACCGCCTCGCCGCCGCGTATCGTGCCATGGGCCGGGACGATGAAGCCAAGACCGAAGTCGCAAGAATGCAACAACTCCAGGCGAAGACACGCGAAGACCTTCTGCACAAGATTTCCGGCCCGCCTCCCGCTCCTCCGGCCGAATAGACTACCGTCCTCACCAGGAATGAATTTTGTTCCCAGATGTGGCGCATATTTCGTGGCCGGCCGAGTGGGCTTAGGGTTTCCCCGCTAGGCAAATATGTGCAGCGGCAATGCTTCCTACGATGCACTAGGCACCGAGGTATCAGGAGGGACTCTTATATTGCGCCTGGGGAAAAGTACTTTTGAGCCGAAAAAGCTGTAGTAGGTGATAAAGGCGTAGCAAAGCAACGGAACGAGCAGGGTCAGGGCCATGCTCCGAGTTATCTGGAATATCAAGCCCATAATGGGAGTGAAAACAGCTCCACCGATAATTGCCATGATGATGATTGACCCTCCGAGCTTGGTATTCGGTCCCAGTTGCTTGATGCCCAGCGCGAAAATGGTTGGGAACATGAGGGACATGAAAAAACTGGTGAAGAAAACCGCGCCCACGCCCGGCCAGCCCGGGAACAGAATCCCCACGCACACCAAGGCCATGTTGATGCAACCATAAACCCCCATCAGCCTGCTCGGCTGGAAGAACTTCATGAGATAGGTGGCTGTGAACCTTCCCACTCCAAACGCCACAAGGGTCCCCGTCAGGAAGTAACCCGCGATCTTTTCCGGCTCCCGGGTGTAATCCTGGATGTACATGATGTAATAACTCCACGTCCCCACCTGGGCTCCGACGTAGAAGAATTGAGCCACCGCACCCTGAATGAAGTGCGGGTAGTGGAGCAGTTCTCGCAGGCGGCCGCGCTCACGGCCACCTTCCGACTCCACCTCATCCGCGACCCTGGGGAATTTGGTTGCGAGGATCAGCAGCGCCCAGATGAAGACAATCACCGCCAGCACGAGATACGGGGTTACGACTCGCATGGTCTCTGCTTGCAGGTACTGGTCCCACCTGCCCGTAACCTTCAGGGAGTGGATCTGCTGAGGGCTCAGTTCGACGCCGGAGAAGACGAAAATCGTACCCACCAAGACTCCAATGACCGCTCCCACAGGATTGAACGCCTGGGAAAAGTTGAGCCGCCTTTCTGAAGTTCGCGGATCGCCCAGCGTAGCGATGAACGGGTTGGCTCCGGTTTCCAAAAAGGCCAACCCGCTGGCAATGACGAACAAGGCGAACAGAAAGAAACCGTACTGCCGAACGTGTGCGGCTGGCCAAAACAGGAAAGTGCCTGTGCCGTACAAGAAAAGTCCCGTGACCAAGCCTGCTTTGTAGCCGTACTTGCGCATCAGGAGCCCCGCAGGCATGGAAAGAAGAAAGTACCCCATATAGAAGGCTGATTGAATCAATCCCGCCTTGAAGCGGGTGATTTCAAACGATTTCATGAACTGCTTGATGAGAATGTCATTCAGGTTATTGGGAATGCCCCAAAGCAGAAACAGCGCCGTCACCAAAATAAAAGGCAGGGTATTACCGGGCGAGAACAATCGGGCCGACTGAAGCGGGGTTAGATTCTCTTCAACCTTTGGCATATGTGAAACTTTGGGGCTCTCAATGCCGGATTACAATAGTCCAGACAAGCGAGGTCGATATTGTTCTTTGGTCCTGGCGCCGCCGACCACGTCTCTCGGGAGCGGGCATCGGTGTCTAACACTCCTATGGCAGGCCAGGCCGTCCCGTGGACTCCCGGACCACCAATTCATGATCAATCACGAACGTCTTACCGCGCTGCCGGATTTCCCCTTCATTAGTGACCAGAGCCTCGAAGGCCATATGGCCGATCTCTTTCCTTGGAACTTCTACAGTCGTCAATGGAGGAGAAGCAAACTCGGAGAGAGTGATATTGTCATAGCCGGTGACCGATAAGTCCTCCGGGACTCGGAGTCCGTGCTCACGCACGGCTCTTAAGACGCCCAGGGCCATGTAATCATTTTCGGAGATGATGGCAGTCGGTTTGAACCCTGAAGCCATTAATTGGCGTGTGGCCTGCTGGCCTCCCCTGGGATCGTCAGAGTCTGCCACGGCGATGTATCTCAGGCCGGGGAAGTCCCTCGTCGCGTCCAGGAACGCTGCCTTCCGTTCCATTGCAAACCCCACGGCCATGTCGTGACAGACAAAGGCTAAGCGGTAGTGTCCCAGGGAGCAAAGATGCCTCACGAGCTTGTGCATGCCGTTCACGTAATTCATGGCGATAATCGAAATGTTGCCCGTCGCAGTCCCCGTTCCGCAGACGACCACTGGGAGCCCACTTTCCTCGAGTTCGAGGAATAACGCGGGATATGATCCAGACGCAATTAGGGCCAGCCCAGCAACACGTCGTCCGATCATCAAACGTGCAGAGGAAACGAGTTCGCTTGGTCGGTAATTTGTGTTTGCAACCTCAACCTCGTACCCTCGTACACGAGCGACTGACTCGAGCCATAACAAGATTTCCTGGTAAAAAGGATTATGCAGATTGGATGCGACTACCCCCAGGCAACGGTTCTCGCCCTTTGCCAGGCATCGGGCAAGGACGTTCGGATGGTAATGGACTTCGCGCACGGCTTTGAGAACTCGAGCGCGAGTGCGCTCTTCCACAAGTCTAGGATCGTTGAGAGCTCTTGAGACGGTGGCGACGGACACCTTGGCTTTGGCAGCAATATCTCTTAATCTCATCTTTTCTCAGAATCCCCGCAAATCGGTACTCTGTCTCTGGGGGAGACCTTCCTTGGGGATGCGTTTCAGGACGACATACTGGATGCCATGTGCCTCGCAGAACGATCGTTTTTCAGGTTTGTCTCCGTCCTCGTTCACAACGTAGATATCCGGCTTGATGAGTGCGATTTCCGGTTCCGCGTCCATCCAGCCGTCGCCCGTGGATAGAATGGCTTGTTTGACATAGCGAACCGATTGCACCATGTATCGCCGCTCCTCCTGCGGGAACAAAGGGTGGCCTTCTCCCTTGAGTAGCCTGACATTCGCATCATGTCCCACAACAACGTACATGTCGCCGAGTTGGGAGACTTCCTCAAAAAATCTGACATGCCCCGAGTGAAACCAGTCAAAACAGCCGGTCACGATTACCTTCTTTCGCAACGACTGTTCTTTCAGGGCGTTGAGCCGCGCCAGCGGGAAGCCTTTCAAGTTCTGTGAGCTCAAAACGCGATATTGTACGCCGCGCAACTCGCAGCATGCCCTCTTTTGCGGAGTGTCCGTGGCTTCGTCTACTGCCCAGATGTCGGGCGGCGTCTCGTCGATCTCCGGTATGGCGTCACGCTCAACTTGCCCCGCCACCACCCTTACGTCGCCAACATAACGGATGCCTTGAAGCAGGTATAAACGCTCCTGCTCAGGGAATTCAGGGGCTTTTCCTTCCAGGGCGCGCACCGCCTCATCGGACCACACCAGAACGTGCAGGTGCCCCAACTCGGAGGCTTCCTCCAAGAAGCGCACATGCTTCGACCCCAGGTTGTCAAAGCTTCCCGTTACGACGACATTTCTCATGGCCGCCGCGTCCTTTCGCAAGCCGGACATGAATGTGAAAGGAGCCCGGCACCACGTCCTCAGAGGCAACGTAAAGATAGCCGCCGCCACATCCGGAGTACATGGCTCCCGCATATCTGGCTTGGTAGTAACCCAGAATTCCCAACAGATCGACGCTGATGGCCGGATGCCTGACGGTGTGAGGCAGCAGGGCCTCCCAGCACTTCATGCACTCGTTCATGGAGGCGCCCAGACCTTTGACGTTCTTGGCAAGAATCGCTT
>Ga0187771_10002672_pt1 | contig 12327 bp, 8 predicted proteins | sample 0116_SJ02_MP15_1_FD_133139 | JGI IMG/M metagenome (GOLD analysis project Ga0187771, IMG submission 133139) | Tropical peat soil microbial communities from peatlands in Department of Meta, Colombia - 0116_SJ02_MP15_10_MG | ecosystem: Environmental > Terrestrial > Soil > Wetlands > Peat | place... | reverse complement strand
GTCCAGTGGCTAAAGGGGGAGCATGCTTATCTCGCGCCGAACGGAGCTGCTTCGTTAATGAGGCGGTTTTGCATCAAATTTGACTGGGTGGGAGATGAAGATCTAATAGAACCAAGGCATCTTGAGCGCTTTCATACGCTGGTCCTCCCGCACGTCATGGCCTTGCCAGTTCTAGCCCATAAAGTCTTAAGTTCATGGATTGATCGAGGAGGTTATCTCCTTGTCACTGACCGGACCGATCTTCCGGAAGAGTTGTTAGGACTTTCTGGAATAAAGTGGTATCAACCAGAGGGCTATACAGCGATTGACTATGGAAAATATAGTCTCATTGCCGGCTATCGGGGTTATACTGCGGGCATCTGCCAGCCAGCCTCAGGGAGCAAGGTATTGGCTTCCTCCTATGAGGTTTTAAATCCCCAAGAGAAAGCGGATGGAAAAACGACCCGTCCGTTGGGGCCCGGTATCATTAGAACAGAACAAGTCCTCTATATTTCTCTTCCGTTGTTCGAGACTTTTGGTGCCATGTTACAGGGGCATGTCGATTTTGAGGAGATTCGTTGCTGGGGGCATCGCTACAAATACCTTGATTGGGTGGGACGATTCGTAAAGGACATCTTAGAAGAAGCCGGCTGGAGACATCTTTGGCATATGCGCATTAAACCGTGGGGCGAATATCGAGGAGTGATCGTATTACGACATGACGTGGATGAATCATCCGATAAAACTTATCTTGACTTTGAGAGGGAGAATCATATCCCCGCAACTTATGCCATTCTTAATGATACTCGTCGCCAAGAATGGCTAAAAGCGGTCGCCACTCATCCTGGAGCCGAAGCGGCCTATCATTTCGACACCGGCCCGGAGAGGAACCCCATATCCAGCCTCTTATTAAGTGGGGCCAGAGAGACGACTGCCCGCTTCCCGAAGAAAACCAGTGGGAAGGGCCTTTGGAAACAGATTAAGAAAGCCCGCGATGTGTTTGGGATTCAAATGATGACAGCACAACGGCATCGCTCTTTTTTCCATTACCCTGAAATCCTTGACGCGATGGATTATCTTTACAAAGAAGAGCCGGAGGTGCTTGGTTTAGGGATGATGTTTCGGTTCACCAATATTATGTACGGGGGACCCAAGAAGAAGGATGGTTCCACCTACGTCGTTCAACATCCCGATACGAGCGTCCCTTTTTGGTTTCCTTTTAAATTATGGTATGCCAGCTCCCATGACCATCATGCCTTGCGAGGATGGGATATTACCCATCTGTTAGAGCCAGAACCGTGGTTGACCGAACATCTTCTTAGCCAAGAAAATTATCTCGATGAAGGGGTTTACAGTCTCGGTTTTCACCCTGCCCATTGCTGGGGCAAGAGTTTTCGGCCGGAAGGAAACTGGGAGTGGTACAAATGTGCTGTGGAACTGGGACAATCTCGTGGCTATCTTTTCGCCAGTTGCCAAGAAGTATTTGAGCGACTCAACCGATGGGAGCGTGTGGGTTTCGGGGTGCATAAAAATGAGGGATGGGTGAAGAATCCATTTTTATCAGATCCGGTTGTCATTCACTTAGAACATCCTGGGAGAAAATTATTTATTAAAGATGGGAAGGAGTTTGTTGAATCGGTTAATCCGAATTTGACCAAATTGGTTTTGGCAGGTGGAACTTCGGTTCATTTCTCGTTCGATTAAATCTTTATGCCCGAACTCCTGATCATTTTATTGATGATGCTTTCATTGATCCTTCTTGGTCTGGTGATCAGGTTTCGTCCTTTTTGGATCAATCCAAACCTGGGAGGGGATCACTGGTACTGGCTTCTTTGTGTCGAGGATGTGAAGAAGAGACGTAAACTTCCACCCAGACTCCCTTATTTTATGCTGGAGATTGAAGAACAATGGTATCCACCACTCTATGCGGGGCTGCTCTCCCTTCTTCCTATGAAGTGGCTGGAAAGACATGGAGGAAAATTATCACAATCCGTCGACCTTCTACAAGCATTACTCATCTTTCTATCAGTTTATTGGGTTAGTAACGATAGCATCATCGCATTTTTGTCGAGTTTATCTTATATGATTGCTTATTTCCCGATGAGTTGTAATATTCAACTCCAACCCAGGAGCTTGGCCAATCTTCTCTTAACTTTGGTGATGGTAGGCCTGTGGTTTTATATCGATACAGGTTCTTTTGCCATATGGGGAGGGGTTTTGGTCATCAGTGTGACCCTTCTTTTTCTACACAAGATGACGGTTCAGATGTGGGTCATCTATATTTTAGGCTTTGGAATCAGGGATTGGAAGATCCTGCTTTTATTGCCCGCTGCAGTTTTGTTGGCCATCATCGTGTCAAAGGGTTTTTATATTAAGATGCTAAGGGCCCATTGGGATATAGTCTCCTTCTGGCATGAAAATATCAACTTTTTATTAGGGCACCAATATTATGAATCTCCCCTTTATTACAAAAGAGATGAGCTAAGACCAATCCCATGGCGACATAATAGTGCGAAGAGGTTTTTTTTACGCTTATTGGGTATTCCCCAATATAATGTTTTTGCTCTGCTCCTTCTTCCTCTAATTTATTTTGCGATCACTCATCCCCAGGGAAGATTGGAGATTTTCCTATGGACCTGGGTCGTTCTGACCTATCTATGGGCTTTCTCAACAACCCTCTTCCCTTATTTCAAAGCTTTGGGAACGGGTTCGTTCTATGTTTACCACACTTATTTCCCACTTTTTCTGTTGAGCGGCATCTCAACACGGTTTATGCCGGTTTCATTCCGGTGGTGGCTATTCGTCTTTTGGGCAATTAGTCTTTCATTCTCGATTATTACCTGGATGAGATTTTGTAAATCTATTGCCAGGAGCAAGACAGCCTCAGTAAGTGAGGATTTTAGAGAGGTATTAAATTATCTTAAGAACTTGCCGAAAGACGGAGTCTTTTGCATTCCATTTCACCTGCTTGATGCCACTGCCTACTGGACCCGCAAAAAGGTTTTTTGGGGTGGTCATAGCTATGGTTTTCATAAAATGCTTAAACCCTATTTTCCTATCATGAGGGCTGATGTGAAGGAAACCTTAAGAAAGAAACCTTTAAATTATCTACTTTTCTGGAGAGGATATTTAAATTCGTTGAAAGATATCGGCCTGGAAGAGGGAGAAGATATTCGGTCACTTTTCAGCAAAGGAGAGTATGCTCTGTATGAAGTCATTAAATAACATACGGAGAAAACTTAGAGAAATTGTGCCCTTGGGGTTACAAATGCAATCGTATACCTGGCTTAAAATAGTTCAGGCCCTTTACCGAAGACCGAGAGGCTATCAAAATTTCCTTCTAAGCGCCCTATCTCAGATGGTTGGTTTAACCAAGGCCTATGGCAAGCCTGTTTCCATTACAATTGAACCAACCAATATCTGTAATTTACGTTGTCCTGTATGTGAGACAGGGGCAAATATATTGGGACGAAAACCTCAGATGATGACCTATGATGAATTTGTGAAGATCATCGATAAGGTGGGCCCTGGGGCGAACCATATCCTATTCTACTATATGGGAGAAACTTTTCTGAACAAAGAAGTCTATCGAATGATTCGGTATGCGAGGGAGATGGGTTTATATGTGATGTCCTGCACAAATGGCGACGTGATCGATCCGGAGAGATTGTATGAGTCGGGTATTAATTTGATCAGTTTCCAAATTGGAGGAATTACTCAGGAAACTCATAGCGTCTACCGAGTCAACAGCAATCTCGCCCGGGTGCTGGATAACCTCTCCAGATACATCCAACTCATTCGCCATCGGGGAAGGAAACCAGGAGAGCACCAGGTGGAGCTTGGTTTTATTGTGATGCGCCATAACGAAAGAGAAATTCAGGAATTTCTAAGAATGGCAGACAGAATGGGTGTTGATCGAAAACATATCATCAGCCCCTGTGTCAGAACTCCGGAGCAAGGTCGGGATTTCCTTCCGCAAGCCGATGATTATTGGATCTATGATCGCGGGATTTTTGAGCGGGAAGGATGTTTGGTGCCTAAGCGAGTTTTTCCTAAAAACGCCTGCCCTTGGCTCTATTATGCCATCACCATACAGGTAGATGGGAATGTGGTACCTTGTTGTCGTGACCCTCACGGACGATATATTATGGGCAATTTAATAGAACAGCCTTTGGAGGAGGTGTGGAATGGGCTGAAATTTAGGGCCTTCAGGAAGGCCATATTCAGTCCTGGATCAGACATGGATATTTGCCGACTCTGTCCCGGCGAGGGAGTCGCTCCTTTATTTTGAGAAAAGTATGTGCGGGATTATCGCTGTTTTCCATTTCGATCCCCAATATAGACCCATCAGAGATTCAAACAGTTGCTGAGATGCCGGGAGGTCTTGGTTAAAAGACCAGAGAAATTGCTATGATCAATAACACAATGTGAGAAGGACTTTGCTAGGAAAGAAATGATAAGCATGACGGGGATGGCTCTCTCCGATAAAAAATGTGAAACCCCCTCCTCACGAAATAGATGATTTGAGATGAGAAAAGAACACCTTCCATTCATCGTCTGTCCAAAATGTAAGGGTGATCTCATATTGCACGAGGTCCGAAAAGAAAATGGCATGTCCGTTGAAAGTGGCACCTTATGGTGCACTGCGTGCATGGAAAGATATGATATCCTTCGTTTCATCCCCCGCTTTGTCGCAGTAGAAACCTATGCCAATGGATTTGGCCTCGAATGGACTAAACATGCAAGGACACAATATGATAGTTATAGTGGGGTGAAAGTCTCTGAGACTCGGTTCTTCGAAGAGACAAAATGGCAGCGGAATCTTGAGGGAGAGGTGGTACTCGAGGTTGGAAGCGGGTCAGGAAGATTTACTGAACATGCAGCTTCGACAGGGGCAATGATAATCTCAACGGATCTCAGTTATGCAGTTGAAGCAAACTATGCTTCGAATGGAGGCAAGCCTAATGTTTTGATTGCCCAAGCAGATATATATAAAATGCCCTTTAGAGAAAACCTCTTTGATAAAATAATTTGTATTGGTGTGCTCCAACACACCCCCCATGTTAAGGAAGCCTTCATGGTCCTTCCGCGCTACCTCAAATCAGGAGGAAGCCTGGTGATAGATGTCTATCCTAATAGAGGGAAAATTTTTAACTTGATTAGCTTGAGACGTTGGGCAAGGTTTTTTACGAAACATATTTCTCCGGAAAAGTTATACAGTGGATGTGTTCAATATATAGAGCTGATGTGGCCTCTCGTCAAATTCTTGGATAAAATGAGGGGGAATAAATTAATTGGATTGTTTCTCATCCCTTATTATAAGCAATATGGCCTCTCAGAAAAAATGCTGAAGGAATGGGCACTCTTGGATTTGTTTGATATTTTATCGGCAACTTATGAGTATCCCCAAACCATCAAGGAAGTGCAGAGTTGGTTCAGAGATGCTAACATGGGCAACATCGACGTTCGCTATGGCTATAATGGAATCGAGGGGCGGGGGATAAAACCTTAGTTGCTTGGGCAATGATTCTTTACGCTCGTCTATGAATTTTCCTCTATCAGCGGGAGATCACCCTTTTGTGATGAGGGAACAATCATGTGTGGGATTATCGCTGTTTTCCATTTCGATTCCCAATATCAAGTCAGCGAGCCCTTGCTCCGTCGAATGACCAATTCGATGGCCCATCGTGGTCCGGACGGGGAAGGCTACTGGATCAGAGGGCCTGTCGGATTAGGCCATCGCCGCTTAGCGATTATCGACCTCTCTCCCGCTGGCCACCAGCCGATGAGCAACGAAGACGGAACTTTATGGATTACTTATAACGGAGAGATCTACAATTTCAAGGAAGTGCGAGAAGAATTGGAGATAAAAGGTCATTCCTTCCGCTCCCATACGGACACTGAAATCGTTCTTCACGCCTACGAAGAGTGGGGCATCGGGTGTCTGTCACACTTTAATGGTATGTGGGCTTTCGCACTATGGGATGTCCATCGTCAACGTCTTTTTGTGGCGAGGGATCGGTTGGGCATTAAACCTCTCGATTATTATCATGACGAGAAACGATTTATCTGCGCTTCGGAAATGAAAGGGATCACCTCTGACCACACGGTCCCAAGGGAGTTAGACCCGGAAGCATTACATCATTATCTTTCTCTGATGAATATCCCTGCACCCTTCACTATTTACAAGGGGATTCGAAAACTGATGCCCGGCCATTATTTGTTGGTCAAAGACGGACGGATAGAAGATCGGGTGTATTGGGATTTACCTATGGGAGAGGAGGTTCGGGATGGCGAAGCAGAAATGATGACAATTCTGGATGACAAATTTAACGATGCTGTCCGATTGCGTATGGTCTCCGATGTGCCTTTGGGCGTATTCCTGAGTGGTGGGGTCGACTCAAGTCTTGTTTCAGCAGTGGCTGCACAGCATACAACGAATGAGAAACTCAAGACCTTTACAGTGAGTTTTCAGGGGTTGGAAGATTATGATGAGAGTCAGTGGGCTGATAAGGTTTCAGAGAAGATCCAATCCCATCATTATGGGGTAGATCTTCCATTCGATTTTGTTAAGACATTGCCCTATCTGGTTTATCTCTTTGACGAACCCTTTGCGATTTCATCAGTCTTGGCATTGTATCTTATGTCGAAAGAAGTTTCGAAGTATGTAAAGGTGGTCTTAACAGGGGATGGGGGAGATGAAGTCTTTGGCGGGTACCCTTGGCGGCATAGCCTGATCGATCAGTATCTGGACTGGTTGAACCACTGGCCTTTTACCTGGTTTCGCTATGATTCGGATCGGCACCCCACTTCTCCTGTTCGCTGGCGAATATCTAAGCGAAACCTCAGGGTGAGACAAGGGATGGAAGCATTGGCTTATGATGATCGGGTGATGCGTCAGTGGATGTACTTTCAATCTCTTTATTGCTACAATGAGGCAGAAAAGGCCACGCTTTACACTCCTGAGTGGAATGAACACATAGGTCGGCTTACTACAGACGACCTGCTTGCTCCCCGTGTTCCAGATTCGGCTCCCAACAATTTGGCTCGATGGCTCTATTTTGATTCAAAAACCACCCTGGCAGACGAGATGCTGGCCAAGGTGGATAAGGCAACGATGGGCTGCAGTTTAGAAGCCCGTGTGCCTTTCCTCGATTATCGTCTGGTGGAGTATTCGATTCGTTTACCCGCTTACTTGAAGGTTCGAGGCCAACAAGGGAAGCTGATCCTGAGAGAACTGGGAAAACGTTATTTGCCTTCTGAAATTCTTCAAAGGAGAAAACATGGATTTAATGTTCCCTTGAAGGTGTGGTTTCGAAACGAACTCTGGGACTTCGTCAATGACATCCTGAATGAGTCTTCCTTGCAGGAGGCGGGTTATTTCCGACCTGGAGTCGTCAAGGAAATTTTGAAACGGCATCGGGAGGACCGTGGAGGAGATTTTTCGAATCCTATTTTCGTGCTTCTATGGTTTGAGCTATGGCGACGGGGCTTGAAAACAGACAACTGAGACCGAAGCGTATCCTGATCGTTGGTAACCCACGCAGCCCATTGATATGGGAAAGAGGACAGGTGGGGCGTAAGACTGGATATGAGGTCTACTGGTATTCGGTTCCAAAAGCTAACTCGAACGGTTTGGCAGGTGCTCTTGGGCCTCCGCTGAGCCATTTGAATAAGTTATCCACACTCTGGTCTCCGTTCTTCCTTCATCGGGCTATCCATCAAATACAACCCAATTTGATTCATGTTTATTTTGCGCACCAACATGTTTATACTTTCATTCTTTCCCGTTTCAAACCGTTAATATTAACGGTGATGGGAGGGGACATCCTTCCAGACCAGCTTTTCAATGGCCCCCGGATATGGTTCATCAAAAGAATGCTCGATGCCGCGGATATTATCACCTCAAAATCCTCCTTTCTTGATAGAGCATTGAATCGAATAGGCCCCTATACCGATAAAATTCGCCGAGTGACCTGGGGAATCGATAGGCAAAAATTTCGTCCGGGGATTGAGGTTGATTTTCTTAGAAGGAGATGGAATATCCAAGCTGATGAGTTAGTATTTTTCTGTCCCCGGATATGTAAGCCCTTTTATAATAAACATGTGACCATTCAAGCCTTCGGCAAATACTTACGTCAAGCCGGAGGAAAAGCAAAGCTCATTGTGGCCGAATTGTTTCCCGATGAGGCCTATCGCCGAGGGTTGAAAAAATTGGTTTCAGAATCGAACCTATTAGAACAGGTATGTTTTGCCGGTGCGATTCCTCATGAAGAAATGCCCACCTACTTCAACCTATCGGATATCATGATTGCTGCTCCTCTTTCAGATGGAATGCCGCAGTCGCTCTATGAGGCAATGGCCTGTGGAACCTTTCCTATTCTTGGAAATTTGCCTCAATACCAAGAGCTTGTTCGGGATGGTGTCAATGGAAAGCTGGTTCCCATTGGAGATGTAGAAGTGCTGGCGGAGGCCATGCTCTGGGCGGCGAACCATTCTCAGGAACGGAAGGCGGCGGCCTTCATCAATCGTCAGTGCATCGTCGAGATCGCGGATAAAGAAACTCAAGATCAGTTGGTTAATAATATATATAACGAACTTTGCGAAAAATACTCAAGATGAGAGGACAATCAAAAGGGGAAACATTTCTAAGATTTTGGTTACCATTCACGCCTATACTGGCTATTTTTCCGAGGAGGCTATGCTGGTGGTGAATGATGGATTCATGGGTCTTACTCCTGATAAAAAAACCTGCGGAAGAATGGTCCCGGAACTCTCTTTTAATCCGGGAGTTGTTAGAGCCGTGCAAGGGGGACACGGAGATTAGAGAAATCCGGATAAATTTGTTATAAATTGTTCTCTAGACGACCGACCAGGACTTTTCAGATCTGTAGGGAAAAATGGGTGAACAAAGGGTAAGACCAAACAGGCACGATCCAAATCTTTTTTGTATTATTTTAGCCGGCGGATCAGGCTCACGATTCTGGCCCTTAAGCCGTGAGACTTGGCCGAAGCAGATGTTACAGATTGCCGGAGAAGAGTCACTTCTTCGACAGACGATCAAACGAGTCAGCGGTTTTTTCCCCCCAGAGAATGTATGGATTGTCACCACTGAAGATAAGGCTCAGGACATAGGATTTCACCTCGAAGCCTTAGGCGCCTGGACCAAAGAGATCAGATATATCAAAGAACCTACCGGAAAAAACACAGCCCCGGCTGTTGGCCTGGCTGCTGTTTACCTCCATCATCTGTCTCCCGAATCTGTGATGGCTGTTATGCCTTCTGATCATGCCATTCCTGACACGGATAAATTTTTAGCCGACTTGGGACTGGCCATTCAGGGGGCTAAGGAAGATCACCTTGTTACCTTTGGGATCAAACCCAATAGACCTGAAACGGGATATGGATATATCAAGGTGGGCAAGATCCCGGGGAAGAAGGAAAGCGGTCTGTTACCTGTTGAACACTTCTTTGAAAAGCCTGATCTCCAAACTGCAAAAGCCTATGTGTCGGATGGCAGTTATTATTGGAACTCCGGCATATTTGTATGGAAGACTTCTAAGATCCGGTCGGAGATCAAGAAACACCTTCCGTCTCTTTTCAGAACCCTGGAAGAAATGGAGGCCTTTCTCTTTCAACCGGTCAAACCAACGAATCCATCAGAACAAACAAATCAAATCAGGCGGCTCTATGATTCGATAGAGAGTATTTCGATTGACTACGGCGTGATGGAGCAGAGTGAAAATATCTTGATGGTTCCTGCTCAGTTCAGGTGGTCGGATGTGGGAAGTTGGACTGCCTTGGACGATATTATAGAAAAAGATGAAGCGGGGAATATTTTAAAGGGGAATACCGTCGATATCGGGAGCAGAAATTCTATTATTTTTTCCGGGGAGAGACTTGTGGCGACCATCGGGCTTAAAGATGCAGTGGTGGTCGATACTCCGGACGCGACCCTGGTCACCTCGAAGGAGAGGGTCCAGGAGGTAAGGAAGGTTGTCGAAGCATTAAAGAAGAGTGATCGAGAAGAGCATCTGGTCCACCGTACCGTGGAGAGACCGTGGGGAAATTATACCGTATTAGAAAAAGGCAACCGGTATAAAATAAAAAGAATCATGCTTCGTCCGAAGGCCAAATTAAGTCTTCAGGTCCATCATCATCGGAGTGAGCATTGGGTGGTGGTTTCGGGAACTGCTAAAGTTACCAGGGGAGAAGAGGTTTTCGACGTCCATCCAAATGAAAGCACGTTTATTCCCATCTCGGTAAAGCACCGCTTAGAAAATCCGGGGAAGATCCCTCTTCAAATCATCGAAGTCCAGAACGGCGATTATGTCGAAGAGGACGATATTGAAAGATTCGGTGATGAGTATGGAAGATAAGGAGATCGACCATCCCGGTGTCCGAAATCATTTGCGTGTGAGCTTTGATATGCAGGGTGGACTGCTGGCTATGGAACCTGAGAAAAAGACTTTAGTGATTATTCCTGCTTTTAATGAGGAAGGTTCAATAAAGAGAGTGATCGAGGGGGTAAGAATTACCCTACCGCAGTCGACGATCCTTGTGGTAAATGATGGGTCTACGGACGGCACATCGGAAAAAACAAAGGCATCCGGAGCAACGGTTTTAGATCTTCCTTTTAATTTGGGGATTGGTGGAGCTATGCAAGCGGGATTCCGATACGCCTTTGAGAGAGGCTATGACATCGCGATTCAGGTGGATGCAGACGGACAGCATGATCCAGACGAGATACCTAAGCTTCTTGCTGCATTAGCCGAGAAAAAAGTGGATATGGTGATTGGTTCACGTTTCCTTGGCGATTCAGAATTTAAGTCATCGATCATGAGACGGGTGGGAATTTCAATTTTCTCCGGAGTGATTTCGGCCATCGTAGGACAAAAAATTACAGACCCCACTTCTGGTTTTAGGGCAGCGAATCGAAAGGCGATTCAATTGTTCGCTTCGGATTATCCGCAGGATTATCCAGAGCCGGAAGCAGTGATCTTGCTCCATCAATGTCGTTTAAAGATGGAAGAAGTTCCGGTCGGAATGAGTGAGAGATATGCCGGGGAGTCTTCGATCACGAAAATCAGGTCTATCTATTATATGGTGAAGGTCCTATTAGCGATTTTTGTAGATTGCTTTAAAAAGCCACCTCTTTTGAGATAGGAGGGAGAATGATGCTAATCAAGGTTCAAATCATTGTTGGTGTGCTCAGTATAATTCTACTCTTGATCACTTTCGAGCTGATCAGAAAAAAGAGACTTCGGGAAGAATATGCTATCCTTTGGCTTTTTACAGGAATAGCGGTTTTGGTCTTGAGTGTATGGCCTGAGTTTCTCCTCTCACAGTTTTTTGTTAGAATTACGGGTATATTCTATCTGTCTGCAGTGGTTTTAATTGCCTTTTTCTTTCTCCTCCTCATTGTTTTCCATTTCTCCGTTGTCATTTCTAAGTTAACGGGTCAAAATAAGGACCTGGCCCAACGTTATGCTCTTTTAGAAATGGAGTTCAAGGAGTTCAAGAAGCTCTCGCACCCTGGTGAAGTCGGTTGATCGTAAGAGAGGGATTCCAAGCGAGGACAAATCTTCTCATATTGATAAAGGTAAACGATTTTGTTAAAAAGAGAAAACTTTTAACACATTTGTATCATCAACAGAAGAAGGAATACTGATGTCAAAAGTATTAGTGACCGGAGGGGCGGGGTTTATCGGGTCCAACCTGACCGAAGCCCTGCTCAAAAAGGGATGCTCTGTTCGAGTCCTCGATGATTTTTCAACGGGCAAAAGAGAAAATCTGATTTTTGATAAAGAATATGCTTCGCTGGAGATTATCGAAGGAGATATTCGTTATCTCCAGACTTGCCAAAAGGCGGTGGAGGGAATGGAATATGTGTTTCATCAGGGTGCCCTCCCGTCGGTTCAACGTTCTGTGGAGGACCCGGAGACATCCCATGCGGTCAATGCGGGAGGGACCTTAAATATTCTTCTTGCCGCCAGAGGAAAAGGGGTAAAGAGAGTCATCTATGCCTCCTCTTCTTCCGTCTATGGTGATACTCCTACGTTGCCCAAACATGAGGAAATGCCCACCCATCCTCTCTCGCCCTATGCCTTACAAAAATTCGTCGGAGAAGAATATTGCCGGCTTTTTTACCAACTCTACGGCCTCGAAACCATCTCCCTAAGGTATTTTAATATCTTTGGGCCAAAACAGGATCCGAATTCCCTTTACTCTGCGGTGATCCCGAAGTTTATCGATGCCTTGGTTCAGGATCGTCCTCCGATCATCTTCGGGGATGGAGAGCAGTCTCGTGACTTCACTTATATTGAGAATGTAGTTCAGGCCAATCTT
>Ga0187771_10002670_pt1 | contig 12329 bp, 10 predicted proteins | sample 0116_SJ02_MP15_1_FD_133139 | JGI IMG/M metagenome (GOLD analysis project Ga0187771, IMG submission 133139) | Tropical peat soil microbial communities from peatlands in Department of Meta, Colombia - 0116_SJ02_MP15_10_MG | ecosystem: Environmental > Terrestrial > Soil > Wetlands > Peat | place... | reverse complement strand
GTGAATCCCAGCTTGCCCAGCTTCGGTTCGAGCTCGCCCAACCTGACCCCCGCCTGCGCGGTCACCGTCCGGTTGTTCTGGTCGACGTCAAGCACCTGATTCAGCCCCGTGAGGTCAATCAATATCTCGCCGTGGGGAACGGAGGCACCGGTGACGGAGCTACCGCCTCCCCTGCAGAGAACCTTGAGGCGGTTTGACCCGGCATATTTGATGACCCTCGCCACCTCGTCGACGTTCTGGGGCCTTACGGCGGCAACGGTCGTCGCGCCCTCCTCCTGTGAGATCGACAGGAGCGGCCACCAATCCTTGAGGTACGCTTTGATATCGGTCATGACCCTTCCGGGGACCAGGCTCCCGAGTTCCTCGGCCACCTTGTTGGGCTCATCCACTCTATTCGTTCCCCGCGACACCTGTCCTCGTCCGCTTCGCTAATTACCTCTATCCCCTGGCCCGACGAGAAGGACGACGGCGACCCCACTTCACAGCCTGTCGCGACCGCCCATGGAGTTTCAAGAGGCCATCTCGTCGTCGGTCAGCTGCGTTCCAGTGGGCCAAGTCCATAACCCGCTTTAATACCGCCGCCATGGCATCGGTCTCGAGGAATGCAGTACTTCGTAATCCTCACGAAGGAATGCAACCTGTTCTGCACTTACTGCGGCGGAGGCAGCTCGACTCCTCCGAAGGAGATCCAGTATTCTCTTGAAGAACTCGGAGCGTTTCTCGGGAGAGACAGCAACCCTGTGCTGGAGTTCTACGGAGGGGAGCCCCTGCTCCGATTGGGCACCATGAAGGAGATCATGGAGGCGGCTCCCGGACGCTTCGCCGTCCAGACGAACGGGATGTTCCTCGACGGGATAGAGCCGCGGATGCTGCAACGGATCCACACAATGTTGGTGTCCGTGGACGGGACGAAGGAGGTGACGGACCACGAAAGGGGTCCAGGGGTGTATGACAGGCTCATGAGGAACGTCAAGCTGGTGAGGGAGAGAGGGTTCCCTGGCGACCTCGTTGCGAGGATGACCGTTGTGCAGGGAACCGACGTCGTTGAAAACGTGAAGCACCTGTTGGCCACGGGGCTCTTCGACCACGTTCATTGGCAATTGGACTTCAGCATGTTCTGGGATGCCGGTGACGACAACGAGCCGGGCCTTCCAGAGTGGATCGAAGAGTACAACGCCGGGGTCTCGTCGCTGGTAAGATGGTGGGTGGCCGAGATGAAGAGGTCAGGACGCGTCATGGGAATCGTTCCCTTCGTCGGGGTGATGAAGAGTCTCCTCTCAGGGGAGAAGTCGCGGTTGCGATGCGGCTCTGGGGTAGACTTCTTCGCCATAATGCCCGACGGCAGGATATCAGCATGCCCGGTCGCGATAGACTTCGACTTTTCGGTGGTCGGCTCGCTGAAAGAGAGCAGCCCGCGGTCTCTTCGAGACAGCGTCTCCATCGGGGAACCATGCACCTCGTGCGACACACTCGGCGTTTGCGGGGGCAGGTGCCTTCTGGTCAACAGGTCACAGAGCCTTCTCCGAGAGGATGGCTATGCCATGATATGCGGAACGGTGAAGCACCTTGTTGCCGAGCTCACGGTAGCACTGCCCACGGTGGAGTCTCTGATCGAAGGCGGGGTGGTCAGGAAGACTGATTTCGAGTACCCGGAGTTCAACAACGGCTGTGAGATCATCCCGTAGAGGCACACGTCGCACCGGTGATGACCGGGTTCAGCGCGTAATTCGGATATGCAGCCCGCTACCAGCAGTGAGGGGAACACGGAAGCTATTCGGCCGTCAAGCGGTGGGGACAATGACGTTTGTCAGCAGCACCGCCCTGTGACCTATGGCCGATATCCTTCTCATGCCAAACCGCTCCTGCAGTTCTTCGGGCAGGCTCTTGTCGGCGAACCGATGCGCCTCGATGACGCAGGGTTTCAGCTGCTCGGGAGGCACCTCCAGAAGGATCCGCTCGCCCCCCTCAACGTCAATCTTCATGAAATCGAAGTCCATCTTCAGATGATCGAGGGTAAAGGTCTCGTTCAGCGGGACGACGTTCAATCGGTTGTTCTCTATGTTCCTGCGGAGAAGCCCGAAGGGCTCCGGATCCTTCTCGATGGCGATGACCTTCGATGCCCCGTGGCGCAGATAGAAGAGTGATGTCTCGCCGCAACCGTCGCCCACAGAGAGCACGACCTTGCCCTCGACGGAGGCCGGTAAGTAATCCTTCTCCCACGAATCCAGCTCGTTGATCACGTTTGAGAGATGATACATCGTGAATGCCATGTCTGCCCCGAGTATTCTGGCGACGTAGTGGTCCCCCAACCTTGACACATTGTACTCTCTGATCTTCCTGACTAGTCGCCCCGGTCTGCCCATGCCTGTCCAGTCGTGCGTCGCCTTGTACCAGAGTAGGTCGAAGGTCGCGGCGCTCAACCAGTCATTCCCCTCTGGCTGCTCCTGTTCCGCCTCATGCCCCTGGTCAGGAGCACGATGAAAGCACCGCCCGTGAGCACCTCCACCAACTGGTAGGAGACCAGCCTCCACAGCACCACTGTGGCCCACGAGGAGAAACCGTAGACTGATGACAGGTACCACTGAAGCCCCAGCTCGGATATGCCAGACCCTCCCACGGTTACCGGTACCGACGCCAGCGCTTGAACACCAAACACCGCTAGCACAGAGGAGATCAGGTCAATCGTTCCTCCAGGAGCGAGGAGCAGCCAGAGTATCAGACCCGAGATTATGGCCTGCACCAGCGCGAGCCCTACCGCCAGCAGAATCGTCGGGACCGACTGCCTTCCCGTCGCCTTTGCCGCTGCAGAGAACTCGTCGGCCCATCCCTGGACTCTTGTAACGATGTATTCGGCTCTGCGTTCTCCAAGCAGACCGGCAATCAGCCTGTGGAGAATCGTGGGGAACCTGACACCTTTCTTTGCAAATAGCAGGATGAAGAAGGCATACCCGGCCATTATGGGCACGACGACAATCACGATGAGCTCCGCCACAGTGGTTGCCCCCCTTAGGAAGGCAACCCATGCCGCCACCAGAGAAACGGCCGAGCCGACGTAGACATCGATGCAGATTTCTACGAACCCTATCCATAGGGCCCGGCCAGCTTCCACCCCCTTCCGTGTGAGCCAAGCGGCGCGGACGAACTCTCCACCGATGAAGGATGGAGTCGTGAGCGCGACGAACTCGCTGCCCACGCGCGCCGTTGTGACTCCGCTGAAGTCCGTCTGCAGCCCTCGTGTCAATCCCCCGGCAATCACACGGAACTTCAGAACCTGGACCATGAGCTTGGATAGCACGGCGAGGACCGCCAGTGCGACGAAGAGGTAGCCGGGTCCCTCCAGCTGTGACAGTGTGACTCCGGAGGACAGGGAGATTGTAATCAGGACGATGGAGCTGATGCAGACCCCAACTACGATCCACCGCTCCGTCGACCTCGGAACCTGGATGCTTTGCGGCGTGTCGTTCGGAAAAGCAGCGTCGCCCGGAGGTGTCGCCCCCACGATTCGGCGCCGCTGGTCGAATCGATTTAACGTCTTCTCCCGACTCAATGTCTCCAGGCGGACCTGCCGGGGGGCTCACTTCTGGCCATACCACTCAGCGCCTCAGGCAAGGCTGCCCCCGCGGTCCAAACATTAATACCGTCAGGGACGCCGACGAAACCAGTTTCAATGGAAGGGATTGTTGACGAGCTCCTTTCGTCAGCGGAGCCATCGATACGATTCAAGACGAGAGCTATGCTCCTGTCCGAGGAGGGGGATTCGCCACGGCTTCAGAACCTCCGAGAAGAGATCAGGTCTTCCCCGAGGGTGAGATTGCTGCTCTCTGAAAGAAAGGGTGATGGAACCATTCCCCACCATCCTTACGCCAAGTGGGACGGTGCGCACTGGGTCCTCGCGGCATTGGGAGAGTTGGGCTACCCTCTTGGTGACGAGTCCCTATTGCCACTGAGAGAACAGGTGTACGAATGGTTGCTTTCCGAGGAACATGTCAGCTACACGGAGGCTCGCCCCTATCGCCATCATCCTTCGGCTACCCTCATGCGGACTATCAAGGAACGGCCCAGAATCCATGCGTCGATGGAGGGCAATGCGATATGGTATCTGCTCAAGCTGGGCTTGTTTGACGACAGGGCCACTGAGCTCGTGCGGAGACTCCTCAAGATGCAGTGGCCCGACGGAGGATGGAACTGCGACGGAGACCCCAAGGCAGTCAACTCCTCGTTCATGGAAAGCCTCCTCCCCCTCAGGGGCCTGGCTCTCCACGCGAAGGCGACCGGCAGCTCCTCATCGAAGCTGGCTGCCAGGCGGGCCGCCGATGTGTTCCTGAAGCGGAGGATGTACAAGAGGGTCAAGAACGGGGCGGTCATTGACAGGGAATTCATCAGATTGCACTACCCCTGCTATTGGCATTACGACATCCTCTTCGGGTTGGTGGTCATCTGCGAAGCAGGGTACATCAAAGACTCGAGATGCGGTGACGCCCTCGACCTCCTCGAGGCCAGACGACTTCCAAACGAGGGATTCCCTGTCGAGTCGAAGTACTACAGGGGTGCGAACGCGAGGGGAGGTCGATCGCTCGTGCGCTGGGGGCAGGTCAGCGAGAGGGTCTCGAACGAGTTCGCCACGATCGACGCGCTATGGGTTCTCAAGCAGGCCGGGAGGCTGACAGTCTGATCTCTCCGCCCTTCGGGCTTACAAGATTCCCGGGAAGGTGCTGGCCGCAAGACACTCGCAGCCTCTGACCGGCTCAAATCGGAGGTAGGGGGCAGGACCGAGAAAACGATGATTCCTGTCTGCGCATCGTACCCAAGAATCCCAAGTTGGGCCGGACAAAGAGTGACCCGGGACGAAGGCACACACGTGACGTAGAAGGGGGCAAGGGCCTTTCCACGACAGGGAGCCCAGCTAGGTCTGCCAGAAGAATCGGGCGCCCTTACTGGCGCGTTCCTTCAGCCATCTTCTGACCAAGACCACCACCAAGGCAATCAATGCGAGAATCACCAACAGTAGAATCCAGAGTGGGAGCCCGGGCGACACCGGGGGCGAGGCAGTCGTTGTGGTTTCCGTTGTCTCCGTTGTCGTGCTAACCTTCGTTGCAGTGGAAGTATGGGTTGCTGTCGATGTGGTGGTTGACTCGACGGTCTCGGTCGTGGTTGAGGTCGAAACCGAGGTGGCCAGGCTCGTGGAGACGGTTATGCTAGTGCTCGTCGCGGTCTTCGTCGCCGTGATGGTCACCGTGACCGTAGGTGCGGTGGGCTCAGTGGTGGTCGAAGTGGACGTTGACGTTGTAGAGGAGGAGGTGCTTGAAGCCGGAGGAGCGCCGCCCCCGCCCTGCTGAGTCGTGGTTGAAGGGAGGCTTGCCGACATCTCGAGCACGAATGAGACCATATCGGATGGTGAGGAAGCGCTCGAAGCGAAGGCGACGACCTCGATGTACCCCGCCTTGCCTGGGTTCAAGGTGCTCGGGAGCACATTGTTGCCTGAAAGATATCCTCCCGAGGCACCGACGATGCTGAAGTCGGCACAGTTGGGGCTGCTCGTAGGATCCTCCGTCGCGACCGCGCAGTAATACACGGTGATCTTGCCTAGGTAAGCGGCACCAGTCACATTCGTCACGTTCAGGGAGGCGACGGTGTGAGGGACCGACCCCACGTTGTGGATCTCGACGAGGTCGGTGTAGTAGGCCGCGGGCTGAGGTGTTGAAACGTTTGACCGGGGGAAGCTTATTCCAATGGTGGCGACGGTCCCAGTTCCGTCGATGGAGACGGTTTCGCAGGGATAGATGGGTGGGTTCTGGCACTGGCCGTCGCTTCCCGGGACGAGTATCAGCCCAGTGGCCGAGGAAGTGCTGGCGGTCAGCACCATGGCCAGAATCCCTCCAACGAGGAGCAGCAGAACGGGCGCTACCACATAGCCGGGGACGTGGAGTCGCGTGCGACCGTCGCTCTCTTCTCTCATTTCACGTCCGAGCCTCCGGAGAGGAATCCGAAGCAGCCGTCCTTTCTCTGCCCACCGAGCTCCTGACGCTTAGGAAGAGGACTAGGAGGAAGACGAAGCCGAGGGGAAGTAAGACTAGGCCGCCCGTGAACCCCCACAGAGTGGGGGACACGTACCCCAGAAGTGGAATCACGAGGACGACCTTTCCAGAGTAGTCCTGTTGGGTTACGTACCATGGATCTGGGACAGCGTTCGTAGCATTGTTGTCGCCCTTGGTTACATAGCAGGTCTCTCCGCCGCACGAGGTCTGTGACACGATCCGATGAATTATGATCCCCGGGTTTCCCCGCGGGTCATGAAAGGCGATTACGTTCCCCACCCTCAGGGAGTTGAACGGCGCGAGGAAATTCACAGTAAGGTCGCCGTAGTTGATCGTTGGCGACATGCTGCTGGGGTTGTCGCCGACGACAAGAAAGGGCAGACCCCCGAGGGCGTATTGCAACCCCCCGTAGATAACAAGACTTACGAGGGCCAACGAAACAGTGTATCCTGCGAACCTGCTGAGCCGCCGGAGTCTTCTTTCCGTTCAATTCACCGCCAAAGTGATGGTGTACTGCGCGAAGACTGTGCTGGAAGAGGGCTTCACTCTCAGTGAGAACGTGACTTGGGACGGCGTGTTTGAAGAGGTCGGCATGGCGTTGGCGTAAGCTGCTACTCCAATGTTGTAGGTCCCCAAGCCGGCGAGTGTCACCGTCCCCCCGGAACTCTGGGTCAGGACCCCATTCGTCACTATCACCTGCTTTGTCACGATGTTCGATGGACTCGACAGCCATACCGTGAGGTTCGCCAGTCGACCGAGACCCGATGTCATGGAGCCCATTGTCGCCAGGTCAACGGTCCAGGAAGAGGCGACACCGTTGCTGACCGAAAGTACGAACTTGTAGGTGTTGGGAGATTCAAAGTTGGTGAGCTGCGACGTCCCCCAGTATACCGTTGCGGCGGTCCCACCAGAGGGGTTCGTAAGTACGACCAAGATCTGACCGTTTGTCGGGATGGTGACTGAGGACCCCGAAAAGGTGGTCTTGACCTCTGTCTCCGTTGTCGGAATCGAGCCAGTTGACCCGCTGCCGAGGACGGTGGCCACCACGGCTCCAGTCGACCCCACGACAAGGATGGAGACGGTCAGAACGCCAGCCGATCCCGTCTTTGACCCCCACAGGTCGAGCAACCAGCTTCCCGGGTAAATTGTTCCCCCCACTGTGTATACCGGGGACCAGAGGAAAGCCGAGGAGCCCACGGCAAGTGCGAACGAGCCCGGTGATGCTGGCGGCGAGAGGCCCGTATCTGCGGTAGTCGACGCTCTGCCTGCGACCACGGCGTCGGCCAGAATGACCCAGTTCTGCGACGAGCCGAGGGTGAAACTTACGGTCGACCCTGACTGCGTGGAGGTCACGGGCTGGTCCTCGACCCCCCCGCCGACGGTGTTGGCGGCGTTCGCGTGCGTGGTTACCAGTGTGAACCCTGCACCCGCCGTCAAGGAGGGATGGTTCTGCGTCACTACCGCGCCAATCAGAAAGTCGTTGGGAAAGGTAGTTGTGATGGTGGTCGAAGCGGTCGCGCTCGTGCCCGTTCCCGTGGGTGGCGAGGAGAGGTTCGGGTCGAATGGGCTTGCGGTGTCGGTTCCGCTGACTCCCATCGCTATCACGTCGAAGTCTGCCGCCCCGGATAGGGTCACGGTGATCAGGTCGGCGGTCAACGCGGAAGTGGAGGTTGCGTACCAGGACTCGATCCTTACGTTGGCGCCGAGAGCAGCGAACTGCCTGCGCGAATAGGAGAGTGACGAGGTGTCGGACACGGAACTCACCGTCTGGCTCCCCGAGTTCAGGATGCAGACGGCAATATACACCAAGTCAGACGTGCCGCTCGTAGTCAGCCTGAGGGACGCCGATGCCAGGGTCGACTCCGGGAATTCGCAGCCGATGCCCGCCCATGCTGACGTGCCCGACTTGGTTGCTGGAAACGTCGTGGGGGAGGTCACCCCGGAGGTAGCGAACTCTCCCGAGCCCCCGTCGCCTGCCCTCGACGTGTCAGACAGTGTGAAACCCGCCCCAGCGGTGACCGTCACGGAAGTCGACATCGAATAGCTCGCAACCAGGAAGGGTAAGGCGGTGAAGGAGGTCGAACCTACGGCGGGCGATGTAGCTCCCGAGCCCGTTCCCGTGTTGCAGGCAAGGGCGGTAGTCGTGTAACCGACTGTTTCATAGATGTCGAGCTTGGAGACCCGCGCGGTGGTCCAACTGACCGTTGGAGCCATCGCGCCCGCCGAACTCGTGGCGCAGTACCACATTGCTGTCTCCGAGGTGTGGGAGACAGGGCTGCCTGGCGCGGCCGTGAAGGATGCGCAGCGGGCTCCTGCCTCGCCGTCGCTTATGGAGACTGCACCAGCCGAACCAATCCACTCGATTGATACGACCACCAAGTCCTTCGAGGCTACGTTGTTCGCGAATGGCTGAGAGCAGCTCGTCCCGGATGCGCAGGCCTTGGAAGTAGATTGTAAGAGGTCGGGCATGCCGGTGCTGGAGAGCCCGTCAAGTGCCGGCGAGGCAATAGGGGCACTGGCGCCCTCATAATATGTGAGCCCCGCGGTGGCCCTTACGGTTGCTGCAATCTGGGTAGCGTCAACGGTGGAATAGCCAGCGGTCCCCGAGGTGAGTGTGACGGAGGGGGCCTGAATCGTGGAAGTCGGACCGACATAAAGGAACCCATTCACTGATGCCTGCGAAGCAATGGACAGCAGCATCACCGCCAATACGGCTCCCGAAATTAGGAAAGGGGAGAGTCGCAAGGGCTCCCTCCCCAGTTTAGAACCACTGGACTGCTACGTTGAACTTTATCGTGTCCCCGGCGACGTTTAGGGCGTTATTGCCGGCGTACACGACAACTTCAATGTAATGAGTGGCTCCCAAGGCGATGGCCTGATTGGAGATTCCAAGCGAACCACCCGTGGTCGATGTCAATGAAATACTCCCTGGGCAGTTGCCCGAGTTCACGAGGGTGCTGTCGGGGTTGAAGTCGGTCTGGGCTGTGCAGTAGTAGACAATGACCTTACCGAAGTCGGATGCGCGAGTGCTGGTGATTCCGAATACCTGGACGGACTGTATCGTGTGGGCGTGGTTGGCGTCCACGACCTTGATGAGGTTCGAGTAGTAGGTCGCGGGCGGCGGCACGAAAGTGCCGTTCGCCTTGAACATGCTCAGCTGCACCGCTGCCGTGTCACCCGTAGACGAGATGCCAACGGTCGCACATGGATAGTTGGGGCATGCACCGGCGCCGCTGTCGGAGCCCGCTACGAGGGTGATATCCGAAGCCCTAATGGTCGAAGTGGGGTTCACGTAGTAGAAGACGTATACCGACGCGCTCGCCAAGCCAATCATGGCTACGGCAAGGAGTACGAGGGCCGCCTTTCCGAGCCTTCCAAGAATGCTCAGGTGCGAACGAATGTTCACTACGACCACTGAACTTGGACGTTGAAGGCGACAGCGTCGCCGGTACTGGCGCCTGAACCTGCGAATGCGACGATCTCTATGAACCTGCTATTCCCTGAACTGAGTGCGTCCGAGCCGGTGAAGACCGTGCCCGTGCTGCTGGTGCCTGTGACGTCAAGCTTGTTCGGGCAGTTCGTCGCCGGGTCGTCCGTCTGTGCCGCGCAGTAATAGACCGTGATCTTGCCGAAGTCCGCGGCACCTCCCGTCGCCGTTATCGGGGCGATGACCTTCACGGAACTGATGGTGTGGCCGTTGGCTGCGTCATGAATCTCGACCAGGTCCGTGTAGTACGTCGATGGCTGGGGATTGTTAGCGACGGACTTCGCAAAGCTGAGGGACACGGTGGCGTAGTCACCGGTCGCGGAGATGGAGACGGTCGCACACGGGTAGACCGTGCAAGACACGCTCGCGTCAGTCCCCGCTACGAGGGAGATGTCATTGGCTCTGACCGTGGCAGTCGTGTTGACGAAGAAGAGCTCAAACACTGTTGCCGTGGCAGTGATTACCATGGCCGCTAGTAGGATGGCAGGAATGACCTTGCCGTATTTCGAATGGAAGAGTCTTGACCTGAAACTGGCAGACATTTTCCGGCCTCAGATTGGGCATCGAGAACTTAGGAATCGGAGTCAAGAAGTTTACACGAATCCGTGAACCTCTCCGACTAATTCGCGGTTATTCGCACTTTCTCGCAAGAAAACCCTTCGAGACCGTTTCGAATGCGATAGTGGAGACGGTAAGAGAACATCTCGCGAGGTCCCTCGCCCAGGCGAGATTCCTATGACGGCGGGACCAGGCTACCGACGAGACGCGGGTCCTACTGAGCTCGACCGACTCCCCGGTACGCAAATCCGTGCTGCTTGGCTTCCTTGGGGGAAACCATGTTCCGGGCGTCAACCAGGGCTGCCCTCTTGCTGGCCAGCACGGACAGGTGGCTCAGGTCGAGGTTCCTGAACTCCGAATGAGCCGTGCCTAGGACTATGCAGTCGGCCTTCCTAACTGCTTTCTCGAGTGAGGTACTCCCCTGCAGCCCGAGGACGCTCTCCCCTCTGTACATTGGGTCGTAGAGCTCGACGGTCGCGCCCATCTCCTGCAGACGCTCGATCACCCTCCGTAGGGGCGTAAGCTGAACGTCCTTGATGTTGGGCTTGTAGGCGACCCCCAGCACCGCTATCCTTGACCCTCTCACAGTCTTCCCGGCTTCGTTCAGCGCCTCCGAGGTGAGCTCGACGACGTGGTCGGGCATTCTGTCATTGATCTCACGGGCCATTCGGATGAGGTATGGGATGTTCCCGGCCCGAACCCCCTCTGAAATCAGATAGTAGGAGTTGGAGGGGAGGCAGGGGCCGCCCACCCCGGCGCCCGGGTAGTGAGGCATGAAGTTGTACTTCGAAGCGCAGGCGTTGATGACCTCTATGGAGTCGATCCCGATCTTCTCGAAGAGAAGGGCGAACTCGTTGGCGAGGGCGATGTTGACGTCCCTGAACAGGTTCTCCGTAAGCTTGACGGCGTTCGCGGTTTTCGGGTTGCTGACCCTGATGGCTTTAACGCCGAGGACCGCTTCGTAGAGTGTGGCGACGAGGTCAGTCGTTGCTTCGTCCAACCCCCCTATTATCCGGGGGAGCGACTTCATGTTGACTAGGATGTTCCCCGGGTCGGATCTTTCGGGGCAGCTTGCGAGCCCGAACCCTGAGCCTGCCTCGAGTCCCGACTCGGCCTCGAGAATTGGCTTCACCATCTCCTCAGCGACTCCGGGGCCTATCGTGCTTTCGATCACGACGATGCTGCCTCTTCTCAGGGACTTCCCTATCGTGCGGGCGGCCTTCTGGACTGCCGAGTAGTCGGGGGCCTTTGTCTCGTCCACGGGAGTCGGGACGCAGACGAGGATGAAGTCACCCTTGGAGATGGCCTCGGTCGGTTCGACTGTTGCCTTCAGCCTTCCCTCTGACACTACCTTCTTGATAATCTCCGGAAGCCCTAGCTCATCCGACAGTCTGCAGCGTCCCGCGTTTGTGTCGCGGACGATGTCTTCCATGATGTCGATTCCCACCACCTTCGCCCCTGCCTCCGCAAAGACTGCGGCCGTCGGCAGGCCTATTCTGCCGAGCCCCAATACCGCGACCCTGACTTTCCCTTGCCGCAGAAGAGTCGCCACCTTCTTCACGTCCGACCGTGCGCCCGTCGCTGGCGCCTGCATCTCAGTCACTGCGAAGCCCTTCTCCCGTTTTCTCTCCGCCAGAGATATCCCGCCAGCAGTGCGGATACTATCGAACAAAGGAGGAGAGGTATCCTGTACGGGTCAAGCTGCACATAGTCAAAAGAGAGTGGTGAAAAGGGCGCGAAGAGACCCTGGTCGACGCCAAGATGCCCAGTGAATGATGACACGAGTATCAGTTCGAAATCGAGCCGCCTTAAGACTATCGCCGTGCAAACCAGCGCAACCATGATGAAAACAAAGGAGTGGGCGGGCCTTATGGGCTGCGCAAGCCCGATGTACGCAGGTAGGTGGTCCAGGTCGAGGAGTGCCACCAAGAGTGGCGTTGCGATGATGATTGGCAGAGCCTTCCGTCCGTAGAAGACAACACTCAGCCCTCCCAGCAGGAACCCGAACCCCACCAACTCTCCCAGGTGGACCGGAATCGCACTCGCCGGTCTGGCGGCCCCCACCTGCGCCTCCGCAGGCGCTGCCGCCATTCCAACCAGAGTGAACACAATGATCAGGGCTGCGTAGATGGCGACGGAGACCAGGACGGCCCTGCCCAGGCTGCTCTCGGACCTCAACGGCTGTGGGCTCTTCTGGCCACGCCCCTCCCCACCCCTCTGTAGGCATAGCCCAGGTTCGTCATCTCGGC
>Ga0187771_10002669_pt1 | contig 12331 bp, 12 predicted proteins | sample 0116_SJ02_MP15_1_FD_133139 | JGI IMG/M metagenome (GOLD analysis project Ga0187771, IMG submission 133139) | Tropical peat soil microbial communities from peatlands in Department of Meta, Colombia - 0116_SJ02_MP15_10_MG | ecosystem: Environmental > Terrestrial > Soil > Wetlands > Peat | place... | reverse complement strand
GAGTTCCTTTTGAAGCAAACGTGTAGCTCGCGACTGCATTCGTCTGTGACCTGGCAGGACAGAAGTTTCGTACTTGAATTTTTCCGCATGATCCATAAGGGGATGCCATATCATGCGGTTGATGATCGCCACCATTACAACCAGTATCAGCAGACCGAAAATTGAAGCTGTGATATTGCCATCAAGAGCCGCCTTGAATATGTAGAATCCTAAGCCGGGAAGTTGGTATACCTTGTTGGCGAAACTTAGGTATTCGCACGCGATAAGAAAGTACCATCCACCTCCCCAAGCTAGAATGCTTCCTGAAATGAAGGGCGGATATATCGCGGGGAGCACAACGTCACGGAGGTATTTTGTTCTGCGGATGCCGAAGCTGTGCGCGGCTTCCGAAATATCCTTGGGAATAGTCTTCACGCCGCCGTAAGCCCCGAAGGTAACGGCCCACACCATGCCCGTAAAAATGAGAATGACCGACGCGAGTTCTTGTCCTATTATGTTTCCGTTGAAAAGTGATAGAAAGAGGACTATTACACCTGGGAGGTAGCCTAGAACAGGTATCGATTGAAGAATGTCGAGAATGGGAATTAGAAACTGTTCCGCACGCTTACTCATAGCGGCAGTTATCCCGTAGACAAGTGCAAAGGCAACAGATAGGCCGTAGGCCAGAATCATCCGAATCATAGTTCTGAGAATGAAATTATCCCAGTTCAACTGAAACAGGCCAGCAGTATAAGGGTAGGAATAGATTGCGTTCAGACTGGGGCCTAGTACCGGGATCTGGGTCAGCAAGTAAAATGTCAAAGGAATAAGGGGCACGATAAGGTAGTCTGGCCGAAGACGAAAACCACCCACAAACGTCCCAGCCCACCTCTGTCGCGCTGTTTGGCGTTCGTTACTATGAAGCTTAAATCTATTCTCTAGTGTCCGGCAAGAAGAATAAGTCGTTCAGCATTTTTTTACTAAACGCCCAACATATTCGGCTCCAACAGGAATTGAAACGCTACCGGCTGAGAAATATGCCTTTGATCGTGGAAAGTTCCGACGACGAGCGTTCTAGTTCCTCGAACAACTGCATAGATGTTTGAGATAGATGGGGGCGTGAACTTGACTGATGAACTGCTTTTCAGAGTTGCCTTCTCCGCATTGTGGGTTATCTTTTTCGCTAGTGTGATGTGGGTGAGCTACTCAACGAAGGGGTCTGCGGACAGGCAGACGACTACATATGCAAACCGATTGCGTATCGCAGCTGCCGCCTTGGCTATCATCTATTTTGCTGGGGCGTTAGTGTACGCACTAGTTCCTAGCTGGGTAATGTTCTTCTCGATTCTGTTGCCCGATTGGCTTCGATTAGGTATGGTCAGCGCAGCTGTTCTAGGCATTTTATTGGTATCATGGGCGTATCGGGCTCTTGGTAAGAATTGGGCTCCATCCGTAAGTGGCGTAAGGAAAGACGCAGTCCTCGTAACCAATGGTCTCTATAGTTGTGTCAGGCACCCGATCTACTTGGGAGCCTTCATCTTCCTAGTCGCTCTCTCGCTTGTGGCTGCTAATTTGATCGTTCTCTTACCCACAATTGCCTTACTCGCCCTGTTATACGCGTCAATAGATGAGGAGGAGGTCATGCTGATTGATAGATTTGGGGACGAATATCGTGAGTATATGAAACGAACCCCCCGATTAATTCCAATGCATTGGCACAATCACAGGGCAGAGCACCGAAAGCAGCCTCTATGAATTTAGCACAACCCAACGTCACGGCCTCTTTCTATAGGGATTCGTGAACCCTCGGGATTTGAACCGTCATGGGAGGGGGAGGAGGGCTAGAGTGTGTGTGATATCAGTGGTGCGCACACACACACACAAAAATACCCCTCCAATGCAGAACGAACGACGAACGATGCTTCAAATTAGGGCGGCCGGACCGAGTTCTGTGCATGAGTGGTAGTCTTGTGTGATCACTAGAAGACTGCAGTGTTCTCTTCTACGTGTACGCAAAGTCTGAAATCCTGAACGATCGACATACTCTAGTTGCTCGTTGAGATTCACTGTCTGCGTGTTTGGCGTTCGCTGATTTCTGGTGATCACAGGAGCCGAGGAGAAGCGCAATGAAAAGAAGTACCAAACGAGAGGGGAGGTGACGAAATGTCAACGGAGACAAAAGGAATCAAGGTTCGCTACAATTGGCTGAAGTTCATGTATGCCTACACAATTGTTTTCGCTGGAAGTACAGGATTGGGATTCCTAGTGGCTCCCAGCACAGTGTTGAACTTGTTGGGATACCCTGCTCAAGAGCCGATATGGGCGGGAGTGGGATACAGCATGATGTTGGCATTGGCGATCGTATCCATACTTGGTCTGCGTGCCCCACTAAGATTTTCACCCGTGTTGCTTCTTCAGCTGACTTACAAGCTGGTTTGGTTCATCGCGATCATCATTCCATTGTCAATAGCTGCACGGCTGCCATCATATGCAATTGGCACATGCATTCTGTTTGCAACATTTGTGGTCGGAGACCTAATTGCTATACCTTTCCGTTATCTCTTTGCAAAGCCACAATAGGGTGGGTCGACGTCGAGAAGCTGTAATCCCTATCTTTGCTGCGAACTAGGCGGACGTTACGTCTTGGATTCTTGATACGACGGTTCAATTTTGGACGGACGCACCAAGGTAGGACACACACACTTTAGACCCATCCAATCCCATGACGGTCCAAACCACGACGCCGGCACCAAGAGACGCACACAGAAAAATGCTGCCGCCCGGATGAGCGACCGGAACGCAATTGACGTTAAGATTTGATTGAAGTTAATTGCAAGCGTCTGCCGTCAGGAAATCTTGCGTTCGCTATCCACCGGCCCGTGGGTTCAGAGAATTTCGGTGGAGAATCAAATAGAACACCTTGACTCTTCAGCCTATCGTGTGCCTCTTGGATGTTGCTAACTCTAAGGGCGATGTGGTTTATTTCTGGATTATGAAGCTCCATGGTTTGATGAACCTCGATGATCGTTTCCATCGGAGGAGTTCTGAACTCTACAGAACCACCACGATGATTCGTTTTCCTTATCATCTCGAGTCCAAGCTTATTCTGAAGGAAGTCAACGTACTCATCTAGATCCTTCACGAAAATATCGACGTGATCAAGCCCAATGATCAGTTTCTTGGCCATTCTTGATTAGCACTTGTACCATGTGGTTTGCACGTACATATTTCCATTTCATGAGAGCACAGAAGTGGTGTCAGGCTACCTCTGCACGACTTGACCACAGGAAAAGCTGCTAGGACGGAGGTTCAAATCGGGATGCCCGCACCAAGAGAGCACACACACACAAAAGATGGCGCCCACAGATGGGCGGATCTAAGATCGTCGAGGAAGTCAATAAGATGCTTATTGGACAGTCTTTTCGGGATACGTGGGCCAAGTAAGGCTGTCTGGTGGCAAGATCTGGCCGCTTATGAGTCTCTTTACTTCCTCCGCGTCCCCCATCTTGAGAAGATCGTCGTTTCCAATGATCACATCCCTTTTCTCCGGGTAATACTTCTCGATTAGCCTTTTGATTTCGGACAACAGGATATACAATTGATCTGTCATGCGAGGCTTGAACTGGTGAACCCAATATTGGCCTTAGTCATCAAGACTCCGAAATGGCTATTTATTGATCCTTTGCGTCGGCTTTTCTCACATTCCAAGTAATGACGAGCTGTCTTTGAATATGTCATCCGTCGAAACTCTATCATCAACGATGGTTGAGGCTCAGACGTTGACGCAGGAAATTAGGAGCCGTATTCCGAAGACGAGGATTGAATCGCTAACAGACCTCATATTCGGTCTTGCGTTGTCAATAGGCACAGTTTTTCTGCTTAGCAAACCGCCTTTGAGTCCGACAGATGTAATCACTTATCTTTTGGAGTTCGGTTTCAGTTTTCTGATTTTGATCTCAATTTGATTTCGGTACACGAATATAATGTCAGTGCTTCCAGTCGAGTCTAGTGCAACGTTGCTGAATGCCCTTATGCTCTTCCTTGTCTCGATAGAGCCGTATCTTCTCAGTCTCCTAATTGGGCCGTTTCAGGCATCGGGAGTTGCAGTACTGAATTTCGCTTCCGAAACCTTCGCGGTGGACGTTGCTGGACTTAATCTGATAATTGGTCTCTTCGATCACCAGGTGACAATTGAAGAACGAAAGTTCGTTAGCCCCGAACTTGTGAGCAGGTATCGTCAGAACAGAAATGTCTCTGTTTTTGCCGCGATCCTTTTTGTACTCTCGATCCTACCGATCTTCTGGTCATGGGAGATTAATGGTACGCCGGCGCGGTTCTATCTTTGGATTGCTATTTTGGTGTTCATATGGATAGGCCGCCTGATTAGGAGACACGAGAAAAGACGATCTTAGATACTCAAGCTCAAGAGTACGTAGTGCCTCAGCTTTGCGATTCAAATTCCGAGGGTTCGTTTCTGCATCGCTTGTTTTTAGGAGGATCGCTTCTTCATCCTCATTCCAAATAGAAACCTAAGCAAATTGATCTTGCTAATAGGATAGAGTAGAGCGGCTATGATTGGGAAGGATGCAAGCACGATTAGGAGATACTTTTCAATCACGATCAAATTCAAGCCGACAACGTAGAAGGCGATCGCAACAATTACAGACTGGTGGAGAATATAGAAAGGCAAGACAAGCTCGTTCATGGCATTCAGGTACTTGTGGTCGAAGGAGAGATGCTTGCAGCCGAAACCAAGTATGGCGGTCACCCAGCACCACCCATTCAGACCCCATAGAACCGAAACTAAGATGTAGTAACTCGAGTTCGAAAGGATGTCAGGGACCGCCGCAAGGAGACCAATTAGCAACGCGAATACAACGATCCCCAAAATCAAGCCGATTTTCCGGTTCCTCTTGATGGACTCTTCGAAGCGAGGGCTGGAAGCCATCACGTAGGCGATGATGAATAGTGCAAGATACGCGGGAAGTTTCCAGCCTCCGTACCCGCTGGGAAAGATGAAGTAAGGTGGCACCGCGGCAATATTCACAATGATCAGAGGAATTGCTAGAAGTAGAATGCCTCCCTGCCTGTTGCAGGCATCGTACAGTTTCGAGAGCCGGTCGCGGTTCACTTCTTTGGCGAGCGATTTGAAGAAGGGAAATGTGGCGAGGGAGAAGACGAACAGCCAGAAAAGGTACCAGAGGTATATGCCCTGATTCGAGTTTGCGAAATATGTGGATGAGAAGTTCAGGTCGAATGGGAAGAACCTAGTGAAGTATGGCCCAAGATAGAAGCTTAGGAAGTCTCCTGTGAAATTCCCGTGGAAGATTGCGTCGTAGTAAGCGTTCACCGACAACACGATCAGCAATCCAACGGATAGGAAGGGGATCATGAGCCTGAGGAATCTGTCCTTAAGGAATTGAGAGGCACTTCCACTTCGTTTTCTCATAGAGGAGTACACGGCGATACCTGAGATTACGAAGAACAAGGGCATGATCCATCCGGATATGAAGGCGTCGAACAGAGTGAACCCTAGGTCCATAGTCGAATTCATAACGTGCCACGGAGGCGGCGCGAAAGGCCTGCTGCTATGAAACAAGAAGATCGTACCCATCGCGAGGACTCTGAGCCAATCAAGCCAACGCCATCGCTCGGACATGAAGCGTCATCGCTTCACGAGATCATACCGTATTTCAAGTTTGTTCTCGTGATTCTGTTATCACACCACATTTGCAACACACTCATGAGAGACGATGGATGTGGTTGAACGTTATCTTCAGGTTGCAGCCTCTTGGCTTGAACCGTCGTCCCTATTTTGGATTTGTGTGTGTCCCTTGGTGCGTCCATCGTAATTTGAACCGTCGGGAGAGGAGTATTTTTTCTAGTCCCCATATTGCTTGCCCTCTACCTCAAATTGAAAGGCGTCAACAAGAACGCCATGCTCCCAGCAACCGGCTTTGGAGCCTTGTTCATAGTTCTGGATCTTGGAGTTACCTGCATTACGTGGATTGCTCTCATCGGTCTTAGCCAGAACTATGCCATTGCAACGAGTGAAATTCAGCGCTCAGCATACATTGCGTCTGCGAACTATGCCCTATCGGCACTTACTGTGGCGGCTCCGGTCTACAGTTGGTTGAACCTGTCAATCTGGTGGCTCATTACTAACTTGGTCATGTTGAGAGGAGGCGTCTTCGGCAGGGCTACTGCGTACCTTGGCGTAATTGGGAGCATAGCAGGCTTTCTTGTCAGCGCTGACCTGTTTGTGTCGACTCAAGGCATAGCTAATGGCGTCGGTGGGGTCGTTTTAGGAATCTGGTTCATAGTCGTAGGTTACAAACTCCGTGCATTATGCAAACCCGAAGATAAACGTGCCAGCGCAAATGATGCAAAGTGTGAAATCCTGAACGAGCTTCTTTCTCACGGGAGCGCCGAGCAGGGGGCGCGATAACAAGAAGTGCCCAACCGATTAGGAGGAGGAATTCAGTAGTGGTTGAGTTGTTCGATCTTGTTTGTGAGGTCGCGGAGGTCACAGGTAGTTGTGTCGCGAACTTCAAGAAGGGGACAACATTCGTTTTGGGCGGAGATGGAACTATCGATCTGAGGCGATCTGATCAACCCGAGAAGCTGTGTTATTGGGCCCTGTCCGACCTTATGCCCGCACTACTTTCACTGCACTTGGGTCATGATCCGAAGGAATTGGGTCTATCGAATGAGACTGGTGTGGCATGCATCCGTTGCTCTGACCCAGGTCCTCCCTACACGCCTGGCGGAAGCGTGTTATTCAAAATCAGAAAGTCGGATAAATCGGTATTTTGGCCCTAGTCATCAAGAAGCGTCGATCACCCCGACATCCCGATCTGAACTGTCGTCGTGTGTGTGGTCGCTTGGTGCGCTCACACACACACAAAAAACCAACCCAAAGGGAAGGTAGAACGCCCACGCCAGCACACAATAACTCGCCTGGTGCAGATCATCCTAAAAAGGGGGTTTTAGTGTGTGTCCGCTCTTCGTTTGGCCCCGGGAACTTGGTTCACTGCCGTTCCATGTGTGAGGTTTTCTTCCTTTGCGTTCTGCGAAGCAACACGACTGCCAGCAAACCAATCAATAGGCCGGAGAAAATAGATTCAACAGGAAAGCCCGGAATCTGTTCCCACCAAGGAGGAGTTGTGGTTGTTGTGACTATGGTTGTGACTGGTGTGACTGGGCTTACTGGGGTTGTGACTACTGTGGTGGACACTGTTAGGCTTGTGGTGGTGCTGAAAGTCTGTGGGTATTGTTGGTTTGCTGCTGAATCAAGGTAGCCGCTGTAAACAGCCTGAAATCCATATGTTCCAGAACTCGGGACAGACCACGATGTGGAAAATGATCCTGACGATGATGCTACATTGAAGGATTGAAGCTGTACCCAAGCACCTCCTGGTGAAGTAACTTGGATTGCCAACGTTCCACCGGTTGGCACGGGACTTACTGAACCAGTAACCGTGATCAACTGACCAGGACTTGGACTCGTTGAGGAAACGCTCACTGAAACAGAGATTGGCACCGTCTGCACTGGTGGGCTTTGATATGTCCATCGGACTAGGCCTTCGGCAAAAGTGCCGCTCCGAAAATCATACACTTTTAGTCGTTCCACATGCAAGCCGTAGGGCTCAGATGGTTCTGGGCTTGTTGGACCAAAGGCAATCGTTCCAGAATAAGGGCCAGCCCATGCTGGCCCGATGACCCAGTGACCTCCGGGCACTGTGCCAGCAGGATAATATTCCCACCATAATACGGCATATGCCACCGATGAGGTCATAAGGACAAGGTACATGGTCTCGCTTCCTGAAAAGGTGTCTTTCTTATTGTACTGATAGTCCGTCATGTAGCCAATGACCGTTCCAGGACCCGGACCCGGACCAGGATTTGGCGGAACAATCATAGGCTTTCTAGCGGTCTGTACTGCCCCTTGGCTAGGTGGAGGTGGGGGGTTCCATGGAGCGTTCGGATCAGATGGCGGCTCAGTTTGAGCGTACGCTGGGAAAACTGTTGATGATGCGAGAATTGTCAGCCCCAAGACGAGTAAGATCAGTCGGCTATTCATTTTCATTTCTTGCATTCACCCACTGAGAACTCGGCAAGTAGTCTCCTGTGTGATAACCAATTAACGCTTTCGATTACTTAGAACAGAGACGAAATCGACAAGAGTGCACGGAGATGGGGGCTCACAAGAGGAGGCGAACTCTGGAAGGGATGTCTATGGCCTGGCTTTCCCACATTCTAGGCACAGTGCCAGAAGAGGCAGCTGAGCCAATGGTTGCTCGCTTGGGGACGCAAGATCTCAGAACGCGTAGGAAAGGCCTTCTAATGTTCGATTTCACAAACTGAATCGTATCGTCCGTTGGTTAGTGCCCCCTCTTAGTGGTGTCTCTTGGTGCGGGCCCTAAATTGAACCATCATTCACTTCTTGATTTGGTGTGTATCGCACCAGCATAACATAACCGGTCAGTCACGATTAACGAGAAACCAAACAAAGAATTGACAGCCAAGATCATTGCACTATGACGTTAGAAGGTCCTAGAAACCGTCGTCGTTGGAGATGTTTCTTGTGTGCACAAAGCGACCCGTTGAACGCAATCCCTTAGAGGCTCAAAAGAGTAGTTATGTCAAGTAGGCCGCATTCGATGTCCGCCAAGGTAAACGAAGCAATAGAATGGTACACTGAGAAAAGGCTGTTGTATAAGAGTCTAGCCATCAAGGTTGAATCCCTGCTTCGCGAAATCCTTGACTCAAAGTCGATCAACTACTACAGCGTAACGAGCAGAGCCAAGGAGATAGACAGCTACAAGCGAAAAGCGCTTCAGGAAAGTTACAAAGAGCCACGTTCAGAGATCATGGACATGGCAGGAATACGGGTGATTACCTACACCCAGTCTGATGCCGTGAAGGTCTCAAATCTGGTTAAGGAACTGTTTGATGTGATTCCCGCGCATTCAACGGACAAATCCTTAGAACTAGGAACGGATAGAGTGGGCTACCGTTCAATCCACTTCATCGCGACTTTGGGAAAGAGTCGAGAAAGACTGCCTGAAAATCAGATCTTCTCAGGCATGTGGTTCGAAATTCAAGTTCGGACAATATTGCAACATGCTTGGGCTGAATTTGAACACGACAGGAACTACAAGTTCGCTGGAGTGTTGCCTTCTGACATAAAGCGCAGAGTCTCTGTACTGGCAGGTTCCTTAGAACTCATTGACACGGAATTTGACAGAATTTCGAAGGAGATAGACGGATATGCGGCGTCTGTTGACAGCAAAACACAATCAGGAGATCTGAATGTCCTACTTGATTCAACATCACTTGTGACGTACTTGAATCGAAGGTTCTCCAGTCTGGTCGGGAAGGGGGTAGAACCATCCCTCCGCGGAGGCGACAACCTGATAATGGCCGAGCTTCATGCTATGGGCATAAAGACTCTCCAAGACCTTGACAAGATAATTCCCGGTAGCTACGTCGAAATCAAGTCAAGGTTTCTTGATAAGAATGCATCTGATACTTATGTTGGAATACTCAGAGATTTCATGATCATTTATGACGCTGAAGGGTATTTTGCGGAAGCTTGGAACCATCATTGGGATAGAATGACCCGAAAAGACGCCGACGCTTTGAGGTCATTTGGTGTTGATGTAGACAAGTGTGCGAACGTTTACGAATTTGATGTCGATTAGCGCGGTGCGTTGTCGATCACAGTCATAGACTTCTCCGCAATCTATCTCCTAACACGAAGGGTTGACATCGCAGTAGGCTTATGGTGATCAGCAACATCTACACGGCCGTAGTATACTTCGCGCATGAACGCATATGGAACAGAATAGAATGGGAAACTGAAAGAATCAAACCGAAACTTACCTAATCCTCAGTCCTACGTTGCTGCTTCTGCCGTAACTCCACTGTTGCTAAAGAGATGAGAATCTGAGCTTTTGGTGCCAGTGGGGGAGTTTCCTCTATAGGCCGCCCCATAAACTAGTAGCGGCTAATAGAGGAAACTAGTATACTCCCCCTAAAATGGCCCCTTCAGACACCAACTCAAGGACCAACGTCAGATCATCACACCACAACACACACCAAACCACCCCAAAAGGGAAGGGAAACGCCCACGCCAGCACACAATAACCCGCGCAAACGCCAACCATCCCTAAAAAGGGGGTTAGTGTGTGTGTGTGCGCACCAAGAGAGGCACACACACAAATCACTTCAATGACGACGCACGATGGATCTCCGGTTGATAGACAAAAAGGGTTCAATAGACCGCACAGAAGAAAAAGGAACGAAAAGACCGCTGGTAAGCGATGCCTCGTATGTTGTGATCGCTTGAGCACCAGCTCGATGGCCTTCGCTATGGTTACGGCTGGATAGCTCTCGAAGCTAGTGAACATCCCAGGACACTCGTCGAGCCACATTTTCCAGTTCTCAAAGTCGATCTGAAGCTAGTCGGCGAGGAATCGGGAGAAGCACGTACTACAATCTGCGACGGAACGCCAGAAGCGAGCGGTCATTTCAGATCTACTCGAAGACCCGGAAGAAACTGGAGCCGACATGAATCAGATAGCCGCATGTGTCCGCACGTGTCTGTCGACTGGGAACTGCCTCCATCTTCTTCCATCCAGAAGCGTTCCGTGACCTGGCTTGAGCGCACTTGACTGTTTAAAGAAGAACGGTACATGTTCTCGGATACAAAGATCCCGTATCTCTCTAGCCCAATTCAAGTCCATCCCATGATCTTTCCAATTCGGCCCCGACAAACCGCCTACGATCACCCAATGAATCCCTGTCAGGTCCAAAGGAACAAGAGATTCCAACAGCGGTTCCAAGCTCAGAAAGCGTGTCTTGGCCTTCACCTTTCGCAGGTGATCTATCTTGAACTTCATGACCTTCGTACCCACTGAAACACCTAGCCACATGTTATCCGGGAACCCGCCTATTCGCTGCCCATACTCCAACATTCGCAGTGAACGTTTCGTTGGAACTTGATACGTATGCTGGGGCGTTGCCCGTATGATGCCAAGAACCCTATTCAAGTATTGGAAGGGTATCTTCTCATGGAAGAAGTCGCTCATCGAGTTTACGAAGATCCTGCGCGGTTTCCTCCATTCCAGCGGCTTCGCAAGCATCGAGTCATGAACATGAACTTCATTCGGCTTCCATCTGTATGTTGGCAGGCCCATCTTCTTGAGCCGCGGATACAGCGTGAACATGTAGCAGGAATCACAGATCTGCGGGTCGATCTTCGTGCATCCGGTCGCCCAGTTCCATGTTGCACTTGTCCAACTTATTGCAGATCTATCAGCCAAACACTTCTTCCTTGGGCCAATACGCAGGGTGAAGATCAAAAAAGATTGTGGAGAACCGTCCTCGTTCGTGGTCTCTGATCTCGCTTGCATGCATGCTCGTGCGGTTACTTAATTTACTGTTGCAGTCCATGGAGAGCGAGGACCTAGAATCGCGTGTCCTAGAATTGGAGCAGGCCGCAAACGTGAGGGGGTGAGTCAAGAGTGAACGAACGATTGTGGACCGGCATCCGGAAGCTACAAAGTGACGCTGAAGATAGAATAGTCAAGCAAGCCTTGTTGGAGCTGTCGCCTGAGGAAGGATTGCTTCTCAGGCAGGTTTTCGGATCCCACGAGTTCAAACGTATCATGAATGGGCCTCAACCGGATGAGGCAGACAAGGATCCCGAATTTGACGCCTACGTCGCGAGACTACCCGCAGCCCATCAGAGAGCGTTCAAGAAGTTCGATGCCCGGGCCCACCAGCTTGCGAAGGAGCGCGGAGTTCGCCTCTACTGGTAAGCCGGAAGAGCAATACTGCCTTGAGAACCTGGCTCTTGGTTCTCGATGGTCTCCTACGTCTACGTTTCTCGTTGTCGGCTAGGATTAGGCCTGTAACCGGCATCCTGCGGTAAGCTACTGACAGACGCACATGGGTCGACCCCCTGAACCGGCCCCTTCGCAGGTCACATGGTTGGGATCATGATAGCTAGGTGTGTCGTCGTGTGCGCACCACTAGAGGCACACATACTTCGCTCAAATTCAACGAGGCTGACGAGACGCTGCTACGATGCGAGGTATGCTGCAAGGTCATCACAGCAAGCGAACTTGGTGTGAGGAAGCGATAACGGGTTAGAAAGAAGCCAAGCCTAACCTACATGAATCCTAAGAATATTCCGATGATATAGAGTGCTACCGAACCCAGAATTCCGATAAGCAGCATTTCGATTCCGCTCCTCCAGATATTCTTGTCTGCAATCTTTCCCTTCCAAGCACCGACGACGAAGAGGAAAGAGAGCGAGACGAGTAGTGAGGTCACGATTGAT
>Ga0187771_10002668_pt1 | contig 12331 bp, 13 predicted proteins | sample 0116_SJ02_MP15_1_FD_133139 | JGI IMG/M metagenome (GOLD analysis project Ga0187771, IMG submission 133139) | Tropical peat soil microbial communities from peatlands in Department of Meta, Colombia - 0116_SJ02_MP15_10_MG | ecosystem: Environmental > Terrestrial > Soil > Wetlands > Peat | place... | reverse complement strand
CATTTGACCACAGGATCCTGAAAAGAAAAAAAATAAGTACAAGACCGTTGGGAAGGGCCAGCAGGAACCAATAGAAAAGAGACAGGTGGATGATCTGGAAATACCACAGGAAGATGGCCGAAAAAAAAGCCATACACACGGACCAGATAGCGAGCATGGCGGCAACCTGCGAGCCGTACATAACGGCAATAGATTTCTTCATAACAGCATTATCGGCCTGACGATCCGGAATGCCTGCTAGGGTGTTGCCTCCCAGAACGGCAAAGAACAGGGGGACACTGATAAACCAGGGCAGCGGGTCTTTCCAAGATCCACCCTGGAAAACATATCCGCAGAGTATTACATAAATGCTGTGCGTCAAACCAACAACGAGCTCACCGGCACCGCGGTAGGATAATTTCAGGGGAGGAACTGTATATCCCAGTCCGAAAGAAAGACCTATAAGAATTAAGACTGCGACAACACCATGAGAACCGCCAGCACTGATTTTTACCAGAAAATAGCTTAATATCGGAATGACTGCCAGGATCACCAGAATGGCATTGCGCACCTGAGAGAAACTGAGATCTCCATTGACAAGAACCCTCGTACCGCCTGTGAAAATGCTGAAATTATTATTCTGGCGATCTGAAGGGTAATCAAAGTATTCATTGGCGAGAATAGTGCATAATTCAATGAGGAATAAAACAAGGTAGCCGAGCAGATATGATGTTAAGTTCCATCCCCCTGAGGCTACAGACCAGGCGGCAGCACCTACAGTATAGGCGATCCAGGTCATGGGATAGAACTGAAGCCTGGCAATTTTTAGCCAGGCCAGAAATTTGCTTCCTTTCTTATCGGAAACCATCCGAAACATCCTTACCTGTGACTGCGTTCAATCTGTCAAGCATAGTTTAGGTCATTTTTTTATTAATTATATCAGGTCACTGTAAAATATCAAAGTCAAACCTCCTCATGCTGCTGTTATACGTTCTGAAGAATAATCGATGAATAAATGTTGTGATGTATCTTTTATATTTTATGTGCTGCTTAATGTCTTGATCATCAACATCGAGAATCCGACCAGTCCTATAGTTGCGTGCCCCAGAACCAAGGCGATGGGCAGCTTTTTCCCCCTGAGGTGGAACAGCATGACGAGGGATAATCCGGCGAGGGCGGCACAGGCGAGAAGGATCAGGTCCAGGATGAAGAGCCCGCTGAAGTTCATATAGTACGCTTTCACAAAAACTAAGATGAATCCTGCCTCGGCAGACATACCGTGAAATATGGCAACTTCAACCGACATCGGTCTATTCATAAAAAATTTAATAATCAGGACTAACCCCAGTATGGCAGCCAAGACCAGAAAGCCCATTGCGACCAAAAGCATAATTCACACACCTTTCTGCCTTGAAAGATAAAACCGGCGTGTAATCCGCTCAGAATTACCTGAACGGTAACAAACTTAAAATAATACAATTATTGCCAGCGGGCAATGAGGATAAAATAAAAGAATAATGATAGGTATAAGCTACCAGTAAAACTGCTTCTCATAGAACGGAAAATACACCTTAAGAATTGATTTTATAAGTAAATATTAGCAGGCCGTGTGCTCCCTTTTCCGCTTGACGAATAGGATGAATTTGTGCTACGTATAAAAGAAAGATAACACCGTATTATTTTTTTGCAAGTTGGTAGCACGATATCAATATTCATGTAACTCTGTTCACGAAAGTATTTCCCGATATCATGGCGGGCATCATCTGGATCATCCAGGATATCGTTGCCATCACAAATAATATCGAAGCTCATATTGAAGCTCTCCGCAGTAAACTGCGGAGAATCTTCAATACATAGGGAATAATAATGTTACCCAAACACTTCCTTACCCCGCGGCAGGCCAAGGGGAATAAGCTCGCTGCCGGATTCAAAAATGAAAAATAAGGTTCCAGCTTTCCTTCTTTCAAAACCCTTACATACGCTGGATGTACATAAACGCGGTACGATCCAAGCTTCTTACATCGGGAAAGGTATGAAGTGCCTGTCAGAGGTCATTACGACAGGGTTTATTAATGCCGGACAGGAAACAGAAAAAGGACTTTTCCGGAACCTGGACCCCCGGATAAAAGTCCTTTTCCTCGTTTTTTTTGTTATTACGGTCAGCCTTAAAAGAGACATCTTCTCGGAAGTAATCATAGCATCGTTCATGTTGCTATTGGTCGCCTTATCACAAATAGACATCCGGCGTTTCTATATGAAGACCATCGGATTGACATTTTTTTTCGGCTTTCTTGTCGCTTTTCCCTCGGCATTTAATGTGGTGACACCCGGCGAGATGATTCTTCCTGTAGCGACGTTTTCCCATTCATATGATTTTTGGATTTACTATATCCCACGTGAGGTCGGGTTGACAAGACAAGGTATTGATGGAGTCGTCATGCTCTGTCTCAGGGTCATGAACTCGCTTACCATCTCTCTTCTTGTCTTTTATACTACCCCTTTCCACAAAATTATCAGGGCCATGCAGATTTTTCGGGTTCCTGATGCGTTTCTCCTAATCATTACACTTTCCTATAAATATATTTTTATTTTTGCAAAAACGATGGAAGATATGTACCTGGCACGAAAAAGCAGGCTGGTGGGAATGTTAAGAAGCGACGAAGCCGAGAGATGGGTCACCGGAAGAATGGCTTATATGTTTCGAAAAACAATGTCCCGCTATGAAGAGGTATTCCGGGCGATGGTATCCCGGGGTTTTACTGAAGAGGTTAAGATTTCAGATTTGGGCAAACTGGGAATGGTCGAAGTGCTTACCGGCTGTTTCTTCCTGATTGTCATGACTTTTATTTTGTGGATATAAGAACTTATGGAAGATATTATACGAGTTGATAAAATAAGTTACAGTTACTACGATAAGATCCCCGCCTTGGCTGGTGTAAGTCTGGGTCTTTCTGAAGGCGAAAGATTTGCTGTTATCGGTTCGAATGGCAGCGGCAAATCGACTCTCCTCAAAGTAATGAACGGCCTGATATATCCCCGAAGCGGGAGGTTTCTTTTCCAGGGAAGAGAGGTTTCTGAAGATTCGCTTCGGGACAGGGGATTCCTGAGATTGTTCAGAAGCAGTATTGGTTATGTCTTTCAGAATTCCGATGTTCATCTTTTCTGCCCCTCTGTTTTGGATGAACTTATGTTCGGTCCTTTGCAGTTAGGGCTTTCCGGAGATGAAGCCGGTCAGCGGGCGAGCGACGTGATGGACATGCTGGAGATAACACATCTGCGGGATCGGCCTTCCTATATGCTGTCTGGGGGAGAGAAAAAAAGGGTAGCAATTGGTTCAATTCTTACTATGAACCCCTGTGTCCTGCTCCTCGATGAACCAATGAGCGGCCTCGATCCGCGAACGAGGAGCTTCCTGATAGAGCTGATGGTCCTTCTTAATAACTCAGGCAAAACTCTTGTAATCGCGACGCACGACCTGTCTCTTATCAGTGAATTGCAATGCCGGGTCGCCGTTCTTTCAGAGGATCACTGCATAGAAAAAATCGGTACAGCTGAGGAAATATTACAGGATGAAGACCTGCTGTTAAGGGTCAATCTCATCCATGAGCATATTCATTACCATGGAAATCAGGCCCACATCCATATCCACTCCCATTACTTATTTCACCGTCACGATAAAAATCATGAGCATGTGGAAGGAAAGTAGAATTGTACTAATAGGCAATCTAATTATGTATGTGGTAGTTTATATTGGGATGAGCGGGTTTATTACAGAACAGTCGAACATGCATCAATAAAAGTGATGACGTTAAAGTCTTCAGCAAAAAACAGGAAAAGTGCTGCACACAGCTTTAGAAGCTTAATATCCTTGTAATCTTTATTTTCTGCTGCGTGTCTTAATTTAGTCCTGCTTAACGAAAAGATATTACTGTAATTATCGAGAAACGATTCTACGTCGTGTTCTAGTTTATCAAATTTTTCCAGGAGATCTTTCGCCTCCGGTGTTAAATGCATTCCTTTACCCTGCCCATCTGAACAGGTTAATTTTATACCCAGCCGCGCTTCAGAGGCCTTAAGCCTTTCCCATGCCGCCCGGTACGACATATTCAGTTTCTTTGCTGCCCTGTAAAGGCTGTTGTGTTCTTCTATGGCGTGCAGCAATTCTTCACGACCTTTGCCAAAAATAGTTTTTCCATTTCTTTCCAGCCGTATTTTATGTCTGATTTTCATTTTATACCCTTTTTTTAGATACGAATCTTCAATTTCTCCTAACATAAATGTTTTACAATTACCAGTAATAAAATGGATGCGTAAGACGTATGTCATAAATGACATATATCACTGAAATAATTCAATTTTTAAGTAAAAATTACTTTACACTGATAGGAATAAAGTATATACAAAATCTATCTTTTCAGGTCTCAGTAAACACCTGTGATCTGTGTTCCAATCAAATAAAATAATCATGGACGCGAATGCAAAGAATTTTATCTTGCCTTTTGTAAGCTAATGCTTCTCCGATCCACTTCTTCTAAAGAGATCCTCCAGGAAGGGTGGACGATGGGTATGACTGGAAACGGTTCTGCCTCCCATGTTTGGAAAGGAGAATAAAGGAAAGATACTGGAGTCATATTTACTAACCAAACTCTCAGAAAGGAGCACTTTTTTTATGGATGTTAGCAGAAGAGGTTTCTTGAAGATCTCTAGTGCGGTCCTGGCGGCGAGCGGAATAGGCATAAGCCTGAAGCCCGTCTCCGCCCATGCCCAGCCGCTGAAGATCAAGTATACTAAAGAGACCACGACGGTTTGTCCTTACTGCTCCGTAGGATGCAGCATCATTGTATATACGCGGGAAGGTAAGGTCATAAACACAGAGGGCGATCCTGACAGTCCTATTAATAAGGGTTCTCTGTGCAGTAAGGGCGGATCTATCTACCAGATGTCCGTCAACAAGAACCGTCTGGGGAAACCGCTATATAGAGCGCCAAATGCCACAGAATGGAAGGAAGTGAAATTGGAATGGGCGCTCGAGAAGATTGCGGAAAATATCAAGAAGAGCCGTGATGCAAGCTTCAAGTTCAAGAATGATAAAGGCGAAATAGTCAACCGCACGGAAGGTATCGCATCTGTCGGCAGCGCAGCCATGGATCTTGAAGAATGCTACACGTATCAGAAATTCTTGAGGGGGTTGGGTCTGGTCTATATCGAACACCAGGCCCATATCTGACACAGCCCGACTGTACCGGCTCTGGCAGAGTCGTTCGGACGCGGCGCAATGACGAATCACTGGATCGATTTTAAGAACAGTGATGTAATTTTAATCATGGGAAGCAACCCCGCTTCCAATCATCCCGTTTCCTTCAATTGGATTCAGGAGGCCATAGACAAGAGGGGAGCGAAGGTGCTCTGCGTAGACCCGCGGTTCACCCAGTCTGCCTCCAATTCCATATTTATACACCTCTCCGGTCGGGAACGGATATCGCCTTTCTTGGCGGGATGATCAAGTATATAATAGAAAACAATCTTTATTTTGAAGAATATGTAAAGAGTTACACCAATGCCTCCTTCCTCGTAAATCCGGCGTTTAAACTTCCCGGCGACAATAACGGCGTGTTCTCCGGATTGGAGGGGAATAAGTACAACAAAGATACCTGGGCCTATCAGACAGGCAAAGACGGTGTTATCAAGAAGGACCCGAGCCTGCAGGATCCCAGCTGCGTATTCCAGCTTTTGAAAAAGCATTACTCCCGTTATACCATTGATCTCGTTTCCAAGATCTGCGGAACGCCCAAGGACAAGCTGGAAGAAATATATAAAATATACGGGAGTACAGGAAAGCCCGACAAGGCCGGTGTTGAGCTATACGCAATGGGCTGGACCCAGCATACCGTCGGAACACAGATGATTCGCACCATGTGCATCGTTCAACTGCTCCTCGGCAATATGGGAATCGCCGGCGGCGGCGTCGCGGCCATGCGCGGTGAGTCCAACGTTCAGGGCTCCACCGATCACGGCTTGCTGTTCCATATCTGGCCGGGCTACATAGGGGCTCCCACGGCTTCTCTGAAGACGCTCAAGGAGTTTAACGAGAAAAGGACGCCGACCACAAAGGAGAAAAACAGCCTGAATTGGTGGAAGAATTTCCCGAAGTACTCGGCCAGTTACCTGAGGTCTATGTACGGAAAGAATGCTACCCTCGAAGAGGCCTATGGCATAATGCCGAAGCTTGATGACGGGGTCAATTATTCCTGGCTCATGATCTTTGACCAGATGTTCAAGGGTAAGTTTACCGGCTTCTTCGCCTGGGGCATGAACCCGGCCTGCAGCGGCGCCCACTCGAATAAAGTAAGGCAGGCCCTTGGGAAACTGGACTGGATGGTAAATGTTAATCTCTTTGACAATGAAACAGGCTCCTTCTGGAGAGGTCCAGGCGTGGACCCGACCAAGATCAAAACCGAGGTCTTCATGCTGCCTTGCGCTTCTTCTATTGAGAAGGAAGGAAGTCTTGCCAACAGCAGCCGCTTGATGCAGTGGCGCTATAAGGCAGTCAATCCACCTGGGGTGGCCCTGCCCGACGGCGACATCATGAGCGAAATATTCTTCAAGGTCAGAGAGCTTTATGAAAAGCAAGGCGGCCCACATGCGGAAGCCATGACAAAGCTCACCTGGCCCTACGGCAAGAAGACTCTGGACGGCCATTTTCACTATGACCCTCATATGGTGGCCAAAGAAATAAACGGGTTTTTCCTCGAAGACAAGAAGGTCGAGAATCCTACAAAGAAAGGTGAATTCGAGGAATTCAAGAAAGGTGATCCTGTTCCCACCTTTGCCTGGCTCCAGGATGACGGTTCCACATCATCCGGGAGCTGGATCTACTGCGGTTCTTATGCCGATAAAGGCAACATGGCCGCCCGCCGGGGTACGAGTGATCCTTCCGGTATTGGACTATATCCAGGGTGGGCATGGTCTTGGCCTGTCAACCGCAGGATCATTTATAACGGCGCCTCCGTGGACCCGAACGGCAATCCCTGGGACCCCAAGCGTCCCGTCATCACGTGGAACGGTGAGAAGTGGGTAGGCGATGTCCCCGACGGCGTCGGCGATCCCGGTTCGGGAAGGCCGCCTTTCATCATGAAGCCGGACGGCGTGGCCAGTTTTTTATGGGCCGGGTCTGGTGGACGGGCCTTTCCCCGAGCACTACGAGCCTCTCGAATGTCCAGTGGAGAAGAACCTTATGTCTCCCCAGAAACATAACCCGGCTATCCGCCGTTTTGACAAACCGGGCGTAGGCTCCGAGGTGGATGTTTATTCTGGAGTTACAGGCTGTGACCCGCGCTTCCCGTTCATTTGCAGTACGTACCGTGTCAGTGAACACTGGCAGACAGGCGTATTGACAAGGTGGTGCCCATGACTCGCAGAGATGCAGCCGGGCATGTTCGTGGAGATGGGCGTGGAACTGGCAAAAGAAAGAGGTATCAAGAATGGCGAGAAGGTCATCGTAAAATCCGCCCGTGGTGAGGTTGAGGCGACGGCCATTGTCACTCCACGGTTCAAACCTTTCAATATAGGCGGCAACATTATTCACGAAGTGGGCATTCCCTGGCACTTTGGATGGATAACCCAGGCAAGGCCGAAAAAGAAGTACAGCAAGATTGACAAAAAGCCCGAGGTATTTACTTACGGCGATGCGGCCAACCTGCTGACACCGACAATTGGTGATGCCAATACCATGATACCTGAGAGCAAAGCTTTATGGTCAATGTGGTGAAAAGGGGGTGAGATAAATGGCAGAGAAAATTAAACTCTTTGATACATCAAAATGTACCGGCTGCCGTAGCTGCCAACTGGCCTGCAAGCAGTGGAATCAATTAAAGGCAAAGCAGACAAGACATTTGGGAACCTATCAGAACCCGCCGGAACTGCAACCGAATACGTACCTGATCATGAGATTTCAGGAGATGGAGGATCCCAAGTCAGGTGTCAAGTGGTTTTACAGGCATCAGGCCTGCATGCACTGCACTGACGCAGCCTGCGTTAAGGTTTGCCCGTCAGGGGCGCTCTACTATACGGATATGAGGACGGTTGGTCTAAACCGGAGCGTATGCATTGCCTGCAAAGAATGCGTCACAGCTTGTCCCTTTGATATTCCGAAATACGATGATGAAACCGACAAAGTCTATAAGTGTGATATGTGTGAAAGCAGGATTTACAATAATATGGAGCCAGCCTGTGCCAAGGCATGTCCTACCGGTGCCCTTATCTGGGGAGACAAGGATCGTCTAATCAGTACAGCCTATAAGAGGGCTAAGGATCTTGGCGGTGATGCTAAGGTATACGGCGATAAATACGTAAACGGCACACATCTGGTGTATGTCCTCCAGGAAAAGGCAAGTGTATACGACGCCCTTCCCACTAATCCAACAGTGCCGCTCTCGATCGTGTTGTGGAAAGACGTATTGAAACCTCTGAGCTTACTTGCGGCAGGCGGCGTTCTGGCGGGATCGTTCCTGCATTATATCATCCATGGGCCGAAAACCCCTGATGAGAATGATGTAAGCAAAAAGGAAGGGGGTGAATAATCATGAAGAAAGGATTAATTCAGGCTACGGATTGGTATGAGAGATTGGTTCACTGGATGCTGGCGCTTTCCTGCCTGTTCCTGTGTCTCACGGGACTGGCGATGATGTTTCATTCATTCAACTCTGTTGCAAACATCATGGGTGGACTCACTGTTACGAAATATCTGCACAACTTCACGGGTCTCTTTTTCGGCATTGCCCTGCTGCTTGCCATCAAGATGTGGTGGCATGAGGCGGGCGTATTTTCCATGCCGGAAGATCTGGAGTGGATAAAGGCCGCCGGAGGGTATCTCTGGCATGTGGATCAGGTTCCCGAGGTGGGGAAATACAACCCTGGTCAGAAGATGTTCTTTCTGGCAGTGGCGATCTTCGGTCTGGTCATGGTCGTTACGGGCCTTATCATGTGGTTTCCCCTGATGTTCCCTGCATGGCTCGTGCAGTGGCTGTTTGTCCTTCATGCATTGGGGTTCGTGGTGATCTTTCCGTTCTTCTTTGTTCATCTGTATCTCGGGACGATTGGTTCTCCCGGTTCCGCGCCTGCGATGTTTTCCGGTTGGGTGACAAAGGCCTGGCTGAAGAAGCAGCATCCCAAGTGGTTGAAGGAGATGGAGGAGGAAGGAACACTTATCGTTTCCGGTGAGGAAAAGAAGGCACACTGACGTTTTTTATATTTAGAGTGTAATGTAAGGGCGCTGTCCATTCAGGGCAGCGCCCTTTTTTTTCCTTCCATTCAGTTATCCCCAGTAGGTTGCGGTCAAGTGATCGGGAGCGAGGTTATTGTTTGTTGGTGACACCAATTCTTTTTCCTGTTGTCGGCTATCGTTCTCTGGCTGTCTAAATAAAATCATTAATGCACTATTTTCCGGTACCGGCAATGACCTCCGGTAATCTGGTATAAGGAAATTCTTTGTTTCTTTCATCTTTCAACCACCTCTTCGAAAACACTGTTAAGACTAATACTGCTCCGATGTTTCTTTTCCTACCCCAGGCTTTCAGAAGCAAACAGCGTCTCACCAGAAAATAATTAATCATTTTTCACCAGTAAGACGGTGCATCCTGCCCCTCTCGTAACCCTTTCAGTCACGCTGCCAATCGGATTTATTTTCAAACCAGTTCTTCCGTGAAACGCCATAACAATTAAATCAATCTCCTGCTCTTGCTGGGTTTTCAATATTTCCTCAAAAGGAACACCTCTCCTTACATCTGTAATAATTTTTACCCCCTTTGATTCTGGAGACTTTTCAACCATTTTTTGAAGGTTTTCATTAGATCTAATGATGCTTTCACTTACGACGCGTTCCAAGATCTTACTGTCAAAACAATAATCTGTAACAAATTGCTGCATTGTTCCGTCAATAATATGCAAAAGAAAAATTCCCGAACTGTGCAGTTTTGCAATATCTAATGCCTTTTTAAATGCCTGGCCCGAATATTCAGAAAAATCAGTAGGAACCAGTATGTTTTTGGGTGCAAACATGTGACCTCTGTATTTCCAATCATGAAGTTCAAAACGACAAACTTGAAAAGATATTATTAGACAAGCGGATTACCGCCATTGAGTCTCTCATACACTTTTAAGTACTCATCAACCATAGTGTCTAAATCATACTTCTTTCTTGCCTCCCTCATGATCCTTTTGATCTGACTCTCTCTTATCTCCGGGGATTTTCTGTGAAACTGCACACTCTTGGATAGCCCGTACCATAAACCGCCGGGATCATAATTCTGGAAGAGAAATCCATTACCCGCATCCCCGCAAGTACCGTTATTTCTGAAGCGCAGCTCTTCTATCTTGTCATGATAACCGCCGGTGTCGCGGTTCGTCGCCGTCGCTCCAAATAGATTCCCTATCTGATCAATCTGGCCGCACGGCTCATAGAGGGATGCGCCAAAGACGTCACTGGCCGCAGCATAACCGAGCATGGAAAGTGGTTCACTGAAACGCTGGTATGTTATCTTCCCCTTTGATGCACATGCGATCCTTCCCAGAATCTCTTCATGTGTACGATCACCCTCCACGCCGTTCCCTACAATAGCAATCTGTACATCTCCATGTTCGATCACAAATTTCAGGGCAATGTCCTCTAAGAGTTCAACACCCTTCTGGGTTTCGTCCAGACGGGACGGCCAATACAGGAGAATCGCTTTGGGATTGACAATGAGGCCTGTCTTTTTCTGAAATGCTACTAAGTTATCCCTTTTTGCCGCCATGACGTCGTTATCATGATCGTACCTTCTGACAAGGTGCTCACAGTTCTCCGGATATAACCTCGGTGACGCGGCATTCATAATGGAGCGCGCCGCACCGAGATGATACTTCGCCTTTACTTCCTGCCTTACACTTCCAGGGATAAATGATCTATCCAGAAAATAATCCTCAATTACCTCCCTGAGGAACTTCTCCCCCACAAAATTGACCAGGGTGGCGCTCTTAATGGCAGTGGCCTGAGAGTCGATACATCTTCTTCCATGTTCTTCGGAAAAGTAAATATTCCACGTGAGACTGTCTACGTCCACACCGAAAAGCATTTCTGCCGGGATATGGCCCGTATGAACATTATGCACGGTATGTAAAACCGGACAACCTCGCGCTTTCGCGTAGGCGGTAACCGCCCCTCCTGCCATCCAGTCATGACTGTGAAGAATAAGCCTGCCGCCATTCTTGGCGCGGACAGTCTTGATGATGTTGTTGACCATCTGTTTCTGAAATTCAGCGGCATTCAAAAGCGGGTTGCCCGCATAGGCGCAGGAAAGATTGGCAAAAATGGAAGAACTTACTAAATGAACCTTATCAGGATCAACCTTGTACCTGATCTCACGCCACGCGGACTCATCCACATTGTTCTCCCGCTGAAACCGCTTCTTCAGATTCAGCGTCGCCAGATGGCATTCAATACCCCTGGCCCGGAGCCCTTCGCATAACGCCGATACCACCTCACCCAAACCTCCCGCCTTCCCGGAAATATACCTGGCAAGATCCCCCATCGCGTCCGGTAATCTCCCTGTCTCCGGAGATACCAGCAATATCGCCGTCTTTGCCGCCTTTTTCAGGATTTCGAAACTCCGGACAGTCCGTGCCCTGGGTAACTGATATCCTCGCGGACGCCTCAAACTCCGGTCCCTTACATAAACTTCCGGCAATTTATTGATTTTGTAGTTAACACGTAAGTTCATCTATTATTCGTGCAATCCTTCTTACAGAGACCTAAGAATTAATTGTAAAATACCTGATAACAGTATCGTAAAGAACTGACTCCTCACTCTCCGGGTGATAATGTGTCTCCGAATTTCCCTTGAAATATTTCATATGGGCAGAAAGAATCGATGTTTCTAAAACTCCCAATGTCTCCGGATTGTTTTTGACGTCTGTCTTTTCCATATTATTTCCCCCCGATAAAACAATTTATGTGTTAAGTTTTTAACTTTATATGGCTTTTGAATGCTTTACTGTATTAATTGGTATCAGAATTAATAATTTTGGTTAATTATTAGAGATATTATTGAGAAATGCAATATCGAGAGATTGTATGCAATATATAGGGGAAAACCCTATATTGTGGATAATTTAAAAAGATAGAATATCAGCTTGGCACCTCTATTCTTCAGGTTGAATTTATTTAAAATTTAACTACATTCAGCCTTACTGATAACAGTAGAGTAGAGAGCTGGCGCAGTGGCTAAGAGCTCTGTTTCCAGCTCCCCCTCATCAAACCGTACGTTCGGTTTTCCCAAATACGGCTTTCCGATTACCTTCTTCCGGAGGCTTTCGCATT
>Ga0187771_10002667_pt1 | contig 12336 bp, 6 predicted proteins | sample 0116_SJ02_MP15_1_FD_133139 | JGI IMG/M metagenome (GOLD analysis project Ga0187771, IMG submission 133139) | Tropical peat soil microbial communities from peatlands in Department of Meta, Colombia - 0116_SJ02_MP15_10_MG | ecosystem: Environmental > Terrestrial > Soil > Wetlands > Peat | place... | reverse complement strand
GATGGACGGACGCCCCGGCGATCGCCAAATACACGCCGAAGGCCGCCAAATCATGCTATAGAGCCAAGTCCGGCCGCCCCGCGTTTTGTGGCAAATTGTCTGGATGTGCAATGACTTCGAACGAAAAGCCGCAGCTCCCCGGTAGCGAGTTTTCCGCAAGCCACACGCCCGAGGGACCGCGTGGCTTCATGGCGGCGGTGCGCAACAACTTCCTGACCGGCCTCATCGTCGCCGGACCGGTCGCGATCACGATCTATCTGACCTGGTGGTTCGTGACCTGGGTCGACGGCTTTGTGCGCCCGTTCATCCCGCTCAACTACCGCCCCGAAACCTACCTGCCGTGGGGCATCCCGGGGTCCGGCCTGGTGGTGGCCTTTCTCGCCCTGACCATGTTGGGCTTCTTCACCCGGAACCTGATCGGGCGCACGCTGGTCGACCTGGGCGAGCGCCTGCTCGGCCAGATGCCGGTGGTCCGCGCGATCTACCGTGGCCTCAAGCAGGTGTTCGAGACCCTGTTCTCGGGCAACGGCTCGAGCTTCCGCAAGGTCGGCCTGGTCGAGTTCCCGTCGCCGGGCATGTGGTCGATCGTCCTGATCTCGCAGACGCCGGGCGGGGCGATCGCGGACAGCCTGCCGGGTGAGCAGGACTATTTGTCGGTGTTCCTGCCGTGCGCGCCGAACCCCACCACCGGATTCTTCTTCTATGTGCCCAAGGCCAGCGTCATCGAGGTCGAGATGAGCGCGGAAGATGCCGCGACGCTGATCATGTCGGCGGGCGTGGTGCAGCCCGGCGGCGAGCCGTCCAAACGGGCTGCGGCCCTCGCGGAATTGGCCAATGCGGCGCGGGTCGCGAACGCGGGTCGAAGCAGCGTCGCTGCCGCGATCGAAAAGGCGACCGACAAGATGACGCTGCCGCCCTGAGGTTCAGGCGTCGGGAGGCCGGGTCAGCCGGCGCCGATGAGTGGGATCGCCTCGTCGCGTTCATAGAGGTAGAGCAGGCATCGCAGCGCTTCGCCCTGGGCGCCGCGCAGGCCAGGATTGTCCTTCATGATCCGCAAGGCCTCGTCGCGGGCCTGGGCGATCAGCTGGCCGTGGGCCTCGGGCCGCGCGATCCGGTAGCCGGGCAGGCCGCTTTGCCGGGTGCCGAGCACGTCGCCCTCGCCACGCAGCCGCAGGTCTTCCTCGGCGATCCGAAAGCCGTCGGTCGTATCGCGGATCACCCGCAGGCGCGCCTGCGACAACTCGCTGAGCGGCTCGCGGTAGAGCAAGACGCAGGTGGAGGCTTCCGAGCCGCGGCCGATGCGGCCGCGCAGCTGGTGCAGCTGCGCGAGCCCGAACCGCTCGGCGTTCTCGATCACCATGATCGAGGCTTCGGGAACGTCGACCCCGACTTCGACGACGGTGGTCGCGACCAGCAGCGCGGTTTCGCCGGAGGCGAATGCGGCCATGGCCTGATCCTTCTCGGCGCCCTTCATCTTGCCGTGGACGAGCCCGACGCGGGCGCCGAACCGGGCCTTCAGGCTGTCGAAGCGCTGCTCGGCGTCGACCAGGAAATCGATCTTCTCGGATTCCTCCACCAGCGGGCAGATCCAGTACGCCCGCTTGCCCTGCTGGATCGCGCGTCCCACCGCGTCCATGACCTCGGCGAGCCGGCTCGCGGGGACCGCGCGGGTATCGATCGGCTGCCGTCCCGCCGGCTTTTCGCGCAGCTCGGAGACGTCCATGTCGCCGAAATAGGTCAGCACCAGGGTGCGCGGGATCGGGGTGGCGCTCAGCACCAGCACATCGACCGCATCGCCCTTGGCGGTCAGCGCCAGCCGCTCGCGCACGCCGAAGCGGTGCTGTTCGTCGACGATGGCGAGTGCGAGCGCCTTGAACACCACGTCGCCCTGGATCAGCGCATGGGTTCCGACCAAGAGGTCGATCTCGCCCGCCTTGAGCCGCGCCAGGGTCTCGCGGCGCTCCTTGCCCTTTTCGCGGCCGGTGAGGATGGCGGCGTTGAGGCCGGCGCGGGCGGCGAGCGGGGCGATCGTCTTCAGGTGCTGCCGTGCCAGAATTTCGGTCGGCGCCATCAGGGCGGCCTGTTTGCCGGCTTCGACCGCGGCGGCCGCCGCCAGCAGCGCGACCACCGTCTTGCCCGAGCCGACGTCGCCCTGCAGCAGGCGCAGCATGCGCACCGGCTGCGTGAGGTCGTTGGTGATGGCCGCCGTGGCCTCGCGCTGCGAGGCGGTGAGCGCATAGGGCAGGGCCTCGATCACCTTGCGCCGCAGGTGGCCGTCGCCGGCATTGCGCGTGCCGGCCGGGCGGCGCAGCTGGGCGCGGACCAGCGCCAGCGCGAGCTGCCCCGCCAGCAACTCGTCGTAGGCGAGGCGGGACCAGTAAGGCTGGTCGGGCAGCACGTCGGTCAGTTGTTCCGGGGCGTGCACGCCTCGCAGCGCGTCGGCAAACGCGGGAAAGCCACAGCGGCGCAGCACGTCGCCGGAGATCCATTCCGGCAATTGCGGCAGCCGCTCCAGGGCCTGGGCGATCGCGCGGCGCAGCGACCCGAGCGCGAGGCCCTCGGTCAGCGGATAGACCGGCTCGATCAGCGACAGCCTGGCGAAGCCCGCCTCGTCGACGACGCGGTCGGGGTGCACGATCTGCAGCATGCCGTCGAACAGCTGCGCGGTGCCCGACACGTAGCGACGGGCGCCGACCGGCAACAGCTTCTCGATGTAGTCCGGCCGCGCGCGGAAGAAGGTCAGCACCACGTCGCCGGTGTCGTCGCTGGCGTAGACCATGTAGGGCGCGCGCGAACGGCCGGGCGGCGCAGCCCGGTGACGGTCCACCGTCACCTCGAGCGTCACCACGGTACCGGGGACGACGTCGCGGATTTTCGGGCGCGCCCGCCGGTCGATGACACTGGTCGGCATGTGCAGCAGGAGATCGACCAGCCGCGGCGTCTCGCCACGGCCGAGCAGGTAGCGGAACAGTTTGTCCTGTTTCGGACCGACGCCGGGCAGGGCCGTGACCGGGGCGAACAGGGAGTTGAGACGTTCGGGGCGCATGAGAAGACCGACTCGCGGCCGCTTGGGGCTGCTGATTTGTGCAGTTTTCGGGAACAAGCCATGCAGCGCAAGGGAAGTGCAAGGGAGCTGCTGACATCGGCCGGGGGCGAGGCTATATCAGGCCGCCCGGCTCGTCCGGGCTTTTGGCGTTTGACGGGATTTGACGAATGACGGGGACGACACGGTCGAGCGAGGGGCTGAGTGATCGACGCAAGCGGCTGCTGTTTCGGTGCTGGCACCGCGGCACGCGGGAAATGGATCTCATTCTCGGACGCTTCGCCGATGCATACATTGCCGATCTGTCGGACGCCGAGCTCGACGAGCTGGACCGGCTGGGCGAAATCCCGGATCCCGATCTGTTCGCCATGCTGAGCGGCACCGCCGAGATTCCGCCGGAGCTGGCCCAGGGCCTGCTGCCGCGAATCAAGGCCTATCGCGCAGAGGACACCGGCGCATGAACAAGGTTGCCGCGTCGCGCTCGCCGGCGGATCTGCTTGTCCCCGGCAAACCCCTGACGCTCGCCAGAGTTGCCGAGGGCGCGGAGGCGCTCGCGGTGTCCGATCTGGCGCGCGCGGTGGCGGCGAAGCCGCACCGGCCCGCGGTCAGCGTTGCGGTGGTGTGCCGCGACGGCGCGCGGATGGCGCAGCTCGGCCGCGCGCTCGAATTCTTTGCTCCCGACCTCGCGGTGCTGCAATTTCCGGCCTGGGACTGCCAGCCCTACGACCGGGTGTCGCCCCATGGCGGCATCGTGGCGCAGCGCGTCACCACCCTGGCGCGGCTGTCGCGCCTCACCGGCAGCGACAAGCCGCTGATCGTACTCACCACGGTGAATGCCGTCCTGCAGCGCGTGCCGCCGCGGGCGGAGATGGCCGCGCAGGCGCTCTCGGTCGCGCCCGGCCACGCGGTGCCGATGGATTCGATCGTGGCCTGGCTCGAGCACAACGGCTACAGCCGCTCCTCGACGGTGCGCGAGTCCGGCGAATACGCGGTGCGCGGCGGCATCCTCGACCTGTTTCCGGCCGGCCTCGACCAGCCGGTGAGGTTCGACTTCTTCGGCGACACCCTGGAGTCGATCCGCACCTTCGACGCCGAGACCCAGCGCACGCTGCTCGACATGCGCGCGCTCGATCTCGTGCCGGTATCCGAGTTTCAGCTCGTCACCGAGACCATCCGCCGCTTCCGCATGGGCTATGTCGCCGAGTTCGGCGCGCCGGGGCGCGACGACCTGCTTTATGAAGCCGTCAGCGAGGGCCGCCGCCACCCCGGCATGGAGCACTGGCTGCCGCTGTTCCACGAGCGCATGGAGACCCTGTTCGATTACCTCGGTGCGTCGCCGCTGGTCATCGAGCCGCAGGGCGAGGAGGCGGCGCGCGAGCGCCTCGCCCAGATCGCCGACTACTACGATGCACGGCGCGAGGCGCTCGACCAGCCGGGGGCCGGCGTGGTCTACAAGCCGCTGCCGCCGGACCGGCTCTATCTCGGCGCCGAGGAATGGGCCGCGCGCCTCGAGGCGAGCCGGCTGGTCCGCATGACGCCCTTTGCCGTGCCCATGGACGGTCAGGTGATCGACGCCGGACTGCGCGCCGGGCGCAACTTCGCGCCCGAACGCGCCGACACGGCGGTCAACGTCTTCGAGGCGGTGGTCGCGCACGTCAACGCCCTGCAGGCGGCACGCAAGAAGGTCGTGGTGGCGCTGTGGACCGAGGGGTCGCGCGAGCGCATGGCCAGCATGCTGCGCGACCACAAGCTGCTCAACCTCACCATGGTCAATGCCTGGCGCACGGTGCAGGCGACCCCGCGCAACGAGACCACGCTCGCGGTGGTCGGCCTCGAGGCCGGCTTCGAGAGCGACAGCGTCGCGGTGATCAGCGAGCAGGACATCCTTGGCGACCGCCTGGTGCGGCCGCGCCGCGCCGGCCGCAAGCTGGAGAACTTCATCTCCGAAGTCACCAGCCTGTCGCCGGGCGACCTCGTCGTCCATGTCGACCACGGCATCGGCCGCTTCGTCGGGCTGCAGACCCTCGAGGTCGCCGGCGCCCCGCACGATTGCCTCGAGCTGCGTTATGCCGGCGACACCAAGCTCTATCTGCCGGTCGAGAACATCGAGCTGCTGTCGCGCTACGGCTCGGAGCAGACCGACGTCGAACTCGACCGGCTCGGCGGCACCGGCTGGCAGACCCGCAAGGCCAAGCTGAAGAAGCGGATCCGCGAGATCGCCGGCGACCTGATTAAGATCGCGGCCGAGCGCTTCCTGCACGAGGCGCCGAAATGCCCGGTGCAGCCGGGCACCTACGACGAGTTCTGCGCCCGGTTCCCCTACGAGGAGACCGAGGACCAACTGACGGCGATCGACGCGACGCTGAAGGATCTGGAAAGCGGCCGCCCGATGGACCGACTCGTCTGCGGCGACGTCGGCTTCGGCAAGACCGAGGTCGCTTTGCGCGTGGCCTTCGCGGTGGCGCTCGATGGCAAGCAGGTCGCGGTCGTGGTCCCCACCACGCTTCTGGCGCGCCAGCATGCCAAGAACTTCACCGAGCGGTTTCGCGGCTTCCCGGTGAACGTGGCGCAGGCCTCGCGCCTGGTCAGCGCCAAGGAGCTCAGCCGGGTCAAGAAGGGCCTCACCGACGGCAGCATCGACATCGTCATCGGCACCCATGCGCTGCTCGGCAAGACCATCAAGTTCAAGGACCTCGGCCTGCTGATCGTCGACGAGGAGCAGCATTTCGGGGTCAGCCACAAGGAACGGCTGAAGCAGCTGCGCGCCGAGGTCCATGTGCTGACGCTCAGCGCCACGCCGATCCCGCGCACGCTGCAGCTTGCGCTCACCGGGGTGCGCGAATTGTCGATCATCGCTTCGCCGCCGGTCGATCGTCTGGCGGTGCGCACCTTCGTCGCGCCGTTCGATCCGCTGATGGTGCGGGAGGCGCTGCTGCGCGAACGCTACCGCGGCGGCCAGGCCTTCTATGTCTGCCCGCGGATCGACGATCTCGCCGAGGCCAAGGAATTCCTCGACAAGCACGTGCCGGAAATGAAGGTCGCGGTCGCCCACGGCCAGATGCCGGCGGCCGTGATCGAGGACATCATGTCGGCGTTCTACGACGGCAAGTACGACATCCTGTTGTCGACCACCATCATCGAATCCGGCCTCGACATCCCGTCGGCGAACACCCTGATCGTGCACCGGGCCGACATGTTCGGCCTCGCCCAGCTCTACCAGCTGCGCGGCCGGGTGGGGCGGTCGAAGCTGCGCGCCTATGCGCTGTTCACCCTGCCGGCGCAGCACAAGATCACGCCGCAGGCCGAGCGCCGCCTGAAGGTGCTGCAATCGCTGGAGACTCTCGGCGCGGGCTTCCAGCTCGCCTCGCACGACCTCGACATCCGCGGCTCCGGCAACCTGCTCGGCGAGGAGCAGTCGGGACACGTCAAGGAGGTCGGCTTCGAGCTCTATCAGTCGATGCTCGAGGAGGCGATCACCAGCCTGAAGGCCGGCATCACCGAGCCGGTGGCCGACCACTGGTCGCCGCAGATCACGCTCGGCATGCCGGTGTTGATCCCCGACGACTACGTCAAGGACCTCGCGGTGCGGCTGTCGCTCTACCGCCGGCTCGCCGACCTCGAGACCGAGGACGAGATCGCCGATTTCGCCGCCGAGCTGCGCGACCGCTTCGGGCCGCTGCCGGACGAGGTGCGCTACCTGTTCAAGGTCGTCACCATCAAGGCGTACTGCCGGCGCGCCAACGTCGAGAAGGTCGATGCCGGCCCGAAGGGCGCGGTGATTGCGTTCCGCGACAACGCCTTTGCTCATCCCGAGCGGCTGGTTGCTTTCATCCGCACCCATGGGGCGGCGGCCAAGGTGCGCCCCGACATGAAGGTGGTGTTCTTCCAGGACTGGGAGACGCCGGATGCGCGGATCGAAGGGACCACGGCCATCCTTCGCGACCTCGCCGCATTGGCCGAGGGCCGCAAGGCCGCCTAGTGCGGTGGATTTGACATTGGCTTCAGTATTTCAGCCAAGTCCTCCAGGCGAAGGTCAAATCCAAGACCGCACGAGAATCCAATACTCGCTAGTGTCCCTAAGGTTCTGTCATTCGCAAAAGAGCTGGCCGCAAAGAAGTGCGAATGCCAGAACCGGGGCACCAGCGCTCAGGACGCCGCGCGCTGCCGGTTTCGCATCAGGCGGGCCAGCATCGACGCCGCCGTATCGTTCGGCAACAGCGTCGCCAGCGTCACCGCGGGATCGACGCGCTTGTCGCGGCCCTGGCCGTGCGGCGTGTGCCTGAGGACGCTGGCGAGGCGGCGGACGATACCGTGGGCGGCGCGCAGGTCGGTGTCGGCCAGCACCGCCAGGATCGAGCCGTCGTCGTCGAGCGTCGCGAAATCGACTTTCCGCATCAGCCGGCTCAAGATCCGCGCCGCATCGTGGCGGATGCGGTCGTGGGCAGGCTCGAGCACGAAGCGCGCCGCCGAGAGGCCGGTGCCGCGCGCGAGCGCCTCGCTGGTCGCCGCCGCGAACTCGCGCTGGAAGGCTGCGGGGGTCAGCAGGCCGGATCGGGCATCGAGTGCGCCGCCGGCGTCGAGCGATTGCAGCGCGCGCTCGAGCCTCGTTTTGAAGGCGTGTTGCCGGATCAGGGGCAGGGCCAGCATCGCAACGTCGGAGGCCTGCAGCGGCGCGCTCTCGAAATTGGCTAACGCCTCGGGCGCTGCGAGCGCGGCGGCCGCGCCGACCGTGAACACCGGCAAGCCGCGGAAGCGGGCGTCTTCGGCCAGCACCGTCAGAAACGCGTCGACGACGCGCGGACTGAAGCCGTCGCCGATGACGATGCCGTCGAAGTCGCGGCTGTTGAGATGTTTGGCGGCGGCCTCGATGCTGAAGCCGCCGACCACGCCCAGCCGTTCGCCGAACGCGATCGACAGCGCCGGAAAGGATGCGCCGCGCCCGAGCAGCAGCACGCAGGCGTCGCTCAGCGGATCACCGGCGGGTATGGCCTGCGTCGCGCCTGCCTCCGCGCTCCGGCGCAGTACGGTTGCGTGCAATGTCCTGACACGCAGGGCGGCATTGAGCCGGGCCTGCAGCCGCGACAGGTCGCCCTGCGGCGCGCGGAACGGAAGGCCGCCGGCAAGCATCTCGCTCGTCGGGTTGACCGTGATCAGCGGCGTGTAGAGCTCGCTGGCCGCGAGACGCGCCGCAAGATCAAGGAGCCGTGATCCGGCTTCGCGCGGGTCGAAGGCAATGACCGCGGCCGGCGCGACATTCGCGATCGCCTCGAGTGCATCGTCCCACCGCGCATCGACGAGGGGAAAGGCATCGAACGCCGACGGCGCGGTGCCGCCGATCGAGATGCGAAGCACGGGTGCTTGGGGCGCCATCGTCGAACCGGGCAGTCTTGGCTGGAGACACCGACGCTAGCCCACCGCGTTTAATGGCACGTTAAGTGGATGCGCGGTTTTTCTGCTATGGCGATCGCACGTGGCCGCGCGAACGATCGCCGTCAAGTTGAGGCGAGAGTGCGCTAGTCGGCGCGGGCGCGCTCGCGAAATGCTTCCACCATCAGCGGATTCAACCCGAGTTCGGCCAGCGCTTCCCGCGCCCGGCTGTTGTCGGGCGCACGGCCGGCGAGGCGATAGCCGCTCATGCGGTCGGGCAGCGCGGTGAGCATGGTGCCCTGTCCGAGCCGCTTGGCCCAATCCTGCAGGTCGTTGGAGAGGAAGCGATAGCCCCCCACCGCCATGATGCCCGATGGCGGCGCGGTGATGCACAACGCGCCGCTCGCGCGATCGCGACGCGCGGCATATCCGGTGTCGACATAGTCGACCGCTGCCGGCGCGGACAACGTGAGGCCACCGGGCTCGGCCGGAGGCTTGTACGCCGCGATCGGCACCATCGGACCACGCAGCGCGAGCGTGCCGTGCGGGGTGAGAATCGCCTCGCCCGCGACCGGCGTGCCGGCGATGGCCCGCGGCGCGCCGTGCGGGCCGGGCTGGATCGCCGCGGGGGCTCCATCGCTGTCGCGCCGTGCGCCGAACAGCCCGACCTCGCCGAACAGGTAAACGTCGGTCAGCGCCGCCGAAGTGACGTTCCATTCGGGGCTGGACAGCACCTGCTCGGGGGCGCGCCACAGGCCGATCACGTGGCGCAGGGCGGCGAGGCCTTGCAGGCGACCGGATTCCGCGAGGCCCAGCACGAGCGGCGCTGGCGCGATGAACGTGCTGCAGGCTTCCTCGCCGAGTTGGCGGAGCAGCACCTCGTCGTCGAAGGGATGGTGCAGCGACAGCGTGCCGCCACTCAAGAGCCACACCCCCAGCGAAGCGGCGAGGCCCGCAAACGACGACGGCTGCACGGCCGACAGCATCGCCGCGCCCTGGCCGATGCCGCTTTCCAGGAAGATCGCGAGCCCGCCCGAAATCATCTGCAGGTGGGTTCGCGGCACCGCGCGCGGTCCCTCGGTGGTGATGTCGAACGAGATCACGGCGGCACGGCGCGGATCCTGGATCGGAAACATGGTCTCGGCGCCGTCGGCGGCGGCTGCGAGATCCAGCGGCGTCATGCCCTCGGGAAGGTTGCTGCCGAAGCCGAACACGTGGCGGATCGAAAACGCCTCCACCGCGGCGTTCATGGCGAGGTCGGCGTGATTGACGCCGTCGATCGTCTCCATGGTGACGATGGCGCGGGCGCTGGTCCGATTGAGCGCGGCGGAAACCTCGGCCTGGCGCCAGAGCTGCGGCAGCAGCGCGACCGCGAGGCCGGCGCGCAGCGCCGCGAGCACGGTGAGGATCAGTTCGACCGTGTTGGGGAGTTGAACCGCGATCACCGAGCCGGTCGGCAGGCCGCTCCGCACGAACTGGGCGGCGAGGGCAGTCACAGCGAGGTCGGTCTCGGCAAAGGTCAGGCCCGAGGGAGCATCCCCGGTGACGCGGCGCTTGTCGGGCGGGTCGACCAGCGCCGGGACATGGGGGTGGCGCGCCACGATGCGGCGGAAAATGACGTCGAGCGAGGGGGGCACGCCCTGCGGCGGACCGCCGGGCGAGGCGCCGCTGTGCGCTGGTTTTCTGGCTTCCGTTCGGTCGAGCACGTCGCGGGTCCGGCTTTCCGTCATGGTCGGCGCGCCGTCGGCGACTGCCACCAGGTTTCGGGCAGGTAGCCGCTTAGCGCGCGGTTCTGCGGCTGTTGTATCCGATTCCATCGCGCCAGCCATTGCTTGTCGATCTGGTAAAGCGGGATCGCGTAGAAGCCCGTCATCAGGATGCGATCGAGCGCGCGAACCGCGGCGACGAAGGCGGGGCGATCGCGGGCTTCCAGCATGGCCGCGATCATGGCGTCGATCGCCGGCTCCTTGACGCCCATGTAGTTGCGGGTCCCCGGAATGTCGGCCGCGGCGCTGCCCCAGTAGAAGCTCTGCTCGTTGCCGGGCGACAGCGATTGATCCCAACGGTTTTCGATGATGTCGAAGTCGTAGGCGAGCCGCCGCTGGTCGAACTGCGCCGCATCGACGGAGCGCACGGTCACCGCGATGCCGGCGCGCTTGACATCGTTGGCGTAGGCGAGGGCGATTCGCTCCTGGTCGCGCGTCGTCACCAGGATCTCGAAACCGAGCGGGGCCTTGGTGGCGCGGCTGCGCAGCGTCATGCCGTCGAGCTCGTAGCCGGCCGCATCGAGCAGCTTCAGCGCGGCCGCGAGCGTCGCGCGGTCGCGGCCCGATCCGTCGCTGACCGGCAGCCGCCAGCTTCCATCCAGCACGTCCGGCCGCGCGGCATTCGCATAGGGCTGCAGCAGTTCCCGTTCGCGGGGCTCGGCCGGCCGGCCGTAGGCCGACAATTCGGAGCCCGCGAAGAAGCCGCCGGCGCGGGAGTAGAGGCCGAACCAGTAATTGCGATTGATCCACTCGAAGTCGAACAGGAGAGTGAGGGCTTGGCGCACACGAAGGTCCGCGAACACCGGCCGCCGCGTGTTGAAGACGAGAAACTCGGTCGGCTTCGGCAGGCCGGTGACGATCTCGTCGCGGATCACCTCGCCGCGCCGCGCCGCCGGAAAGTCGTAACCCTCATGCCAGCGCAGCGGCTCGTCTTCCCGACGGAAGTCGTACAGGCCGCGCTTGAACGCCTCGAAGGCGCCGTTGGCTTCGCGGTAGAAATCGAGCCGCACCTCGTCGAAATTCCACAAGCCCCGGTTGACCGGCAGATCGCGGCCCCAATAGTCGGCGTTGCGCGTCAGCGTCAGGCTCGCTCCCGGCTTGACCTCGTTCACGCGATAGGGGCCCGATCCCAAGGGGGGCGCCAGCGACGTCTCCTCGAATTGCGACGGATCGACCGCGGCGTGGGACAGGATCGGCATCAGCCCGAGAATGAGGGGCAGTTCCCGATCGCTGATGCCGCCGAAATCGAACCGCACCGTGAGCGTATCGAGTGCCTCGGCGCGTGCCACCTTGCCGTAGTAGATCCGGAAGTTCGGCCGGCCCTTGTCGCGCAGCAGTTTCCACGAGAACAGCACGTCGTCGGCGGTGACCGGCGTCCCGTCGGAAAACCGCGCCCGCGGATCGATGTGAAAGGTGACGAAGCTGCGCGCGTCGTCGATGTCGATGCTGCGTGCCAGGAGGCCGTAGAGCGTAAAGGGTTCGTCCTGCCCTCGCGCGAGCAGGCTCTCGACCACATAGCCGCGGATCTGCTGGACCGCGACGCCGCGGACGACGAACGGGTTGAGGCTGTCGAAGGTGCCGGGCAGCCCGAATACCAGCCGGCCGCCCTTGGGCGCCGACGGATTGGTGTAGGGCATGTGGTCGAAGTCGGGCGGCAGCGCCGGCCGCCCGATCATCGCGAGGCCGTAGCTGGATTGCGGGGCGGACTGGGCGGACGCGCCGGCGCAATGCGCCAGAGCGAATACGACAAGCATGCAACACAGCGAGACCAGGGCGGCGTCAATCCGCCGCCCAAGCCACATCACCCGACCGGCGATAGCGATGCGCACGCGTGATTCGGTCCCTTCTGCACTTGCCCCTATAGCACGCCGGCTATCCTCTACCGCGGCAGCGCCGGGGAGCGGGCGGCATTGATATTTTCGGCGATGGCTGTATGAAGGCGGCGATTGTCGAGGGGCCGGGCTCCCGGTCACGCCACTGCCTCATTTGCCGCCGAAACAGCCGCCGCACGGGGCGCGCGCTGGCATCAGCGGGATTACTGCCACGGTTGAGAAAGGGTCTTCCGCAATGAATTTTCATCTCTTGGCCGTGCCGGCGCTGCCGCGCGGGCGGGTTCTGGCAGCGCTTGCCGCGGCGACGCTGACGGTCTCGGCCGCCCAT
>Ga0187771_10002666_pt1 | contig 12336 bp, 12 predicted proteins | sample 0116_SJ02_MP15_1_FD_133139 | JGI IMG/M metagenome (GOLD analysis project Ga0187771, IMG submission 133139) | Tropical peat soil microbial communities from peatlands in Department of Meta, Colombia - 0116_SJ02_MP15_10_MG | ecosystem: Environmental > Terrestrial > Soil > Wetlands > Peat | place... | reverse complement strand
TCTCATATGCCCCGCTCCGAAGCTCAAATAGCGCGAATGTTCACCCTATGAACGGCTTGCGTGAACGGCATGAAGGCGATGGTCCTCGCAGGTGGATATGCGACTCGTCTTCGGCCTATCAGCTATGCCCTCCCTAAACTCCTTTTTCCCGTCGTTGGAAAGCCGATGATCTACTGGACACTTGACCTTTTGAAACCTATCGGCGTCGACGAGGTCGTCCTTGCTGTGAATTACCTTGCCAACCAGCTCCGCGCCGAGGTTGGGAATAATCACGACGGGATCAAGATTGAGTATTCACTTGAAGAAGTGCCACTAGGAACCGGTGGTCCAATTAAGCTGGCCTCGGCGAGGACGCATTTTGATGAAAGGTTCGTTGTAACGAACGGCGACGTGATTGCCAGCATAGAACTCGGAAAGATGTTGAAACACCACGAAGAAACAGGGGCCTTGATCACGGATGCGCTGTATGAGGTAAAGGATCCAGCTAGATTTGGGGTCGCTCAGCTTGACGGTGACGGGCGGATTCGGCGTTTTGTCGAGAAACCAAAGGCGAGGGAGGCCCCAAGCCGACTCGTTAACGCAGGAATTTATGTGATCGAACCTGAAGTTCTGAAGATGATTCCGCCGAATCGCAAGGTCTCATTAGAGAGGGAGATATTTCCACTTCTCGTGAAAGCTGGAAAGCTAAGTGGATTCCCGTTTTCAGGCGACTGGTTCGACATTGGCAGCTTTACAGATTACCAGATGGCGAACTTTTCCTTGCTCGAAAAACATGTCAAAGGGTCGACTTCCCAGAATGACAATGCAAATTTGGCTGAGAGCGCGGTTGTCCGACCGCCAGTAGTTTTCGGCGCGGGTTCGCGAATAAAAAGTGGTGCTGCTGTAGGTCCTCGCGTGATCGCTGGAAAGAACACGCTGGTAGAGAGTAAAGCGCGAATAGGGAGTTCCATTTTGTTCGATAACGTGTCGCTAGGTCAAGATTCAGTGGTTTCAGGCGCGATTCTTGCCGTTGGCGTGAAGGTTGGGAGAGAGGTAAGAATCGCTCCAGGCTCGATAATCTCGCCCTACGTTCAGATTCATGATGGGGTTAAGATTGGGCGGAATGCCATTGTTCATCCTTACAAGGAAATTGAATCGAGCATACGATCTGGAACAAATGTGATGTGAGGCCTGCAATTCAGTTGGAAGGTCTGAGACTTTTCGGGACAAATGGCGTGCGTGGCGTGGTAAACAAGGAACTAACAGCCGAGCTTGCTTTGAAGTTGTCCATGGCAACTGGAACATACTTCAAAGGTGCTGACGTGACTGTGGGGTGTGACGGGCGAGTTTCCAGTCCCATCTTTCTGGAGATAGTGTGCGCAGGGTTGGCCAGCGTTGGTTGCCAAGTCTGGAAATTGGGCATGATAACTACGCCCGGATTACAATTTCTGACGAAAGACTGGGGGCTCAGGGGCGGCATAATGATCACTGCCAGCCATAACCCACCCGAGTATAACGGGATGAAGGTTATGGGAAATATGGGCGTCGAACTTCCGCATGAAGAGGAAATGAAGATTGAACACCTCTACTTCCATTCAAATTGGAAGTTGACGGACTGGGACATGGTCAAGCCACCCCTCCCTGTAGCCGAGAAATTCTCAGGCTACATCGAATCAATTCTGAAGAATGTGGGCAGCATCCCGCGGCAGGCACGCCTGAAGGTACTGGTTGATGCAGCGAACGGAGTCAGTGTCCTTTCCATGCCCACTATCATCGAAAAGTTGGGTGGGACAGTCTCGGTGGTAAACGGTGAAATCGACGGAACGTTTCCGGGCCGAATGCCGGAGCCAACACCCGAACATCTTCGAAAGACTTCGAAGGTTCTTCCTTCCCTTCATGTTGATTTCGGCGTCGCACATGATGGCGACGGTGATAGGGCGGTCTTCCTCGATGAGCATGGCTCCGTCTGTTGGGGAGATCATACGTTCGCCCTAATTGTGAAGGACTTCTTGGAACATCATCCCGGCGAGAAAATTGTGACGCCGATTAGCTCATCCATGATCATCGAAGAGATTGCCGAGAGATACGGTGGGGAAGTCGTGTACACGTCGGTCGGGAGCGTCTACGTCTCGAACCTCATGCTGAAGATACGGGCAACCCTTGGCGGAGAAGAGAACGGCGGAATCTTCTACGCTCCTCACGTAGCTGCGCGAGATGGAGGAATCACCGCTGCCATGATCTACCGAATCCTCGCCGAAACAAAACAACCACTATCAAGACTAATCCGCCAGCTACCAAAATCCTACATCGTCAAAGACAAAATACCATGCCCAAACTCAATCAAGGCCCAAGTAACGGAAGCGATTCGCAACTTACCGAGAAAAAGCAAGGTCCTAGACATAGATGGCATCAAGGTATGGATCCCACCACGTTCATGGATCCTGATTCGCCCCAGCGGAACCGAACCCATCTTCAGAATTTTGGCAGAGGCCCCCACAAAAAGTTTGGCACTTAGAGTGGTTGGCGACTACAAGAAGAAACTCGCGCGAATAATCAAGGATTGTAAGAAGCATGCTTGACATCATATCGATGGCCTACGTCGCGATTACTTTCATCATCACTTTCCTTGTTACGTTCATAGCCACCCCCGAAGTAGCGAAGGTAATGAAGCATTACGGCATTACGGGGGATGATGTTCACAAACTTTCGAAAGTAAAAGTTCCCGAAATGTGTGGGCTCGCGATCTTGCTCGGACTAGCAATCGGAACCACCACCTACATGATACTCCGCCCGTCTTATGTACGGGAAACTTTAGCATTCCTTGGGACAGTTCTAATTGCCGGAGGAATTGGAATAATTGATGATTTGCGGCCTTTGGGCGCTAGGGTGAAGCCCCTTCTCACAGCCCTTTCATGCTTGCCCATCCTAGTCTTAGGCGCGTATGTGCCGACGCCGGTATTTCCAATAATCGGACCCGTGAGACTAACGTTGATCTATCCATTTCTGATCCCGATAGCTATCGCAGTTACGTCCAACGGCGTCAACATGATGGACATCATGAACGGCTCAATGCCCGGCACGGTATCCATTATCGCAGCGGCCGCAACAGGAGTCCTGCTACTCTCAGGCGAAGCGCAAACCGCCTCTCTAGCAGCCGGGTTGCTTGCGGCGATGCTCGCGTTTTATTACTTCAATCGATACCCGGCCAAAGTTTTCAGTGGCGATACGGGCAGCCTCGCCGTAGGGGCTGCACTTGGAGCACTCGCCATCCTCGGACGAATCGAGACAGTTTTGGTTGTGGCGATGATACCCCACATCATGAATGCATTCTACGGCCTCGCATCGGTCGGCGGTTTGCACGAAAGACGCGAAATTCATCAACGGCCGATCACACTCTTGAAAAATGGACTGCTGAAAGCCAGTACGGAAAAAGGTGCGCCTGTCACAATGGCTCGCCTGATATTGGCCGAAGGGCCGCTAGGTGAGAAACAGATCGTCAGAGGAATGATTATACTGACGGCGGTCTCCTCGGTTCTGGCGTTGGTAACCTACTGGATCACGCTGGGTGGAAGAATTTGAAAGGCCTCATGCCTCTCGTCGCCATTGAAGTATTTGTCTGGCTAATTCTTCTCCTATCTACATTCCTCGTCGCCAAGGTTGCCTTTTCCATCAACTTCGGAAACGCAACAATAATCGAACGCATCGCAACGCAAGTAATGAGGAACTTCTTGGCAGGAGCAATTGTCTTGGTTTGGCTGCTGGTCTGGAAGAAAGTAACCGACTCTTACTTATTGCGGGCTCTTGGTAGGCAGACGGCTAAGCTTTGAAGATTCGTTGAATGATTAATCGTAGAGGGTCTTCCAAGCTTCGGAGCAACTTTACGGATTTCTTCTGATAGAATTCGCGGAAATCCTCGCTCTTAGATATTGCAAGGGCCCTTTGAGCGATTCGGCCAGGGTCGAGCACCCTTTCAACTAATCCGTAGTTTATCAGAAAACGCTCTACGAAAGTCGGATCACCTGGGTAGTAAGAGATCACTGGTACCCCAAGCAACGCAGCTTCAGCCGTCATTGTTCCGCCCCCGCCAACGAACACCGAGGCGGCACGCATGAGGGGGATAGCCTCGATGATGTGCTCTGGTACAATCACGCGGTTTCCGAAACGCTTTCTGAGCCTGTCGCTTTGCACATCGTACCTCGGCAAGACAACAACCTGCATGCCATCGCCGTTGAGATCCAGGATTTTTCCAATAACGTCAGTTACCTTGTTCGATAAAGTGGAAGACCGATCGTTTAGGTATGCGGCGAATTCTTCAGGAGTCCTAATGACTACGACAGGCTTATCCCGGTCCAACTTCAGGCCGTCGAGCGCCTTTGCGTCGCTCTTGTAGCCACTCAACCATACAACCGGATCCAAAGCCTTGTACCGAACGACATCCCGGAGACTTGCACCGTACCGCGTCCAAGCATGCATGGGGATCACCCACGGCGTGAAGAGTTTTTGTGAGAGTGGTATGGTCAGCTTACAGACTGCTTCGGCGTGGGGAGAATCACTGATGCAAAAGTGAGGTACCTTCAGGCCGAAAGCGACTCTAGCGGCCTCTGGCGAGCAAAAGGAAATTGCCACATCGGGTTCTTGCCCCTTTATAATCTCGGCTAAAGCCGAAACTCGCTTTGAGCTCTCGAGTAGTTTGTCTTTGAGTTCTCCCCCGCCATATCGCCCTGCTTGGATAGCTTTGAATCCTTTGAGTTCCAACAGTTCGTTTACTTCACGGTATTCCCTTGTCGTCACGATGGTTTTGAATCCCTTGGCACTCAGGCGATGTTGAAATTCACCAAAGAAATTGGCCTGCTTTGGTGTAAGTATGTCCAACCAGACCTTCATTTCACTGTCAGCCTTGCTGTGGCCATTTTCTTCGAGTTACCCCATCTGTATAGGAACGACTCACGAAAGATCCTGATCAAGCCCGGGTTCTTCGTATGGTTTGGTGTGTAGACAATAGGGTTCCAATGACGCTCGGCTTCTTCCGCCGCCCATATTACGAAAATCAGATCCTTGTTATCAATTAAGGTTCCGCGGACCGGATGCCACGGGTCAGAAGTGTCTCTTACTTGCGCACCTAGGTTCATGAGATCATCGAGGTGTCGTTTGACTTGACTATCTGCAAGTTGCATCAGGATTCTAACACTGACACCCCTCGCCAAGGCAGCCCTAAGCTGAGTCCTTAGTTTAGGAAGCCACGAGAATAATGCTGTCGAAATCAAAACCTCTTCAGACGCTTCGTGAACATAATCACCCGTCCTTTTCTCCATGATTTTCAAGTTCTCTAAGGGCTCAAGCAGTTCCTCTGCTTTCACTTGGAGATGGCTTTCTACGTAGATCGGTACTACTTGCCTTTGCAGCTCCGCCATCGTTTCTTCCATACTAAGGAGGTTCGTTTCGAAATTCCTCCGCAAACGGGTCAGGTATTCGCGCCTCGCCTCTTCGGGGGAGACAGCATGAAACTTCTTCGGCCGGCTCTCAACTATCCTCGCAAAGCCCTTCTGCGTGAGCTGCTCAAGAGTTCCATATACACGCGTTATCGGAATCGACGTCATCTTCGCAATATCTTCCGCCGTCATTTCCCGCCTCTGTAGAAGCGCTAGGTAAGCCTCGGATTCGTAGGAGGTTAGGCCGAGCCTTCCCAAATGTTCCTTGATGCGCGCGGTGGACATAGTTAACTCCTGTAGAGTTAAAAACAGTTAAATATTTCTGTGCAAGCAACTAATCGATGAGCGCTCATGTCGTCCTCCGCGCAACCGCTTCAGACGCCATTATCACTCGAACCCGGTGAAATTGCCGTTAGAATTAGGGACGGTGCACTAACCATTGGAGTTGTCGGCTTGGGCTGGATGGGCTTGCCAACGGCATGTCTCTACGCCGATGCTGGAGCTCGAGTTATTGGAGCCGATATGAACCCAAAAGTTGTCGAACGACTATCGAAGGGAGATCCCCCATTGGAAGAACCAGGCCTAACTGTTATGCTGAAAAAAGCAACAAGATCAGGCAAATTTACCGCAACTACAAACACGGAAGAAGCCGCGGCCGACTCCGACATTCTCTACATAGTTGTTCCAACTATGATAGACAGGCAGAAGCGGGCAGATTACTCGGCGGTCGAAGATGCTTGCGTAAGCATAGGCAAGGGCTTGAAGACAGGTAGCCTAGTGATATTCGAGAGCACTTGCGGTCCTGGAGTAACTGAACGTGTGGTGAAGGCCACGATCGAGAAGTACTCTGGACTTGTTGCAGGCCAGGGCTTTGGGCTCGCTTACAGCCCAATTCGTGCTATGGGAGGAAGAGCACTTCAAGACATTCAAACGTATGGCAAAATTGTCGGCGCTGTGGATAAGAAGAGCCTCGAAGCAGCTTGTGCTGCAATCTCTGTAATAGTAAAGGGCGAACTGCTCCGCGCCCAAGACATCAAGACCGCGGAACTATCAAAACTCTTCGAGACCATTTACAGGGACGTTAACATAGGGCTCGCCAACGAGTTTGCTCTTCTTTGCGAAGAGATCGGAGTCGATTACCTCGAAGCAATGAGAGCCGCTAATAGTCAACCCTACTCGCACCTTCATTCAACTGGCGTTGGTGTCGGTGGCCATTGCCTGCCAGTCTACCCATATCTTCTGGCGAGTGAAACCTATTCCCTCGACGCTCGCCTCAGGTTGGTCCTTGACGGTCGAAAGATAAACGATCTCATGCCACGTCACGTTGCCAAGCTGGCATCTGATGGGATGCGGGTGTCAGGAAAATCGCTCAAACGAGCGAAAGTAGTTGTCCTCGGAATTAGCTACCGTCCCAACGTGAAGGAATTACGATACTCCCCTTCCCTCGATCTGATCGCTATCTTAAAGAAACGTGGCGCGAGAGTAACCGCCTTCGACCCACTTTTCAACGCGTCCGACATGGAATCACTAGGATTGACATCTGAGCAAACCATGCGTAAGGCCGTTGAGAAGGCCGACTGTGTGATATTGACCGTCGCACATGACGACTTCAAGAACATGGACACGGTTGAACTTGCAGCTCATATGTCGAAAAAGGGGCTCATTATCGACTGCACGGGAATCCTTGACCCGACAAACGTAGAGAAGAGCGGACTCGTCTACAGAGGTGTAGGAAGAGGTGTGTGGACGCGTTGAAGAAGCTTCGAACAGCAGTTATCGGGACAGGGTTCTGGGGGAAAAATCAGGCACGCGTGCTATCTCAGATTGAACCTGCGGAATTAGTTTGCGTCTGCGACATCGACGAAGCCAGCGCCAAGAGTGTTGGCGGGGAATTTCGCGTACCTTACTTCACGAACGTAGACGAAGTTCTTGCACGTAAAGACCTAGACGCCGTAACCGTATGCACACCCACTACAACTCACAAGCAAATCGCGACTAAAGCTCTGTTGGCAGGAAAGCATGCGCTTGTCGAGAAGCCAATGACAAACACGCCTGCAGAAGCCAATGAGTTGGTGTCCCTTGCGAAACGGAAGGACCTCAGATTGATGCCTGGTCACATTGAACGTTTCAACCCGGCCGTAGATTATCTGAAATCTTTGCTTGAGGAAGGAAAGCTCGGCACAGTTACGCTCCTACTTGCAAGGCGGGTTGGAAGGTGGCCGGAAAGGATTGGCGATGTTGGAGTCGTGAGGGACACGGCCATCCACGATATTGACCTAGCGAGATACATTTTCAATGATGACGTAAGTTCCGTCCACGCCAGGACGGGGAGCATTGGGCACACGAGGGAAGATTACGCTGAAATCATGCTTCAGTTCAAGAAGGGTGGGACGGCGTTTATCGATGCGAATTGGCTGACACCTCGGAAAACTCGCACATTGATCGTGACTGGAAGCGAAGCTACTGTCCAGCTGGATTATATCTCCCAGGAAATTACCGTCGAAAACTCCGACGTTTCCGTGAGGCCGCATATGGAAAGAAAGGAACCATTACGAGCCGAATTAGTACATTTTGCTGAGTCCGTACTCAATGATCACCCATTTCGTGTGAGCGCGGAGGATGGGTTGCGTGCAGTGGAGATCTGTGACGTTGTTCTCCAATCCGGTACTTCGGGGCGAACCATCACCCTAACGGTTCTCTCCCCTGCTTGACTCATGCGTAGATACGAAATCGCGGATGAAGGTTGAAGCGAATAGGTCAGCTCGCTTCTCGACTTGCCCCTTCCTCTTCACTCCGGAAGCCCTTAGATGGTGGTAGAATTCATGCAAAATGACAAAAGGGCTCATCATATATTCACCCTTCGAGAAATAGATGCGCTTCTCCTTCTCCACGTAACATGCCACAACTCCCCTGTGACGCTTTACTGTGCCAACCTTCAAGTCAGGCTCATCAATTCCGTAGTAATCTGAGAGAAGTTTCACAGCATGCTCGGTCCGCCCATCAAGTATAAGACTTACAACCTTCGCATGGAAAAACCGCTTCGATTCGTTTAGCCCAGATGAACTCATTGAGAGCCAAGCTGAAGCAACTCGAAAGTGGTATATTTCAGTTGGCTGCAGGGTAAACGACAGATGATTCTGCGTTGAAACGGAAATTGATGGACATACTAGCCTGCCCAATAGACAAGTTCTACCCTCTTGAACTGCTCGTCTTCGAAGAGAAAGAAGAGATCAGCTCCGGAATAATCACCTGTCCGAAATGCAATCGCTGGTACCCCATTATAGATGAAATTCCACACATGCTGCCTGACGAGTTGAGAGAACGGAGCGAGGACTTCCCATTTCTACAAAAATGGAAGGATAAGATTCCGCAAAAGACGCTCCAAGAGGGAAAGCCGTTCAACCTGCAATCCGGAGCATGATATCCGAGGATTGTTGAAATGGCAAAACAATACATCCGAACGCCTAACGCCCCACAGCCGATAGGCCCCTACTCACAAGCGGTCAAAGCAGGGAACTTTCTGTTCGTGGCCGGGCAAGGGCCCATGGACCCGAAGACTGAGCAATTGGCTGCGGACGTTGAAACGCAGACCCGCCAGGCATTAACCAATATCAAAGGAATTGTGGAGGCTTCCGGCTTTTCAATGCGCGATGTGGTCAAAGCGTCCATCTTTCTGAAGAATCTGGATGATTTCAAGAGCATGAACGAAGTCTACAAGACCTTCTTTTCTGAGAACCCACCAGCGAGAACCACCGTCGAAGCTAAACTACCCGCACCTGGCATGCTCATCGAGATTGACGTCATCGCATACAAGGAATAGTTCGAAACCCGACAATTTATCCTCCTCGCTTGGTCATCCGTGTCGCATCCTTCTAAGACGAATTGACGGCGAGAACTATGCGTGCAATAGTCGTCGCCGAAATGACTTATTTCTGCTCTAGGGCTAAGTAAGAGCTTGGGAAAACAAGAATTTGCCGCAAATCACTCTCATCGATTGTCAAACCGCCGGAATATCCGGGGACATGTTGCTCGGCGCTTTGGTCGATGCGGGAGCGAATGTTCAAAGCATCAAAGTGATTCTAGAATTAATTCCCAAACATTATTCGAAGTGCAAATCTATTCGGTTTGATGAGGTAGACGTCACCAAACATGGGTTTAGGGCAAAGGCAGTTCGTTTCACAATCTCGGAAGAGGGAGGAGAGACGAGAGCCCAAGAACTCATTCGATCAACTCGAGACATTGCACATGCATCAGACCTAAGCGAAGAGGCTAGGGCTTTTGCGGTAGGTTCTGTTCAACTCTTAGTTGATGTTGAGAGTAAGCTTCATGGCGTCGAACCTTCCAGTGTACATTTGCATGAAACAGGTTCGACTGATACTCTTGCGGACGTTTTTGGAGTCGCTTCTGCGTCTGACTCGCTAGGGGTTCTTCGTGGCGAAGTATACGGCACTCCTGTGGCATTCGGCGGTGGTTCAGTTACTTTCTCTCACGGAAAACTTTCCACTCCAGCGCCCGCAGCTCTAGAAATTGCTCGGCGACGTGGAATTCCCCTTATGGGTGGTCCCGAAGTTGGGGAACTAGCGACTCCAACCGGGTTAGCAATGCTTTCCTGTTTGACTAAGAAATTCTCTGAAACCTATCCTTCCATGATTCCTGAGAGGACCGGGTACGGTGCCGGTAGCAAGGAGTTGGATAAGACGCCTAATTTACTGAGAGTTGTTCTCGGGCGGCCCACCTCCGGGGAGTTCAATTTTGAGAGGATTGTTGTTCTCGAAACCAATCTCGATGACCTGCCTGGTGAAACATTAGGATATGCGTTACAACGGATCCTGGAGTCTGGCGCGATGGACGCATGGATCATCCCAGCGGTGTTCAAGAAATCTCGCCCTGGGCATGTTCTGCACGCGATTTGTCAGCTGAGTGAGGCGCAGAAGATCTCTGAGATCATGATAAAAGAAACAGGCACGCTCGGCGTTAGATTTCAACCTTGGAACCGGTTCACCTTGCAGAGGGAGGTTGAGACGGTAAAGTTGGAAATTGGGGGCAGGCTCTTTGAGGTGAGGGTGAAGATTGCGAAAGACCAATCAGGCAAGATTGTAAGAGTGAAACCTGAATTCGAAGACATTCGCTCGATTGCTGAAACGCTCTCCATGCCCGCGAGAGAGGTGTCTGATATTGCGATGCGAGAGGCGATGCGATCGCGTCCTAGAATGAAAGGAGGCGCTTAGCCGCGAGGGGGTTGCAAAGGGTACGACGGTTTACTTCGCTAAGGTTCGCAGAATCTTTCGAATAGGGCAAAGATAGGGAGTGCGAAGCCTGCAACTAACCCTAAGATAACTATGGCCGCGCTTGCCACCATCATTGTAGTTCCCAGAGCAAGTAACTCCGAAATAGCGAACAGTGCAACCATCAAGCTGATTGAGGCGGCGAAGAACTTCACAAACCTAACGGTTACATTGCCCTGCCTTCCAAGAAGCTTCCTCTTTCCGAACCAGACGGCGGCGGCGAATGGCAACGCTAAGTAAAGTAGGCCTATGAGGGAACTAGCTACCAGTCCCGCGACCAGTGCTGCTATTTCAGGATTGAATACTGCCACGGACGCATAGGTCCATTGGGAGACGTGAAGGCTTCCAAGCATCGGAGCTAGGAAGTATTGCATAGGAGCCTTCACGGCCGGGTGAAGGTTCTCGTATCCAGCGACGGCAGGGCTGAATGAATAGTACCATGCATTGAATACGGTCATGAAGTTTGACCCTGCGAACGTGTGCAGGATCTGATGGTCTCGAAAGTCGCGTAGGAATTGGACTTCAGGCGCTAACGGAGAACCGAAAGTTGCGGTCGCAATGAGGCATGGAAGACCCGATACGACAGTCACGCTCACTTGGAGGTTGTGGGATATGGGACCCTGCGGCGTCGTAGCCGAGCCCGTCACCGTTAACTGGTATGTACCGACTGGAACACTTTTCTGAGCTACTATCTCCAACGTTGACGTAGCAGTTGAAGCCGGAGATAGGTTAACCGGGTTTGGTGAGACGCTTCCAGTAAGCCCAGACGCTGAAGGAACTGTGAATTGAACCGGGCCACTGAAGACGCCGACTGAGGTTATGCTCAATGTGATGTCTTCCCTAGATGATTGGTATAGCGAAACGGTCGCTGGGCCTGCAACACTGAAGTCTCTTGGGGCTGCGGTAATCTGGAGCGTCAGCGGCAAAGTGTGGGATGGTGAGAAACCTGTAACCAAGATTGTTCCACTGGTCGTAACCGGCGCGTCGACGGAAACCTGAACTTGAAGCTGAGTGTCAAACGGCGGCGCCAATCCATTGGTCGTGAACTGGGCAGTAACTCCGGTAGGAGTCGTAACGGACAAAGTCACGGATTGCTGAGATACGGTGGGGCAGGTTTGCAACACGTGCAGCTGATAGAAATCAGAGCTGCCTTCTTGGATGGTCTTTGACGCTTGATCTGCGGTAATCGAGTAGTCGAATCCGCAGGCTGTGCTAGTTGTGGTTGTAGTTACGATCCCCGTTGTGACCGTCAGCGATATGGCCACATTGTGCGTGGTACTGCTGCTCGTCCCAGTAATGGTCATCGCGTAGGTGGTCGGTGTCGTAGAGCCAGTAGTCGAGATAGTCAGTGTTGATGTAAACGGTGGGGTGCCGGGAGAGTTGCTGAAACTAGCCGTAACCCCAGCTGGGGCGTTTACTGAAAGGGTGACGGGAACTTGCTGGGCGGTGAGGGCGCTGACTGAAATCGAGTACGTCGCAGACCCGCCTTGAGTGACAGTCTGCGATGACGATGTGGTCAGCTGCAGACTGAAATCGCTGGGGATTTGGACTTCCGCAATTCTGTTCACACTAGTACCGCTCTCCGTCATCCACAAGTTCTCATTCACATCTAGAAACAGCGCGGATGGTCCGGCGTTCGCGCT
>Ga0187771_10002665_pt1 | contig 12338 bp, 12 predicted proteins | sample 0116_SJ02_MP15_1_FD_133139 | JGI IMG/M metagenome (GOLD analysis project Ga0187771, IMG submission 133139) | Tropical peat soil microbial communities from peatlands in Department of Meta, Colombia - 0116_SJ02_MP15_10_MG | ecosystem: Environmental > Terrestrial > Soil > Wetlands > Peat | place... | reverse complement strand
CTTAACAAGCGTGTACTGCCTCTTTTCCACAAGGGCGCATACAGATGCAGGTCAAGCGCAACGCACAATTTCCTTAGTCGGTTCATTTGGTAGTTGGATTCGATCGTGCCTGCCACGACGCCATCCGCGTCAATGCCATGCAGTAGGGTTTCCAGTATTATCAGTTCGTCTTCGTGAGAAAAAGACACACCTGACACAAGCGGTATGCCAACAGCTTCCGAAATCAGGCGAGTGAGGCGTGCGCACGGCACGTGATACAAAAATGAGTCTTCGGCCGCCTGAACGTTAATTAACCTCACGACTTCGTGCTCTTGCAACGCGCAATTGAGTGCACAAACAGAGTCCTTGCCGCCAGAAATCAGTGCAACCAAATCCATTCAAAGTCCAGCTGAAACAATCGATTAATCTTCTTTAAGGACGACTTCAATCGCTTTCAGTGGCACATCGGCTAATGGTTTGCCAATCACCGCCTTTGCGATTTTTGCAGCGTGCGCCTTATTTTCCGCATTCAAAACTTTTATCTCCAGCATCACACCAACAAGAGCTGTATCAGCCACCAAGTAAACGCTGTCAAACGTTTCGCCGCACGCGGGACACGACATGGACCCAAGAGCCACTTCAACTTTGCTCAGTTTCGGGTTTAAACGCTTGCCTACCTCCGATATCGCTATGCCAATTGCGTCATCGACCGATTTGACGTCTTTCACCAACCACGCGGCCTCAAGCGTGACATAGTAGTTAGGCATACTGCAGTGTAGGTTAACAAAGTAAATGAACATTGGCCCAAAGCGTCATATAGAAATGCTCACGCTTATTCGGCCACGCATTACGGCTAATAGTTTCGCTGAGATTTTAACACGCCTAGACGGACTCCGGCGTCTAGCCATCCGTGGCCATAGCTGAAGCACACGAGCGCATTAACTAAGTCACCGTTTGTCTGAAAATAGAGTCCATCCTTGTAATACGATTTGGCCATAGTCAAAACTTCTGCGGAGTATTTGTGCGTTGCAACAATCTCCGTGCAATCTAGCGCGGTGCGCAACTTGGTTTCATATAGGGCGACTTTATCCCCGATCTGGAACATTTAGGCTCCGGCAAACGCTTTAAGCGCCTCGTTTTCAACAACGTGAAGTGATGCTGGTATGACCAAGATGTGCAAAGGAGGGCCAAAATCGTACTCTTTTAGCCGCGCCAACGTGGTTGCCTTCACCTCCGGCGAACGCGACCCCGCGCGCGCTATGCCTACGGCCAGGTGAGTTGCCAGTTGATCGTAGCCTTTTTCGTGTTCACTGTGGAGCAGCAGCTCAATTCCCTGACCAAGCGTCATGAGCTCTTCTTGTATGTCCAAAAAGAGCAACGTGTGGAGGTCGCTTGTCAGATTTGCTGAAACCGTGAAATATGGCACGTCAGAAATCGTTCTATACGGAAACGGAATAGTTGCAGACTTGCCAAAACGATAGTTTTGGAGTCCAGTAAGCCCACATACTGCAGTAGTTATCGACGCTCCGTGGATAATCTGCGTGCTTATACCTCGATCGTGCGCCCGTATCCTCAAATCGACGTGCGTTGTGGAAATCATCGCATCACCGGCCGTCAAAAAAGCGACGTTTTTGGACTCAGCATCCCGCAAAATTGTCTCGTCCGGCGCCTGCTCGACGTCAATTCTGTCGAGCACGCAAATTTCACGCTTGTAGAACTCTTCTAATTTCTCTATCGTGGTCCCGAACAACTTTGAGCTGTAGAATTCCGCGTAGATCACGTCAGCGCTTTCAATCGCGTTAAATCCCTTCACCGTAACGTCTTGCTCGTCCCACAAGCCTAAACCAACGAAGGTCAGCACTACATCACCCCGTTTCCCGAAAAAAAATCACGACTTGGTTTTGCTGCAAATCAAATAGTTTTTTCTGTTGCGATTTTTCTGTTACGAATTCGGCGTCCTTGATTCTTGGTACGTCGAAATATGATATTTGAGACCAGAAAAAAGATAAGCGTAGCCCGTTCTTATATCGTGGGAATGCCTTCGACGGCGCTAAACAACTGGTGCGTCAAGGTGCCAAAGCTGCAAGGCGAGCACGTGAGGAGAGAGCTTAACGAGCTTGGCATTTTGGACGAGAGACATAAAATAGAACTGCGGCACGGCCAGCTTTATATCCCCGTCAAAGGACGGCCTCGTGGGCTTCGTTACGGGCTTATAACGTGCGCATCGAAGCCGCGACCGCAAGTGCTCCGGAGGAAGCTCGGCATCCGGTACGACGTCATTGGAGATATTGCTATCCTCAGCTGGTTCAAGGGCGTGCACGCCGCGGCTCAAGAGCTCCTTGAAACTCGGAAAGACGTCAACGTGGTGCTAGCTGCCACCAGCAGCGTTAGTGGTCAATATCGGCTAAAGAATCTCACCTTCGTTGCGGGCGAAAGGCGGACGCAAACCCTGCACAAAGAATACGGTTGCAAGCTTCAAGTGGACGTTGCGAGGGCTTATTTTAGCCCGCGGCTTGCCACAGAACGTCATCGTATAGTCTGCTTAGCGCAAGTGAACGAGACCGTAGTTGACATGTTCGCGGGTGTTGGACCTTTCACCGTTCTCCTGGCCAAAAAAGTAAAAAAAGGAATTGCGTTTGAGAAGAATCCTTTGGCCTTTCGCTGTTTGCAGAGAAATATCAAATTGAACAACTTGCACAACGTCGAAGCGTTATCCGGGGATGCAGAAGAGCTAGCCCGCAAATTTAAAGGCGCGGCAAACCGAGTCATCATGGACTTGCCGCACTCTGCCTTTAATTTCTTGGACGATGCAGGGCGGATGCTTAGCGGGAGAGGTGGGGTTGTCCATTATTACGATGCCAAACCCGAAAACGAGTTTGCTCAGACCGTCAAGCGAGTCAGAGAAGCCGTTGATAGATCTAACAGAACGGTCGAAAGCATTAGCTTTAAAAAAGTACGGTCGTACGCGCCTCGTCAGTATCACATCGTGCTCGACATAAAGATTTCGCCGCTCTGAGCTGCACGATTTTTCTTTAGAGGATACTGAAACTTCTTGGCTATTTCATCAGTGGAATACGCGGCATTTGTCTTTTGTGCTGGGTGCTTGACACTTGCTCAGAAACTGCTTGCACTCGTTGAGGTTCCAGGCCCATCGTTTGAGCGATCTCTTCAACCGTGCGATCCTTGTCAATTAGTTCTAACAAGATCTGATCGAGAAGAGCATACGAGATGCCTAATTCTCCCTCATCAGTTTGTCCCGGCCAAAGTCCAGCGGAAGGGGCCTTCGAGATTATCCTTTTGGGAAGCTCAACATATCGTGCCAGCTGAAACACTTGAGTTTTATACAAGCCGCCCAAGGGCAGAATGTCGGCGCCCCCGTCTCCGTACTTGGTGAAGTAGCCCATCAAAAGCTCGGTTTTATTACCTGTTCCTAACACGAGCCTCGAATCCGAGTTCGATGCGACGTAGCTCAAAGTCATTCTAATTCTAGGCTTCAAATTTGCCTCAGCGATTGAAATGCGGCCATTTTCCCGCTCAGGAAGCATAGAACGCGCCTCTTCTTTAAAACACTCGAACAGATCGACGATTTCTATCACGGTAAAAGGTAATCCGAAGGATTCGGCAATGAGCGTCGCATCGCGAACGTCTTGCGGCGAGGTAACGCCTGCTTCAGGGAGGATCAAGGCTTTGGTGTTCACAACGTCGTGTGCCAGCGCGGCCACAACAGAAGAGTCGACACCCCCGCTCAAAGCGACGACTGCTCCAGTAGCATTAGCAGATCGTACGCTGTCCCTTATAAAGTCTTTAAGCTGCCGCGTTACTTCAGCAAGGGCCTGTTCGTCGAACAAAAGAGAATACATGTGCACGATGTCTTTAGCGGGATTCAATCGTTTGCGCCGAAGACATCCTTGACAGTGCTAAAAACTTTGGCCTTCCTACTAGCTCGCTCTATGGTTTCGCCTTTTAGAGATGCCAGTTCTCGAAAGAGCGCTTTCTCTCTTTCGCTTAGATTCTTTGGAATTTCAACTTGTAGCGTCGTATATTGGTCTCCGCGACCGCGCCTATGAATGCTTGGAGCCCCCTTATCTCGCAAGCGTATCGTAGTGCCGCTTTGCGTTCCTGCAGCAATGTCAACTTTTTGCGTTCCGTATACAGATTGTACTTCAATTCGCCCACCTAATGCGGCAGTCGACACGCTTATTGATTGTTCGCTGTAGATGTCGTCACCCTCGCGTTTGAAGAGTGTATGTGGCAACACGTGAACAACGACCAGCAAGTCACCTGAAGGTCCGCCGCGAACGCCTGCTGAACCTTCGCCAGGTTTCCGAATGTGTATGCCTGAATATGCTCCTGGTGGAACTTTGATCGACACTTTTTTCGTGGTTCGTTGTCTTCCTGTGCTCTTACAACTCTTGCACGGAGACTCAAACACCTTACCCTCGCCTTGACACTGAGAACACGTTTCGATGCGAATGAGCTGCGCTCCAAAGATATTCTGAGCCCGTTGCACCTCGCCTCTTCCTTCGCAGGCTGGACACGTTTTTACGTTAGTGCCCGGCTCGGCACCCGTGCCTCCGCAACGCTCGCACGATTCGTAGCGAGGGACTTCGACGCCAACTTCGGTTCCAAAAATTGAGTCTTCAAACGACACTTGCACGTCAGCTGCGATATCAGGACCCCTTTGGGGGCCTGACGGGCGAGCCCTAGTTTGGGTTCTGAACGGACTCTCCCCAAATCCGCCTCCGAAAAACGATTCGAAAATATCGGAAAAGCTTCCAAATCCGCCGAAATCGCCGAAGCCAGCACCAGGCGCACTCTGCTGAAAACCAGCTTGGCCGAATCTGTCGTACGTTGCCCGCTTGCTAGGATTGCTAAGGACTTCGTAAGCTTCAGTGATCTCTTTGAACTTGTCCTCTGCCTCTTTCTTGTCGGCGCTAACGTCCGGATGGTATTTTAGAGCAAGTTTGCGGTACGCTTTTTTTATCTCAGCTTCGGTAGCAGTTTTACTGACGCCGAGCACTTCATAATAATCGCGTTTCATGGAGCACGGTTGCGCACTATTTCTCGTCGACTACCTCGTAGTCCGAATCTTCGGCTGGCGCTTTCTCCTGGGCCTTCTCGGTAGTCTTTGCATAGAGTTCAGTTGTTATCTCATAGATTGTTGTCGTCAGTTGTTCGGTCGCCTTCTTTATGGCTTCAACATCCGTGCCTTTCAACGCTTCGCGCACGTTCTCAATTTCGGCTGAAACTTTGCTCTTTCGCGAGTCTTCGATCTTATCTCCTGTCTCTCTCAACGTTTTCTCTGCCGTGTAAACCATCGAATCAGCGGCGTTTCTTATCTCGGCTTCTTCTTTTCTTTTTCGATCCTCGTCGGCGTGGGCTTCTGCATCCTTCACCAGGCGATTAATCTCGTCCTCGCTGAGACCGCTCGTCGATGTAATCGTGATCTTTTGCTCGTTGCCTGTGCCCAGATCCTTGGCCGCGACATGCACTATGCCGTTTGCATCTATGTCAAACGTAACGTCGATTTGTGGGACACCTCGCGGAGCTGGTGGGATTCCGACCAACTGGAATCGGCCAAGCGTCTTGTTGCCAGCGGCCATCTCACGTTCGCCCTGGAGCACGTGAATCTCAACCGACGTTTGATTGTCGGCTGCAGTCGAAAATACCTGAGATCGCTTTGTTGGAATGGTCGTGTTTTTTTCAATGAGTTTGGTGAACACGCCGCCAAGTGTCTCGATTCCAAGAGATAGCGGCGTGACGTCAAGTAGCAAAACGTCTTTCACCTCGCCCACAAGAACGCCTGCTTGAATCGCGGCCCCGATCGCAACGCATTCATCGGGGTTGATGGTTCGATCTGGCTCTTTACCTAAATATTGCTTTATGGCATTTTGAACCGCTGGAATGCGCGTAGAACCACCGACGAGTATGACTCGGTCAATGTCACTGGGGCTAAGTCCCGCATCGCTCATGGCTTGCCGCGTCGGACCCATCGTCTTTTCAATCAAATCCTCCGTTAGCTTGTCAAATTGGGCCCGCGTGAGCGTCATGTCCAAGTGTTTTGGGCCGTTTTGATCGGCCGTGACAAACGGCAAGTTTATCGTGGAACTCGTCAGCGTCGACAGCTCTATCTTTGCTTTTTCTGCTGCTTCCTTAAGTCTCTGCAAGGCCATCTTGTCGCTTCTTAGATCGATGCCGTGTTCTTTTTTGAACTGATCAGCGAGATAATCGATGATCCTTTGGTCGAAGTCATCGCCACCTAGCAAGTTATTCCCGCTCGTAGCCTTCACCTCGAAAATGCCTTCGCCTATGTCAAGTATTGACACGTCGAACGTGCCGCCTCCTAGGTCAAAAACTAAAATCTTTTGCTCTTCTCCCTTGTCGAGGCCGTACGCGAGAGAGGCAGCTGTCGGCTCGTTAATGATTCGCAGAACTTCGAGTCCTGCAATGGTCCCTGCGTCTTTGGTAGCCTGTCGCTGACTGTCAGTAAAGTACGCTGGAACGGTAACCACGGCTTGGTTGACTTTCTCGCCGAGATAGTTTTCGGCATCTTGTCTCAGCTTCTGAATGACCATCGCTGAGATTTCTTGCGGCGTATACGTCTTTCCTTCGGTGATGATCTTGTAATCGGAGCCCATCTTCCGCTTAATGGACGAGATGGTATGATCGGGATTAGTAATGGCTTGCCGTTTGGCGATTTCGCCCACAACGCGTTCATTTTTTATGAACGCGACGACTGAAGGCGTCGTTCGATTTCCTTCTGCGTTTGGAATTACTACTGGTTCTCCTCCTTCCATAACGGCAACGACAGAATTAGTCGTTCCTAAATCTATGCCTATTGCTTTGCTCATCCGTCCACCTTGTTTGCGCCTCTGTTGACCTTCACTTTGGAAGGTCTAATCACTTTGTCATAAAGCTTGTAGCCTTTTTGAATCTCCTCAGTTATCACGTTCTCTTGTAGTGAAGCCTCGTTCACACTCATGACCGCTTCATGCACGCGAGGGTCAAAGAGTTCTCCAGCCGATTCTATCCTCCTGACCCCATTCCTGCTCAAGATATTGCAAAGCTGATCATGAATCAGCCCGATTCCTTCGTAAACGCTTTCAACTCCATTTGCTTTCAGTGCCTGAGCAGCTCTGTCGAGATTGTCTGAGATGTCAAGCAACTCCCTGATAATGTCAGCGGACGCATATTTCGCGAAATCCTCGTTTTGTATTTTGGTCCGCCGCTTGAAGTTCTCAAAATCAGCTTGAAGCCTTTGTAAGCGCGAAAAGTACTCGTCATTTTGCTCTTTGAGGTTGTCAAGCTCTTCCAAAAGAGCCGCTTCCTCAGGCGGAATCTCAATTTCGACAAGCTCCTGATCGTCATCTTGCTGAATCGGCAATACCTCCTCTAAGAAAAGACTATTTTTTTATATGTTTGCACTTCTATATAAAAGCTTTCTAGCTGTTAAATTAAAAACGGTTTGACTGACGAGCTTCTTTGTAAGTGCTCGCGAGATCACGTTACCTTCGCTCGTTTTGAATTCTCAGGAATCGCCATCGCTGAAATCGAACGCTTGTTTATGTTGAAAGCAGCACTCACTTGGACGGGAATCGGCATGGGCGTTAGGCTTCAAACAATGTTACTGTAATTATCGACGTTCTTTCTTATGGTCGTAGCCGATTCCACGGTACAATGTACGCCGACGATTTTCCCTGCTTCAACGAGAATTCCGTGCCCGAAACGACAATTCTCGCCGATTATCGCGCCCAAATTCAACACGTGATGCAATTCGCCGTCAAGAAAGGGCATGGCAAGCTTTGTTTGCTCTGCGATGAAATGTGAACCTATAATCGTATTTTTTCCAATCATTGAATTTGCAACGAGGGAGTGAGAACCCAATCGCACATCGTTCATGATCAGGGAGTTTCGCACCTCGGTAAACGAGTCTATCGTGACACCGTTTCCGATGCTTGTAGAGGGAAGTATAGTCACATTAGGGCCAATCTCAGCGTCCCTTCCAATGACGACAGGGCCGAGGACGTAAGACCCAGACCTTATGATCGAGTTTTCCCCAACAATGACACTCCCCCTCACCTTAGCGTCGTCTTCGATCTGGCCATTTTGCTCGGCAGGAGTCTCTTTAACGGAGGCAAGCACTGCCGCGTTTGCATCAAGCAAATCCCACGGGTAACTCGCGTCGATCCACATGGAGGTGGTGTGAACGCCCTTAACATCATACTGCTTCTCAATCATCCTCTGGATCGTATCCGTTATCTCGTATTCCCCTCGCGGAGATATCTTCGTGTAAGGAATCTCATTGAACGCAGCAGGAGCAAAAACGTAAATGCCCGTGTTGATGTAGTGGCTAATATCCGTACCCGGCTTCTCCACGATCTGAGTAACGCGGTTGCCTTCCGTAGTGACTACGCCGTAGCCCTTGACGTTTTCCTTCACGGTGAGCAACAGCGTCACGTCACCTGATGCGTTGCTCATCACCTCTTCGATGGCCTGCGGGCTGGTGAGGTTGTCGCCATTTAACACGAGGAAGTTCTCCTCGATTGAGTCTTCCGCGAGCTTTATAGCGTGCGCCGTCCCCAGCTGCTGGGGCTGCTCTACATAACTTATCTTGACGCCGAATTTTTTCCCACCTTCGAAGTAGTTCATTACTTTTTCTTTCTTGTAACCGACCACCAAGCTGATGTCAGTGACGCCGCATCGTGCTAGAGAATCGATCACATACTCGAGAATGGGTCTGTTCGCAACTGGCACCATTGCCTTCGGCTGAGTCAGCGTGAATGGCCTTAATCGAGTTCCTTCGCCTGCAGCCAGAACAATGGCTTTCACCGTATCACGTCGCACAACTATACGGAAAATAACTATATAGACGTTATTATCATGCTGATTGGAGCTGATTTTCGTTCCAAAGCTTAATGCAGCTAGCTTTTAGATGGTTTATGAAAGGCGACCAATGTAAGAATTTGCAAGAACTGACGCACGCGGTTGCAAGTAACGCCATTTACCCTGACGTTGAAATACGAGGCAAACGCAAGCAGTTTATTGAATACGTTAGAGCTTTTCATCGTGATTCTCAAATTCCGCTTCAAGCAGATTTTGAAGGAATTGTGTTGATGTCTGCTCATCAGCCTAACTTCTTGCCGTATAGTGGGGTTGTGCGCAAAGTCGTGCTCGTTAACGCGGTCGCTGAGCAGCTGCGTAAGATGCTCGACACTCCTGTGACTGAGCTTTTTTGTTTTGCCGACCAAGACTTCGCTCGTGAGCGGTGGTTCCGCGAAGCACAACTCCCGAGTGTCCGAAACAGAGATGGCGTCTTCAATCTCCGCCTGTCGGTGTCTTCGACGTATTACAATAAGATAATGCGCGCAGTTCCGAAGCCGAGCAATGACGAACTCACAAAGTTGAAAAAAGAACTCAAAGGATGGGCTCGCGAATCTTACGAGTCAGTTGCGCGACACGCAAAGCATTTGAACTTCCCGGTTCTGGAAGTTGATCTCAATACGTTTGACATAACTGACGTCATTGATCGAGCATACGACAGGAGCGCGAACGCAGCCGATTTCAATGCATTCTTTTTAGCCTACCTCGTTGCTGAATGTGGGTATGGAACCGCATTCTCGCGATTCTCAGAATGCCAGCAGGTATTCAGCGACGAAATGGTTTTTCTACTGGAAAACTATGACCAATACGCGAAACTGATGGCTGAGTCAAGCGATAACTCATCGGCGAAGGCACCCGTGCCTCTCTGGTATCATTGCCCGTGCGGCGGTAAAGCTGACATCCAGATAAAATTTGAGCCTAACGATGTGCTCCTGGCAAAGTGTCGCGCATGCTCCAGGATAGTTGAATTTCCAGGAGATCTGCACGCAGCTGTTAAAGAGATGTCGCCGCAGGTGTCGTTACGAGCAGAAGCAATGCTAATGGCGTTTAGCGGCATAGGCGTTTCTTTGTATGTCGGGGGCCATGGAGGAGCGGAATATTTGAGCAGAACGGAGAAGATTGCTGAAGGACTTGGGGTGAGATTCCCAGTCGTCTCCATTTGGAGGCCGAAAGACGTGTACGGCGGCGTTGGACAGCTGGACGCAATTCTCGAGCTGCTGAGGATACAATCTCAATACAATTTAGCGAAGGACGCCAAATGTGACCCTGCGATCGTGCGCGACGAGTTGGACGATATCATAGCGGACATCGACGGCGTCATTTGTGCGCTGGACAACTTAAAAAGTGCAGTCGCAAATAGGAAACTTCATGGCTTTAAAGAGAGAATAGCAACGATCGTAAGCATGCAAAATGAGCTAAAGACGCAATTCGAACGTAACCAAATCGCGAGAGATCGTTCAATCGCGAGCAACACGAGGAAAACGCTTAACGTCATTCCTTCGATCGTTGATTACGCGATTAACATAGGGATGACATCGACATGTGCACAGTGGTCGCAGGCACTTAGTAGACACATAAGTTTCGACGCGGACGTGCCATTGCGTACCAACACTTCGATGGACGAGTTATTCGACGAGACAAGACAACGATGCACTGGTGATTTGTTTGAGTAAAGTAATTCTGGCGATCGGGGCACATCCTGATGATTGTGAGCTTGGTTGCTACGCTACGCTGGCATATCACAAACATAAAGGAGATCACGTTCACCTTCTTGTGCTCTCCAAAGGCGAAGCGGGGGGGCCGAGTGAAAAGAGGATTAGTGAGTGTAGAAAGGCTGCAAAGGTCCTCGGCGCGGATAGTATCACTATCGAGAATCTCAAGGATCGGATGATTACAAACGACTACCATACAATTGAGCTAGTTCAGGCAAAGGTCGATGCATTACAGCCCGATCGGATATATACCCACAGCCCACACGACCATCACCAAGATCATCGAAACGCTGCCCTTGCGACCATGACACTATACAGACACGTTGATGATATTCTCCTTTATGAATCGCCAAGCGTATCACTCGAATTTACGCCGCGAGTTTTTGTAAATATCACGAATTTTTTCAATATCAAGCTCAAAGCCTTGAAACTCCACGAAACGCAAAATGACAAGTACTATGTGCGAACAGAAGCGATAGCCGGTCTCGCACAGTATCGCGCGTTTCAAGCGGGAATGTTAGCGACTCATAATCACAGCAAAGCAGAGGCTTTCGATCTGGCTAAACTTACAATATGATAGTCGGTCGCTTTGCGGCTGACTCCTCGCCAATATAGGCTTGATCTCTCTCGCGCCGATTACAAAAAAAATTGCTTGAGCTTTCTAAGGCCTTCAGTTATATTGATCGCTGGCTCGTAGTTGATGATTCGCTTTGCACTTGAAATGTCTGCAAGTGATCTCCGACCGTCACTTATCCGAGGCGCGCCGTGTGCGACCTTCGAATCAGAAAGAGCTATTTCCTTGATAATTGCTGCTAGGTCATTTATAGACGTTTCGCGGCCACTTCCTATATTCACAACCGCGTCCGCGTCGCTTTTAGCAGCCAGTAGATTCGCCTTAGCCACGTCTGTGACATAGACAAAGTCCCGAGTTTGATTCCCATCGCCGTGTATTTTCAGAGGCGCATTTCTTACTGCGTTGAAGAAGAATTTGCTAATGACGCCGGAGTACTCATTTTCCGGACGTTGATATGGGCCGTAAACGTTGAAATATCGCAACGATAATGTGCTCAGACCATACAAATTATGATAAGCCGCCATGTACAATTCGCCGCAATACTTGCTCACGGCGTAGGGAGACATGGGACGTATCGGGGACGATTCGTTTATTGGAAAAAAGTCAGCGTTTCCGTATACCGCTGCGCTGGAGGAATAAACAAGCTTTGATATGTCATGTCTTCGAGCTGCCTCACAGACTGACAAAGTGCCCTTAACATTGTTATCCATATCCACAAATGGGTCTCTGGTGCTTGCGACGACGTCGATACGAGCGGCGGTGTGGAATACGACGTCAACGTCGGCAAACGCTTCGTTCGTCGCGTCCGTGTCTCGGATATCCGACTTGATCAAGCGCACGTTAGGCAATCGAATTGGGCGAGCTGTGTTGCTTAAGTTGTCAAGTATGCGCACTTCAGCATATTCGGCAGCTATCAGCTGAGCGATCTGGTTTCCGATGAATCCGTAGCCACCTGTAACTAAAGCAATCATATCATAATGAAAAGTTCAGGTTTTATTCCGAACGACTCATACTTAAAAGCATCGTAAACAAACACGGTAAGCGCAAAATTAGCGACTAACGACCTCTATGTCAGCGTTGCCCATTTGAAGGGATATTCCGCGCGAAGCTTCTCGTTCTTGCAAGGCGGATTTTCGCGGTTCGGACACGCGTTTAAGCAATCAGAACTGCAAATTGGGACAAGATGCCCAGAG
>Ga0187771_10002664_pt1 | contig 12339 bp, 7 predicted proteins | sample 0116_SJ02_MP15_1_FD_133139 | JGI IMG/M metagenome (GOLD analysis project Ga0187771, IMG submission 133139) | Tropical peat soil microbial communities from peatlands in Department of Meta, Colombia - 0116_SJ02_MP15_10_MG | ecosystem: Environmental > Terrestrial > Soil > Wetlands > Peat | place... | reverse complement strand
CCCCTTCCACCGCGACGTCCTCAAGGAGCTCTCGGAGGCCTGCCGCAGGCACGGCATCGTCTTCTGCACGTACTACTCGATCCTCGACTGGCACAACCCGGACTACCCCCTGGGCAGCCCGGGCGGGAAAACCAAGAAGCCCCATCCGGACATGGATCGCTACGTCGCTTTCCTCAAGGGCCAGATGGCCGAGCTCATCCGCAATTACGGCCCCCTCGGCTTCATGTGGTTCGACGGCGATTGGGAAGCGCCCTGGAATCCGGCCCGCGGCCGCGACCTCGACGCTTACGTCCGTTCGCTCCAGCCTTCGATCATCATCAACGACCGGGTCGGCTCCGCGCCTGAAAGGCCGGAAGGCGCGGCGCCCGCGGCCGGCCCCTTCAGCGGCGACTATGACACGCCCGAGCAAAAGGTCGGAAATTTCCAGACCGACCGCCCCTGGGAGTCGTGCATCACGATCTGCGAGCAGTGGGCCTGGAAGCCCAACGACAAGCTGAAGTCCCTCAAGGAATGCCTTCAGACGCTGATTCTGTGCGCGGGCGGCGACGGCAACCTCCTTCTCAACGTCGGCCCGATGCCCGACGGCCGGATCGAGCCGCGCCAGGCGGACCGGCTCAAGGAGATCGGCGCCTGGTTCGTCAAATACGGAAAGTCGATCTACGGCACGCGCGGCGGACCGTTCAAGCCGGGCGCCTGGGGCGCAAGCACCTACAGGGGTAATGCCGTGTTCGTCCACGTTTTCGAATGGCCCGAGGGAGGGCTGGCGCTGCCGCCGATCGGGAAAAATATCATTTCGGCGATCGTTCTTACAGGCGGGCGTGCGGACTTCAAGCAGGACGCTCGGGGCATTCGCATCGCAGTTGCGAAGGATTTCGAGAAGGACATCGACACGCTTATCGAATTGAAGCTCGACGGGCCAGCGGCTGATATCGCGCCTGTGTCTGTCGGGGTCACGACCCACCGATAACAAATCCTATAGATATTTAGGGCCCGTTCCCGCTGCCCCCCCGAAGCGCAAGCACCAAGATATGCTCCTCTTTTCTCGAGTCCCAGACTCCGCCAGCTTTCTCGACTACGCTTATATGCGCAACGATTCACAGCAGAAAAGTTCATAAAATCCCTGACATGCGGACTCCATGGCGCATTTCTACAAGCAGCGGTGCTCGAAATTTCGAAAAAATAGGCCTGGTTGACAGAATCAATTAACACGCAAATCTTGCCAGCCTTGTCTTAGGAATGCCAATCCGAGGACAAGGGGCCGAAAGGGCAGGGACCATTTCAGGGTTGACGCTCTTAAGACGGCAGAAACGCCGTGTGGACGCGGCCGCTGAAATCCGCGACGGCCTTGTAGAAGGCCTCCAAGTTCTCGAGCGGCGTCCCCGGCGGGATGTCGCACCCCGACGAGGCGATGAAATTCCGGTGGTCCTTCGTCGCCTCGAGGAGCGCCAGGGTCGCCGTCCGCACCGTTTCCGGCGTCGCGCCATGGAAGACGGCGGCCGGGTCGAGGTTCCCGCCGATGATGACCTTTCCGGCCACGCGCTCCAGCGCCGCCGCAATGTCCATCGGGGCCCCGAAGTGGTAGATCTCCGCCCCCGCTTCGAGCGTCTTTTCGAGGTGCACGAGCTTCGCCCCGCAGTTGTGGAATATGACAACGAAATCCCGCGTCTGCGCCCCCTGGACGATCCGCTTGACAAAAGGCGCCGAGAAACGCCCGACGCCCGCCGGCGAAAGCAGACCGGCCGCCGGCTCCGCCATAATGACGCCCGCTATCCCCGTCTCCCGGAAAGCGCGGGCATAGGCGATCTGGAAATCGGCCACCTTCTCGATGAGCGCGAGGATCGTCTCGGGCTCAAGGGCCGTCGCTTCCAGGGCCTCGCTCACGCCGAAGATCCGCCCAGCAAGTGAGAAAGGCCCGATCATACAGCCCAATACAGGCGCGACAACGGCCTTCCTCACCATCCGCGCCGCTTCGAGATAAACCGCCGTCCGCGCGTCTCCCGGCTTCGGCACTGGGAGCGCCGCAATATCATCCGCCCCTTTCGCCCTCCGGCCGATGACGGTCGGGACCTCCCTCTCCGACATTCGGACTTTGCACCCGAAGGCCTCCGCCTCGGCGCTCAGGTCCATGGCCGTGAGCAGGACGGGCGTCCGCAGGCGCTCGTGCAGGGCGAGGACCGCTTCGGCTTGCGCCCGCGGGTCGCTCGCCGCCGCGAGCACCGTCGCGCCGGTGATCCCGAGGCCCGCGTAGGCGCCGATGGGCATGGCCAGGCGGCCGGGATAGCCGAGAACGGTTTGAGCGAACCGCGTTTGCATGCGCAACCTCTTATGGACGAATTTGGATGCCCGCCGGCATCGGCGGAATTATATACGAAATCGGAGCAGATAAGAACGTGATATCCGGGCCCCGGTCCCGGCCCGCCCCATCAGGGCGGAAAATGCCGCCCCTCCAAAAATCCCGAAGGCCTTGTCTTTCCCGCCCGGACCCTTGCTTTTATTTAGGGGGCTGCGTCGATTTGGAGCTCAACAACACGCGGATGGCATGGAGCTCCATGATGATCGCGAAAAGGAGACCGACGGCGGCGATCTGCAGAAGCTTCAGGGGCGGGTAATTCGGCCCCGTCAGGGAATGACGAAGGATATTGGCCGCCTTTTCGATGGCCGCAAGCGCGAGCACGGCGAACGACCCCCAGAAAAACACGCGCCGAACGACGATTTCCAGGATTTTCATGATACCGACCTCCTCCTTTTGAGGCATTTAGGAACGGCTCGTCCCCTCTCCGGGGAGCGGAAACCGCTCCTCCCCGCAGATCTGCCCCAGTTGATCAAAATATATCCCGGCGCGGCTCCAAAGTCCAGTCGAATCCACAAAATGGGGTAAATTCACGAGCAATTTATTTATTTTCTGTAGGATAGTGTGGTCCGACCCCCAATTCGCCCGGTTATTTCTTCACGGGCTTGAGGAGCAGGTCCTGGAAGTCGTAGCTGAAATCGACGTCCGGCGAAGCGGGGAGCATTGTCGCACGGGCGATCGTGCCGTCGGGGTTGAGCGAGAAGGTCACATAGGCGTCGGCCCGGAGGTCCCGGTCGCACCAGCGGACGAGGAACGTGTCGTACTGCCAGTGCTCGAGGTCGCCGACGAGGGCCGGCGTCCGGGTAAAGCGCATGACGAGCTTTCCGTCCTCGAAGGCGATACCGATATCGCCGTACCACGCGTCCCGGTACGTCCCGGCGTATTCCTCGAGCGCGAGCGACGGCTTCGAGGACGCGTTCCTCGCGGCGGCCGCTTCCTTCACGACCTCCGCCGTCCGGGCCTCATTCCGCGCCGCGACCTTGCGATAGGCCTCGACCCAATCGGTCTTCGGCGCCCCCAGATAATGGTCCACGACGAACATCGTCAGCGCCTGGAAGGCCTCGTCCGACTCCTGGTTCGTGAGCACGGTGACGCCGAGGCCGGCGTCCGGGACGAGCCAGACCTGCGAGACATATCCCGCCAGCCCCCCGGTGTGAGTGATGACCTTCAGGCCGCGGTATTCCTTGACGCGAAGGCCTAGGGCGTAGCCATTGAAGTCGGTCTTCAGGGCGGCGAGCTCGGGCGCCGGGTCGGGGTTCGGCATGGGCGTCACGAGGGTCGTGAGCTCGCGGTAGGTTGTCTCGCTGTACAGCCGCGTCCCGCCAGGAAGCTCCCCTCTCCCGAGCAGGACCAGCATCCACTTCGCCATGTCCTCGGCGCAGGAATTGATGCCCCCGGCCGGGTTGGTGTTGTCGTTGGTCGAGGGCTTGACGACCTTGAGGACGCCGTCGACAACGGCGTGCGTCGCGGCGACGTTGTCGCCCTCGGCCGCCGCGGAGTGGCGCACGTTCGTCCGCGTCATCCCCACGGGAACGAGGATGCGCTCGGTGACGAAATCCTCCCAGGTCCTGCCGCTCACGGCCTCGACGACCTCGCCGGCCACCGAATACAGGAGGTTGTCGTAGGCGTAGGCGCTCCGGAAGGAGGTCTCCGGCTTCATGTAGCGGAGGCGCCGCACGATCTCCTTGCGGCCGTAGGTCGACGGCGGCCAGAAGAGGAGGTCCCCCTCCCCGAGACCCAGGCCGCTCCGGTGGACGAGGAGGTCCCGCACCGTGATCTCCCGCGTGACCCAGGGGTCGTACATCGCGAACCAAGGCAGGTAATTGATGACCGGCGCGTCCCAGGCAATCTTGCCCTCCTCGACCAGGAGCCCCAGCGCCGTGGCCGTGAAGGCCTTGGTGTTCGAGGCGATGCCGAAGAGCGTTTGTGCGTCGACCGCCGCCGACTCTCCCATCCTCCGGACGCCGTATCCCTTGGCCGCGATAACCTGCCCGTCCTTGACGATGGCCAGGGCCATTCCTGGCACTTGGAAGGTTTTCATGATGCGGGCGGCCTCGGCGTCGAGGCCGGGGGGCGGCGCCAACGGCTTCTTGCCCGCGGCGAAAACGGCTCCCTGACAGAGCGCGGCGACCGCCAGGACCAGGAGCCAGGGGAAAACGGCCCGGAGACGGCGCCCGAACGGCATCGCTGACCTCCACGAGTCCAGGATGAGGGAAATTTATACAATATCCGGCCCTCAAAATAAAGCGCCAGGGGAGGCCGCCGGCATGGAAGAAATTCCGGGCTCGTTCGTCAAAAGGTCAGAAGGTGCCGGATTGATATCCGGTCACCCACCCCTATACCCCCCTCGGACGGGGGACCGAACGGTCCCCCGTCCACATTTCTCTCCTCCACACGGAGCCGGCTTTCGGGCCGCCGTGCGGGAAAGCTCTGGCCGCGCCGGGACAAAACCGCGACCCGACGTAGCTAACCCCCCGAGCTGAGCCGCAAGAAACGCGGAAGCCGGACGCTTCCGGCCCGCTGAGCTTCAGTCTCCGGCTTCCTCCTGGATCGGGTCGAGGCGGACGGAGACCTTGCCGGCATACGATTTTCCGTTGACCGTCAGCGTGACGAGATAGACCCCCGGTTCGGCCAGCTGGCCGCCCACCCCCCGCCCGCCGAAGCCCATCGCCTGGAACATGGCGTAAGTGGAGGCGCGGATGATGGGCATAACGCTGCGCTGGACTTCCTGGAACTTCCGGAAGTTCGAGGGGAACTTCACGAGCGTGTCCCTGCCGTCCTGGAGGGTCGTCTTGTCCTCGGGCTTGAGGTCGGTCCGCTGGAGGGCCGTATCGATCTGCTTGACAAGGTTCGAGATCATCGATTCGACGCTCCTCGCGGGCGGGTCGAAGCGCAGGTCCCAGGCAATCCGAGTGATACCGGGCTCGGCCGAGTCGAGGGCGTAGGTCGTCTTCACGCTCCCCATGGGGTCGGAGATCTCGAGCGTCACCGGCTTCTCCGGCTTGGCTTTCAGGTAGATGTGGATCACGGCGCCGTCCGGGGGGTTCTCGCCCTTGAAGTAAAGATCCCCCCGGCCGTAGCCGCCGCGCTCGATGGTGAGCCAGCGCGTGCCCGGCTTGTTGACGTCAAAGAGATAGGCGTCCTTGTCGAGGACGCTGTCGGTCGCGTCCCTGAGGGGCGTGATGTCGTCAAGGATCCAGAGGCCGCGGCCGTGCGTCGCGGCGATGAGGTCGTTCGCCCGCGGCTGGATCAGAAGATCGTGGACGGCGACCGTCGGCATGTTGAGGTTGAGCCGGGACCAGTTCGCGCCCCCGTCGCGGCTGAAGAAGGCGCCGAACTCGGTGCCCAGGAAGAGGAGCTTCTTGTTCTTCGGGTCCTCACGGATGACGTAGACGGACTGGCCGTCGGGTAGGTTGCCGGTGACGTTCGTCCAGGTCTTGCCGTAGTCGGCCGTCTTGAAGACGTAGGGGTGGAAATCGTCGCTCCGGTGGCCGTCGAAGGTCACGTAGCACGTCCCCGCATCGAAGTGCGAGGCCTCGACCCCGCTGACCCAGGTGTTCTTGGGAACGACGGGGACGGCCGGGCGGACGTTCGTCCAGGTCGCGCCGTCGTCCCGGGTGAGCTGGACGTTGCCGTCGTCTGTGCCCGCCCAGATGAGGCCGGGCACGAGCCGCGACTCGGAGATGGTGATGATCGTGCAGTGGGTCTCGGCGCCGGTCGCGTCCCGCGTCAGCCCGCCCGGCTTGTCCGGCGCGTACTGCGTCTTGTCGTTCGTGGTCAGGTCGGGGCTGATGATCATCCAGTGGTCGCCGCGGTCGACGGACCGGAAGACGTGGTTCGCGCCCATGTAGATCGTCTGCGGGTTATGGGGCGACACGACGATCGGGGTGCTCCAGTTGAAGCGCAACGGGCCGCGCATCCCCATCGTCGCCACGTTCATCATCGCTTCCTCCGGCGACGGGATGGGCTCGCCCTTGGCCTGCGGCTTTCCGGCCGGCGCCTTGGGCGCGGGCTTGGCGGCCGGGACCTTCTTCGCCGGCGGCGCGGCCGCCTCCCCTGCCGGATAATAGTCCTTGTAGTTGAGGATGTTCACGGCCGTCGGCCGGATGGACTTCGCCTCCCGCGTTTCGACGTTCACGCGGAGGGCCGCGCCGTTCTGGCTCTCGCAGTAGACCGTCCGCCAGTCCGCCGGGTCGTTCTGGGTGTGGAAGCCGTCGCCTCCCCCGATGCTGAACCAGAAGTCCGTGAGGATCGAGCCCTCGCGGCTCATCGAGGGGCCGCCCCAGCAGCCGTTGTCCTGGAGGCCGCCGTAGACGTAATAGGGGTCGCGCATGTCCGCACTGAGGGCGTAGTATTGGGCGAAGCAGAGGTTGTCGTAGAACAGCCAGGTCTTGCCGTGGTCGTAGGTAATCGAGACGCCGCCGTCCTGGCCGACGTAGAAGCGGTCCCGATTCGTCGGGTCGAGCCACATGGCGTGGAAGTCGGGGTGCATCCCCGTGATCTCGGTCCAGGTCTTGCCGCCGTCGCTCGAGAAGTTCAGGCTCTGGGTCAGGAAATAAACCCACTTGTCCTCGAGGGGGTTGATGAAGATGCGGCTGAAGTAAAACGGCCGGCTGTTCAGCCTGTTCATGTACTGCCACGTCACCCCGCCGTCCTCCGTACGGTAGATCCCCGAGCCGAGCTTGGTCATGTCGGCGTAATCTGGATTCGGCTTCCTCTCGCCGCTCGGCATCCGGAGCTCGGCCAGCGGCTGGTAGGCGGCCTCGACGACGGCCATGAGGATCTTGGGGTTCGAGCGGGAGACGGCCAGACCGATCCGCCCGATTTCGCCCGTCGGCAGACCGCGCGTGAGCTTCGTCCAGGTCTTGCCGGCGTCGGCCGTCTTGAAGATGCCGCCGTTCGGCCCGCCCGAGTCGAAGCGCCAGGGCTGGCGGAGCCGCTGCCAGAACGAGACGTAGAGGACGTCCGGGTTCGCCGGGTCCATAACCAGGTCGATGGCGCCCGTCTTACCGTCGCTGGGCAGGCCGCCGGCGAGCTTCGTCCAGGTCTTGCCGCCGTCCGCGGTCTTGAACAGGCCCCGGTCCCCGGTGTATCCCCAGGGATGTCCCGAGGCGGCGACGTAAACGATGTCGGGATCTGTCGGGTGCGTCACGATGTGGCCGATCGTCTGGGTTGTCTCGAGGCCCATGCGGGTGAAGGTCTTGCCGCCGTCGGTCGACTTGTAGACGCCGTCGCCCCAGCCGACGCTGTTTCGGACGTTCGCCTCCCCCGTCCCGACCCAGATGACGTTCGGGTCCTTCTGGAAAAAGACGGCGTCGCCGATGGAGGACGAGCCGTACTTGTCGAAGATCGGCTCCCAGGTCGTGCCGGCGTTGACCGTCTTGAAGACGCCGCCCGAGGCCGAGCCGACGATGGCGCAGGTGAAGTTTTTTGCCACCGCGTCCAGGGACGAGATGCGGCCGGCCATGTTGGCCGGGCCGATGTTGCGCCACCTGAGGTCCTTGATCAGGGACTGGTTCTGGTCCGCCGGGGCGGTCTGGGCCGAGAACGGCCCGACGAGCGCCAGGGCGGCGGCCAGGACGAGGGACGCGCGCAGGACGGTTTTCAGGAGTTTTCTCATGGGACTCTCCTTCAGGCTGGGATATCGTCCGGTCGGCGGAGGTTTCCGCCAGCGTGATGGTGCATGGACGGCTGGCCGGATTATATCGGATCGAGGGACGCGAATCAAGCCGCACTCCGGACGGCGGGGGGCCGGAGCTCAGGCATTCAGATACTTTATCATCGTCTTGAGCGTCTCGTAGTCCGGCTGCCCCTCGGCCGTCTCCTTGCCCGGCGCGAGGGCGGCGTAGGTCAGCGGCGCGCCCAGGAAGGGGGCCGCGATCCGGGTGATGACGCCGAGCTTCCCCATGCCCAGGGCGATCAGGTTCTTGCGCGCCTCGTAGAGCGAGAGGATGCGGACGCAGTCCTGGGAGCTCCGGACGCGGCAGACGATCTTGGCGATGTCCGCGCCGAAGTCGAAGCACTCCTCGATCTTCTGGGTCAGGAAGTGCCGGAGCGGCGTCTCCTCCGTGTTGTAGAAGGAGATGATGACGCGGCACTTCTTGCCGCGGGCGGCCGCCACGACGTCCTCGCGGAGGGCGGTCTCGGCGCCGACTTCGAGGTCGACGTAGGCGGCCCCGCCTTCGATCGCGGCTAGGAAAGCCGCGCGCCTCTCCTGCTCGGTGCGGGTCCCCGGCCGGCAGAGGGCGATGAGCGGCACCGGAGAGGCGAAAAGCTCCTTGATCTCGGCGGGGGCGAGGCTCGTCTTGTCTATGCAGATTTCGGCGAGCTCGAGGCCCTTCAACGCCGCGCGGAAATCTTCAAGGCTCGGTTCGGCAAGGCTGACGCAGATCATGGATGGACACCCTCCCCGCAGGTTCAGACGCCAGAACGTCTATTCTTTCCCTCATGGGAGCAATGGCATCTTATCACAGGGAAAGAAAATTTTACAGGTGGCGGCGGGACGGGAAGCGACAGAACACGAGGCCGCCGCCGCGCCCGGCCGTCGCCCTAGGCCCTTTTTTGGGACAGGGCAATGAGGCCGAGGGCCAAAACGGCGGCGGCGATGAGCGCTTTGACGGCATGAACCACGGAGACGCCGAAGAGCGTGAGGGCTTCGAACCGGTCCACATAATGGAAGGAGAGCGCCCCGGCGAGGGCCAGGCCGGCATAGAGGAGAATAAGCAGGCCGCCGAGGATGATGAGGATCCGGCTGCGGTCCCGCGCGATCGACCAGACGGCCAGGATGAATATGCCGGCGACGGCCGCGGCCATGAGGGCCATGGCGGCTTTTTGGAGGGGCTGGCGGAAATAATAGATGTCCATCGCGTTGGCGAGACTCCGCCCCCACGCTGTGAGACGCCCTTCGAGGAGGAGGAGTTCGGAAAGTGCCAGGAGAAAGAGGACGGCGGCGGAGACGAGCCAGAGCCGGCGGTCGCCGGGACGAGGGCGAACTTCCGCATCCGGGATCCCGGATGTCGTCCGCACGGGCCGAGGACGATACGCGCACAGGACGGAGATCAGCCCTCCCGAGGCCAGAAGCACGAACAGGACAAGCCCGGACTCGGTGGGCACGCGGGGCGGCGCCTCGGGCTCCGGCCGGATGGACGGGCGGAAGGGCGTCCCGGGACGATGAGTCCTGCCGAGGGCGTAGGCCCGGAGCTTCCGCAGGGCCGGGGCGGCGGCCCCGGGTTTCGGCTCCCTGACCGGAATGGCCACGGTGCTCGCGTCCCTCGTTCTGTCTCTCCAGCGCCCGTTCGGTGAGAGATAGATGACGAACTGGACGAGGGCCAGCTTCTCTTTTCGCTCGACGTTGAAGCGGAACACATAACTGCCGCCGCTTTGGACCGTCGGGGACGGGTCCAGGGCGCGGTCACTTCCGACCGGGTCGTGGTCGCGGGCGAGGAGGTAGATATCGGCCACGAGGACGGACGGTTCCGGGACCCGGCCGAGCGTGACGCGGATCTCGACGCGCTCGCCCGCGGCGACTCGCGCCGGCGCTTCCACGGTGAGCCAATCCGCGTAGGGCGGATGGAAGAGGCTGAGGAACGCCCACGACAGGCCCGCGACCAGCGCAAGCACGCCGGCGAAAGCCAACGTCCTCACGATCTTCTTGCCCCTGTCGTCCATCCCTTTCCGCCGTCCGCCCGCTCCGGTCTTCTTCTCGCTCCCCGCCGTCCGTCCCGCGAGCGTCCACGTATCGTAGACCACCGCCTCCGACAAGTCAAACCACTCCGTGGCGCGCCAGAGCCCCGTTTACGCGCCTTAGGCCCGTCCCCTAAGAAGGGGCCGAGGGGATTGGCCTTCACTCCAGATCACGGTTTTTCACGCCGTTCCTTTCAGGTCAGCTATCAAGGTCGGAGGGGTTCTGTCCCGGTGCGTCACCGTCCGGCCTCGGCTCCACCCATCCCCCCGTGGGCGGATGGGGGCCCGTCGGCTTCCGACGGGGGGAACCGCCTACTTGGAGGGGGAATCCGCTCCGCCTTCCCCCTTCCAACGGTCGCCTCATCGGCTCCCTGCCTCCCCTCCTCGGACGCGGCAGCGTCCTGCGGCCAAGAGGAAATATCCCCCTGGACCCCCTTCCGTCACGGGACAGGTTCCCGGGGGAGCGATAGCGCGGGGATAAGGGTGGCCTCGGTGCCACTAGAAGAGGAACGCGGAGGCCGTGTTGACAGGAGCGGGCGGCCGGCATTATAGTCTTCGCGGCAAAGGAGCGACCATGCTCACGAAATCCAAGAACCCGCACCTCCCGTTCGGTGACCACCAGGCGGCGTCGTGGTACGGAAAGGATATCCTGTCGGTCCGGCAGTTCAGCCGCGGCGACCTCGAATACGCCTTCCGCGTGGCCCATGAGATGCGCATCATGGTCGAACGGATCGGGACCTTCGACCTGCTCAAGGGCAAGATCCTGGCAAACCTGTTCTACGAGCCGTCCACGCGGACGTCTTCGTCCTTCATGGCCGCCATGGAGCGGCTCGGCGGCGCGGTCATCCCCATCAGCGAGGTCAAGTTCTCCTCAGTGGCCAAAGGCGAGAGCCTGCCCGACACGGTCCGGACCCTGGCCTGCTACGCCGACGTGATCGTCCTGCGTCATCCCGAGGTCGGGGCCGCGGCCCTGGCGGCCGAGCACGCCCGGAAACCGGTCATCAACGCCGGCGACGGTGTCGGCGAGCACCCGACGCAGGCCCTCCTCGACACCTTCACCATCCGCGAGGAGCTGGGGCGGCTCGACGACCTGACGGTCACAATGCTCGGCGACCTCAAGTACGGCCGGACCGTCCACTCGCTGGCGCGCCTGCTGACTCAGTTCAACAACATCAGGCTGAACTACGTCTCGCCGGACATCCTCCGCATGCCCAAGGACGTCATCGAGGAGGTGGCCGAGAAGGGCGTCCCCCAGGCGGAGTTCACGTCGCTCGACAAGCCCCTGCCCGAGACCGACGTCCTTTACGTGACCCGCGTCCAGCGCGAGCGGTTCGAGGACCCGGCGGTCTACGACAGGGTCAAGGACGCCTTCATCGTCACGCCCGAGGTCATGGCGGCGGCCAAGGAGCGGATGATCGTCATGCACCCCCTGCCTCGCGTCAACGAGATCAGCATGGAGATCGACGCCGACCCGCGGGCGGCCTACTTCCGCCAGATGGAATACGGGCTCTACGTCCGGATGGCCCTGCTGGCCATGGTCCTGGGCAAGGCGTAAGAGGAACGGCAAGCGCGCTGGCGGAAGAACCGACGGCCGGGCCCCCGCCGTTCAGACCTCGATCTCGCGGTACCTTCTCTCGGCGAACCTCGCCAGGGCCGCGTAGCCCGCTGCCGAGCAGACGCCGAGAATCCCGTAAAGCACGGCGATGACCGCCGCGTCCGGGAGCTTCCATCGGACCATGAAGCGGACGGCGAAGTACAGCGCCGTCAGGACGCCGATGTCGGCGCACATCGCCAGAACGACGTTCAGGTTCTGCTTGATGGCCTTCTGGGGGTTCGTCCAGTCGAGGAGCGGACGGGCGAGGTCGATGATCATTCCCAGGGCCGTGAGGAAGATCCCGGCGACAAGGGACAGCCCCGCCGCCACAAGGAGCCGCGCCGCCGTGAGATGGAGCATCCATACGGCCACCAACGAGGCCGTGACCGTACCGAGCAGGGCGACCAGGTAGGAGTGGAGGAACTTGGCCGCGACCTGGTCCCTCGGCGAGACGGGGATGACGCGCGAGATCCAGAACTGGACACCCTCGCGCGAGAAGGCCGACGACGAGGTCCCGTTGAGGCTCCCGCAGACGATCATGAAGGCCGCCGCGGCCAGGATGACGATGAGCGGGTGGGCGGAGTTCATCAGCCTGAGGACGGCGTCCATGTCCCTGCTCCCCGAGCCGGCTTTGACCATGAGGGCGAACACGGCCGGGACGATGACGACGACGAGGGTGCCGTTCAGGAGGAAGATCGGCGTGCGGATCATG
>Ga0187771_10002663_pt1 | contig 12343 bp, 13 predicted proteins | sample 0116_SJ02_MP15_1_FD_133139 | JGI IMG/M metagenome (GOLD analysis project Ga0187771, IMG submission 133139) | Tropical peat soil microbial communities from peatlands in Department of Meta, Colombia - 0116_SJ02_MP15_10_MG | ecosystem: Environmental > Terrestrial > Soil > Wetlands > Peat | place... | reverse complement strand
GCGGTCTATGAGCTTGACCACTGGGGCGTGCCGTTCTCGCGCACCGACGAGGGCAAGATCTATCAGCGTCCGTTCGGCGGCATGACGACCGAATTCGGCAAAGGCGTCGCCCTGCGCACCTGCGCGGCCGCCGACCGCACCGGCCACGCCATGCTGCACACCATGTACGGCCAGGCGCTGCGCCACTCCGCCGAGTTCTACATCGAATATTTCGCCATCGACCTGATCATGGACGACGAAGGCCGCTGCCGCGGCGTCGTCGCGCTCAACATGGACGATGGCTCGATCCATCGCTTCTCCGCCAACATGACGATTCTCGCCACCGGCGGCTACGGACGCGCCTACTTCTCCTGCACCTCGGCGCACATCTGCACCGGGGATGGGAATGCAATGGTTCTCCGCGCGGGCCTGCCATTGCAGGACATGGAATTCGTGCAATTCCATCCGACCGGCATCTACGGCGCCGGCTGCCTGATCACCGAGGGCGTGCGCGGCGAAGGCGGCTATCTGGTCAATTCGGAAGGCGAGCGCTTCATGGAGCGCTACGCGCCGTCGGCCAAGGACCTTGCCTCGCGCGACGTGGTGTCGCGTTCGATGACCATCGAGATCCGCGAGGGCCGCGGCGTCGGCAAGCTGAAGGACCACATCTTCCTGCACCTCGACCACCTCGATCCCAAGGTGATCCACGAGCGGCTGCCGGGCATCGCCGAATCCGCGCGCATCTTCGCCGGCGTCGACGTCACTCGCGAGCCGATCCCGGTGCTGCCGACCGTGCACTACAACATGGGCGGAATCCCCTGCAATTATCACGGCGAGGCGCTGACCAAGAAGAACGGCGACGCCGACACCGTAGTGCCCGGGCTGATGGCGCTCGGCGAAGCGGCTTGCGTGTCGGTGCACGGCGCCAACCGGCTCGGCTCGAATTCGCTGATCGACCTCGTGGTGTTCGGGCGCGCCGCCGCGCTGCGCTGCGCCGAGATCCTCACGCCCAACGCCGAGCAGCCGGCGCTGCCGAAAGATTCCGCCGACCGCGCGCTGTCGCGGCTCGACAAGCTGCGGCACGCCTCCGGCGGCACGCGGACCGCGCAACTGCGGCTCAAGATGCAGCGGGTGATGCAGGAGGATTGCGCGGTGTTTCGCACCGGCGAGGTGCTCAAGCAGGGCCACAAGCGCATTCACGAGGTGCACGACGGTCTCGCCGACCTCCATGTCTCCGACCGCTCCTTGATCTGGAACTCGGACCTGATCGAGACGCTCGAGCTCGACAATCTGATGGCGCAGGCCGTCGTCACCCTGGATTCAGCGCTCAACCGCACCGAAAGCCGCGGCGCCCATGCGCGCGAGGACTTTCCCGAGCGCGACGACAAGAATTGGATGAAGCACACGCTGTCGTGGGTCGACGAGAAGGGCAACGTGAAGCTCGATTATCGCCCGGTGCACGCCTATACGCTCACCAACGACATCGCCTATATCGAACCGAAAGCGCGCGTCTACTGACGCCAGGAACTCTGACATGGTCGAATTCACGCTGCCGAAAAATTCCAAGATCACCCAGGGCAAGACCTGGCAGCACGCGCCCGCGGGCGCGCGCGAGACCGAGTTCCGCATCTACCGCTGGAGCCCGGACGAGGATGCCAATCCGCGCGTCGACACCTATTACATCAACCGCGACGACTGCGGGCCGATGGTTCTCGACGCGCTGATCTGGATCAAGAACAACATCGACCCGACGCTGACCTTCCGCCGCTCCTGCCGCGAGGGCGTGTGCGGCTCCTGCGCCATGAACATCGACGGCACCAATACGCTCGCCTGCACGAAGGCGATCGACGACGCCAAGGCGCCGCTGCGCATCTATCCGCTGCCGCATCAGCCGGTGGTGAAGGACCTGGTGCCGGATCTGAAGAATTTCTACGCGCAATACACATCGATCGAGCCGTGGCTGCACACTGCGACGCCGACGCCGGAAAAGGAATGGAAACAGAGCCACGAGGACCGCGCCAAGCTCGACGGCATGTACGAGTGCATCCTGTGCGCCTGCTGCTCGACCTCCTGCCCGAGCTACTGGTGGAATTCGGACCGCTATCTCGGCCCCGCCGCGCTGCTGCAGGCCAATCGCTGGGTCAAGGACAGCCGCGACGAGGCGACCGGCGAACGGCTCGACAATCTCGAGGATCCGTTCCGCCTCTATCGCTGCCACACCATCATGAATTGCTCGAAGGCCTGCCCGAAAGGCCTCAACCCGGCCAAGCAGATCGCCGAGTTGAAGAAGGCCTTGGTGGACCGGCAGGTCTAAGCGCGCCGCGCAAGCGGCGCCGCCCTTTATTTGAAGCCGTAGAGGATCTTGGCGTTCTGCGCCAGGATGCGGTCGCGCACAGCGGCGTCGCGCGCTCATTCGGCCATCAGATCGATCGGCATTTCGCGGCCGTCATGTTGACGTGCGGCCAGTCGGAGCCCCACACCAAGCGTTCCGGCGCCGTGAACGCTGCTTTCGCGAATTTAATGACAGGCACATTCCCTGCGAGCGTTTCTTATCGTGGCCTGCGTCGTGCGCAGATTTTCCTTGCGTGGTACCAATCTCGGCGGCATCGAAGTCAATCCCGAGCGCGCCGGCAAATTGTCACGCAATGGCGCGGCGATCGAGCCTGCGCACGGCAATCAAAGTTCCGTCGAAACGTCGACGTCCTCGCCCCTCGACTCGGTCAAAGGCGGAGCCGCGGCTAGTTGCACTTGGTCGCCTGACAGAGCTTTTCCAGTTCGGGGAACGGCTTAAAGGCGGCGTTTCCGCACTGCTCCTTGGTCGCGATCACCAGCTGGTTAAGGTGGCCGCCGTAGAAATAGGCGATGCGGTCGACGCTGCCCATATATTGGCGACCAGCGTCGCGGGCGTTGTAGCGCACGCAGGCCGAATAGCGCTGGTCGTTACCGACCGGTGTGAGCACGGGGTCGGAGATAAAGGCGTCGCGCACATTGGTGGGATCGGCGAGCGTGCGCGTCAGCGTGGCGAGAATTTCCGCCTTGTAATTGTTCGGAAACAGATTGGGATCGACCGCCACCGGCTTGCTGCTCGAGCACGCGGCGAATACGCTGCCGATGAACGCTATCAGAAGCAAGTTTCCGATCGGCTGTCGCACGGGGCACTCCCTCCTGTCGATCACGCTCCAGCGATGGCGACGCGTCGGCTCAGTCGAGCTTGAGCTTCTTGCGCCGCTGGGCGAGCGTGCGTAACCGCAAGGCATTGAGCTTGATGAAACCCTCGGCGTCGCGGTGATCGTAGGCGACCGCGCCTTCCTCGAAGGTGACCAGCTCCTTGTCGTAGAGCGAATAGGGGCTCTCGCGGCCAACTGTGATGACATTGCCCTTGTAGAGCTTGAGCCGCACGCGGCCAGTGACGAACTCCTGGCTCTTATCGATTGCCGCTTGCAACATCTCGCGCTCGGGTGAGAACCAGAAACCGTAATAGACGAGTTCGGCGTATTTCGGCATCAGCTCGTCTTTGAGATGCGCGGCGCCGCGATCGAGCGAGATCGATTCGATGCCGCGATGCGCCGCAAGGAGGATGGTGCCGCCCGGCGTCTCGTACATGCCGCGCGACTTCATGCCGACGAAGCGGTTCTCCACCAGATCGAGGCGGCCGATGCCGTTGGCCTTGCCGAGATCGTTGAGCGCCTTGAGTAGCGTGGCCGGCGACATCTTCTTACCGTCGAGCGCGACCGCGTCGCCGCGTTCGAAATCGACGCTGATGACGGTCGGATCGTCCGGCGCCTTCTCCGGATCGATCGTGCGCGAATAGACATAATCGGGCACGTCCTGCGCCGGGTCCTCCAGGACTTTGCCTTCCGAAGACGAGTGCAGCAGGTTGGCGTCGACCGAGAACGGCGCCTCGCCGCGCTTGTCCTTGGCGATCGGAATCTGATGCTGCTCGGCAAATTCGATCAGCTTGGTGCGCGAGGTCAGGTTCCATTCGCGCCACGGCGCGATCACTGTCACGTCCGGCTTGAGCGCGTAATAGGTCAGCTCGAAGCGCACCTGATCGTTGCCCTTGCCGGTCGCGCCATGCGCCACTGCGTCGGCGCCGACCTTCTCGGCGATCTCGATCTGCTTCTTGGCGATCAGCGGCCGCGCGATCGAGGTGCCAAGCAGGTACTGCCCTTCGTACAGCGCGTTTGCGCGGAACATCGGGAACACGTAATCGCGCACGAATTCCTCGCGCAAGTCCTCGATGAAGATGTTCTCCGGCTTGATGCCAAGCAGCAGCGCCTTCGCCCGCGCCGGCTCGAGCTCCTCGCCCTGGCCGAGATCGGCGGTGAAGGTGACCACCTCGCAGCCATAGGTGGTCTGCAGCCACTTCAGGATGATCGAGGTGTCGAGCCCGCCTGAATATGCGAGCACGACTTTCTTAGGGCTTTTCTTGGCCTCGCTGGGCATGGCGTGTCTTTCCGTGGCAGCCCCAGGGATGGGGCGCTTTCACGGGCTTGTTGAACTCAGGAAGGCGGCGGCGGTCAAGGGGCGGAGGCCCCTACCCGGTCACGTCCTCGTAGACGTCCATATCCGCGGCGCCGGCCAAGATGGCGCGCCAGCCCTGCAAGAAGGTGCGCACCATAGGATCGCTCGCCACCTTGTGGCGATTGAGCTCGAGCGAGGCATGGGCGGCATATTCGATCTCGATGACGATCTGGGACCGCTCGTCCACGTTCTGCAGCACGCGGAAGCCGGCGCCGCCCAGCGCCCGGTAGAACGGCGCGGCGCTGCGGATCAACGCCAGCACCTGCGCCGGGTCGCCCAGCGCCCGCATCCGGATCTGCAGCACCCGTTTTAGCTGCTCCTCAGGCTCGGTCACTGGCTCCTCCTGGCTCGAATCGGCGCGATTTTAGCACCGCCAGGGCCACCAGAGGTGCGGCTAGCGCCGCCGCCTGGCGATCATCGGCAGGCCGCCATCCGGCCGTACGGTGACCCGGTGCAGCGGCCAGACTGCATGACCTGGAGCCAATTCCAAAATGAAATTTCGCATGACGGCCGCGACAACAATCGATGCCTCCTGCAGGCCATGGCGGCGCCGATGCAGACGCGCGGGCCGGCACCGAAGGGGGGGCAGATGGGCGAAGCGGTCGATGCGCTGACGCGTCGGCCCAAGGAAGCGGTTGGGGTCGAAGCCGTCGGGATCACTCCACAAAGTCCGATGCCGGCGCAGCACATAGGGCGCAATGACCACCATGGTGCCGCGCCGGATCGGCTGACCGGCAAGCTCGTCCGCTTCCAGCGCCACGCGGCTGATCGCGACGATCGGCGGGTAGTGCCGGTTGGCCTCATCGATCGCCGCGCGAGTTTCGACGACCGCGATGTGGACGACTTCGCCGTCGTGCGCGTTCAACCGCTCGACCAAAGTCGCCGCAGCCTCGACCACGCAGGCCGAGAAGCTCAGCACTGTGCGCCGCGCAAACAGCGGCGCCAGCGGGCGACGCTGCATCCGCCATTGCTGGTCCTCTGCGGTCAATAATCTGTTGTTCAACCGGCTCGCTGACCGCGGCCGACCGACAAGCCGCCCATGAAGATCGGCTGCTCGAAATGCACCTGCGTCCAGGCCTCGAGCGGATTGCGCGCAAGCACGCGCAAGAGTGCCAGCGGGCCGAGCGGCTTGCGCTGCGGCCAGGGCGCCGGCGGATGCAGCTTTGCGTGGGGCCGTACAAAACCTACTCCGAGCGTGAGCTGCCCGAGGCGTCAATGAATTTGCGCGGGCAAAGTCCGCGCGAACATGCTTGCTGCGACCGCGGCGCAGCGCGAGCGGTCAGAGTTCGCTTTTCCGCTTGCGCAGGACGCCTGCGATGAACTCGCGTCCCGGCCTGGCGAACCGCTCGATCGCCTGTTCGACGCCTTCATCGGTCAGCCGCGTGTGCGGCCAGCGATAGAGCAGCCCGTGCATTACCCAGATGATCAGGAAGGTGAACACGCCGGCGAACACCGTGTCACTGAAGAAATGGCCGCCCGCCATGATGCGTAGCGCCGCCATGCCGACGCCGAGCGCGAGCGCCGTGCCGTAGGCGAGCGCCCGCCATGGCGGCGGCACCAGCGCGGCCGGCGCGATCGTCCACACCGCGCCGGCGACGTCGCCGGAGACGAACGAGCAATTGCCGGGGCAGTCGCCGCGCGGATCCCACCAGGCGACGAAATGCTGATCGCCGCCGAACTGCGTCACATCGATCGGCCGCGGCCGACCCCAATGATCCTTCAGCACCACGTTGACCAGGAGGCCCGGCCCGAGCGCCAGCGTGGCGATCAGGAACACGATGGCGCGGCCGGGCAGCAACAGCCGCCGGCGCGGCATCAGCAGCTTGAGCACCAGCGCCGCCACCACGGGAGTGATGATCACGGTTCCCACCCACAGCCCGAGATCGCGCGCGAACATGAAATTGCGATCGACGTGCGTGGAGAAATTGATGCCGTTCGTGACCATGGCGCTGAACGGCGCGGAGATCATCAGGTCGAGCTGCGGAAATACCCCGAAGACCACGCCAACCACGGCGGCTAGGCCAAGCGCGATCATCAGTCCGGTCCGGTTCATGCTCGCTTCCGCTGACGGCGCCTGCGGTCTAGCCGAGCGAGGCGGCAAAGGGAAGTCAACCTTCGCGCCAGCGGCCGGCATTGCGGCCGGCAATCAGCCAGTAGGTGAAACCGAACACCACCCCGACCGCAGCGGCGATTTCGGCCTCGCGCGAGATCGGCGGCGGCGGATAGTCGATCGATTCCTCGTATGTCGAGGTGAAGCCGGCGCCGTAATAGCAGAGCAGCAGGATCGCCGCACCGGCCAGCGCGTAAACGAGCAGCGAGCGCACGCGATAGGCTTCCGCCAGCACGACGGCGATCAGGATGGGCAGGAAGCCGACCAGCACGGTTGCGCCCGAGGCGACCGTCGCGGTGCCCCAGAAGAATGCACGCTCGGCCGGATCGAGACCGAGCATGTGCATCTCGGCGCCGAGCAGCGCGATGGCTGCGGCGATGCCGGCCATCGCGGTGGCCATGAACAGAGCAAACAGGATGACGACGATGCGGCCGATGAACGCCACACGCTACTCCGTCATCGCCATGGCGCGCAGCGCCATGCGCTCGCGCGCGGAGAGCTTTTCGGTCGCGCTCTTGAGCTGGCCGCAGGCAGCAAGGATGTCGCGCCCGCGCGGCGTGCGGACCGGCGAGGCGTAGCCGGCGTCGAACACGACTTGCGAGAACTTCTCGATCTGCTCCCAGTCGGAGCACTCGTATTTGCTGCCCGGCCAGGGATTGAACGGGATGAGATTGATCTTGGCGGGAATGCCCTTCAAGAGCCGCACCAGCGCCTTTGCGTCCTCGATCGAGTCGTTGACGCCCTTGAGCATGACGTATTCGAAGGTGATGCGCCTGGCGTTGGAGAGGCCGGGATATTTGCGGCAAGCCTCTAGCAGTTGCGCAATCGGATATTTGCGGTTGAGCGGCACCAGCACGTTGCGCAAGTCGTCGCGCACCGCGTGCAACGACACCGCCAGCATGCAGCCGATCTCGGCTCCGGCACGCTCGATCATCGGCACCACACCGGAAGTGGAGAGGGTGATGCGCCGCTTGGAGATGGCGATGCCGTCGCCGTCGGCGACGACGAGCAACGCATCGCGCACCGCCTCGAAGTTATAGAGCGGCTCGCCCATGCCCATCATCACGATATTGGTGACGCAGCGATCGCCGCTCGGGATCGCCCCATCGGTCGGGCGCGTGGCGCCAGGCCAGTCGCCCAAACGATCGCGCGCCACCATGACCTGGCCGACGATTTCATCGGCGGTGAGGTTGCGCACAAAGCGCTGGGTGCCGGTGTGACAGAACGCGCAGGTGAGCGTGCAGCCGACCTGGCTGGAGACGCACAGCGTTCCGCGGTCGGTATCGGGAATGTAGACGCATTCGACCTCGTGCGGCCGCTCGCCCTGCACCTCGCCGGGCAGCCGCAGCAGCCATTTGCGCGTACCGTCGACCGATATCTGCTCGGCCACGATCTCGGGGCGGTCGAGCGTGAAGCGCTGCGCAAGCTCCGCGCGCAGTTCCTTGGACACGCTGGTCATGGCGTCGAAGGAGGTCAGCCCGCGGAAATAGATCCAGTGCCAGAGCTGCTGCACACGCATCTTGCGTTGGCTCTCCGGCACGCCGATCGCGCCGAGCAGCGCGGCAAGCTGTGCGCGCGTCAGGCCGACCAGCGACGGCTTGTCCGGCGCCACGTAGCGCTCGAGCGGCGTCTTCTCGACGAAGGCCGGTGCGGTTTCGATAAGCGACGTCATCGTCACGAGACCTAACACAAACGCGGCGTGGGGGCCTCTCCAATGTCATGCCCGGGCTTCAGCCGGTTATTCATGATGCGCCGCCCTGCGCGCCAGCCTTAGATAGGTCGTTAATCGACGAAATTCATCATGGATTGCCAAGTCAAGCACGGCAATGACAGGCTCGGCTATTTGCACTCCTCTGCCACCTTGTCGAGGGCCTCGCTCAAGCCCTTCAGCGAGTAGGTGTCGGTGGTCTTCGCCCCGGAATGGGACAGGCTCTTGACCACCATGTCGGCGCCCTTGCGCATGGTGTCGACCATCTGCGCCTCCTCGGCGGCGTTCTTGATCCAGGCGCCGTCGTTCTGGGTGTAGAGGACGTAGGTGGTCGTGCCGATGGTGGCGCTGGCGTCGGCGCCCGGCTTCTGCGGATAGCCGACGATCACCGACACCTCGTTCCTCACCTTCTCGGCCGGCCGCGTCGAGACGAAGGCATAGGAGGGATCGCGCTTGCGGTTGGACGGCTCGATCACCGCCGAAGTCGGCTTGGACAGGGCAAAACAGATCTTCTTGCCGCCCGGCGTCGCCGTATAGGCGCCCCAATCGGAGAACTGACCGAGCAGCACCGCCTGCTCGGTCGGCCCCGGCTTGGCCGGCTTAGCCGGTTTTTTCACCGCCGGGGTTTGCGCGGAAGCGGCCGCGCAGGACAACAAGGCGGCGGTCAGTAGTGCGATTGCGCGGCCTTGCCAAAGCGTCTTCATCATCGGGCCCTACCGGTTGAGTGAATGATGGCGTTTAAGCCGCCCCTCCAAAGAACGAGGGATATTAGCCCATTAGGGACGAAATTCGACTAGACGGAGGGCGGCAATCGGTCGCCCCGGCGGATAGCCGGGGCCAAATCCGAGGCCGTGACACTGACGAGAGCCGTGCTAGACAACCCGGCTGGCCCCCATCCGACCCGAGGCGCTATGAAAGCCCTGCTATGCACCCGCTATTGCACCCCTGACGAGCTCGAACTTGCCGACATCGCCGAGCCGGTCCCCGCGCCCGGCCAAGCCGTGGTCCAGGTCAAGGCGGCGGCGCTCAACTTCTTCGATACGCTGATCATCGCCGGCAGGTACCAGCACAAGCCGCCCTTCCCGTTCTCGCCCGCCGCCGAGTTCGCTGGCGAGGTGCAGAGCATCGGCGCGGGCGTCACCGGCTTTGCGCCGGGCGACCGCGTCATCGGCAATATCGGGTGGGGCGCAGCGCGCGAGAAAGTCGCCGTAGCCGCCGAGCAGCTCGTGCCCATGCCCGCCGGCCTCGATTTCGACCGCGCCGCGGGCTTGACCGTCACCTACGGCACCACGATGCACGCGCTCAACGACCGTGCCAAGCTCAAGGCGGGCGAGACGCTGGCGGTGCTGGGCGCCGCCGGTGGCACCGGGCTTGCGGCGGTCGAGCTCGGCAAGCTGATGGGCGCGCGCGTCATCGCCTGCGCCTCGTCCGACGACAAGATCGCTTTCGCCATGCAGCATGGAGCCGACGACGGCGTGAACTACGCCAGCGCCGATCTCAAGGAGGCGCTGCGCACACTCACCGGCGGCAAGGGCGTCAACGTGGTGTACGACCCGATCGGCGGCGCGCAGGGCGAAGCCGCGTTGCGCGGCTTGGATTGGGGCGGACGCCATTTGATCATCGGCTTTGCCGCCGGCGACATGCCGAAGCTCGCGCTCAACCTCGTGCTGTTGCGCAGCTATGATGTGCTCGGCGTCTATTGGGGCGCCTGGGTGCAGCGCAATCCGCAAGCGCACCGCGCCAACATGACGAAGATTCTTGAGTGGTGCGCGCAAGGCAAACTGTCGTCGCACGTGCACGCAGTCTATCCACTGGCGGACGGGCCGGCCGCGCTCAAGGCGATTGCCGCGCGGCAGGTGATGGGCAAGGCAATTTTAAGGCCGTAACAGTCATCGGCGCTTGCGCGCCGCAGGTTCGACCTAGCTCGTGAACTCCGCCAGCTTTCGGCGCGCCGCCTCGCGATGCAGCGGGCCGATGTGGCTCGCCACTAGCTTGATCGCTGTCGTCAGCACCGTGGCATCGTCGGCGAAGCCGATCACCGGCAACACGTCGGGAATGGCGTCGACTGGCAGCACGAAATAGGCGATTGCCGCAACGAGCGTTGCCTTCACTGCCGAAGGCTATCGCGATCGAAGGCATAGTAATAGGCGGCGAGCAGGTCTTCAGCGAAGGGAATCGAGGCGGCCACGCGCGCGATCTTGCGCCAGAAACGCCGCTGAAGCGCGTCCTCGTCGTCGCCCCGCCAGAAAGCGTTGCGTGCGAATGCCACAGCGGCTAGACGGGCGCGGCCGACGGCCGCCGCAAGCCGTCAGCTCGCCCGCGCAATGAGTCGCTGCACCGTGCCGCCGGCCGGTCGCGGGATCGTTCCGTTGAACAGAATTTCCTGCCCGGTGAGCGCGCGGCTAACATGATCGCCGACATGGGCGGTGAACAGCCGACCATCCTTTTCGCGGTGGTCGGCGTTCTCGGTGATGCGAAAGCTCATATAGATCACGCCGCCCGGCTTGAGGATATCCAGCATGCGCGTCACCGCCGGCGTAATCTCCTCGCGCGGCAAATGCATCAGCACGGTTTCGCAGCAGACATTATCAAAATGCCGCGAGGGAACGCCGCTCAATTCGGGCAGTGCGGCATAGCGGAATTCGATGTGCGGGAAGCGCACGCGAGCCTGCGCCAACAGGCCCTGCGACACGTCATAGCCGATGGCAGGAAAGCCGTTGGCGGTGAGCCATGCGGCATCGCGCCCGCTGCCGGAGCCGATGTCGGCGGTGAGTCCGGGGCGGAAGAAGCGGCGAAACAGCTCGTACATGTCGGACGGCGCTTGCTCCGCAAGCCAGCGCGTGACGAAAGCCTGCGCGGACGAGTCGTAAACGTCGAGTGTCGTGCGATCCATGGCTCAACCTGCCAGCCTGTCCATCGCCTCGGCGAGCTCGACGTCGCGCTCGGTCACTCCGCCGGCGTCATGGGTGGAGAGCGTGACCTCTACCGTCTTGTACACGTTGAACCACTCCGGATGGTGATTCATCTTCTCCGCCACCAGCGCCGCCCGCGTCATGAAGCCGAAGGCCTGGTTGAAATCCTTGAAGGTAAATTTCTTGGAAATGGCGTCGCGGCCGGCAACCTCCGACCAGCCGGAAAGCAGCGCCAAGGCGGCGCGGCGGGCGTCTGCGGTCAATTTCTGTGCCATGACAAGTACCTCCAGGCGAACGCGCTGGCCCTCGCAAAGGGTCCGCCGCGATATTACCTTTTCGCCGAGGCCCGCCGCCATACGAGGCTTTTCATGTCCTGGTCCTTGAATATCGGCAAGGTGTTCGGCACGGTGATCCGCGTCCACATCACCTTCCTCCTCTTTCTCGCCTGGATTTTCGTCGCCAGCTACAGCCAAGGCGGCGCCGCCACCGCCTGGGACAGCGTCGCCTTCATGGTGCTGTTGTTCCTCTGCGTAGTGTTGCACGAGTTCGGCCACATCCTTACCGCCCGCGCCTTCGGCGTGCAGACGCCCTACGTGACGCTGCTGCCGATCGGCGGCGTCGCTCAGCTCGAGCGCATTCCCGAGGAGCCGGGCCAGGAATTCCTCATCGCCATCGCCGGACCGCTCGTGAACGTGGCGATCACTTTGCTGCTCGTCTTCATCGGCGGCGCCGCGCTGCAGACCAACGCCGCGGCCGGACTCGACAATACGCAGTTTTCCCTGATCGACCGGCTGGCCGTGGTGAACCTGTTTCTTGCTCTGTTCAACCTGGTGCCGGCGTTTCCGATGGACGGCGGTCGCATCCTGCGCGCGATCCTGGCGAGCCGCATGGGTTATGTGCGCGCGACCGAAGTCGCCGCGGCGATCGGCCAGTTCGTCGCCTTCGCGCTTGGCTTCATCGGCCTTATGTACAATCCGCTGCTCATCTTCATCGCCATCTTCGTCTACCTTGCCGCCTCCTCGGAGGCGCACATGGTGGCGCTGCGCGCCGCCTCGCGCGGCGTGCCGGTGAGTCACGCCATGATGACGCAATTCGAGACGCTGACGCCGG
>Ga0187771_10002662_pt1 | contig 12345 bp, 9 predicted proteins | sample 0116_SJ02_MP15_1_FD_133139 | JGI IMG/M metagenome (GOLD analysis project Ga0187771, IMG submission 133139) | Tropical peat soil microbial communities from peatlands in Department of Meta, Colombia - 0116_SJ02_MP15_10_MG | ecosystem: Environmental > Terrestrial > Soil > Wetlands > Peat | place... | reverse complement strand
TTCACAGGGGGAACGGGGAGGCGGGTCCCGGTTCCGCCCGCGGGGGGGGCCTCGGGATGATTCTCGGCCGGCCCGCTCTCTCCTACGTCCTGGATTCCGTTTCCCGGCTCAAGCCCCGTTCGATCGTCCTCTGCGGACGCGCCCTCTCCGCCCTGCCGGGGACCGGGCGCGGCGGGCTCAAGACGGCCGTCTCCGGGAACGTCCGGGTCTCTTTCGGTTTCTCCGGAGGCCGCGCCGCGGGCCGGCGCGCAGGGACCGTTTCGGCCCTGCTTGACGCCGCGCCCCGTCTCCGGAGCCGGGCATCCGGCGACGTCTTGGCCGTTCCCGCCGACCGGCCGCTCGTTCTGGCCGGCACGCTGAGAGGTTTCCTTTCCGCCCACAGGAGGAGTGGGTGTGCCATGTCCGTTCTGAGCTGCGGGCCCGACCCCGAGCGGGACGCGGTCGTCGCTTTTCGGGCCGGCGAATTGGCCGCGGTCCTGCCCCGTCTGGCCAGGGCAGGGAGCCGGGCCGGGCTCAGCCATCTCGCCGCGCTCCTTGCCGCCCGCGACGGCAGGGTCGGGGTGACAGAGATCGCCGACCCCGACGAAGGCCGCAGCGTCCGGAAGCTTGCGGACCTGGCCCGCGCGGCCGGAGTCCTCCGCCTCCGGAAGTCCGAATCGCTGGCCCGCGGGGGCGTCGTCGTCCTCGACCCCGCGACGACGTGGATCGATTGGGACGTCCCGGTCGGCGCGGGGACGGTCGTCTATCCCTCGGTGGTCATCGAGGGTCCAAGCCGCGTCGGCCGCGACTGCCGGATCCACCCCCACGTCCATATCGCGTCGTCGTCCCTCGGGAACCGCGTGAAGGTCCTGGGAGCGACGGTCATCGACGACAGCCGCGTTGAGGACGATGCCCAGGTCGGACCCTTCTCGCGCCTCCGCCCGGGGACCGTCGTCCGGGCCGGCTCGCGGGTGGGGAATTTCGTGGAGATGAAGAACACGGTCTTCGGCCCCCGCTCCAAGGCCCAGCACCTGAGCTACCTCGGCGACAGCGTCGTCGAGGAGGGCGTCAACGTCGGGGCCGGGACGATCACCTGCAACTACGACGGCGTCCGGAAGAGCCGGACCCACATTGAGGCCGGGGCCTTCATCGGCTCCGGGACGGAGCTCGTCGCCCCCGTCCGGATCGGGAAAGGAGCCTACGTCGCGGCCGGGTCGACGATCACCAGGGATGTCGCCCCGGGGAGCCTAGCCTTCGGCCGGGCCCGCCAGGTGGAGAAGCCGGGCTGGGCCCTCGAGCGCATGAAGAAGATCAGGGGAAAATCCAGCTCTCGCAAGTAGACCCCGTCAGATCCTCTTTCCTGGCATTTTCGCGTTAAGGTGGCACCGGGGCCGCCGTCAGTGAGCCAAGCGGACGCCTTCAGCGTTTTTGCGGTTCATCTCGGGGGATTCCCTCCGTCGGGTCGCGGGTTTGGCCCGGCGAGCCAAACCCGCTTCGGTTACGGGCCTCGCTCTCCTCTCCCTCCGGTCGAGGATCCGTGCCCGCTCCGCCCTCCGGCAGGGAGCGGAGTCTTCGAAGCGACCATCAGAATTGCGGTGGAGCGACTCGGAGCCGCAATATTGAGAAATATCATAAACAAGTTCTTCAATAAAAAATCCCCTGCGCATCATCCTTAAAACGCTTCAGCCGTCCGGCTCCGGTGTCGCACGAATCAGTCCGACCGAGTTCATACGGTCGTAGACGGGATACGGAAAACAGCCCGCAGGAGTGTCGGGCAGGATTTCTTTCAGCAGCGAAACTGAGGCCGCAGCTCAGGCCTTGGCTTTGGCCTTCGTTTTCGCTCTCTTCGCGGGTTTGCGGGCGCGCTCCTTGCGGCCGTACCTGCGGATGAACTTCTCTGTCATCTCGCGGGCCTCGGTGTCGGTGTACTGCTTGGGCGGCGATTTCATGAAGTAGGAAGAAGGGGCGAAGAGGGCGCCGCTGATCTTGTTGTCGAGGGCCAGCTTTACGCAGCGGACCGCGTCGATGACCACACCCGCCGAGTTGGGCGAGTCCTCGACGGACAGCCGGCACTCGAGCGACGTCGGGACGTCGCCGAAGTGGCGGCTCTCGATGCGCAGGAAGCAGACCTTGTTGTCCTTCTGCCAGGGCACGTAGTCGCTCGGCCCGACGTGGACGTTCTCGGGGGCAATGTCCAACCCCCGGTTCCGGACCTGGGAGACGACGGCGTTGGTCTTAGATTTCTTTTTCGAGTCGAGCCGCTCCCGCTCGAGCATGTTCAGGAAGTCGGTGTTGCCGCCGGTGTTGAGCTGGTAGGTCCGGTCGACGAGCATGCCCCGGTCGAGATAGAGGTTGACCAGCGTCCGGTGGAGGATCGTCGCCCCGACCTGCGACTTGATGTCGTCGCCGAGGACCGGGAGGCCGCGCTCCTCGAACCGCTTCTGCCAGTATTTCTGGCTGGCGATGAAGACCGGGATACAGTTGACGAGGCCGCAGCCGGCGTCGAGGACCTGCTCGACGTACCACTTCGTGGCCATCTCGCTCCCCACGGGGAGATAGTTGATGACGACGTCGGCCCGGGTCTCCTTGAGGCTGCCGACGATGTCCGCCGTCGGGCCGGGGGCCTTCTCGATGATCTGGGAGAGGTACTTGCCCAGCCCGTCGTGGGTCATCCCCCGCTGGACCTTGACGTTCAGGCAGGGGACGTTCGAGAACTTCGTGGTGTTGTTGGGCGGGGTGAAAATCGCTTCGCTGAGGTCCTTGCCGACCTTGTTCTTGTCGATGTCGAAGGCCGCGACAAACTCGATGTCCCGGATATGGTAGCCGCCGAGGTTGACGTGCATGACCCCGGGGACGAAGTCGTCCTCCTTGGCGTTCTTGTAATATTCCACCCCCTGGATGAGGGATGAGGCGCAGTTGCCCGCCCCGATGACGGCGACGCGGATCTTGCTCATGGCTCAGTCCTCCTTCGGCGGCTGGGTTCTCTCGTATCTCCAGACGTAGAATATTCTCTGAACGGCGGTCGCGTTCGAGACGGCCGCGATGAAGCCCATGACGACGAGAAGGGCGGGGTCGAGGACTCTGAAGAAGATCCCGATGAGCGTGCCGATGAAGAGGAGGAGCAGGCGCTCGGCCCGCTGCATCATCCCCAGCGAGCAGTTGATTCCCAGCCCCTCGGCGCGGGCCCGGGTGTAGCTGACCATGGTCGAGCCGAGGAAGGCGAGGAAGATCAGCCAGAGCCCCCAGCCGTGCCGGAAATGATAGGCCAGCCCCATGCAGATGAAGAACTCGGTATAGCGGTCCAGGCTGGAGTCGAAGATAGCCCCGAAGAGGCTCTGGCGGCGCGCGTTCTTGGCGACCTTCCCGTCCAGGATGTCGAAGGCCCCGCAGACGATGATGAAGGCGGCCGCCAGCCCGGGGCGCTCGACCGCGTAAAAGAGGCCCACGGCGGCGCCGGCCAGAAGGCCGAACGACGTCAGGATGTTCGGGCTGACATTGAGGCGAACGAAAGCGAGCGACAGGCGGTCGGCCAGCCCCAGCACGATGTCGATCCAGGACCAGGGCAGGAGCCGGAAGTTCTTCTTGGCGCCTTCGCGTGTCGAAGCGGTCATGGTCATCTTGAAGAAAGCCGAATCATAACCCGAAATCCCCCCCGAAATCAAGTACTTGGGGGCTTGAGCTTTGGCCGGCGTTCGGATAAAATACGGCCGTGGGGCCGATCGGGGCGATATCGTGAAAAAGAACGATCTTCTCAAGTACTTCAAAAGCGGGCGGGCCCTGGTCGCCCAGGAGATGTATGCCATCGTCAGGGCCCGCCGCGCCTGCGCCGGGGCCTTCGCCGTTATCCGGGACCGGAACGAGACGAGCTGCGTCATCGAGGAGTCCAAACTCCGGAACCAGAAATTCCTGGGCATTGAAGGCCGGTGGAGGCTGATCACCTTCGACATGATCCTTCCCTTTGGCTTGATCGGTTTCATCGCCCAGGTCTCCGGAGCGCTGGCCGACGAGAACATCAGCCTCCTGGTCATCTCCGCCTATTCGACCGACCACATCCTGATCAAGGATAAGGACCTCGATCGGACCGTGAAGGCGCTCGAAAAGCTGGGCTTCTCGGTCCATCGTCTCTAGCCCCGGCCCCCGTGCCGGCACGGACCGCCCGTCGAGGAGGCATCGAGTGCCCGAAATCGTTCCTCTGTCGCGGTCCAGGAAGTCGCCATCAGCAAGGCCGTCTGGTCCGCCCTGAGGGGGCCCGGTTTCTGCCTGATCCCGCCCGCCGAAAAAAAAGCCCCTCCCCCGCCCGGGGGAGGGGCTTGGGAATCGGTTTCTGCGGCGACGCGAACTTCAGAACTGGAAGCGGACTCCGAACCGGGCGATGAACGGGTTCATGATCTCGTTGACGACATTGTTGAAGGCATAGGGCTCGAAACCCGTCGTGCCGTTCGGGTAGATGTAGTACGTCCCTTCGTTCATGTTATATCGCCGGTTGATGGTGGCGGCGTTCGTCACGTTGAAGAAGTCGGCCATGATGTAGATGCGGCCCGTGTCGAAGAGCTTGACCATCTTCTCGACGCGCAGGTTCAGCTGGTAGTGGGTCGGGAGCTTGATATTGCCGAAGACGTCGAGATAATCTGTCGAAACGGTGTTATAGACAGTATTGGTCCACTGGTAGTCCACGATCGTCATGTAGTGGGGGATGAGGTAGCCGGCGCGGGCGTTGAAGGTGAACGAGACGTCGAAACCCAGGGGCAGCTGATAAAGTCCCTCGAGCTTGACCATCCAGTGCGAGAAGATGTACGCATTGACCTTGCCCGAGCCCGCGCCCATGGCGGGCGCCGTGTACGTGTCCTGGAGGGCCCAGAGGTTCGTCGGGTCGAGGTAGCCGTTGCCGAAATGCTGCCTCTGGTCCATGTAAGAGACCGAGCCGTCGAGCATCCACTTGTTGGACAGCCGTTTGGTGAACGTCAGGTCGACGCCCCAAAACGTGTTATAGTTCGTATTGAGGGTGTGGTAGTAGTAGGGTGTGCCTGTAAAGTCGGGGCTCATGAGGTAGAAGGTGTGTCCCGGTCCGGCGCCCAGGTTAACCGTTTGCAGGTTTCCATTGGTGTCGGTGTACGTGATGCTCGAGGGAATCGTGCCCGCGGGGAGATAGTCCACGGGGCTCAAAAGCACGTTCTGGCCGTCGATGCTGTAGTCGCCCAGCGCGCCGTTGGCATAGTAGGGGACATCCCACGAGAAATGATCGTACGTCCTGTAGCTGGCCTGGAGGCCGATGCTGAAGTTGTTCATGATCTCGTGATCGATAGAGAACAGGAGTTCCCACGTATGTGTCGATGTGGCGCTCGGGTCAACGGTGTAGTTTGAAGGCTGGGGTGTTGACGAATAGGGGGTGAAGCCCCACCACCAATAATATTCGGCATCGGAGATGTACTGCGGGTTGATGGCGCCGTTGACGATCAGGGGGAACGGAGCGAGATAATTCGCCCCCGTCAGCGAAGGATCGGTGAAGTAGAGGTCGCTGGCGTGAACCTTGCCGGTGTTGTCGGACGGCAGCCACCAGAAGTACATCCCGTTCTGCATATAGTAGGATGTCGTGCCGTACGGGTTGAACAGGTAGGCCATGCCGATGCCCATGAAGTCGCCATACAAGGCCCCGCTCAGCTTGAGGACCGTCTTGCCGTTGCCGAAGAGGTCGTAGGTGACGCCGAGGCGCGGCGACCAGACGTTCCAGTGGTAGTCGGGATGGATGGTGGGCACCTCCACTGCGGGCATGAACGCCGAAAGGGCTTGGACGACGTCGGAGTCGAACATGCTCCAGGCCGGGTTGTTGTCGACGGTCGTGTACGCGCTGGAGCTGACATAAGGAGTCTGGCGGTCGAAGCGCAAGCCCAGGAGGAAATTGAACCGGCCGGTCGTGACCGTATCCTGCAGGAAGGCCACCACCGCATTGACTCTCCAATCGAGGTTGCAGGCCGGGCCCAGGAAGAATTGCTGCATGCCCGGGGTGAAATTCGTGCCGTAGAAGTCGGGGATGTTCAGGTCGTAGAAATTCGCGAGCTGACCGGGGTTCGAGGAATCCGTGGTCGTGCGGCGCGTCGAATACTCGACCCCCAGCTTGATCTCGTGGCTGACGCCGAACAGCTTGTCGTTGTAGTACTGGGCGTGCAGGTCATAATCATACATCGGCCGCCGGGTGTAATAGAACCCGTATCCGTGCCAGACGCTCTGCGTCATGTCCTCCCGGACGAGGTTGACGTTGTTCGGGTCGACGTCGGAGACCAGCGAGAACGCATTGCCCATCCAGCCGAATTTGGCCGAGATCAGCATGTTGTCCCCGAACGTCTGCTCATCCTGCAGTTTGATGATGGGCGAGCCGAAATGATAGGGATCTCCCTGGTCGTATCCCCCCGGGAACGACGCAGTCGCGGATCGGCCGGTGAACGTCTTTTTGCCGGCGATGTACAGAGCTTCGAACCGGTTCGAATTGACGGGCTCGATGTTCAGCTTAAAGTTGTAGTTCGTGAGCACGGGGATCTGCGGCATGCCCACGATATTGACGGCGTTGATGTTCTGGACGCCATAGGACATCCACAGCCAGACCTTGTCCTTGACGACCGGGCCGCCGAGGTTGAAGCCGTAGTCCTTGATCTGGTTGATCTTGTTGATCCCCGTCACGCCTTCGTTGATCAACGCCTGTGTCAGGTTGTTGGCCTGGAAATAGCTATCGGTCAGGTAGAACCGGCCGCCCAAGCTGACCTTGTTGCCGCCGCGGCGGGTGACCATGTTCAGGGCGACGCCGCCCGTCTGGATGGTGACGTCCGCGCCGCCCGTCGTGATGTTCATTTCCTCGAACGAGTCGAAGTCCCAATACGAGGGGGACGCGCCGGTCGCCGCGGGGTCGGTGACGACGACGCCGTCGATGGCCCAGACGTTGTTGCTGCCGCCGGTCGGGTCGCCCCTGGCGTAGTAGCCTGACTGCTGGCCGGACTCGCTGCCGCCGACGTTCTCACGGTCCATGATGATCCCGGGCGCCATCTGCATCACGACCCAAGGATCCCGGGCCGAGGGCAGGGCCTGCAGGATATCCTGGGTGACGTTCTTGCCGACCGAGGTCGTCTTGGAGTCGATCGTCGGCGTCGTGGCCGTAACCGTCACTTGTTCTTCGATCTTGCCCTGCTCCATCGTGATGTCGATCTTCGACTGCTGCCCGATGACGACGATGATGCCCGTCTTCTCGACTTTCTTGAATCCCTGCAGCTCGGCCGTCACGGCGTAGTTGTTGCTCGGCTCCAGAGACGCGAAACGGTAGATGCCCTGCGCGTCGGTGACCACGGTGATGGGGGCTATGTAGGGGGAGTGCAGGGTCACGGAGACGCCCGGAAGGGGCGCGCCCTGCGTATCGTTGACATGCCCCCAGATCGTCCCGGTTCTCACCTGAGCCGTAAGGAATACGGATAGCAGAAGAACGGAAAATAAGATGATGCTTTTCTTCACGTTCCCTCCTTGATGAGGAGTTTGCCCGCTTGTCCCGGGAGCGGCCGCCCGCTCCCGCCATTCCCTTTGCCGTGCCTCTGGTGTAGAACGATTCTCACCTCCTTTGGCTTCCCCTCCCTCTCTCGTAGCTCTCCTCCGGGGGCCCGGCCGGCGTGGAAATCACGGCCTTCCGGAAGGCCCCGGACAAAAAATACCCTTTCCCCCTGAACAGCCTTCATATCGCTCCGCGTGGAAGCGCGACAGACACTGAAAAGCGGTCGCACGTGACCACGGGGATACATAACTCCTTAAGCTTCCTTCCAGCAAAATAAATGCCAAACCTCGGCTTGGCCGGGCGCCTGGACGCCGTCATAGATCTGGTTTGGATTCAGCAGGATGACGTTGGCGCGCGTGCTTCATAGAACCGCCTCCGGGGCGAAGTAATCCAATTATCTGGATTCACTCCATTATTTAATTGGATTCGCAGAAATAATCGATCATCTGCTTGATGGCCTTCTGGCAGACGCGGCAGAACTCGCCTCTGGCGTTCGAGAACATGATGCAGTACATCTGAGGACGGTAGAGGCCTTTCGAGGCGTACCCGGCTCCCTCGAAGGCCCCGACCTTGTCCTCGAGCCAGGCATACTTTTTTCGGACGTCTTCGATCTTCTTGGCGATCGCGGCGTCGGCCTGCCGGTACTTGGCCTCGATCTTCGACAGTCGGGCCGCGGCCGCCCCGCTCTTTTTCGCCTCTTCCATTTCCCGCGCCCGCTCGTCCCGGTTTTTCCCCAGCTCGGCCTGCAGGGCGTCGATCTGGTCCTTACCGTACTCCGTCGGGATATCGATGCCCGGCGAAAGGAGGCCATTCCACTTGATGTTCGGCGGGTCGAGGAGGGCCGTGATATTGGGCTCCAGGGGTTCGATGCCCTTTGGGTAGAAGTCGTTGTAGGAGACCTCGGAGCTGTAGTATTCGTCGGCCAGCCCGGCGAAGGAGTGGCCGAACTCGTGGATGCAAACCTGGAGACTCAGGGGGTTGTCGACCGTGCTCACGCAGTAGTCGAAGCAGATGCTGCCGCCTCCGTAGCGCGGGCTGTTGACGAGGACGATGATCGCGTCGTAGGGCACCTCGGCGGCGATCTCATGCATCCGGAAGTCCTCGTCGATCAGCATGTAGCGGTCGAGGTCGAAGGCGTTGAAGGAAGCGTTGAGGAGAGTTTTCCGGTAGACGCGCTGGCGCGGCTCGTCCATGGCCCGCTCGGGCGAGGGGTGGAAGACGCCCCGGATGTTGAACCTGTCCCGGGCGCTCTTGTACGGCTCGACGCTGAAGAAGTAGGCCGTGAAGCGGTCGACGTCGGCCTTGAACTTGTCCCGGTCCGCGGCCGTGTAGCCCTCGGCGATGAACGCCAGGTCCACCTTGCCGTGCGGGTCGCCGCTCGTCTGGGCCTCGTAGATGAAGCCGCCGCCGGCGTTCGTCTCGCGGATGATGTGGTAGTCCCCGGGGTCGACGACCCGGGAGAAGATGGGATGGAGGACGTGATGGTCGTCTCGCGCCTCGATTACGAAGAGGAAGGGGCGCTTCGGCTCCGGCACACGGACCGACCTCTGAAAGACGCGCTGCACGCCGTTCAGGGCCGGCGTCGTCGTCCGGTACTCGGCGAACGTCGTGTCGAAGCCGCGGCTGTAGATCAGCCGGTTCGAGGCGACCTCGTAGAGCTCGACCGCGTAGCGGCCATGGGTGAAGGGGTCGATGAGGTGGGTCCGCGATTCCGGCCAGAGCCCCTCTTCGTAGATCTGGTCGAGAGCGACGGATTCCTCGCGGGCGTCCCCAGCCTGGTAGAGGTTGAAGCGCAGGGCCTTGTCGAGGAAATAGCGGTCGAACGGGACCTGGGCCTGCGCCGACTCCTGGGCGAGAAGCCATCCCCCCGCCGCGAGGACGATCGCGACGGCGATCAGGATGACGATCGGCAGACGGAATCTGGTCATCATGGCCTCCTTCAAGACATCAGTCCTTCAAAGCGAACGCGGCGGCGGCCTCGGCATGGAGGGCCGTCGTATCGAAGAGCGGAAGCTTGTAGTCCTTCTGTTCGACGATCAGGGGGATCTCCGTGCAGCCGAGGACGATCCCCTGCGCCCCCCGGGTTTCGAGGCGGCCGATGATCTTCCTGAGCGCCTCCCGGGAGGCGTCCTTCACCGTGCCCAGGCAGAGCTCGTTGTAGAGGATGCCGTGGATAAGCCGCCGTTCCTCTTTGTCGGGGACGAGGACCTCGAGTCCGTAGTCCCGGGCAAGCTTTCCCTTGTAGAACTCTTGCTCCATGGTGAACCTCGTCCCGAGGAGCCCGACGTGCGAGAGCCCCTTCGCCTGGATGGCCTGGCCCGTGACGTCGACGATGTGGATGAGGGGGATGCGGACGGCCTTACGGATCTCGTCGAAGACCTTGTGCATGGTGTTGGTGCAGAGGAGGCCGACGTCGGCGCCGGCCCGTTCGACGGCCCGGAAAGCCTCGCCGAGCAGGACGGCCGTGCGGTCCCACTCGCCCTTGTGCTGGAGGTCCTCGATCACGGAGAAATCGACCGAATAGAGAACCATCCGGGCCGAGTGGAAGCCGCCGAGCTTTTCCTTGACCTTCTCGTTGATGATCCGGTAATACTCCAGGGTCGACTCCCAGCTCATCCCACCGACGAGCCCGATGGTTTTCATGTCCCTCCCCCCTGGATCGAGAAGGCCGGCCTTCCGGAGAGGCCGCCGCGGCTCCGGCCGGCACCAGGAGACCTCGGGTACAGCAGCCAGAAGAGCGCCAGGACCGCGAAGGCGGCGGCCAGATAGAAATAAATGTGCCCCCACTCGTGGCGGTGGATGACGTCGGTCGCCGGGCTCTTGCCTCGCGTGCGGCTCACGCTATCCTCCTCAGTTGTATGCTTCCATGATCCGAGGGTCTTCCCTCATCAGGGGGCTGGCGAGCTCCTCCATGCCGGCCTCTTTCCAGAGATCGAGCTGCTCCTGGATTTTCATGTATTTCAGGGGGATGGGACTCGTGCCGACGATCTCGGCGGGCTTGTCCTTGGGATAGCCGGAGAATGCGCCGACGCGCTCGCGGATGGCCCGGAAGCACTTCCCGCCGCAGGTCTCGCAGCGCGCGCAGATGATGATGCCGATCTTCTTCATAATATCTCCACCATTATCCTTTTATCATTTTTCGGCGTGCGGCGTCACACTTTTTTCGCTCGGAGCGTCTTGGGAGTTTGGAGTCGGAGCATGTGATCTTCAGCAAAATAAATAAATTAATGTGGGGCAAAGGCCCATTTTCGGGCTTAAGTTAAAAATAACGAGTTAAGGCCATTATCTGCCCTAACACTGAAGCTGTCTATTTTGATATCAACGAGATAATATCGTCCGACCCCAAATATCTATCATAGGTACCGGCGGATGACGGCTTCCATCTCGGGCATCCGCCGCTCCATCTCGGCGACCATCTTGAACTGCGTCCGGCAGCGGTCGAGGTTGTGGCCCTCGCGGTGGATCTTGAAGTAGACGTCGCCCTCGAGGTGGTCGGTCAGGAAGCGCATCCCGCACTCGAGGGTCAGGAGCTTGGCCGAGAAGGCGAGCAGCCGCGTCTCCTCGTCGGTCAGGAAGTCCCGCGCCGCGTCGAGGTAGCCCGCGGCCAGGCGGTCGAAGAGCCGCGTGTCGAAGCCGACCTTGGAGAGGTCGCGCTCGTCCTCCGCGGCTGTGGCCGCGCCGAGCCGGACCGAGTCGCCGAAATCGTAGAGGACGGAGCCGGGCATCACGGTGTCGAGGTCGATGACGCAGATCCCCTCGCCGGTCCGGTCGTCGATCAGGACGTTGTTGAGCTTCGTGTCGTTGTGGGTGACGCGCTCGGGGATGCGTCCGGAGGCCAGGCCTTCGACGATGATCCCCGTGTCGCCCTCCCGCTCGAGCGCGAAGGCGATCTCGGTCCCGGCGGCCCGGTTGCAGGGGTCTTTATCAACAGCCGCCGCGAGGGCCTCGAACCGCTTCCTCGTGTGGTGGAAGTTCGGGATCGTTTCGTGCAGGCGCCCGCCGGGCAGCCGCCTCAGCATCCGCTGGAACGCGCCGAAGGCCCGCGACGCCGCATAGACGTGCCGGAGGTTCTCGACCGTTTCGTAGGTCCGGGCGCCCTCGATATAGAGGAACGTCCGCCAATAATTCCCGTCGGGCGTCCGGATGAACGGGGACCCGTCGCGGGCCGGGACGATATTGAGCGTCTCGCGGAGCGGGTCGCCCCCGGCGGCGACGATCTGCTCCCGAGCGAAGCTGGTCACACGCCGGATGTTCTCCATGAGCTTCCCCGGCTCACGGAAGACCAGGTGATTGATCCGCTGGTTGAGGTACCGGGTCCTTTTTCCCGCGGCCTCGAACTCCGAGCAGTAGGTGTCGTTGATGTGCCCCGAATCGATCGGCCGCGACGCGATCCAATGGCCTTCGACGGCGAAGGCGGAGGCGATGGCCTTCATGTCGGGCCCGGGCGCCTTATCCATGGCCGTCACCGGATCCCGCCCGTGTAGCTGACGAAGGCGATCCGCTGGCTGTCGGGCGACCAGGAGGAGACATTGATCGTCCCCTGCCCGCCGTAGAGGTAGGCGACGACGCGCGGCTCGTCCCGGCTCCCGACGGCCAGCATGCGGATGTAGACTTGCTTGTAGAAGGGGTGATCGTCGGGGCCGACGTCCCGTTCGTAGGTCAGGAAGGCAATCCAGCGGCCGTCGGGCGACACGTGGGGGAACCAGTCCTGCGCATTACCGCGCGTGACCGGCCTCTGGGCCCGGCCGTTGGCCAGCATCCGCCAGATTTGCATGGTACCGGCGCGGTTCGAGTTGAAATAGATGAACCGCCCGTCCGGCGTGTACTCCGGGCCATCGTCG
>Ga0187771_10002660_pt1 | contig 12347 bp, 15 predicted proteins | sample 0116_SJ02_MP15_1_FD_133139 | JGI IMG/M metagenome (GOLD analysis project Ga0187771, IMG submission 133139) | Tropical peat soil microbial communities from peatlands in Department of Meta, Colombia - 0116_SJ02_MP15_10_MG | ecosystem: Environmental > Terrestrial > Soil > Wetlands > Peat | place... | reverse complement strand
GGCGTGGGAAAAGACGACACGCTTTTTGCCAAGGTGGCAGGAATCGTCAGGTTTGAGGACAAAGGCCGCCTGGGGCGGTACGTGAGCATCCTGGAACCCTCAACCAACTGACCATCCAAGCGGTGGGGCGGAACGACGCGCGCAACTTGCCTCACCGCTTTAGTTGTTTCTAAATGACTCTCCGTGTTCATTGATGAAGCCAAAATTCACGTTGCCGGCGGGGCGGGCGGGAACGGTTGCGTGGCCTTCCGCCGCGAGAAGTTTGTGCCGCGCGGCGGCCCCAGCGGCGGCGACGGCGGACACGGCGGGGACGTCACGCTGGCCAGCTCCGAACATCTGAACACCTTGCTGAAATTTCGATACACGCGCGAGTTTCGCGCCGGGCGAGGCCGCCACGGAGAAGGATCGAACCGCCACGGACAGGACGGCGAAGGCTTGACTGTAACCGTGCCAGTGGGTACGGTGGTCTTCGACGCCGCCAGCGGCGAGAAGCTCTGGGACTTTGATTCCTCGGGGCAGCAATTCGTCGCGGCCCGGGGTGGACGGGGAGGCCGTGGGAACGCCCACTTTGCCACCTCCACGCACCAGGCCCCGCGCAAGGCTCAGCCCGGAGAAGCCGGCGAAGAGCGGGAGCTGAAACTGGAGCTCAAGCTCCTGGCGGATGTGGGCCTGGTCGGATTTCCCAACGTGGGAAAGTCAACGCTTATCTCGCGTCTGAGCGCCGCTCGGCCGCGCATCGCAGACTATCCTTTCACCACGTTGGAGCCCTGCCTGGGAGTGGTGGGGCTAGACGGTGACCGGTCGTTCGTGATGGCGGACATCCCCGGCCTGATCGCCGGCGCGCATTTGGGCCGCGGACTGGGCACCCGCTTCTTAAAGCACGTGGAGCGAACGCGGCTGCTCCTCCACTTGATTGACGTCGCGGAGCATTCGGGTCGTGATCCGGTTGAGGACTATCAAATTATCCTTACTGAGCTGGCAAGCTTCAGCCCCGTTGTCGCCGGCAAGCCTATGCTCCTGGTCGCATCGCGAATCGACGCCGCCGGCGACGGGCACCGGCTGTTCACACTCCGGGATTTTTGCCGGGCGCGCGGGATGAAGCTCTACGAAATCTCTTGCGTAACGGGAGAAGGCTTGGAAGAACTGAAGCGAGCGGTTTGGGCCGCGCTGGAGCACATTCCACGCCCCAGCCCGACGGAGGCCGCCCACTCCACTTCCTGACTGCTGGATAGACGCCGGTGAATTCCGGATCGAGGTCCGATAGGAATCGGCCCTTGCGCTCCAGAAACGGGAAACACCGGCGCTACGGCTGAGGACGCGCCAAGCGGTGAATATCGCACTATTCGGCGGGACGTTTGATCCCATCCACTCCGGGCACCTGCAGGCCGCGCGGGCTGCCGCGCGCAAATTTCATCTGAGCAAAATTCTTTTCGTCCCCACGGGGTGCCCACCTCACAAAGTTCGTGATGGCCTGACGGCATTTCCCCACCGTTTCGCCATGGTAGCGCTGGCTTGCGGAACGGACCGGCGCTTCGTGCCGTCGCTTCTGGAGTCGCCCACTCCAGACGGGCGCCCGCGCTATTCCATTGACACGGTGCGAGCCCTCCAGCGAAAAAGGCGGCGAAGCGACCGTCTCTTCTTTCTTATCGGCGTGGACGCGTTCCTGGACCTTCCCCACTGGAAGGAGTATCGCCGGCTGTTGGAGTCCGTCAACTTCATCGTGGTCTCACGCCCCGGGTTCGATGCCAAGCAGATCAGCGCCGTAGTCCCGCTTGACCTGCTCCGGCGCGGGCAAGGCCGGAAGCCACGGGAAACCATCCGCCTGCGCCACACCAGCGTCCAGATCCTCCACGGGGTCGACGTTCCCGTGGCATCGCGGGATATCCGCGATATGGTCCGCGGCCACCGGCGAGTGACTGGCCTTGTTCCGCCGCTTGTGGAACAATACATTTTGAAGGAGGCGCTCTATCGTTCCCGCCTTCGCGGGGTACGCCGGGGATGATGACATCGGAACTGCGCCAGGCGATCCAAAACGCTCAAGACCGCAAGGCGCTGAACCTGAGCGTACTGGACCTGGAGGGAAAGTGCTCGTTCGCGAGCTACTTCCTGATTTGTAGCGGCACCTCCACTCGGCACAGCCAAGCCATCTGCGATGCCATCCTCGAGGGGCTCAAGGAAGACGGCGTCTCCCCGTCTCATGTTGAGGGCTACCCGCAAGCGGAGTGGATTCTGATGGATTATCTGGACTTCATCGTCCACATCTTTTCGGAGCGGGCGCGCAACTTCTACGACCTGGAGCGGCTGTGGAAGACCGCCGCCAAGGTGCCACTGTGAAAAAGGAGTCAGAAGCCAGGAGTCAGAAGCGAGGAGACACAAGGCGGAGGCGATTATTCTGACTTCTGACTCCTGACTTCTTTCTCCTTGCAGCGTTTTCTGTTCATGCGCATTCGAATTATCTGGGAAGGCAAGACGAAAGACGCCCATCTGCGGGCCTTGCAGGCGGACCTGACCGGACGCATCGAGCATTTCACGCGGCTGGTGGTGGAAGAGATTCCAACGCCGCGCAGCGCGGCGCAGACTCGCAAGTCCGACCTTTCGGCGAGCGAGCGAGGCCTGCTGGAGAAGCTGCGCGGAGCCACCAAGGTGTTCCTCGACGAGCGCGGCCGGGAATGGACCTCCCAGGAATTTGCCGAGTGGCTCGGCCAGCAAGCGCTGCGGGGCACGCGCGAGTTGGCCTTCCTGGTGGGCGGCCCCGACGGCTTCTCCGCGGCCTTTCGTAAGGAAGCCGACGTCCTGCTGGCCCTTTCGCGGATGACCCTGAACCACGACTGGGCGCGCGCCCTCCTGCTCGAGCAAATCTACCGCGGCTTCACGATCCTGCGCGGCTACCCCTACCCGCGGTGAGCCCGGAGCTCGGCGCGCCCGAGACTGAGGCGCCGCAAATCGAGGCGATCTTGCCAGAAACTCGCAAAGGCCTGATCATCATCCTCACCGGCCCCGGCAAGGGCAAGACTACCGCCGCCTTGGGCACAGCCTTTAGGGCGGTGGGGCAAGGTTTGAGGGTCTTGATGGTGCAATTCATCAAAGGCTCCTGGCACTACGGGGAACTCGAGGCGGCGCGGCTCCTGGGCGAAGACCGCTTCAAGATCCTGCCCATGGGCCGCGGGTTTGTGAAGGTGGGCGCGGAGAAGCCCGACCCGCAAGATGTCCAACTAGTGGAAGAGGCCTGGCGGTTTGCCGAATCAAACATCCTGGCCGGCCAGCACGACCTGATCATCCTCGACGAAATCAATTACGCCATCAGTTACAAGATGCTGGACGCAAACGTCGTGGCCGAAACGCTCAAGAAAAAACCGGAAATGGTGCACGTGATTCTGACCGGGCGCAATGCTCACCCCGCTCTCGTCGAGCTGGCGGACCTGGTCACGGAGATGCGCGAGGTGAAGCACCCCTTTCAGAAAGGCATCCTGGCCCAGAAAGGCATAGAATACTAAGTTTGAAGCATTGAGTCAGCGAGTCATTGAAGAGATTTTCTTATGCCCTGGTTTCGCAAAGACAAGACGCCGCTGGAAGCTCCCAAGGAGAAGCGCGTTCAGACCCAAGGCCTGTGGGTGAAGTGCGAGGGATGCAAGCAAATCCTTTGGAAGAAGGATCTCGAAAGCAACCTGCTCTGCTGTCCGAAATGCAACTACCACTTCAAGATGGGCTCGCGGGACCGCCTGGAGATGCTGTTCGATAAGGGCCACTATACGGAGCATGACGCGAAACTCGCCACCACCGACCCGCTCGAGTTTAAAGACACCAAAACTTACCGCGACCGCCTGAGGGCGGCGGAAAAGGTCACGGGGTTGAAGGACGCCTTGATCAGCGGCGAAGGGCTCCTGGAGGGGAAACCCTGCATCATCTCAGCTATGGAGTTCCAGTTCATCGGCGGGAGCATGGGCGCGGTGGTGGGCGAAAAAGTGACGCGCGCCATCGACCGCTGCATCGCGCAGAAACTCCCCCTGGTGGTTGTCTCCTGCTCCGGTGGAGCCCGCATGATGGAAGGGGCGATCAGCCTGATGCAGATGGCCAAGATCAGCGCGGCGCTGGCGCGGCTGGAGGAGGCGCGCCGGCCCTATATCTCGGTCCTCACCGACCCGACCACGGGCGGCGTCACGGCCAGCTTCGCCATGCTCGGCGATTTGAACATCGCCGAGCCCGGAGCGCTGATTGGTTTTGCGGGTCCGCGCGTGATCGAGCAGACCATTCGCCAGAAACTCCCGGAAGGCTTTCAGCGCGCGGAATTCCTCCTCACGCACGGGATGATCGACGATATCGTGTCGCGCAAGGAAATGAAAAGCTATCTGGCACGCGCGTTCCGGATGATGCGCGCGTGGGACTCCTGATACAACGTGGAAAAACCGGCTGGCGCCAGCCTTCCGGGCCTGCCTGCGGCAGGCGGCGCTTGCGAGGCTAAAGCCCGGCGCGACAAAACGCATAACCCGCATGAATTACTCTGAGTGCCTCCAGTATCTGAAGGATCTTGGCCAGGAATTACGCGGCATCAATTTCAGCCTGGAGGCGATTACCTGCATTCTGGAGGCGCTCGGCTCCCCCCACGGGAGGTATCCCACCGCCATCGTGGCCGGGACGAATGGGAAGGGCTCGACCGCCGCGATCCTGGCGGCGATTCTCCAGCGGGCGGGATATCGCACTGGCCTCTACACTTCGCCGCACCTGGTGCGCGTCAACGAGCGGATCCGGGTGAATGGCGAGGAAATCGCGGACACAGACTTTGCCCGGGAGTTTACGGATGTGCGGCGGACCGCGGAGCAACTCCTGAGCGAAAAGCGGCTGGCGAAGTTGCCAAGCTTTTTCGAGTTTTTGACCGCGACGGCGTTCCTCCATTTCGCGCGCGCGGGCGTGCAGTTCGCGGTGCTGGAGGTGGGCATGGGCGGGCGGCTCGATGCCACCAACGTCACCGAGCCCCGCGTCGCCGTCATCACCAACATTGGCCTCGATCACGTGGAGTATCTGGGCGCCACCCACGCGGCGATTGCCGGCGAGAAGGCCGGGGTCATCAAGCTCCGCCGCCCCGTGATCTCGAGCTGCGACCAGCCCCAGGCCGATGAAGTGATCCGCCGCCGCTGCGCCGAGCTTCAGGCCGAATTGCTGGAAACCGCGCGGGCCGCCGAGGTGCAGAATCTGCGCAGCGTGAGCGGCCGCTATACGTTTGACTTGTGCTTGAATGGCGACCGCTACAACGGGCTGTGCTCGCCCTTGCTGGGGAGGTTCCAGGTGAACAACGCCGTGGCGGCGGTTGCTGCCGCCTGGCGGCTCGCCCGTGAGGGGTTTGCCATTTCCCGGCAAGCGGTGGTCGAGGGCCTGCGCGGCGTGTCGTGGCCGGGGCGGCTGGAGCCCATATTCGATCGCCCGCTCGTGATGCTTGACGGCGCGCACAATCCCGCTGCGGCCCGCGAGGTGGCGGAATTCATCCGGCTGGAATTAAAAGGAAGACCCCTCCGATTGGTCTATGCCTCCATGCGGGACAAAGCCATCGACGAAATCACCGCCATCCTCTTCCCGCTGGCCGAGGAGGTCTATCTGACGCGCCCCGAGCAGTCACGGGCGGCGACGCCGGACGAGATTCTGGCGGCGGCACAAACGCGTCCCCGCAGACTGGTGGTGGCGCCCGAGCCCGCGCGCGCCCTGGAAAGGGCTTGCCTGGCGAGTTCCCCCGAGGATGTCGTCCTGGCCGCCGGTTCCCTGTTTCTTGTGGGCGCAATCAAGAAGGCCATCGGAGAAGGGCGGCTGCGCCTGGCAGCTCGCTCTGATCTCCACGCGGCGGGAAGGCCTGCCTGAGCCTTGCATGGACACCGTCTTGACAACTCGCGCCAAAAAGCAGGAGGCGGGCGCGCGCGTCCGGTATCTCCTGAGCTACATCCGATCCTGGGTCTTTACCAATCCTTTGATCTATCTCTACACGGCGGTGTGCGGGACTTTGTCGCTCGTCGGATCCCTGTTCGACGCGCGGGGCCACTGGCAACACGCCTGCGCGCGCGCCTGGTCACGTTTGATCCTGTTCACCAGCGGGATCCGGGTGCGCGTCGAGGGGCTTGAGAACGTAAGGACCCACGGCCCGACGATCTTCTGCGTCAACCACCAGAGCGCTATGGACATCCCCATTCTGTTCGTCCATCTACCCGTGCAGTTTCGGTTTGTGGCCAAGCGCTCGTTGTTCAACATGCCTTTCATGGGGTGGCACTTGAGGCGTTCCGGGCACATCCCGGTGGAGCGCGGGCGCCCGCGGGAAGGCCGGAAGAGTATGGAGCAGGCGGCGCAGAAGATTCGCGAAGGCCGGTCGGTTGTCCTGTTTCCCGAAGGGCACCGGAGCCGCACCGGCCAGATGGGGCCGTTCAAGCGCGGGAGCTTTTACCTGGCCATTCTCTCGGGAGTCCCTATCGTGCCCATTACGCTGGTCGGCACGCGGGCGGTCCTGAAGCCGGATACTTACCACGTCCGGTCCGGGCAGACGGCAATGATTGCCCATCCGCCGATTCCGACCCAGGGTTTAACGCCCGAAGATGTCGAGGGCTTGTCCGAGAAGGTGCGCGCGCAGATCGCTTCGCGGTTTGTCCCGACCGAAGATTGAAAACCGAAATGCGAAAATCGGACGAGCTTGACTCCTTTCACTTCTTCGCTTTTCGATTTTCCATTTTCGCTTTTCGGGTTTGAGCTTAGAGCAATGGCCACTTTGATGAATCCACGGATGCCCTTGCAGATCAGCTTGAAAGATCAGGTGGCGGTGGTTACCGGCGGCTCGCGCGGCATTGGCGCGGCCACGGTGAAGGTCTTTGCCGAGGCCGGAGCCAAAGTCGCGTTCAGCTACCTGAAAGCGGCAAGCCGCGCGCGAGAAGTCGTGGCGAGTTGCGGCAAGGCTGGACAGGTCGTGGCGGTGCGCGCGGATGTGGCGAAGATGCCGGACGCCAAAAAGCTGATTGAAGTTGCCGTGCGGCGGTTCGGGCGGCTGGACGTTCTGGTAGCGAATGCCGGCATCTGGAACTACGAGCCCGCGCCCATCCAAAAGATGACGGAAAAGCAATGGGATGAAATGCTTGACATCAACCTCAAGGGCGCCTATTCGGTTATCCGCTACGCTGTCCCGCACATGATCCGGCAGCGCGCGGGGCGCATCATCGTGCTCTCATCCACGGCCGGGCAACGAGGCGAGGCGTTTCACGCGCACTATGGCGCCAGCAAGGGGGGAGTCATCAGCCTGGTCAAGGGGCTTGCCGCGGAGCTCGCCCCCCACGGCATCCTGGTGAATTGCGTGGCTCCGGGCTGGGTGGACACGGACATGTGCACCCCGGTGGTGAAGAATCCCCGCGAGCACCGGCAAGTGCTCTCGACCATTCCCCTCCGCCGCCTCGGCGAGCCGAAGGAAATTGCCCTGCCCATCCTCTTCCTGGCCTCCTCCTTCGCATCATATATGACTGGAGAGGTTCTCAACGTAAACGGAGGGAGCGTTCTCTGTGGGTAACATGCGCAGCATCGTGCTCGCCTTGCTTTGCGGAGCCTGGGCGTCTCTAAGTTTTTGTGCCGGCCAGAACGCCGCCTCTGCGCAGGCGCCATCGCCGACGGCGGCGCCCCTTCCCGCGCGCATCGATCCGAAGGCCCAGCAACTCCTCGACGGCATCATTCGCGCGATGGGCGGCCCGGCGTTTCTTCGCGTCAAAACCATGACGACACGCGGACGAGTTTATGCCATCCAGGACGAATCGACGGCGGGCTTAGCTCCTTATGTGAGCGCCATGGAGTATCCTGACAAGCGCCGTTTCTCCTACGGCAAAAGCAAGCCGGTCATCCTTATCAACAACGGCGATAGCGCTTGGGAGTTGGACCGCTACGGCCAAACCAGCCAGCTCCCTGACCAAGTCTATCGCTGGAAGATCTCGAACCACTACAGTCTCGAGAATCTTCTCCGGCTGAGGATTCACGAGCCTGGCATCCTGATCCAGGCCGCGGGCGTGGACTTTGTTGACAACGTTCCCACCGAGGGAGTTGACATCACCGAACCGGGCGGGACGCGCGTGCGTCTAGATCTCAACCGCCAGACCATGCTTCCGGTCCGGATCACGTACCGCGTCAAAAATCCCAAGGTAGGAGATTGGGACGAGTTCTCGGACGTTTACGGGGACTACCAGAACTTCCAGGGAATCATGACCCCCATGCACCTGGTGCGCTACTTGAATGGAGAGCGCGTCTCGGAAACCTACCGCAACAGCGCTCGCTACGACGAGGTGTATCCCGACGGCTATTTCCAGCCCGCCGGCTGAGGGTCTGGCCATCTGTTATAATGGCCGGTTGGAGCGCCGGTGAAAGAATCCAGTCAGAGCCACGGCACGACGATTTTGTGTGTGCGACGCGAGGGACGCTTCGCAATGGGCGGCGATGGCCAGGTCACCATGGGGGAGAGTATCGTCAAGCAGAAGGCCAAGAAGATTAGGCGCCTTTACGGCGACAAGGTGCTGGCGGGCTTCGCCGGCAGCACCGCCGATGCCATGTCGCTCTTCGACCGCTTCGGGCAGAAGCTCGAGGAGTATCACGGCAACCTGAACCGCGCGGTCGTCGAGCTGGCCAAAGATTGGAGGACCGACCGGGCGCTGCGGCACCTGGAGGCCCTGCTCCTGGTCGCCGACGACAAGAACACTTACCTGGTGGGGGGCAATGGCGACGTCATCGAGCCGGACGACGGGATTGCCGCCATCGGCTCCGGCGGGCCTTATGCGTTGGCCGCCGCCCGCGCCCTGGCCAAACACACGCAAATGAGCGCCAAGGAAATCGTCCAGGAGGCAATGCTCCTGGCTGGGCAAATCTGTATTTTCACCAACGATCAGGTCGTGGTCGAGGAGCTCTGAGGAAGTATGGTGTTTTACTTGCCCGAAAGCCTGGAGACCGCCACGTCGCTCGATGAACTTTCGCCGCGCCAGATCGTCGCCGAGCTGGACAAGTACGTAGTGGGCCAGGGCAGGGCCAAGCGTTCCGTGGCCGTGGCCCTGCGCAATCGCATGCGCCGCCAGAAGCTCTCGCCGGATCTGGCGGAAGAAATCCTGCCCAAGAACATCATCATGATCGGGCCCACCGGGGTCGGGAAGACAGAAATCGCGCGGCGCCTGGCCCGCTTGACGAATTCCCCTTTCCTGAAAGTCGAAGCTTCGCGCTTCACGGAAGTCGGCTATGTGGGCCGGGACGTCGAGTCGATGGTCCGCGACCTAGTAGAGGTCTCCATCGACATGGTCCGGGAAGAAAAGGTCGAGGAGGTGGCCGAGAAGGCGGAGCAGAACGCCGAGGAACGGCTCCTGGACTTGCTCCTTCCCCCTCCCCCCGCCGTCCGCCAGGCCGAGAAGACGTCGAACGACCACGATGAGCGGCGCGCCGCCCTCGAGCAGTTCAAGCGCACGCGGGAGAAGTTTCGCGCCCAGGTCCGGGAGGGCAAGCTCGATGAGCGCGAGGTGGAGGTGGAAGTCCGCGACCGCGCCTTTCCCGCCTTCGAGATCATCTCCTCGCAGGGCATCGAGGAGATGGACATCAACATCAAAGACGTCCTGCCAGGCCTGTTCGGGCAGCGCACCAAGAAGCGCAAGATGCGCGTCAGCGAGGCCATGGATTACTTGACTCAGGAGGAGGAAAACCGGCTGATCGACATGGACCAGGTGACGCGCGTCGCGGTGGAGCGCGCCGAGCAGTCCGGCATCATCTTCCTCGACGAAATTGACAAGATCGCGGGCCGGGAGCGAGGCCACGGGCCCGACGTCAGCCGCGAGGGCGTACAGCGCGATATCCTGCCCATCGTCGAGGGCACCACCGTCAACACGCGCTACGGGATGATCCGCACTGACCACGTCCTGTTCATCGCCGCCGGCGCCTTCCACGTGACGAAACCATCCGACCTCATCCCCGAGCTCCAGGGGCGCTTTCCCATCCGCGTGGAGCTGCATTCGCTCTCCACGGAGGATTTCATTCGCATCCTGAAGGAGCCCAAGACCGCCCTGGTGAGACAATACACGGCCTTGCTCGAAACGGAAGGCATCAAGCTGTCCTTTACCGACGACGCCCTGGAGGAGATTGCCAAGTTTGCCGCGACCGTGAACGAGCAGACCGAGAATATTGGAGCCCGGCGGCTGCATACCATCATGGAAAAACTCCTGGACGAGATTTCGTTCGAAGGCCCGGACTTGAAGAAGAAGGTCGTGCGCATCGACGCCGCCTACGTCGAGAAGCAATTGGCGGATATCGTCAAGAACCAGGATCTCAGCCGGTACATCTTGTGACCCGTCCACATCCCCCCGGCGGCCCGTCCAGCCATCTTTACTTCCTTGCCGTTGTCGCGAGCGCGTGCCTGCTTCTTCATTGCGGCACGCAGGGCCCTCTGCAACCCCCGCGCCTCGAACAGCCCGAGAAGGTCACCAACCTCGCCGCCCGACAAGTGGGAAGAACCCTGGAGGTTTCGTTCACCCTGCCCCGCCTGGCAACAGACCACGAGCGGCTGACAAAACCTTTGGAGATTGAACTCCTCCGGTCCGTAACGCCCTCGAGTGCTCCCGCTCCGACTTCTCCCTCACTCAAGCCCTGGCTGACATTGATGCCGGACCAGTGGTCCCCACACGCTCAAGAGGACAAGCTCACCTACCCCATCCAACTTTCAGATCAGGAGTACAGCCAGGTGGTGGGTGAAAACTTGGCCTTGGCGGTGCGCACCCTGGCTCGCGGGTTTCGGCACCGCCCGCACGAGAGCGAGCTCTCCAACCTCATCCATATTTCGCTCCTTGAGGTTTCGGTCCCGGTCGAGGATCTCCGGGCGCAAACCACGGAGAAGGCGATCGAGCTTGCGTGGACAGTGCCGACGCGCAGCCTGTCCGGCCACGCCCTTCGCGACTTGGCGGGGTATCGGGTGTATCGAAGCGTCACCGGGAAGCCGGGGTCCTTCACCTTGCTAGGCGAGACGCCCACGCCGCAATACCAAGACCGCGAGTTCCAATTTGGCCACACCTACTTCTATAGCGTGCGAGCTGTCTTTCGAACCAACCGGGAAACCGCCGAAAGTGAAGATTCGTTGCCGGCTAGGATCACACCTGTCGATACCTTTCCCCCTGCCGCGCCCAGCGGCTTGACCGCCGTCTACTCGGCCGGGGCGGTGGAATTAGTCTGGACGGCTAACACGGAGAGTGATTTGGCGGGGTATAGCGTTTACCGGAGAGAGGAGGGAGGAACTCCGCAGCGGTTAAATAAAGAATTGCTGAGCACGCCCATCTTTCGCGATACCACTGTTCTGGCCGGACACAAGTATGTCTATTGGGTAACGGCAGAGGACCTCGCCCACAACGAAAGCCCGCCCTCCCCAGAAGTCGCTGTGGAGACGAACTGATCTTCTGGTTACAGTTCTACTAAGGATACTCCCGCGGCTCGTGCGGCCTTCCGGAGGTCATGGTCGAGGGTGGCCAGGGGAAGATTCCGTCGCATCGCCAAGCCCAAGTAAGCCGCATCATAGATGGTGAGTCCGTACTGCTCCGCAACCCGAAAAATACCTTCGCGGACTAAATTTATGGTGGTGGTGTGTATGCGAATGGGAAGGACCTCAAGATCCGCAAGAAACTTGAGGGCGTCGAAAGGAGGGATGCGCATGCGGCGAACCGCCACGAGTAGAGCATTTGCAACTTCAGCCGGCCAATGCGACGGGACGTTTGCTTCATCACCTGTCCGAAGGCGGATCAGCAACTCATTGGTTGCCTTCGTGGCTTCGTCGGCAAAGCACCAGGGCAGCGTCACCGAAGCATCGATTACAAACGCCGCCATTAGTATTTGTGCCCTTCGTGGATCAAATCCTTGATTTTCAGTCCACCCAGTCGGTTGCGCTTCTGGATTTCCAGAATGTCAGCGACCGCCTCGGCGGGAGACTTGGTCGATGCACCCAGGCTGGAGGGGTCACCACCGGAGGGTGCGGACTGTTTTTGAGCGAGCGCTTCGAGGGCCCGCTCGATGACCTCTTCAGCCGAGCGATAAGGGCCACGCGCGAGTTGATCCTTCAGCAACTCTTCGCTGTGAGGCGTCAGGTGAATGCTGTTCATAACTCCAGTATAAGGGAATTGTCAGACCCTCCGCAACGTGCACGCCTTTTGGCGGCATTTTCGCCCATTTCCCAGTCGCCTGCGGGGTCTTTTCAGTAGTGCTATAATCAAGGCGGGTTCTGTCAGGAGCCTTACTGGAGAGGAGGGGCAGTGAAATTCTTTCTGGACACCGCCAACCTGGAGGAGATCCGGGAGGCCGCGGGGCTGGGGTTGCTCGACGGGGTGACCACCAATCCTTCC
>Ga0187771_10002659_pt1 | contig 12351 bp, 12 predicted proteins | sample 0116_SJ02_MP15_1_FD_133139 | JGI IMG/M metagenome (GOLD analysis project Ga0187771, IMG submission 133139) | Tropical peat soil microbial communities from peatlands in Department of Meta, Colombia - 0116_SJ02_MP15_10_MG | ecosystem: Environmental > Terrestrial > Soil > Wetlands > Peat | place... | reverse complement strand
CGCCATCGAGTGGATTTGCGACACCCGCGACTCGCCGACCCCAAGCACCGTCCCAATTTCCTTCATGGTGAGCTCCTCGAAGTAATAAAGAGCCAGCACCTGGCGCTCTTTGTCGGGCAATTCCGCAATGGCCCGGCTCAGCATGGTTTTCATCTCCGCCCGCAGGCACAACACCAGCGGTGTGTCCTCGGAGTCGTTGGGCAGGTATTCGCACAGATCTTCTTCCTTCCCATCCCGCCCCGTCTGCACCCGCAAGCTGCCGATTTCCAGGCCGTCGATCTCACCCAGCAGTGCCTGAAACTCCCGCAGACTCACTCCCAGGGCTTCTGCCAGTTCGGGTTCGGTGGGATGGCGGCCCAGTTGGGCGCTCAAGTTGTTCTGCACCTCCTCGATCTGCCGCGCTTTGCGCCGCAGATCGCGGGGGCTCCAGTCCATCTCGCGCAGGCTGTCCAGAATGGCGCCGCGAATGCGGAATTTGGCATAGGAGCCAAATTGCACGTGCTTGTTGCGGTCAAATTTGTTGAGGGCATCGATCAGTCCCACCACCCCGGCGTGCACCAAGTCCTCGAAAGGCACGTGCCGCGGCAGACGCTCGTGAATCCGCCGCGCGATGTAACGAACCTGGGGCAGCTGTTCCAGCAACAACTGCTCACGCTGCGCGTCATCTTGCCAGCCGGCGTAGGCCTGCTTCGGCACCTCTCTGCTCATCGCCTGACCCATGTTGGCTCCTTCAGCTCATATCTGTTTGTCTTCACCGCACCGTTCCCACCGACTGCACCGCGACCGTCTGCGGAACCTCTCCCGGCGAAAGCACCACCAGCTTGGGCAGGAACGGTTCCAGCAAGCGTTTCAGGTGGTAGCGCGCCGGGGTGGAGCACAACAGCACCGGACTGGCAACTGCCAGTTGCTCTCCCGCCAGACGGCGCAGCCCCTCGAGGACCCGGCGAACGAAGCAGGGCTGCAAGCCGGCGGCTGCGGTAGCGGACCCAGCAGTAAAGGCACGCCCAAGTTCTTCCTCAAGAGCCGTATCCAAAGTGACCACCCGCAGACTACCGTCCTCGTTCAGCAGCGGCCGCACCAGCGCCCGTCCCAGCGCTTGTCGCGCCGCTTCCACCAGCAGCACCGGATGCTTGCTGACCGCGGCGGTGTCGATCAGGACCTCCAGAATCGTGCTCAAATCACGAATCGAAACCTGCTCACGCAGCAACTGCTGCAGCACCTTGTGAACTTCGCCCAGGCTGAGCAGCTTGGGCACCAGCTCTTCCACCAGCTTGGGATGGCTATCGCTCAGCCGGTCGAGCAACCGCTTGGCTTCCTGCCGGGTCAATAGCTCCGCCGCATGCTGCTTGATGACCTCGGCCAAGTGGGTTGCGAGCACTGAGGTCTGATCCACTACCGCGTAGCCCTTGGCGAGCGCCTCGCTTTGCAGGTTGGGCGTGATCCACAAAGCTGCCACTCCAAACGCGGGCTCACGGGTTGCGCTTCCCGCCAGCGGCGGAGGGGTGGCGTCGGAACTGATGGCCAGCATGCGATCGGGTTGCATTTCCCAACGCGCGATCTCGACTCCCCGCAGCGAGATCACATACTCGTGCGGCTTGAAGCGGGCGTTGTCGGTGATGTGCACGGGAGGCACGATGAATCCCAATTGCTGCGCCAAATTGCTGCGCAACGCGCGCACCCGCGCCAGCAGTTGCCCTCCGCGCTGCTGGTCAGCCAGCGGCACCAGGGCGTAACCAACTTCCAGGCTCAGCTCATCCAGCTTGAGCAGGTCCTCCATGGACTCGGCCGCCGGCTTCTTTTCTTTGGCTTCGGGGGTAGCCTTTCCCGCCGCGGCCTTGGGCGTGCGCCAAGCCAGCGTTCCCACCACGCCGGCTAGCAGAAGAAATGAGAATTTGGGCAGCCCGGGGATAGCGGCCAGCGCCAGCATGATGCCGGCAGCCAGAAACAAAGGCCGCCGGGCCGAGAACAGTTGCTGCGCGATGTCTGACGACAGAGTTGCGCCGGACGATGCGCGAGTCAACACGATGCCGCCGGCCATCGAAACCAGCAGCGACGGAATCATCGTCACCAAGCCGTCTCCGACAGTGAGCACGGTATAGGTCTTGAGCGCTTCGCGGAAAGGGATGTCGAGCTGGAACACGCCAATCAGAAAACCGGCAATGATGTTGACTGCGGTGATCAGCACCGTGGCCAGCGCATCCCGCTGGCTGAAACGCGCCGCGCCATCCATGGCGCCGTAGAACTCGGCTTCGCGGGCAATCTGCTCGCGCCGCGCTCGCGCCCCCGCCTCATCGATCAGTCCCGCGTTCAGGTCGGCGTCGATGGCCATCTGCTTGCCGGGCAAAGCGTCCAAGGTGAAGCGCGCCGTGACTTCGGCAGTACGCACCGCGCCGTGGCTCACCACGATGTACTGAATGGCGATCAAGGCCAGGAACAGAACAAAGCCCACCACGTAGTTGCCGCCCACCACAAACTGGCCGAAGGCTTCAATGACTCGCCCTGCCGCACCCGCGCCTTCGTTGCCGTGCAGCAGAATGCGGCGGCTGGAAGCCAGATTCAGCGACAGGCGCAGCAGCGTCAGCAGCAGCAGCAGGCTGGGAAAGACCGAGAACTGCGCCGGGCGCAAGATCTGAATGGCTGAAAGCAGCACCAGCACCGATGCGGTCAGGCTGGCAGCCAGCAGCAGATCCAGCAGCAGCGAAGGCAGCGGCACCAGCATCACGAATACCAGAGCTACCGCCGCCAGGGGAATCGCCCATTCTCCGATCGGGTTTCGCGCGAGCACCGGTTTTTCTGCTTCTGCCATCGCTTATCTCGAAGGCCTCGTTTGCCCGCCGCCGGCCCGCTGCTGAGCGCGGTAGATGGCCGCCAGCACCGCCGCCACCACGGCGTAAAGTTTGGGAGGAATGGACTGCCCAACTTCGACGGCGCGGTACAGCGCATGCGCCAAGGGAGGGTTCTCGACCAAGGGAATTCCTTGCCAGCGCGCCACCTGTTTGATCTGCTGCGCCAGCAGATTTCGCCCTTTGGCCACCACCACCGGCGCCGCCATCTCCGGGCGGTATTCGAGCGCCACGGCAAATTCGCTGGGGTTGGTAATTACCGCCGTGGCTTTCTTGGTGTCGTCCAGCATCCGCTTGCGCAGCACCTGCCGCCGTAGGCGCCGGATGCGTCCCTTGACCGTGGGATGCCCTTCAGTTTCTTTGTACTCATCCATCAGGTCCTGCCGGCTCATGCGCAGATCGCTTTCGAGCTTCTGCCGCTCGATCAGGTAGTCCACTCCCGACCACACCAGCAGCACCAGCGTTGACTTCCAGGCAATTTCAAACAGATGGCCAGACAAGAAAGCCGCGAAGTGGGCGGCGCCAAAGCGCGGTAGCCGCTCAATCTGCGCCCAGTCCCGACACAGAACCGATCCTGCCAAAATGGCAATGGCCGTGCCCGGCAGCAGAGACTTCAACAGACGTCCCAACGATGGAAGCGAGAACAGCTGTCCCAGGCGCGTGGCCGGGCTCATGCGGCTGAGATTGGGCTGGAGCGCCGAGGGGGCAAATACCAAGCCGCCCTGCGCCAGTGCTCCCACCATGGCTGCCATCCAGCTCAAGCCGATGACCGGCGCCACCGTGCCCAACATCCGCGAACCGCCGGCCAGCACCAGCTCTGGCCGCGCCGCAAAGTCGCCGGTGGCCGCTCCATCCAGCCACTGGCGCGCCAGCCCACGCCATTGCCCCAGAAAGGCCAGCGGCTGCGATGCAATCGCCACGACCGCGGCACCGACCGCCAAGCTCGACATCAGCTCGCGGCTGCGCGCGATCTGGCCTTTTTCCCGCGCCTTCTGCCGCCGCCGCGGAGTTGCCCGTTCGGTTTTGCTGCTATCTGCCATGCGTCCTCAGCTCGCCAAATGCAGCAGCCTTTCGCCCAGGGAAACGCCCGCTCGAAAGCGCTGCTCGAAAAACTCCGGCCATAGTGCCAGCGTGCCCGTCAGCACCGACAGAGAGAGCACAGTCTTGATTGGAAGTCCAAGAAACAAAACCGGCATTTGCGGCGACGCCTTGGCCAGAAAGCCCAGTGCGATATCCACCAAAATGGTCGCCACTACGGCCGGCGCGGCCATCTGCAAGGCCGCCAGCCAAATCCCGCCGCAAGCGTGCAGCAGGGCGGCGCCGATCTCCCCCCGCCAAACCGCTGCTCCCGGGTGCAAGTACGAGAAACTCGCGGCCAGCCCGCGTAGCAGCCAGTGGTGCACGTTCAGCTGCAAGAAAATCAGCACGGCTACCGTCTGGTTCAGACTGGCCAGCACCGGAGCATCCGCCTGGGTCTGGGGATCAAGCAGCGTCACCAGTGAATACCCCGCCTGAAACCCCAGCAATTGCCCGGCAGTCTGGGCTGCCTCGACAATGAACTGCAGCGCTAGCCCCAGTAACAATCCGATAGCGAACTCACCCAGCACCAGTCGCAGCCAATCGGCCGGGATACCCCCGATGCCGGGTGTGACCGGATACAACAGCGCCGTCACCGCCACTGTCAGCGCCGCTTTGCTTTCGACCGGCAAAGCCTGGCTGCCGAAAAATGGCGCGAACATGAACACCGCCGAGACCCGCAGGCCCACTGAGGCCACCGCCCACACCAGTGTTTCCAGATGCAAGACCTCCATAAGCTCCTATTGCACGTACGGCCGGAAATCGGATAACACCCGCAAAGTGAATGCGCCCAGATGGCGCGCCATCCAGGGCATTAGCACAAACAGTGCCGTAGCCACCGCCACCAGACGCGGCACCGTCGAGAGAGTGTTCTCTTGCAGCGAAGTCAGCACCTGGGCGATATTGATCAGCAGGCTGACCACAGTCGCCACCGCCAGCAGCGGCGCCACAATCCAGAGCGCGGATTGGAGCGCGCTTCGCACCATCTCGACGCTGAGCGCAGTTGACATCGGCCCTCCTTAGGAAAAACTCTTCATCAGCGATCCCACCACCAGGTTCCAGCCATCCACCATCACGAACAGAAGAATCTTCAAGGGCGTCGAGATCACCACCGGAGGCAGTTGCAGCATGCCCACCGACGTCGTAATCGACGCCACCACCATATCCACCACCAGGAACGGCAAATACAGCGCCGCTCCAATCTGAAATCCGGCTTTGAGCTCCGACAAAATGTAAGCCGGAACGACTACCCGCATGTCCAGGTCATCGCGATGCTGCGGCCGCGGCTGGTGAGCCAAATCGAGGAACAAGGCTAGGTCTTTTTCGCGGGTGTACTTCAGCATGAATTGCCGCAACGGAGGCGTGCCTTGCTCAATCGCTGCCATCGCGTCCAGTTTTCCCTGCTCATAAGGCACCAGCGCCCGATCGTGCACCGCGCTCATCACCGGTTGCATGAGAAAGAAAGTGAGAATCAGGGCCAGTCCGATCAGCGTCTGGTTGGTGGGAGTGTTTTGCGTTCCCAACGCCTGCCGCAGGAAGTGAAACACCACCAGCAGCCGGACAAACGGCGTCATCGACAGCACCAGCGCAGGCAAAAGAGTCAGCAGAGTGAGCAGGACGACAATGTTCCACGGCACCGATCCCGAAGTTCCGCCCGGCGCAGTCCAGGAAAGCGCATTGGTGGGACGCAGGACCGAACCTCCGGCGGAGGCCACGAGCAAAGGCAGACTCGCTGCCACCCGAGCGATGCGCCAGGGTCTCATTCAAACCTCGCTTTGCCAGCAGCGGCGCGCCGCAGTTCGCTTCCGGTTTTGAAATCCCCGGTTGGAACGCCTTCCGCTGCCGCCTCTGGCGCCGCAGAACTCGCCAAGCTGGCCAACATCGACAGCGAACTTCCCGTGCCCCCGATCAGGAATCTCTGCTGTTCAAACTCGACCACGGCAACAAACCTGCGCTCGCCCAACGCCAGAGTTTCGCGCAAACACAGCTGCCGCGGCCCGCGCGACCGCCAAGCGCCGCGCTTCGTCGCTAACCAGCGCACCAGCTTGCGCATGCCGTCCCGCAGGATGCTCATTCCGGTTACTCCCCGCCTGCCGCTCGCCGATTCCACGCTCATGCCAACTCCGTCAATCGCACTGCCAAATGATTCTTCACGACCTCGAACTCCCCGTAACCAATCACCACTCCGTTGACCCTGAGGGGAACGTCACGCTCCAGTGGCCACAATGTGTTCGCCACCGTCCGCTGTCCTAGCTTGAGAACATCCCCCACCTTGAAGGCAGGCAACGGAATGTCCACCGTGAACTCACAGACCAGGTTCTTCACCTGGTCCCAGGGATCCGCGCTTAAGCCAGGCAGGCGTGTCTTGGAAGGGTTAGGTGTTTCGCTCATCGTCGGCTCGTTTTCGGCAAATTGAGCCAGAGCAAACGCAGCACCGCAGCGGAAGGGAATGAAGCGATTGTTGAGTCAAAGGGGCACGTTCTTTTAGCCGCCTGAATCTGCCGGACTTGTGCACAGTTCCCGCGCCTGAGCGAGCCGACGCGGTGAAGGCCAGACCTCAGTACAGTTGCCGCTTCGTGCGATTCATTAAAAACGGGCAAAGAACTGTGCCCTTTTCGGGAATGCCCTGGTAAGGACACAGTTCGGACCTACTGCTTCAGGTTGATGGTGTCCTGTGAGATTTGGTCGAATGTGGTCACCGCTTTTGCATTGGCCTCAAAGGCGCGCTGCGCCACAATCAAATTGGCAAATTCGCTAGAAATATCCACGTTGGAAAGTTCCAGCGATCCGCCCGCCAAGGTGCCACGTCCACCCGTGCCGGGCGTGCCGAGCACGGCCTGTCCTGACGCCAAGGTCTCGGTGTAGTCGGTGTTACCCACGCGTTCTAGACCTTCCTGGTTGGCAAAGCTGGCCAGAGCCAGCTGTCCCAAGGCTGCTGTCTTGCCATTGGTGAAGGTTCCGGTAATGGTGCCATCCGAACCGATACTGAAACTGGCTAACGTCCCGCTGCTGGCGCCGTCCTGCTGGGTTGAGGAAGTGCTGCTTTGGCCCGCGACCTGGGTGATCACCGGGGTGGTTCCGTTGACCAGGTTCCAGTTGAACGTCATGTCGTTCGCGCCGTCCGCCAGCGTGTTGATGGGGACCGAGATGTTCTTCAACAAATTGCCATTGCCGTCAGTGGGGCCAATCAAGTTTCCATTGCCGTCAAAGGTCAGGGTTCCGGTGGCCAGAATTCCCGTCTGATTTTGCCCTTTGATGGGGCCGAGATCGCCAGCCGGAATAGAAAGCTGGTAGTTCCAACTATTCTGTCCGGCTTTGGTGAAGGTAAACGTCAAAGTGTGGGCAGCGCCGAGTGAGTCGTAAATGGTGACCGGTGTCGAATAAATGTCACCGGTTGCCGCTCCCGCATCCAGATTAGTTTGAATCATCACGTTTCCCGTCGCCGTCGGCGGGCTGATCGTTCCCGCGCCCAATTGCAGCGGGCTGAGCCCCGCGCCAGTATTTATCACCCCATTGACCGCTGGATAACCCATGACTTGTTGCCCTTCGTCCGTGACCAGATAGTTGTTCTGGTCGATCGAGAAGTTGCCGTCGCGGGTATAGCTGGTGACGCCATTTTGCTGCACCACAAAAAAGCCATTCCCCTGGATGGCCACATCGGTCGGCACACCCGTAGACTGCACGCTGCCTTGTGTAAAGGTCGTTGGCATCGAACCAACGCTGGCTCCAGCTCCCAGTTGGATGGGATCTCCCGACCCATTCGTACCCAGGTTTTGGTAGAAGAGATCGCTGAACAGGATCGTCGTGTCTTTGTACCCGGCTGTGTTTTGGTTGGCCAAGTTGTTGGCGATAGCTGAAAGCGCCGTGGATTCGGCGGTCAGACCGGAAAGCGGAATCGAGAAATTTGGCATTAGTGTGCTCCTTGGATGGCATTCCCTGTCCCGCTTCCAGATCCGGTGGTGCTCGAGGACCCGAAGGCAGTGGTCAGGGTTTGGTTGATCTGCGAAAGCTGGTCCAGCATGTTGAGCTGTACGATTTCCGTGGTCATTTGGTCGGGATCAACTGGATTGAGCGGACTCTGGTTCTCCAGTTGGGTAGTCAGCAATTGCATGAACATGTTCTGCGTGCCGCCACTGCCGGAGGTTGATGAACTGGACGAGGTTCCCGTTCCCGACGAAGTTGCCATGGCTGCGAGCTGGTTTAGGTGGGCGAGCATGTCGCCCGGCGTTGCGTGAATCATCATTGGTGCTCTCCTTTCGATGGTGCCCGCTTCAGGCGAGCACACTGAGTTTCGTGTTTCCCGTTAGATCGAGATCTTCCTCCGCCGCGTCTGGCCTTTCGTTCGCGTCCGCACCTTCATCCGCCACGGTGCTCTGAGGGGCGGTGCTACTCTGAGAAAAAGACCGAGCTTGCTGGTCGCCGCCGCCGGAAAGGGCGGATCCGGTGGTCCCACTTCCTTCCAAAAAGCGAATCGTCTCCAGGCGCAGATCTTGCTGGCGAAAGGCCGTCTGCAAGCTGGGAACTTCCGAATTCAACAAGCCCCGCAGATTCCCTCTCTCGCTGCCCAGGGTCAGTCCCAACTGGTTTTCGTGGACCACAGTGTGTACTTCCACGTTGCCAAATGCCTGAGTGCGCAGGCCGATGTGCATCTCCGATTGCAGGGCACCATTCACCATGCGCGCAGCTTGAACCTGGTCAGCTCCGGGCGGTTGCGTCAGGGCCGCTTCAGCTGCCGGCTGTGCCGGGCGCTCGACGGTTGCACCGGTTGTAGTTTCCGTCGTAGGCTCCTGCCCGCTCGAAGTCGCCATCGCTGTCAAGGAAGTCGGTGTTGCGGTGTCAGTGGGCGCGCCTAGCTTGTCTGACGAAGTGCTCTCCGCCGGTGCCGCTGTGGGAGTCGTTCCCGTGGCGGGTGGTGGACTTGAAGGCGACGCGTCAACCGCGCCGCTGGTGCGGGAATTCGGCGAGTGTTCTCGATCCAACTGGCTCTCGCCGGAATGAGCTGGGTCGAAGATATCAGCGTTGTGTGTGACGGTCCCGCCGCCAGACGGAGCATTCCATGTGAGCTCCGCTTGTGGCGAGAAACTCGGAGGCTTACTGCTGGAATTCAGAGGCAGGTTACCTCCCGTTTTCGCCCCCGTTACAGACGAAGCGGGCACGCTTGAAACCGTTGCGCTGCCAAGGACAGGTTGAGGCTGCTGTTTAACGGCGGCCACTGAGACGCGCAGGTTGGGCTTTCCAACCTCGCTCTTGTCCACCCAGGGCTGCCCTGCAATTTCGACGGGGGCCGTGTAAGCGGAATGGGCAGTGGCTGGATCAGCACTTGGAACGAGCTGCGACGCGTCCTTAACGGTTGTCACAGGTGCGATGTTGTCGGCGACGCTGGCTTGGGGGAGCGCAGCGGGCCTGCTTGCAACATCGTCCGGTGTCGAATCAACGCTCACCTTAGGGCCAGAATCCTCTGCTGCCAGAGCTGACGTCAGCGCCTGGGCTGTTCCGTTCGTTTCGGGGACTACAGCGGAGACCATCGAGACTCCCGCCGTGCTGGGGAGTCCATCGCCAGCCTGATCCTGGTTCAGAGCTACCTGCTGCGTAGCAGACGTAGCACTGTCAGTAGCTGCGGGCACGTCCTCTGCTTGCGAAGAAGGGACTGCGGTCGTCTCCGGCGCTGGAGCGGGAACATGCATAGCTGAAATTCCCTGACTCTGAAACGAGCTGCTCTTGGCGACTGTCGCAATATTGGTTTCTAGCGGTGTGACTCGCTGCGTTCCTGCGCTCCCGGTCGGTAGTTGGACCGCTGAAACCGCATTTGTCGGCAATAAACTCTGTGCAGCAGGGGGCTCAGCACGAGTTACGGAAGACGCAACCGGATGGAGTGCCAGGTTTCCGCTGGGAGGTTGTGTGGCCGAAACTGCGTTCAGCGCCGCGGTTGCCACTAATAGTTGAGCCGAACCGTCCATCGTTTGTGCACTCTGCCCAGAACTTGCTCGGTCAGCTGACTGCACATTGGAAGATTTCGTTCCCCCGCCAGCCGTCAGCTTTGCTGCCGAAGCCCCCTCGCGATTAGATACGGAGACAGCGCCTTTCCCCGGTGTCCCGAACTCCCTGTCGCCGGCAATCATCCGCAGAAGGCTGGCGAAGGAAAAGGAACTGTGGTTAGGTGGCGCAGATGAAATGGCTGGCGTTGCGGTCGCGCCCTGCACTGCAACCTCGAGTTGGATCAAGCTGGAAACCACGCTTTTGTGCCTTGACGCTCCTCACAAAGCATGCCAAGCACCACATCCGGGAGGCCGTATCGTCCCTCGTGACATTTCCCGCAAAGGCTTGAAATCCCAGGCAAAGCCAATCTGCGACCGAGATTGATATGCGGTGTAGAGCTCCGCAGGGCGACAAGAGTTTGGGTAAGCTTTGCCCGGAAACCGGCAACCTTAGCCGGATGAGCGCAGGCGGAAGCGCAGCAGGAACTGTTCATCAGCGCGCCGCTGTTCCCGCCGCAATTGTTCCCGCCGGAGCAGTTCGAGCTGATGGGTGCGAAGGGTATCCAAGACTTCGCGGCGCCGGCGGGCTTGGCGAAAAGCTTCCCGCTGCGTATCCCGCAACGTCAACGCGCTGGAAAGCTCTTTCTCGAGCGCGCATTTTTGCTGACTCAACAGCGAGCGGCAGACAAGATCAAATTGCAGCTCCGACGCGGCCACCCGATTCTCCAGCTTCTGCCGCTCTTCCTCACTGGAGCGGCGAATCCGGGTCTCAATGTCCGCGATTTGCTGTTGCAGACGAGAAACCTGCTGATTCACCTTGGCCAGCAGCAACTCCTGCTGGCGCTCCTGGCTGTGGCGGAGCTTGCGGACAGATTCAAGAGAGAATTGGAACAGCATAGATTACACTTTCACGGCCAGCAACTTCGTTACGTTTTCTTCAAGCGACACGGCATCGTGCGGCCCTTGCTGGAGAAAGTGGCTTAGTTCCGGCAAGACAGCTAACGCCTGGTCGAGAGCTGGGTCGGTGCCTTTCTGGTAAGCTCCAATGCGGACCAGATCCTCCGAGGCGGTGTAGGTGGCCAGCAGGCTGCGGAGCGCGCTCGCCTTGTCCAGATGCTCGGGCGAACACACCGCGGACATGAGCCGGCTGATGCTATCCAGAATCGAGATCGGTGGATAGTGGTTCTGCGCCGCTAACTTCCGGTCAAGCATGATGTGCCCATCCAATAAAGAGCGTGCGCCATCCACCAGCGGGTCCTGCTGGTCGTCTCCCTCCATCAGCACGGTGTAAAAGGCGGTGATGCTTCCTTGGGAAAATTTTCCCGCTCGCTCGATGAGCCGTGCCAGCAGAGTGAAGACGGAAGGGGTGTAGCCCTTGGCGGTCGGCGGCTCTCCCGCTGCCAAACCAATCTCGCGCTGGGCCATGGCAAGGCGAGTCAGCGAATCAACTACCAGCAGGACATTCTTCCCCTGGGTGCAGAAGTACTCTGCGACGGTGGTAGCCGCCAGCGCCGCACGGATGCGTAGCAGCGGAGATTGATCAGAAGTTGAAACCACCATTACGGCACGTTTGCGGCCTTCGTCACCCAAGGTCTCCTCTAGGAAATGCCGCACTTCACGGCCGCGCTCTCCGATCAGCGCCAGCACCGTCAGGTCGGCGCCGGTATTACGGGCCATCATGCCGATCAGCGTGCTCTTGCCCACACCGCTGCCGCCGAAAATGCCCACTCGCTGTCCGCGGCCGCAGGTCAAGAAGCCATCCACTGCGCGAATCCCGCAGCCAATCGCCTCGTGAATCAAGCTGCGCTCCAGCGGTAATGGTGCTGGAGCGTCCAACAGTCGATGCGTCCGCGGGATGTATGCGCGGCCAGAATCCAGCGGCTTGCCAACCCCATCGATCACCCGCCCCAAAAGATCGTCTCCCACGGGCAAGGAGGGCCGCGCACCCCAGGTCACCACCGAATCTCCGTAGCGGATCCCGGTGGGGTTGTCGAGCGGCATCGAGAGCACTGTGGCACCGCGGAATCCGACGATTTCGCCGGGAAAACTCCGCCCCTCGGCAGTCACGATCTCGCACTGTTCTCCCACTGAGCAAAATGGACCTTCCGACTCCACCAGTTGCCCAATGACTTGCGTGACTCGCCCTTGCCAGCGCAAGGTGGAGCAGGCGCGCAAGCGCTCGAAGTAGGTCGAAAGCAGACTGGTCATGGGGCGCCTTGCGGCCGCCGCGCTAGCAGATCCAGCAGGCCCTGTTCAATTTCCTTCAGCTGCACTTCCATGCCCAGCTGCGTTGTGCCCAGCGAGGTCTGCAGGATGCAGCATTCCCGTGCGACCGCCGGATCTTCCGTCACTTCCGGCGCATTCTGCGGCTCCAGCCGTTGCGCGAAGTAGCTGCGAAATCCCGATACTTGCTGGGGGTGGACCCGCAGGGTGATTTTGGTGCCGCTTTCGATCTG
>Ga0187771_10002658_pt1 | contig 12356 bp, 12 predicted proteins | sample 0116_SJ02_MP15_1_FD_133139 | JGI IMG/M metagenome (GOLD analysis project Ga0187771, IMG submission 133139) | Tropical peat soil microbial communities from peatlands in Department of Meta, Colombia - 0116_SJ02_MP15_10_MG | ecosystem: Environmental > Terrestrial > Soil > Wetlands > Peat | place... | reverse complement strand
GACGCTCGATCGACTCGGCCGAATGCGGCCACGAACCCTCGTGATGCGGATAGTCGTTATCCCACATAAAGTTGTCGACCAGGTCGTGTTTCTCGACCAGTTCACACCCAATCGGATCATCCTGGAAGGATGCCGCGCCATGCTCACGGAAGTATTCACTCGGCAGCTTCTTGAGCTTCGGGAAGGCCCACATGTGATGTTTACGCGAGGCCTCGTCCATCGCTTCGAGCAGCCACGGAATCCATCCGATACCACACTCAATCGCCACGAAGCGCAGCCCCGCGAACCGTTCCAGCACCCCCGATGCGCACAGGCTTGCGATCGGTTCAATCGTCGGGCCGAGCGCATGGGCGGCATAGTTTATGATTGCACCGCCATCTTTGCGCGCCGCGCGCGGATCTCGTCCGGTCGCTATATGGAAGGTGATCGCAAGATCGCAGTCCTGGACTACCGCCCACAGTGGATCGTACACGGACATGTTGTAGTTCGGATGGCGCGCGTCGTGGGGCCCATAAATCGGCTTGCACGGCAGATTGATCGCGCGGAACCCAAGCTTGGCCACTCTCTTGACTTCCTTGACGGCCATCTCGACATCGGCGGTCATGATCGCCGCGGCCGGCGACATGAAATCGTTATAGGGAGCGAACATTTCCCACGCCCAGTCATTCCACACCCGGCACTGCGCCGCGCCGAATTCCGCGTCCGTCGTCGCCCACATCGAGAGCCCCTTGTTGGGGAACAGGATCTCGGCGTCGACCCCGTCGCGCCGATGGTCGCGGATGCGGCCCTCTGGCGTCGCACCGGCCCGGTTGCGCTCCTCGTCCTCGCCCTTCAAGTTGCTGTCTTGCAAACGCGAGCGTTGATTACCTTCCGACACCGACCATTTAACGCCATTTACATCAACTTCGATTCGTGGCAGGCGGCTGTGGAACTTCTTGTCCATCCGGTCCAGCCACAGCCGGGCAGGCTCGTTGGCGTGGCTATCAACCGAAATCATCAGATAATGATTCGGGTCGTCGGGCCGTGCCGTGTGCTTCCACCCTACGTGCCCGGGGGTCTCGAGTCGCCAGCGATTGGGTTCGTCGATCTGAATGTTAGCGTCTTCGATCATCGCTTCCTCCCTGTCGATGTCCGCACTGGGCGAATGGAAATCTGTTCAGCGAAACGTCGTCGAACCGCGCCGCGTTGCCAGCCACAATCTTGCTTCGGCCGATTCAGACTGCTCGGACGCATTCGCCGTGCCAACCAAAAGACCCAGCTACTTCCGGAAAGCGGGCGCAGTTTCCGTCGCCAAAGGAAACAGTAAGGTTGTTTCGATAGGCACCAACGAAGAGCCGCGAATTATGTGGGGATGAGCGCTGATCGATGGTAATCGGGCGCGAATCTTTCAGGGATTTGCGCCGTCGCGCCGGCCACCAGCGGTGCGAGCCTCCGAGTTGACCAGGCGGATCCCCATAGCAGAGCAGGCCGGTCACTGACCGGGCGATCAGGAAAACGCGTGCCCTACCGTTTCGCCACTTCACAACCCAGCGCCAGCGCTTTCGGGCCTCGCACCACGAACGAGTCCGTCCATCTGACTTCGTCATACCTGGCGGTAAGCTTGCTGAAGCGCGATAGCACCGCGTCGATCGCGATGCGCGCCTCCAGCCGCGCCAGCGGCGCGCCGAGGCAATAGTGAATCCCCGCACCGAACCCGAAATGCTCCTGCGGATTACGCATCAGATCGAAGCGATCCGGCTCGGGAAACTTGCGCTCGTCGCGATTCGCCGAGGCAAAGATCATCAGAATCAACGACCGCGCCGGAATCTTGACGCCCGCGATTTCGGTGTCGCGCGTCGCCTGCCGCAGCATGCATTGCACCGGCGATTCGTAGCGCAGGATCTCCTCGATCAGCATTGGGATCAGCGACCGATCCGCCCGCACCCTGGCCAGGTCCTCCGGATGGCGCAGCAGCGTCACCATGGTGTTTCCCAACAGGTTGGTCGTGGTCTCGTTGCCCGCGATCAGCAGCAGCACGCAAAGGCCCATGATCTCGTCCGCCGTGAGCGCCTGTTGCTCCTCCTGCGCCCGAACGAACCCGCTTATCAGGTCACCTCGTGGTTTGGCCCGCCGCGCTTCGATCGCGTGTTCGAAGTACTCGCGGAACTCGCGCGCGCTCCGATGCGATCGCGCTTTTTCCTCCTCCGACATCGGACTGCCGGTCGGCCTGATCACGTCGTCGGACCAGCGCTTGAAGTCGCGGTAGCGCTCCGGCTCGACGCCGAGCATTTCCGCGATCACCGTCACCGGCAGCGGAATCGTAAAGTCGCGCACGAAATCAAAATCGTCGCGCCCGCCGATATTATCGAGCAGGCCCTCTGCGATCGCGCAAATTCGCGGCTCGAGCCCGGCAACCATCTTTGGCGTGAAAGCCTTGTTCGCCAGCCGCCGCATCCGAATATGCGCGGGCGGATCGAGCGCGAGCAGAAACGGCGCTTCCGGCGCCGGATTGAATTCGCCCAGCAAAGTCTTGACAATCGGCGCCGACGAAAACAGTTCCGGATTCCCCACCACGCGCTCGACGTCCTCGTACCGGCTGACCGCCCATGTTTGCAGCCGCTCGATAAAGCACACTGGCGCCGACCGCCTGAGCTCCGCATATACTGGGTATGGATTGCGCGCCACTTCGGGTGAGAACGGGTCGCTCTGCATTGCGCCTTTCCCCTTGCCCGCCGCGATTGCCACGCCGGGCTTTGCTTCGGGACAACTTTCCGGGAAGTGGGAACCGATTAATAGTTTCCTCAGGAAACAGATATGCCGCCGCGCTGGATGGATTGTCAAGGGTGAATTATTTCACATACAAAGAGTTCATGGGCGAGAACACGCCGGTGCGGAAAAGCCGCGACCTGCTCGAGCTTTTCTATCCGATTCACTACAAGGCCGGGATGGCGCTCGAGGACGCGATGCGCGGCGGGGTGCTCACGCGCAAGCAGGTCGCCGTCCTGTGGCTGTTGCGCGCGGAAGGCGGGCGTCGCGAGGGCGTCAGGCGCAAGGACATCGAGCGCGCGGTCAAATCCTGGTTCGAGATCAGCAGTTCCGCGATCACGAAATCGATCCGCAAGATGGCGCGCGCGCCACTCAAGCTGGTCGAGATGGTCGAATCGCCTGACTCCGGAAGGGAAAAGCGCGTCTTCCTGACTCCGCGCGGCGAGGCCTTCATCGCGACGATGGTCAGCCGCGGCGAAGGTTTTCTTCAGGAGATCGTCGAGCAGCTCCCGGATGACGAGGTCGAGAGCGGCATCGAGTTTCTCCGCAATTCGATTTCCGTGCTGGAAGCGCGGCGCTCGGGCCGGGATGGCGCCGGGCCGAATCCTTCGCGGACCGTGCGGTCGTTGCGCCGCTCCGCCTCTCGGCGCGGACCCGCCTAAGCGCTTTCAGGGGGAGCTTGAAACCCCATCCGCCGTAAGGTTCAATGCCGCGTGAGGCAGAGTGGGGATGGTGACGAGGACAAGGCAGGGCCAAACAAAGGCCGCTCAAGGCACTTCCCGCAGCTCAACGCCTGCTGTGCTGGTGATACACGGTCCTAATCTCAACCTGCTGGGCACCCGGGAACCCGAGATCTACGGGCGGACCACGCTCGCAGAGATCGACCGGCAAATCGTTGAGCTCGGCCGCGAACTTGGAATCGAAGTTGAAACTTTCCAGTCAAACAACGAGGGTGAGATAGTCGACCGAATTCAGAACGCGCGCGCTCGAATCGATGTTCTGATTATAAATCCGGCTGCCTATACTCATACCAGCGTGGCTATTCGCGACGTTATCGGCGCGGTCGAGCTGCCGGCGATCGAAGTGCACCTGTCGAATGTCCACAAACGCGAGGTTTTCCGCCATCATTCGACCATCGCAGACATAGTCGAGGGTCGGATTATGGGTTTCGGCGCGGAGGGCTACCTGCTCGCTCTGCGCGCTGCCAGCCGGCTAATTGGTGCCAAACGGAGGAAGAACCCCTGAATCGCCGACGGACTACGGCACGCCGGTTAGAAATGAACTGGCGAGAGTTTGAACGGAGCAAAACAACCCGGAGCCAGATGGACGTTCGAGAATTAAAGGCACTGCTGGTCCTGATGCAGCAATACGGCCTTGTCGAACTCGAAATCGACGACAAGAAAAAGGGCAGGGTGCGCCTGGTTCGGGGCCACGCCGCCGCGCTGGACATGGCGGCCGGCAACCATCCGGCGCCGCCTGTGTCCAAGCCTTCCGCACCAGTCGCAACCGCGCCCGCACCGGTCGCGCCCGCAGCTCACGGGCGCTCAGCCGAGCCACCGGCGCTGGCGGAAAATCACCGGTTTGTTGCCAGCCCGATGGTCGGCACGTTTTATCGCGCGGCCTCGCCCGACGCCGCCCCTTTTGTCGAGGAAGGGACCGCCGTGCGCAAAGGCCAAACTCTCTGTATCATTGAAGCTATGAAGATGATGAACGAGATCGAGGCCGAAACGGCGGGACGGATCGTGAAAATACTATGCGAAAACGCACAGCCAGTTGAGTACGGCCAGCCGCTGATGGTGGTTGAGATCGCCTGAGGGGGCCATCATGTTCAAAAAACTGCTGATAGCCAATCGTGGTACGATCGCAATCCGGATAATCCGGGCATGCCGCGAGCTGGGCATCAAGAGCGTCGCGATTTACTCGACGGCGGACAAGGACGCGCTGCACGTAAGAATGGCGGATGAAGCGGTTTGCATCGGACCGGCCGCAGCCGAGGATAGCTACCTGAATATTCCGGCGGTTATCAGCACCGTTCTGACTTACGGTGCTGACGCGGTCCATCCCGGATACGGCTTTCTCTCCGAGAATGGCGACTTTGCGGAAGCCTGTCGGCGCTCGGGGGTGAATTTCGTCGGGCCGCGCGCCCGGCACATCCGGCTCATGGGTGACAAGCCACGCGCTCGCAGGATTATGAAGCGCGCGGGAGTGCCAATTTTGCCCGGCAGCGAAGGGACGGGCGTAACCGAGTTGCGCGAGGCGCAGGCGGACGCCAAGCGTCTGGGTTTCCCCGTGCTGATCAAGGCCGCCGCGGGCGGTGGTGGCAAAGGCATGCGCGTCGCGCGCGACCCGCAGGAACTCGCCAGACTTTTCCCGCTCGCCCGCGCGGAAACCGAGGCGGCGTTCGGATCACGCACCATGTATCTCGAAAAATATCTCGAGCGCGCGCGCCACGTCGAATTCCAAATCCTGGCCGACAACAACCGCAACATCGTCCATCTCGGCGAACGCGACTGCTCGATTCAGCGGCGCCATCAGAAGCTGCTCGAAGAGGCTCCGTGCCCGGTGATGACGAAGCGCTTGCGCGAAAAGATGGGCAAGGCGGCGGTCCGCGCGGCGCAGGTCGTTGGTTATTCCAACGTGGGTACGGTCGAGTTCCTGCTCGCCCCCGACGGGCAGTTCTACTTCATCGAGATGAATACGCGGATCCAGGTCGAACACGGCGTTACCGAGATGGTGACCTCGACTGACTTGGTAAAGGAAAGCATCAGGATCGCTGCCGGAGAACCTTTGAGCTTCAAGCAGCGGCAGCTTGAGGTCGAGGGCGCAGCCATCGAATGCCGGGTCTACGCGGAAGATCCTGATACCCATCTGCCCTCGCCCGGCGTGGTCGCGAGCCATCATTCCCCAGGCGGGCTCGGGGTGCGCGTCGAAACAGCGCTTTACGACGGCTATCGCGTCCCGGTGCATTACGATCCGTTGATCGCGAAACTGATCGTTCACGCTGACAGTCGTGACCTCGCGATTACCCGAGCCACAGCCGCCCTGCGGGAATATCTGATCGACGGCATCCGGACCAATATTCCGCTTCATCTGCGCATTCTCGACGACGCGGACTTCCGCGCGGGACAGTTCGGGACAGATTTTCTCCGCCGCTATGAACATCGCGCAGCGGTGGCGCCCATCGAGGGACGGACCGCGAAGGCCTCTTGAGACGACGAGGACTGACGGTGGCGCGGATCGGCGGAGCAAGCGCCAGGTGAGCCGTCCGGGGACAGTTAGCAGGTGACGAAGACCGGCGTATGAACAATCGCACTCACATCTGGCTCTGCGCGATTGCGGCCGCGGCGATGCTCGCCGTAATGTTGCCTGCGCCAAGCGCCTACGCGCAAATTGCGGGACAGGCCGAGAATCAACTGCGCGCAGGAGGGCTATCGAGCGAACCGGGCGGGCTCTCCGGGCTCGCCGGACCCGTCGCCGGGTCGGGTACGCCGAGCGTGGAAGTGGCGGCTCCCGTGTTTGATTTTGGCAGTGCGATCAACGGGGTTCCGGTAAAGCATGTCTTCCGCGTGAAGAACGTCGGTACCGGCCCTCTGGTGATCGGTGCCGTACAGACTTCGTGTGGATGCACCGCCGCTCAGCCGACAAAAAGCACGGTGGCGCCCGGCGAGGAATCGGATATCGCGGTCACGTTCGATACGCGCGCTGACAAGGGGCCCGCGACCCGCACGATTACCGTTTTCACCAATGACCCCAAGCACCAGCAGCTAAGCCTGACGCTCAAGGGCGACGTCAAGGTCCAAGTCGAGGCTGTTCCTTCCCCTGTCGCTTTCGGCAACGTAAAGCGCGGAACCGAGCAGGCGCGCGATGTGACCATCACCGACCTGACCAGCGCCAACGACTTCAAGATCGAATCGATTTCCAATTCGAGCAAAGACATAAAAGTCACAGCGCGCGCGCGGGCCGACGGCAAGCCCGGCGCGGACCTCGAGATCACGTTGCTCAAATCGATGCCGCCGGGACCCTTTAATGATCTCGTCAAGGTGTCGACCAGCCGGGCTCCGGTCGAGGTCGCGGTCTTCGGCACAATAGTCGGCGATCTGACGGTTAATCCTCCGCAGGTTTCGTTCGGCATCGTGCCCCATCATGCGAGTGTGCTCCGCACGATCCGGCTTACGAATTCAGCCGACCGCACGGTAAATGTGGTCGGTGTGTCGAGCACCAACCAAAGCGTGACGGCGGCGGTCGAACCTGTCACTGCGGGCAGAGTTTATAAGATAACCCTGCAATTGCGGCCCAACACTCCCGATGGCAAGCTGCTCGGAACGCTCGCGATCAAGACCGACGACCCGCAGCAGGAGAACCTCCAAGTGCCTTTCTACGGCATCGTGGGCAGCTTCAGGGGCTAATCCTTCCTGACAGCAGACTTTTCCGATTCGCTCGCAGGCCGCCACCCGTCGGGCCGCGTGAACCACCGGACGCGTCCAAGGGCCGGTTGTTTTGGCGGCGGCACGGACCTTATATTCAACTGATAGGATCAGGCGCGACCGGGATACTCCGATGTCGAAGCTGTCCAGGCTGAATCCGTTTTCGTTCCTCCTGCGCAAACTGGTTGATTTTGCGCTTTCGCTCCTAACCAAGCCCGTTGCCCGCTATACGCTTGCGGCTCCAAACGACATGGAGCAACTCCAGCGCGGGATGCGCAAAGGCGACGTGCTGCTGGTCGAGGGCAACGAACGAATCAGTGAATGTATCAAATACCTGACGCAAAGCTCGTGGTCGCATTCGGCGATCTATGTCGGTGACGAGCCGCTCAAGCGCGATCCGGAACTGAAGCGCGAGCTCGTCGAGAAATTCGGCGACGACGCCAACTATCTGCTGGTCGAAGCCCTGGTGGAGAGTGGAGTGGTGCTCACGCCGCTTAGCAAGTACCGCAATTTCAACATCCGGATCTGCCGTCCTCACCGGCTGGCAGCGGCCGACCAGCACGAGGTCGTCGACTTCGCGCTGAGCCATGTCGGCCTCAAGTATGACCTGAAAAACATTTTCGACCTGGCCCGTTACTTTCTGCCCGTAAGCATCGTGCCAGCGCGATGGCGTCGCCAGGCATTGCACTTCGGCAGCGGCAATCCGACCCAGGTGATCTGTTCCAGCCTGATCGCGGAAAGCTTTCATCGCGTGCGCTACCCCGTGGTGCCGCGCTACGAACCGTTCCCGCCGGGATTCGCACCGGTCAAGCTGGTGGCCGGGTTTCTCGGGCGATTTTCCGGCAGCGGGCGTCCGCTCCCGGGGCTGCTTCGGATGGTTTCGCCGACGCTGATCACGCCACGCGACTTCGATCTCTCGCCCTACTTCGAGATCATCAAGTTCGACGTGCTGGGTGGGTCGAAATTCGACTATCGTAAGTTGCTGTGGGCTGAGGAAGCCAAGCCCGAAGCTGAAGAGCTCGAAAAATCAGCGTGACGGGGCTTGCGGTCGGGCGCCGCCGTTTGCGATAAAAGTCTGACCGCCACGATTCAGGGTCACCGCTAGCTGGAGGCGCAGTTGGGACAAAACGAAGAACGGGGAAGCAATCGGCGCGAATCTCTCGAAAAGACTATTGCGAAGATCCTTCATCGCTACTGCAATTTCGGCTGGGCTAACTACTACATCCCCGGGGAGAAATTCCCAAGCCTGATCGAGGAACTGGTCGAGGTCGCCAGTCCGGCCGGCCAGGCCAGCTACGAGGAAGTGGTCGATTTCTTCCTGCGCACGCAGCGGATGTCCTCGTCTCAGGAGCGCGCGACCCGGCTGATGCAGGAATTCGCCGTCCAGCGCAAAGGCTGAGGCGATCGACGCTCGCGCCTTCCCAACTTGCTTGCGCTCCATGCAGGTGGGCCACTTTGCCGCCTCTTGAGTTTCCTTTTTGCCGCGGCCAAGGCTCCTGAACTTCCAATGATCGGTTCTTGCCGCAACTACCCGCTGTCGGCCACAATGGTCCAGCCCTGCAACTGCGGTCCTGAGACGCGCGCGTAAGGGTCGAATTATCGATGCCGAAAAAGCTTCGCTTCGCCATAGGTGCGGGTCTGATGGTGGCGGCCGTCGCTTATCTGATCGTCACGGCGGTTCGCAACACCGCCGAATATTATTTGACGGTCGGTGAGGTCAAAGCGCGCCAGACCGAACTGTCGGGCCAGATGCTCCGCGTTGCCGGCCGGGTCGACGCGGGCACCATCGCCTGGGATCCGTCGACCCTGACCCTCAAGTTTGCCATGAGCCAGCCGCCGCCCGATGCCTCCGGCGCTGGCCTCAAGCCCGTCGCGGTCTCGGCGGGGGCGAATTTCACAGTCATCTGCCGCGGCCAGCCCAAACCCGATATGTTCGCCCCGGGCCGCGACGTTATCGTTGAGGGCTTGCTCACTCCCGCAGGAGTTATCGAGGCGCGGCAGGTCTTGACCAGTTGCCCCTCGAAGTACGCGCCGAAACAGCCCAAGTAGGTGCCGATGCCGCTCATAGGTCAACTTGCGCTCGCGCTCGCCCTGATCATCGCGTTCTACTCGATCGTCGCCAACGTGATCGGCGCGCGCCGCGGGATTCCAACGCTTATCGTGAGCGCCCGGCACGCCGTCTGGGCGGTATGCGCGATGGTCACGGTTGCGATGGGCGCGTTGTGGACGAGCCTGCTCCAGAGCGATTTCTCGCTCGAGTACGTTTCGTCGTACACCAGCTTTACGCTGCCCACGTTTTACAAGGTCACCGCGCTCTGGGGCGGGCAGCAGGGCTCGTTGCTCTTGTGGACCTGGCTGTTGACGGTCTTCACCGCAATCGTTGCCTTCCAGAATCGCCGCCGCAATCCTGAAATCGCGCCGTATGCGCTTGCTGTGCTGGCAGGCGTCGCGATCTTCTTCCTCGCGATGCTGAACTTCGTGACGCGCCCCTTCGACATGCTGTCCGCGATTCCGGCCGAGGGGCAGGATCTCAATCCCCTGTTGCAAAACTATTGGATGGCGATCCATCCGCCGTCACTCTATACCGGCTATGTGAGCGCGAGCGTCCCGTTTGCGTTTGGCGCCGCCGCGCTGATTACCGGTCGCCTCGACGACTCCTGGATCCGCAGCACGCGCCGATGGGCGATTTTCTCCTGGTTCTTTCTGACACTGGGCAACCTGTTTGGCGCACGCTGGGCCTACGAGGTTCTCGGATGGGGCGGGTATTGGGCGTGGGACCCGGTCGAAAACGCGGCTTTCATGCCCTGGCTCGTAATGACCGCCTACCTCCATTCCATAATGATCCAGGAGCGCAAGGACATGCTCAAAGTATGGAACCTTGCGCTCATCGGGATGGCCTTCGGGCTCACCCTGTTCGGCACGTTCCTCACGCGCAGCGGCGTCATCTCCTCGGTGCATTCGTTCACCGCGTCGGGTTTGGGTCCGTACTTCCTGACCTTCCTGCTCGTGGTTTGCGTGCTTTACAGCGGGCTGCTGATCGCGCGCGTCAAGAGCCTGCGCACGCCCGCCGAGTTCGAATCCTATCTCTCGCGCGAGGCCGCCTTCCTCTTCAACAACTTGGTGCTCGTCGGCATCGCCTTCGCGGTCTTCTGGGGCACGCTCTTCCCGGTCCTGTCGGAGGCCGTACGCGGCGTCAAGATCACCGTCGGCCCGCCCTTCTTCGATAAGGTTAACGCGCCGCTCGCGCTCGCCCTGATTTTCTTGATGGGCGTGGGGCCGCTGATCGCCTGGCGCCGCTCCTCGCTCGACAATCTCCGCCGCACCTTCACGGCGCCCGCCATCCTCGGCATCGTCGCCGGCCTCTGCGCGTTCCTCGCCGGTCTCCATCAATGGTACGTGCTGAGCGCGTTGTCGCTGGCCGCATTCGTGCTCGGCACGGTCGTCGCTGAGTTTCGCCGCGGCGTCAGCGCGCGACGTCACATGGTATCCGAATCCGCCCCCAAAGCGGTGGTTAACCTGATCGCCAAGAACAACCGCCGCTACGGCGGCTATGTCATCCATGTCGGAGTGATCCTGGCCTTCGTCGGTATCGTCGCCTCCTCGTTCTTCCGCGTCGAGGTCAAGAAGAGCGTCAAAGAGGGCGGCAGCTTCTATATCGGACCCTACGAATTGGTCTACCTCGGACTCACCACGCGCGAGACGCCGCATCTGGAAAGCGCGATCGCGCGGGTCGAGGTGTTCCGCGCCGGCAAGCCGATCGCGGTGATGGCCCCCGCCAAGCTCTTCTACAAACGTCCACAGCAGCCGGCGACCGAGGTCGCAATCCGCTCGACCCCGGCCAGCGATTTGTACCTGGTGCTCGCCGGCATCGACGACAACACCGGGATGGTCACGTTCCAGGTCTTCCTGACTCCGCTGGTCTTCTGGCTCTGGGCCGGTGGCCTCATCATGGCGCTCGGCACGGTAATCGTGATGTGGCCCAACGTGCGCGAGCGGGCCGCGATCGGGGCAGCCGTGCGCGCGCCCGCCGCTCTCGAATTCGATGCGCAAACCGTTCCCGGGGGTGAGTGACGCTTGAAACCGGGCAAGCCCCTGACTCTTGTGGCCGCCTTGCTCGCGATTTCGCTTGGCGTCGCCGCCGTGAGCCTGGCTGCATCGATCGCGGCGAAGACCTCCGTCCAGGATGTAAGCGAAGGCCTGACCTGCCAATGCGGATGCGGCCTGACGGTCGCGAATTGCAACCACCCGCAATGCGAATTTGCGGTGCCGGTGCGAACCCGGATCGAGGGCATGATCGCCAACGGGATGAGCCGCCCCCAGATCATCGCCTGGTTCCGCACTCAGTACGGTGAAAAGGTTCTCTCCGCACCCACCACCGAAGGCTTCAACCTGGTCGCGTGGATCATGCCCTTCGCGGCTCTGATCGCGGGCGGCCTGGCCATCTTTTTCGCCTTCGGGAGCTGGCGGTCGAAGGCGGCCGTTGCTCCGGTTGCCGTAGGCGCCTTTGATCCGGAACTCAAGCGCCGCCTCGAACAGGAATTGCGGGAGCGGATTTAACCGTGATGACTTACGTGGCCGCGGTCATGATCGTTGCGGCGGTCGCGCTTTTCGTCGCCGCGCCGCTGACCGAAGGGGTGCGCCGCCGCCGGCCAACCGACGCGGACGCCCTGCAAATCGAACGCATCGATCATGAGCGCGCGCTCGCGATGCAGGGACTGCGCGAACTCGAATTCGACCATGAAATGGGCAAGGTTGACGCGGCCGATTACCACAGCCTGCGCGCGTCGCTCGAAAATCGTGCGCTCGCTGCCATGACCGCGCTCGACCAGGCGCGCCGGCAAAAGCTCGAGCGGCCGCGAATCGGATCGGCTGCGCCCCTCGCATCGCCATCGCCTGAGCCCCCACGGCGTGCGAACTTCTGCCCGCAATGCGGTACGCGACCTGCCGCCGGTAACAATTTCTGCGGCGAATGCGGCGCGAGTCTCGCGCCCGGCCAGCGCGCTGCCGCCCAGGCCCAATGATGGGAACGACGCTGGTCGAAGCGCGCGGCCTGGACAAATCCTTCCACTATTCTCCGGTCCTGCGCGGCATCAATCTCAAGGTCGCGGCGGGGGAGGCTGCGCTGATCATCGGGCGTAACGGCGCGGGCAAATCGACCCTGCTGAGGCTGCTCGCCGGACTCTCCTT
>Ga0187771_10002657_pt1 | contig 12357 bp, 10 predicted proteins | sample 0116_SJ02_MP15_1_FD_133139 | JGI IMG/M metagenome (GOLD analysis project Ga0187771, IMG submission 133139) | Tropical peat soil microbial communities from peatlands in Department of Meta, Colombia - 0116_SJ02_MP15_10_MG | ecosystem: Environmental > Terrestrial > Soil > Wetlands > Peat | place... | reverse complement strand
GTGGTACCCGCAAGTCCAGGAAGGAACGGATGCGGGCGGCGACCTCTTCGACCGAGCCCACCTCCAACGCCAGATTGACGCGCCGCTCGCTGCCCAGCATATTGATGAGCAGCGGGTGCGCAGAACCCTTGCATCGTTCGAATAGCAGTGCGGGACCGCCTGCGCGCGTAACTCGCCGCGTGATTTCCGTAATTTCCAGGACAGGGTCCACCTCGGCGGAGATACGCTTCAGTTCGCCTTCCTTCTCGAGTTTCCCTATGAATTCGCGGAGGTCTTCGTAAGCCATGCCTCCCTTCCTTTCTCGCGGATTGTCCGGCCTGAAACCGGAAACTCTAGCATGGAATAGCGCGCCGGCGGGGATTACCTCCTCGCCGTGGCCTTTGCTGCCGCACGGCATCCTCGGTGCTCTGCCGCGCCTTGCCTCCTCGTGTGCTCCCTTCTATGCTGCTCTTATGCAGCGCGTTTATCTCGATCACAACGCCACGACGCCGGTCGAGCCCGAAGTGCTCGAGGCGATGCTGCCTTACTTGGCCCAGGATTTCGGCAACGCCAGCTCGATACATTCCTTCGGCCAGAGCGCGCGCCGCGTCGTCGAGCAGGCGCGGGAATCCGTGGCGGCATTGATCGGAGCCCGCCCTCAGGAAGTTGTATTCACCAGCGGGGGCACGGAATCGGATAACCACGCGGTGTTTGGAATGGCCAGCGCGGCGCCCGGCCATGCGAGACACGTCATCACTACCGCCATCGAGCATGAAGCCGTACTGAACGCCTGCCAGGAGTTGGAAGAGCGCGGCATCGCCGTCACTTACATCCCGGCGAGCAGCGGCGGCCTGGTGGACCCCGAGTCCGTGCGGCGCGCCATTCGTCCTGAGACCGTCCTGATCAGCGTGATGCACGCGAACAACGAGCTCGGCACCATCCAGCCCATCGAAGCCATTGGAAAAGTCGCCGCGGAGTCGAAGATTGTTTTTCACACCGACGCGGTGCAGTCGGCGGGGAAAATTCCGATTGACGTGGCCGCGCTTGGCGTGCATCTGCTCTCGCTATCGGGGCACAAGTTCTATGCACCGAAGGGAGTAGGCGCGCTGTATATCCGCAGGGGAACGCGGCTGAAACAGTTGCTCTACGGGGGACATCACCAGCGCGGCTACCGCCCGGGGACGGAGAACGTGGCGGGCATCGTAGGACTAGGCAAGGCCGCCGAGCTTGCGCGGAAATCTCTCGCCCGCGACGCCGCACGAATCGCCGCGCTGCGCGATTCCCTGGAAGAAGGCTTGCTGGCCCGCGTGCCCGAGGCGAGGGTGAACGGCCGCGGCGCGCCCCGTACGCCGAACACGGCGAACATCACGTTTCCGGGCATCGAGGGAGAAGCCCTGGTCATCGCCCTAGACTTGAAAGGACTAGCCTGCTCGACCGGGGCGGCTTGCTCTTCCGGCGCAGTGGAACCCTCGCATGTGCTGACGGCTATGGGCATGCCCCCTTCCGAGGCGCGCGCCACCTTGCGTTTGAGCCTAGGACGCCACACCACGCCCGCGGAAATTGATTTTGCGCTGTCCGTTGTTCCCCAAGCCGTCGAGAAGTTACGCGAGCTCTCCCCGAGCTATCGGAAACCGCCTCCCGCGGATTCATGAACACGCGCACTCATGGTTATGGTCTTTCTTCCTTCCACATTGGAATCCCCAGGCCGTTTTCCGTAATATGGAAAGCGGAGGGATGATCCGCGGACTACTCCGCATCTTCCATGGACCTTCTGATGCAAGACGCCGCAGCCACGCCGGCCCGTGCAACCGACCGTGCGTCCATGGTAGCCGTGGCCATGAGCGGGGGCGTAGACAGCTCAACAGCCGCGGCCATCCTGCACGAGCAAGGATACTCCGTGGTCGGGCTGACCATGCAGCTCTGGGACCAGCGGCGGTTCTCCGAAGCACCCGGAGGGGAAACCCATCAGCGCGGCTGCTGTTCCTTGGAAGACGTATACGACGCACGCCGTGTGGCCCACCAATTAGGCATCCCTCACTACGTCATCAATCTCCAGGAACAGTTTGAAAAGCGTGTGGTGCAGCCCTTCGTGGCGGCCTACCGCTGCGGGCGCACGCCGATTCCCTGCACCCTATGCAACACACATCTGAAGTTCGAGTCCTTGCTGCGTACGGCGCGCCAAGCCGGTGCCGGACGCCTGGCCACAGGCCATTACGCGCGTACGCGCTGGAACGAGGACACGGGCCGCCACGAATTGCTGCGCGCGGCCGACAAAACAAAAGACCAATCGTACTTCCTTTTCGGGCTGACTCAGGAGCAGCTCGCCTTCGCGGCGTTCCCGCTGGGCGAGATGAATAAGGATGAGGTCCGGCGGGTGGCCCGGCGGGCGGGACTTGCCGTCGCGGACAAACCCGACAGCCAGGAACTTTGCTTTGTAAACTCGGGCCATTACGTCCGGTTCATCGCGGCATACGCGGACTCGGCGCCCGGGAGCACCGAGGGCGGCGATCCGCATCGCTCAGCGCCAGGTTGGATCGTCACCTCCACGGGGGAAGTGATCGGGCGGCACAACGGGCTTCACCAGTTCACCATTGGGCAGCGCCGCGGCCTGGGTCTGGCCGCAGGACGGCCCCTCTATGTGCTGGCTCTCGACGCGGAAAGCAATCGCGTGATCGTGGGCGAGGAAGCCAGTGTTTTTGGCGACTCCTGCGAGGTGCGCGATGTCAACTGGGTTGCCACGGAGCAAATCAGCGCCCCTCTCCGCGCCACGGTGAAGATTCGCAACAAGCACACTTCGGCTCCCGCCACGATTGAAGCTACGGGAGAAACCAGCGTGCGCGTGCGCTTCGACGCCCCGCAGAGAGCCATCACGCCCGGGCAAGCCGCCGTTTTTTATTCCGGCGAATGCGTACTCGGGGGCGGCTGGATACGCTAAATCAGTTTGCCGCGACGGAACGTGCCCTTCAGATGAACAGTTCCTCTTCGTGAGAGCGCTCGGCCGCCGGTTCTTCCTCCCTGTGTTGCCGGCGCGTGCGGAAGAAGTCCAGACCCGCTTTCACGCCGCGTATCACCGCGGTGGCCTTTTGCATCGGCTCCCAAAAACTCCGGCGGAACCCCGATCCCGCGTCCTCGAGCGTCTCCATGACACCGGTAAGGATGCGGTCCACGTGATTGAGCTGGCTGCGCAAGCGGTCGGCCGCCTCGGTGAACAAGCGATCCACCTTCTGCGCCTGGGTGCGCGCCAAATACACGACGTGCGCGGCATCCGCGACCATGCCAGATACGCGCGGTTGCGTCTCCTCCAGCATGATTTGCACCCGCGTCAGAATGGGACCCAATCGCGCCTGCAGATCGCCCAGGACCCGCCCAACCTTCTGATGGGTGCGCCGCAACTGCAGAAAGAGGGCCACCAAAACGGCCGTTTGCACAAGCAGCGCGACGGCGATGATAATCACGAACACCGCAAGCCAGTTGTCCATGAAGCTCTCACCCCCGACCCGGAGGGGGCAGCGCGCCGCCTCCGGCAGTTAGGATTTGGTTCTTTCGCGCTGGTACGCCTCGCGGCCCGCTTCCACAGCCGCGGAAATCGAGTCCTTCTGCTTCCCGGCGTAGTCCTTTCCGCGTTCCACGAGGTCCTCGGCGCGCTCCCGAAGCTCGCGGGCTTTGCGCTGGGCGTAGTCCCGCCCCTCCTCCGCCTTCTTGGCCAGGTATTCGCGAGTTTCCTGGCCGGACTTCGGAGCGAAGAGCAGGCCGACCAGCGCGCCAACACCCAGTCCTACCAGAAAATAAGTGACTTTGGAACCGATATTGTCCGCCATGATGACCTCCAAGGCCAAGCTAGCACAGCTCCAAAAGACAAGCAAAGGCGCGAAACCGCTATGCGTTGCTTTGCCGGTTAGCCGGCTCCGGGCCATCTCGCAGGAAACGCAGAATCTTCTCGGCCTGGGCTCGCGGCACGTGGCGGCTCACCTCCTCCAGGCTGGCATTGCGCAGATGCGCCGCGCTTCCGAACTGCTGGAGAAGCCTTGCCGCCGTGCGCGGCCCCACGCCGGGGACCTCCGTGAGAATGCTCGCGACTTGCCTCCTGGCTCGCCGCTGGCGGTGAAATGTTACGGCGAAGCGGTGCGTTTCGTCGCGAATCTGCTGCACCAGATGCAGGATCGGCGAATGGCGGTCCAGCGAAACCGGCTCGTCCTCCTGGCCATATACGTAAATCATCTCTTCCTTTTTGGCGATGCTGGCCACGGGCTGATTGATGATTTGCAGGTTCTCCAAGGCTTGAACGGCGGCGTGGAGCTGGCCGATGCCACCGTCAATGAGAATCAGTCCAGGGAGAGGCTTCTGCTCCCTCTGCACGCGGCTGTAGCGCCTGCCCACCGCCTCCCGCATGCTGCTGAAGTCGTCGTTCATCGCGGCGGGGCCTCCAGCGCCTGCGCTGCCCCGGATGATGAACTTGCGGTAATCGGAGCGCTTCATTTGGCCGTCCGCCCAAACCACCAGCGAAGCCACGGTATCCGCGCCCTGGATGTGAGAGACATCGAAGGCTTCGATGCGCCGAGGCGCCTCCCCAAGGTTCAGCGCCATTCGCAGGGCTTCGGCAATCTCCTTCCACGAAGGCTTTAGGACGCGGAAGCGCTGCTCAAAGGAGTGGCGCGCGTTCTTCTCCACGAGCTCAAGGAGTTCACGCTTTAGGCCGCGTCTCGGCGCGTGGATTTCGATCCGCCGCCCCGCGCGTTCCGAGAGCATGGCCTCCAGCGCCTGCCGGTCTTCAAAGTCGAGCGGAACGTGAATGGCGCGGGGGAGGTCCTGCGCCTCGAGGTAGAGCTGCTTCAACAGCGAGGGAACGAATTCGCCCGCGTCGAATTCTTGCAGGTCTTCCCAGTAGAACTCGCGGCGGTCCACAACCCGCCCCCCGCGAAGATGAAACACATTGGCGGCGGCCTGGGGCGGCTCCGCGTAGTAGGCCAGCACATCCGCGTCGTCCCCTTCGGCGGAGGCCATTTTCTGGCGCTCCTCGATCGCTTGGAGCGTGCGCAGGAGATCGCGGTACCCCGCCGCCTGTTCAAAACGTTCTTCCCCCGCCGCAACTTCCATCCGCTCCCGAAGGCTTTTGATCAAGTCCAGGCGGCGGCCGGCCAGTAGCAAGCGCGTGTCCCGTGCAGCCTCTGCGTAGCGCTCGTCGGTGGTTAGCCCGGCGACACAAGGGCCTAAGCAACGCTTGATGTAGTATTGCAAACAGGGCCTCGGGTGATGGCGCGTCAGGTCCACGGTGCAGGAAGGAATGAGGAAGCGTTTGTGGACAAAATGGACCAGGCGATGAGCCAGGCGGTCGGGAAAATAGGGACCAAAATAGACCGACCCGTCGCGCTTCAGCCGGCGCGTGACGTAGACGCGAGGGTGCTTTTCAAAAGCGGTAAAGCGGATGTACGGATAGGTCTTGTCGTCGCGAAGAATAACGTTGAACTTCGGCCGGTGTTGTTTGATAAGGTTGTGTTCGAGGGCCAAGGCTTCGCTCTCGTTGTCCACCACGATGGTCTCCAGGTCGGCGATCTGGCGGACCAGCGAGCCAGTTTTGGCATCCACCCAGCGCGATTCCAGGAAGTAGGAGCGCACGCGGTCTCGCAGCGAGCCAGCTTTACCCACATACAGGATCGTCCCTGCGGCATCCTTGAAAAGGTACACGCCGGGACTTTCGGGAAGGCTCGCCGCTCTTTGCCGCAGGTCCATAATCTGGGGCGGGATGACGCTGCTATGCTCCGGACATCTTTCATCATAGCAGAGTGAATCCTAGCTCAGCGGAGCGAACCATGAAGCGCGGAGATTTGATCCTTTGTTCCCCGGCGGCGATTGCGGCGCTGCTGTTGGCCGCCGCTTGTGCCTTCGGTTTTGCCCAGAAAGCGCAAGAGCCTGCGCCGGCGCAACCGGCATTCGATCCGCTTCGCGCGGAAAAGGACCTCGAGGTCGGCAGGTATTACATGAAGAAGGGCGACGTTGACGCGGCCATAGATCGTTTTCAAGACGCCACGCAGGCAAGACCCAATCTCGCCGAGGCCTACCTTCTCCTGGCAGACGCACAGGAGAAGAAGGGGCTGAAGACAAAAGCCATCGCCTCCTACCAGCGCTACCTCGACATTCTCCCCCACGCGGATAACGCCAACAAAATCAGGGCACGAATCGCCAAGCTCAGGAAGGAAGCGGCGCGCGAAACAACCGCCCCCGGTTCAAACTAGCCGCTTCAAAACCCTGCGCGCTTCTTCGTACCCCTGGAACCTCTTCTCCTCGCGCCGGAAGCTAACGGAATGGGAAACCAAGGAGCATCCGGCGCGCTGCGTCGGGTGCTTTACATGCAGCATTTCATGAAAGAGGACATATTCGAGGGCTAGGGGCGGGACGGCCGCGCGGTCGAGGCGGCAATTGACGAGGATCTCTCGCACCGCTGGGTCATAGCAGCCGAACTGCCGCCGCCAGGGCCGCGCGCTCCAGCCCAGGTTCGGGGGAGGCAAGCGCCCGGCAAAGTAGCGCTGATTCAGCCGCCGGAACACTTGCGCCAGATCGAAAACCCTGCCGCGCGAGGTTCCGCCGCGCCGGCTGAGGCGCGAGCGGCGTACCTGAAGAATGCGACGGCGGGTGCCGGCCAAACGCGCGTACTCGCGGTAGCAAGCCGCTAGCACGGCCGGCGCCCGGCAACCATAGAAGCCGGCAAGCAATACTGCCGCGGCGCCTTCCAGCACGGGCCGGGGCGCGGCTTGAAGCAGGTCCGAGAAGCGCACGTGGACCGCATCCTGCCGCTTGCGAGCCGTGAGCGCCAAGTTCGCGTAAGGATAGAATTCCACGATAAAGCGCGGCGGACGGCCTTGGCATCCCAAGCGTGTGAAGATTCGGTGGCAGAGCTGGGCCCCGCCGGGCACGGCGCGGGAGCGCATGAGCTTTGCTTTGCCCATCACCTGCGGCGCTCAGGGGGCGGAGCGACTTCCTTCCTGGCGGCCTCCGCGTCATGCACGGCGTCCTGGGTGCCCTCGATGGCATCATCCAGGTTGTCTTTGTACAGCTCGCGCTCGGAGCCGCTGCTGGAGAGCTTCTGGAGGACAAGGAGGAATTCCTGGCCGCGCTTGATGAGCAGCTCGATGCCGGTGCGGATATTGAGCTGCTTATCCACGCCTAGTTCGACGCGGTCTGCGGCGTCGTCCACGCAGCCGACGTAGGCGTTCAGCAGGCTGTTGAGCATCTCGGCGTGGTGGTTAGGCGAGGGATGATCGAGCTCGTACTGGAATTTCTTCAGCCGGTCCGCGGCGAAGGTGAGAAAAAGGGTGATGCGCTCGTTCTCCGTCTCGGCATCGCGGATTTTGTCGGCCTCGATGGCGGAAAGATAGTCCTTTCTTTGCGCCGCCCGCGTCGGCGGGGCCAGCCAAGAAGTTAGCTGGGAAATGGCCAACAGCGAGAAAGCTGCCACAAACAATCGCGCGCCAGTATTCAGCATGGTCATCTCATTTCGGCGAAGCAGGCTGAGCAGTGCCCCCAGCAGCCGGGCCGGCGCCAGCCGCAGGTTGTCGGCCAGTGTGTGCTCCGGGCCGCCCAGGGAATAGCCGATCCAGCAGCTCCTTGTCCAGCTTGAGCAGATCTTGTCGAATGAATTGCAACGGCGGCCGCAGGTCGGCAGAGATGGACGCCTCGGCGTCACGCGCAAAACGCGCGGCTTCGCGCACCTGCTCTTCAAGCTGGCGGTAGCCGCCGGGCTGCCGTTCCGCGTCCGGGTGGGCCTTTTCAAGGGCCTCCGAGGCCGCGCGAGCATTGTTGTAGTACTTTTCGATCTGCTCGACTGCTCCTAGGTCGTTGCCCGCAGCGATATCCGAGCGGGCATCCTGGAATTCGGCTCTGCCCAGTTGGGAAAGGAGCTTGGCCTTCTTGACGCTATCCGTTTCCCGATCGAAGCGCGCCTGCAACGCGGCCAGAGCATCGTCGCCCCACAGGCCCACGGCAGGAAGACAACTCAGCGCCACAACACCCAGAAACCGCCCGGTTCGGCCCGAAGACACAACGTCACCGTTTATGCTCTTTCAGTTCGCGGGTCAGCACCGCGCTCCGCTCCCGCGCCTGAAACTCTTCCCGATCGTTCCGGCCCGCGTCGAGCTCCAGGAATTTCCTGTAGGCCTCGATCGCCTCGGCCACATGGCCCATCTTATCGTAGCACGTGCCGCGAACGAACCACGCTCCGCCTTTGAGCGTTTCCATCGTCGCAAGCTGATCCACCGCGCCCAGCGCCTCCGGGCAATCGCCGGAAACGCTGTAAGCAATGACCAGATCGCGCAGCGCCGCCAGAGATTTCGGATTCTGGGCCAGGACGGCCTTCAACTCCTTTTCGGCCGGCGCATAGTCCTTCTTCTCAAGATAGGCGTGGCCCAGGGCGGCGTGCAAGTCGCCGTCACCGGGCGCCTGCGCCAGAGCGCGCTGCAAAACCTCGGCTGCATCGTCCCATCGGGACTGCGCCAGCAGGACATCGGCGCGCAGCCGGAGAGCATCGAGCGAAACTGGCTGCCCGGCCTCGCCCGCGTCAAGCTCCGCCAGCGCCGTCGCGAACTGCCCCTGGCTGTATAAGAGGCGTGCAAGGTCCAGGCGCGCTGCCTGGTCGTCCGGCTTGAGCTGAAGATAGGCGCGAAACGCCGCGGCCGCTTCCGGCTTCTTTTGGGCCGCCAAGCTGCTGGCAAGGCCAAGGCGCGCCGGGGCGGAATCCGGCTTGCTCGCCAGCGCATTGCGAAATCGCGATTCCGCCTCCACGGGGCGATTCAAACGAAGCAACGCGCGCCCGTATGCGAAAGCCGCTTCGTAGTCTCGCGGATCGAGCTTCGTGGCTTCTTCGTACGCCCCCACTGCGCTTGCCAGGTCGCCGGAACGTTCCCGCGCGTACCCCAGGAGAAACTGCGTCCGGCTTTGGGCCGGCTGAAGATCAACCGCGTGGCGGAACGCCGCGGCGGCCGCCCCCGGCTCGGCATCGAGCAACAACAACCCGAGATTGAGCCAACCCTCGACCAGTTTGGGATCGAGATCAACCGCGCGCTCGTACTCCTTGCGCGCCTCCTCCCGGCGGCCCAGTCCGGTAAAGGCATAAGCAAGCTGAAAATGCGCGTAAGCGAAGCCAGGCTCTTCGGCCAGAACCTTCTGGAGGGGCTCAACTGCAGCCGCGTAGTCCTGCCGGTCTATGGCCTTGCGTGCCTCTTCCAGAAAATCGTTCAACGGGTTGGCCAGCTTCTGCACCCTCGCATGCGGCGTGGTTTGGCCGGCGGGAGCCTGCGCTGGCAGTTCACCTGCTCTCCCAAGCAGCAGGAGAACACCGAGAACCCCGGACGCGCAGGGCCGCTTCATTTTCCTTTTGCGCCGGAGAGGCGCCTGCCATTGAGAACCGGGGAAGGTCCGCCTGGTTGCCCCGGCGGCGCACTCGCCGAATTTCGCGGCTGGCCGTTGGGACGGATCACCCGGGCCAGAAAGCGCCCCGTGTGCGACTGTGCGTTTCGCGCCACCTGCTCCGGCGTGCCCGTAGCGACGATACTTCCACCGCGTTCCCCTCCCTCCGGCCCCAGGTCAATCACCCAGTCGGCGGACTTGATCACTTCCAGATTGTGTTCGATGACCAGCAACGACGCGCCCGCTTCCAGCAGCCTGCGAAAGGCGGCCAGCAGCTTCTGGATGTCGTCGGCGTGCAAGCCCGTGGTCGGCTCGTCGAGGATGTAGAGCACGCCCTCCGCGGCCAAACCGCCCAAATGCGCCGCCAGCTTCAGCCGCTGCGCTTCACCGCCCGAAAGAGTCGTGCCTGACTGGCCCAGCCGCAGATAGCCCAGGCCAATCTCCTCGAGGATTTTGAGCTTGGAAGTGACCTTGGGAACGCCGGCGAAGAAGGCCAGCGCCTCGCGAACCGTCATTTGCAGTACCTCGTGGATATTGCGCTCCCGGAAACGCACCTCGAGAACGCTGCTTTTGAAGCGCGTCCCCCGGCATTCTTCGCAAATCAGCCGGACGTCCTCAAGGAACTGCATCTCCACGGTGACCGTGCCGTCTCCCTGGCATCCCTCGCAGCGGCCACCGGGAATGTTGAAGGAAAAATGGCCGGGCGAGTAGCCACGCTTCCTGGCCTCGGGCGCCGTGGCGAACACCTCACGGATGGCGTCGAATGCCTTGAGGTAGGTCGCCGGATTCGACCGCGGCGTCCGCCCGATAGGCGATTGGTCCACGATGACCACGCCGGCCAACTGCTGGGCTCCCTCGATCCTGTCGCAGAACTCCTTGACGTTGCCGCCGTCTCTCGCAGCTTGCAGCGCGCGATAGAGCACGTCATGTACCAGGGTGGATTTGCCCGACCCCGACACTCCGGTCACGACCACGAGCGTGCGCAGCGGAATCATCAAGTCAATATTCTTCAGGTTGTGCAGAGTCGCTCCGAACAGCCGCAGGAATTTGCCCGCCGGCCGGCGCCGCGCGGACGGAACAGGAATACGCACCTCGCCGCTCAAGTAGCGCCCCGTGACCGAGCGGGGCTCTCGCAATACCTGCTCCAGCGGCCCGGCGCAAAGGACCTTGCCGCCCAGCTCGCCGGCGCCCGGGCCCAAATCTATCAAGTAATCCGCGGCGCCGATGGTTTCTGGATCGTGCTCCACCACCAGCACCGTATTGCCGAGATCCCGCAGCGACTTGAGGATTTCGATGAGGCGCGCCGTGTCGCGCGGGTGCAGGCCGATGGACGGCTCGTCCAGCACGTAGAGCGCCCCCACAAGGTGCGACCCCAGGGAGGTCGCCAGTTGAATGCGTTCCGCCTCTCCTCCGGCGAGCGTGGAGGTGAGGCGGTCCAGCGTCAGATAATCCAACCCCACGGCATCCAGAAAGCCGAGCCGCGCGCGAATCTCTTCCAGGACTTTGTCCGCGATTTTGGCCTGCGATTCAGCGAGCCGCAGCTCATCGAAAAACGCCCGGGCGCTCTTGACCGTAAGCTGGCAGACTTCCGTAATGGCTTTGCCGACCACGCGAACGGCGCGGGCCTCCGGGCGCAGCCGCGTGCCCTGGCAATCCGGGCAGGTTGCGTAGCCCCGGTAGCGGCTCAGAAACACCCTCACGTGCAGCTTGTATTTCTTGCGCTCCAGCCAGCCGAAAAAACCCTTTACGCCGGGGAAGTCCGCCGCCGGGTCGCCCTCGATAATCAGCCGCTGTTGTTCTTCGCTAAGCTGGCGGAAAGGCGTGTCGGTGGGGATGCCTTTCGACCGAGCCCAGCGCTTCGCTTCGTTCAGCAGCATGCGGAACCGGGGCTTGGTCCAGGGCTCGATGGCTCCCTGCTCCAGCGACTTGCTGGGATCGGGAACCACCAGGTTCGGGTCGAAGTCCACGGTGTTGCCGAATCCTTGGCAGCGCGGGCAGGCCCCATACGGTGTATTGAACGAAAACAGCCGCGGCTCAGGCTCTTGGTAATCCAGACCGCAATTCTTGCACTCGAACCGCTCGTTGAAGACCAACCGTTCGCCCGCGCGGCCCGCTTCCGCCCCGAATTCAAGAATCGCCTCGCCACGCCCTTCCCGATAGCAAACCTCGATGGCGTCCACTAAACGCGAGCGCAACTCCGCGGAAACCGCGAGGCGGTCCACCAGCACGTACACGGGCCGGGAGAAATCCAGGTCCAGCAGCTTCTCTGGCGTGGAAAACTCATAGGCCTGCCCTTGTTGATACAAGCGGTTGAAGCCGCGCCGCTGAAGCCCGGCGAGCGTCTGCCGGGTAACCTCCGCGCTCGGCCCTGCGGCTCCCTTCGCGGCCCCAGCGCGCCGGTGGCCTTCGCCCCGTTCGCCCGCCGCGGCGGGCTTGGCCAGCACCAAGGGAAAGAGCACGTGGAAACGCCGCCCCGGTTCCAGCGCCAGCACGCAGGCGGCAATTTCGTCGGGCGTATCGCGGCGCACCGGCCGGCCGCAGCGCGTGCACAGGGTCTCGCCGATGCGCGCGTAGAGCAGCCGCAGGTAATCGTAAATCTCCGTAGCCGTGGCCACGGTCGAGCGCGGGTTGCGCGTCGTGTTTTTCTGCCGGATGGCAATGGCCGGGGCGATGCCCGTGATTTCGTCCACGTCGGGCTTCTCTATGCGTTCGAGGAACTGCCGCGCGTACGCGGAAAGGGATTCGATGTAGCGCCGCTGCCCCTCGGCGTAAATCGTGTCAAACGCCAGGCTGGACTTGCCGGAGCCGGAAACTCCGGTGACTACGGTGATGGCGTTGTGCGGAATGTCGAAGGAAATGTTTTTGAGGTTGTGCACCCGGGCGCCGCGCACGCGGATGGCTTGCTGTTCGGCGGCGTCCTGCCCCCCGGGTTGCGTTTCAGCCGCTGAAGAGGCAGGGGAGGAATCGCGCTGAGGTAACCGG
>Ga0187771_10002655_pt1 | contig 12369 bp, 8 predicted proteins | sample 0116_SJ02_MP15_1_FD_133139 | JGI IMG/M metagenome (GOLD analysis project Ga0187771, IMG submission 133139) | Tropical peat soil microbial communities from peatlands in Department of Meta, Colombia - 0116_SJ02_MP15_10_MG | ecosystem: Environmental > Terrestrial > Soil > Wetlands > Peat | place... | reverse complement strand
CGCGTACGGCTCATCCTCGCGGCGGGGCTTGCTGTCATTGTCGACTTCCATCCAAGCGACATGCATCCGGATTACACTGCGCAGGCGTTGACGGCGGGGTTAAACACGCCGCTGTATCAGAAATATTTGCTCTTGCTTGCGCGTACCGCCGCCCTGCTGGATCACCTGCATTCGGACAAGGTCGCGCTCGAGCTCATGAATGAGCCGCCGGTGCGGGCTCATGTATGGCAGCCCATGCTGGAGGCCGCTTATGCGGCGGCCCGCGGGCAGGCCGCCGATCTGCTTCTGGTCCTGGAAGGCGGCGAGCAGGGATCGCCGGACGCCCTCACGGCGATAGCGGCGGGCCCGTTCGCCAATGATCGCGCGGTCGTTTTCTCTTTCCACTATTACGAACCCTATCAGTTCACCCATCAAGGCGCGTCATGGAATGCCGCGCGCTACTTGGCGGACGTACCCTATCCGGCCTCCGCGCGTCCGCTTGAGGACAGCCTCCAAGCCACGGCGGCCGCCATAGCGGCAACCGACCTGCCGCAGAGCCGGAAATCGTCGGCGTACCGCGATGCGCAGATGAGGCTGGAAAGCTATCGCCGGTCGCAATTCGGCAGTCGGCAAATCGCGACGACCTTCGAGCAAGTCGCCAAATGGGCGCAGTCTCAAGCCATACCGAACGATCAGATCATGCTCGGCGAATTCGGCGCCGGGAAGACCAAGCTGCAAGAGTCGGGTATCCGCGCCGCCGAGCGCGCGCATTGGTTCCGCGACGTCCGCGAGCAAGCGGACGTCCAGCGCTTCAGCTGGTGCGTCTTTGCTTACCGGGGTGGTGCCTTCGGCCTCGCGAACAGCGCGACCAGCAACGACATCGAGCCCGGCGTCGCGCAGGCGCTCGGGCTCGCATTGCGCGCGCCAGCCAAGGCCGCCACCCTGCCCGCTGCGCCGGTCGGCAGCCGCTGATCGGCAGCGAAGCGAACGCGGCGGATTTGCGTCCGCCGCAGGCAGGCCGCGCGTTAGCCTTAATCGAGGAAGGTGGCCGCAGCGCCGACATTCCTTGCTAGCTATAAGTCATGTCCGCCACGCGCCCGGAAGTCAGCATCGTTATCAAGGCCTTGAACGAGGAGCGCCACATCGCGGCCGCGATCGAAAGCGCGCTCGCCGCCCTCGCCGGAATGAGCGGCGAGGTCATTCTCGCCGACAGCTTGTCGGCCGACCGCACCATCGAGATCGCCGCGCAGTATCCGATCAAGATCGTCAGCTTGAGCGGAATCGAGGACCGCTCCTGCGGTGCCGGCGCGCAGCTCGCGTACCAGCACAGCGCTGGACGCTATATTTGTTTGATCGACGGCGACATGCGCCTGCACAGGGGCTTTCTCTCCGCAGCCCTTCAGTTCCTGCGGGCCAACCCGGCGGTCGCTGGCGTCGGTGGCCTCATCATCGAACGTGAGACCGGCAATCTCGAATATGTCAAACGGGCCGACGCTCAGGATGTCAACTTGCGGCCGGGTGAAGTGAGCCACCTGGCCTGCGGCGGCGTTTATCGGCGCGAGGCGATCGAGAGCGTCGGCTATTTAGGCGACCGCAACCTGCACAGCGCCGAGGAGCTGGAGCTCGGCATCCGGCTTGGCGCGCTGGGGTGGAAGCTGGCGCGCATTGGCGTGCCGGCTATCGATCATTATGGCCACTCTGGCAACCCATATCGCTTGCAGTGGCGCCGCTTGACCACCGGATATGCATTTGGCGGCGGCGAACTCCTGCGCGCGACATTCGGCCGGCGCCGCTCTTGGCCGGCGCTGACAAAACTTTGGTGGATTCTGTTTTTCCTGGCAGCCATGCACCTCTGGTGGCTCTCGCTGCTGGCGACGCCGTTTTTCATGCCCGGGCGTGTTTTCGCGGCCATCGCCATCGCGATGCTCGCGGCATTGCCCATCGCGGTGATGGCTGTGCGCTGCCGATCCATCAATCTCGGCGTCTACTCAATCGTCGCCTGGAACGTCTATGTCGCCGGCATGTGGCCGGGTCTGTTGCGGCCGCGCGTCGACCCGGCGCATTGGATCGACAGCGTGGTGATCAAGAGCATGCCGGTGCGGACCGAGCGGACGAACCGACCCGCTGATCCCACTGTGAAGCGAGATGAACCATGGATGAGCCTGCGAACAGCTTAGCGCACAATTTGATCGAGTCTTTTGCCTTTGCGATGTCCGGCCGCAACCGGCGAAAGAAATATCAAGAATTCCTCGATCTCCTGCGGCCGCGCAGCACCGACACGATCCTCGATATCGGTGCGAGCGATGGGGACATTTCGGCAGGCGACAACTATCTGGAGAAGCACTATCCCCATCCGGAACGGATCACGGCCGTTTCCCCCATTCCGCTCGAGCGCTTCAGCGGCCGCTATCCAAAGATCGCTGCGATCACCGGCGACGGCTGCGATCTGCCGTTTCCCGATCGCAGCTTCGATATCGCATATTCGAACGCCGTCATCGAGCACGTCGGCAGTCGTGCCAGACAAGTTCAGTTTGTTCGCGAGATGCGGCGCGTATCGCGCCGCGGATATTTGACCACGCCGAACCGCCTGTTCCCGATCGAAGTGCACACGCGCCTGCCGCTGCTTCATCTCATATTGTCGAAGCAGAAGTTCGATCGTTGCTGCGAATTCATCGGCAAGGGCTGGGCGGCCGGCGATTATATGAATCTGTTGTCTCGCGGCGAATTGGAGTTGCTGCTGCAGGCGGCAGGCATCGCTAACTATCGGATCAGACCGATGCGGCTGTTCGGCCTTGCGCTCACCTACACCGCGACCTGGGTCAACTGAGCCCGGTGCAAGCCGCGGTGCCGGGTAGGCGCCGACGAGGAAACCCGCCATTAACCTTAGGCAAAGCACAATCGCCGGCGCCGCCATTGCGATTGTCCGTGGAGGAACTCGAACGGGCTTTTGTCATGATTCACAAGCGGCACCGTGAGCAATTCGGTCGCCAGGCGCAGCGGAGTCGACGATGACGCCTGGCATGATGTCCGGCCCGGCGCCGCTCGCAGACGGCGATCGCCGCCGCCACCACGGCGGCGCGCGAAGAAGCCGCGACGTCATGACCACCGTCGCAAAGCCGCGCCTTTCGCCGCTGCTTGGCCACGGCGACCACTTGTGGCGAAATTTTCTCTTTCTCGCGACATTCCTGCTGTGGTTTTTCGGCGTCTCGCCGTTCAAGGATACGAACGATCCAACGCTACTCGAACCGAAGGTCGAAGCCGACCCGCTGAATCAGGCATTGACGGTGCTGCTGACAGGCGCACTGGCGATATTTGCCATCACTAAGCGGGAAGCGCTTGTAACGCGCGCCTGGACGCTCCCGCTGTTCCTGACATTTATTGGCTTTGTCATATCCGCTCTATTATCGCCTTACCCGGATGTTGCGGCGCGGCGCATCGTGCTCGCATCATTCACGATTCTTCAGGCATCCGTTGTTCTTCTTTTACCGCACGGGCGACAGCATTTCGCCCGCCTGCTGACTGTGGGCTCGCTCGTTGTGATCGCAACTTGCTATTTCGGCGTCGCGTTTCTTCCCACGCTCTCGATGCATCAAATCAGCGACCCGAGCGACTTGGCACTGGCTGGCGATTGGCGGGGGGTTTTTGGCCACAAGAATGGCGCCGGAGCGGGCATGGTTCTGCTTATTTTCTTCGGCATGTTTATCTATGGCGCCTGGAGCCGGTTTGCCGGACTCCTCGTCATTGTTCTTGCCGGCATCTTCCTGTACTTCACCCACGCCAAATCTCCGCTCAACCTGTTGCCGGTCGTCTTGGCGCTCTCCTATTTTGCCGCGCGGTTGCGCAGTTCGGCGTCGGCGCTGGCGTTGATTCTGGGCGTGGTCGTTCTGATCAATCTGATGACGGTCGGATCAGTGATGTTCGAGCCGATCCGGGATCTTGTCGGTCGGCTGCTATCGGACCCGACTTACACCAGTCGCGACGAAATTTGGCGTTTTACGTTGGATCACATTGCCGAGCGGCCCTGGTTCGGCTTCGGCTTCGAGGCCTTCTGGGGAATGCCCGATTTGGTCAATGCGTGGAGTCACACGGAGACTTGGGCCTATCGGGCCAGCGACGCCCACAACGGCTATCTTAATTTGGCAGTGACGATCGGGCTTTTTGGCCTCCTGCTGTCTCTGCTGTGGATCATCGCTCAGCCGTTTGCCGATTTTCGACACGCGCGCGCGATGGAGGCCGACCCGGCTCTCACAACGCTGTTTCTTCGGATTTGGATATTCGGGCTTTGCCTTTCGGGCTTCGAGTCCGTCTTTTTCAGGGGCGGCAGCGAGACCTGGCTTTGGATGGCCATATCGATCATCGGTCTGCGCTTGCAAACCATTGCGAAAAATTCCGGGTGATTCGAATGTTGAGAAATACCAACTGCCTGCTTGCGATCAACAGCTATTTTTACCCGCGCGGCGGCGCGGAAGTGCTGTTTCTCGAGCACAATCGCATGTTCGAGAACATCGGCTGGCAGGTGGTTCCGTTTGCGATGCGCCACCCGAAGAACCTCGCCACGCCGTGGGCCGGCTATTTTCCCGACGAGATCGAATTCGGCGCGAGCTACAGCCTTGGCGGCAAATTGGTGCGCGCCTCGCGCGTGGTCTATTCTATGCAGACGCGCCGCAATATGCGCCGCCTGCTCAACGTCGTCGATCCGCAGATCGCGCACCTTCACAACATTTACCACCATCTGTCGCCGTCATTTCTTTCCCTGCTGAAGCAGCGCGGAATCGCCGTGGTGATGACCGTGCACGATCCGAAGCTCGCTTGCCCGGCGCATTCGATGATGCTCGACGGCAGGCCGTGCGGGCGCTGTCGGGGCGGCAAGTTCTACAACGCCGCCGTCAACCGCTGCATCAAAGGATCGCTCGCGCTCTCCAGCCTGATCATGATCGAGTCCTATTTGCACCGGGCGTTGCGGCTCTACGAAAACAACGTCGACCGCTTCGTCGTGCCGAGCCGGTTTTTGCTGGACAAGCTAACAGAATGGGGCTACGCGTCCGACCGTTTGGTCCATATCCCCAACTTCATCGACATCGAGCAGTTCGAGCCCGGATCGCAAATCGGCCGGCGTTTCGTTTATTGCGGCAGCCTCGATCGGCCGAAAGGCGTTGAAACCCTGGTGCGGGCCGCGGCCGCGGCGCGGCAACCGTTGACATTGGTCGGCAGCGGGCCGCAGGACGCGCAGCTGCGCGCGCTCAGCGAACAGCTTGGCGCCGACGTGATCTTTCCGGGTCAGCTCGCGCGCAACGCGCTGGCCAGCGTGCTGCAGGACGCGCGCGCTTTCGTCATGCCTTCGGAATGCTACGAGAACGCGCCGCTCGCCTTGCTCGAAGCCTATGCCGCCGGGCGTCCGGTCATCGGCTCGCGCATCGGCGGCATTCCGGAACTGGTGCGTGAGGAGGAAACCGGAGTGCTCTATCCGACCGGCGACGTCGCGGCGCTGGCCGATGCGCTCACGCGCTTCGCCGAGCTGCCCGACGCGCGCATCGCGGCCATGGGCGCGGCCGGGCGCGCCTGGGTGGAGCGGGATTTCAGCCCGGGCGTCTATATCGAGCGCCAACTCGACCTCTACGGCGCGCTCTCGGTCCGGGTGCGATGAACAAGATCGCAGACTCGGCGGCGATCGAGCGCAACAGCCGGCGCGCGCTGCGCGTCACCATGCTCGGAATGCGCGGCTTTCCGGACGTGCAAGGCGGCGTCGAGAAACATGCCGAGAAGCTCAGCTGCGCGCTCGCCGAACTCGGCTGCCAAGTGGAAGCGATCGTGCGCAGCGGCTACGTGGCGAAAAGACGCGAGGCGACCTGGCGCAACATCAAGCTCGCGCGCATCTGGGCGCCGCGCGTCGCCGGCCTCGAAGCTTTGATCCATACCTTGTTGGGCGTGCTGCGGGCCGCGGTCGAGCGTCCCGACATTTTGCACATCCACGCCATCGGGCCGGCAGTCTTTACGCCGCTCGCCCGCGCGCTCGGGCTGCGCGTGGTCGTCACCTACCACAGCCTCAACTACGAACATAAAAAATGGGGCCCCGTCGCGCGCTCGGTCCTGCGGCTCGGCGAATGGGCCGGAATGGCGTTTGCGCACGGCCGCATCGTCGTGTCCGACGGTTTGGCAAAGCACATGCGGCGGGCCCATGGGGTAGCCGTCAGCACTATACCTAACGGGATCGACGAGCCGCCGAGCGTGCCATCGACCGCGTTCGTGCGGTCTTGCGGGCTGACCCCCGATCGCTACGCGCTGACGGTGGCAAGGATCGACGAGACCAAGCGCCAGCTCGATCTGATTGCCGCCTATGCCCGCCTGCGCGCGGTCGACTGGAAGCTGGTGCTCGTCGGCGGCGCCGATATATCGGGGAGCTACGCCCGCGCCGTGGCCGACGCTGCGAGGAGAACGCCCGGCGTCGTCATGCTCGGACATCGCAGCGGAACGGCGCTGGCCGAGCTGTACGGTCATGCCGGTCTGTTCGTTCTGCCGTCGAGCCACGAGGGCCAGCCGATCGCGGTGCTGGAGGCGGCGAGCTTCGGCCTTCCCGTCGTTCTCAGCGACATTCCCGCGCATCGGGAGCTCGACTTGCCGCGCGCCCGCTATTTCAAGGTCGGCGATATTGCCGCGTTGGCGGAGCATCTCGAAGCGGTGTTCGCGGCACCCATCGTCGCAAGGCTCGATGCCGCCGAGCGCGCCCGGCTCATGGCCAGGCACGATTGGTACACGATCGCGGAACGGACTCTCGCCGTCTATGTCGACGCTCTGTCCCAGGGCTGGCGCCGGCGGATCGGCTGAAGATCCGGCGGCGAGAGATAAGCAAAGACTACAGCAGGCAAAGACCGCCGCCGGGCGCCGGAAACAGGGGCCACGCGGGCTCGCCGATGGCTCGCCATCACCGGCGCTTCTGACCAAAACCCCCAAGAAAACGCCGGCAAGCCGTCCAAGTCCCGCGAAATTACATTCTTCAGCGATTGTAGTTGTTAAAGAACACTCGGCTGATCGCCAGGCTGCGATTCAAGCCGATTGAAATTGGAATACCGGCCGCGGAAGTTAACATTACCATCCGCTTTGTGTTGAAACTTACGTTCGAGAAAGGATTCATAGGCGCTCGAATATCGGGCCGCCTTCCTGAGATGCGATGAGGGGCGTTAACCGATGGCTCAAATGAGCGGCGCCCACAGCCGATCTTTGCCAGCTGCCGGGGCGCAGATTTCACTCCTTTCGCCGGTCCGTTGCAGGAGTTTGGGTTTAGGAGCTCTGTCGCTGGATGCTGCAACTATTGCACAAGAGCACCACCGATTTTTCGAAGGAACCGCCTCGAACAGCGGGCCCGCTGGAACTCAGCATTGTTATGCCCTGCCTCAACGAGGCCGAGACACTCGGGACTTGCATCGGAAAGGCCAGCCGGTTCTTGCGCTCTACGAACATAGCCGGCGAGATTGTCGTTGCCGACAATGGGAGCACGGACGATTCACGGGCCATCGCGCGGGCCATGGGAGCGCGCGTCATCGATGTCCCTGTCAAGGGTTATGGCGCGGCTTTGCAGGCGGGCTTGGCTGGCGCCAAGGGTCGTTTCGTCGTTATGGGCGACTCTGACGACAGTTACGACTTCTCCGATCTGATGCTTTTTGTCGAGAAGTTGCGGGCCGGTTTTGAACTTGTCATGGGTAACAGGTTCGCCGGCACGATTGCCGCCGGGGCCATGCCACTTCTGCATAAATATCTCGGCAACCCGCTGCTGAGTTTTGTCGGCCGGCTTTTCTTCAAGGTGCCCATTGGCGACTTTCACTGCGGGCTTCGCGGCTTCGACCGCGCCGCCATTGCCGGCCTTGGATTGAATACAACCGGCATGGAATTCGCGTCGGAAATGGTCGTGAAGGCGGGCCTTCATCGCTTGAAGATTACCGAGGTGCCAACGAACCTTGCCAAGGACGGCCGTAGCCGACCGCCACACCTACGGACGTGGCGCGACGGCTGGCGACATCTCGTATTTCTACTTCTCCACTGCCCGCGCTGGCTTTTCCTTGTGCCGGCTCTCTTTCTAGCCGGAGCAGGGGTGATTCTTATGTCGGCCCTGCTGCCCGGACCTTTGCGTATCGGACATAGCGCTTTGGACGTTCATTCAATGGTGGTTGCCAGCGCGATGATCGATACTGGCGTGCAAACACTTATGTTTTGGTATCTTGCCCAACAGTACGCGGTGTCCAATGGCGTATTGCCCGGGACTTTGCGGTTCAATAAGGCCTTGTCGGTGGTGACCCTCGAGCGGACGCTAATCCTCGGCGGATTGATAGGCCTCGTGGGATGCGCCGGGCTGGTGCGCGCCGTTTGGCATTGGGGTAGTTTAGGTTTTGGGCCTCTAGATTATGAAATTAGCTTACGTCAAGTTGTGCCATCGACGACCCTTGTCGTGCTCGGGCTTCAGGTCGTTTTTTTTGCGTTTCTGACCAGTATCCTGAAGCTCGGTCCCATCCCGAAGACACATACTGGCACTGCATTGGCTCGAACCGACGGATCGACTCTCGCGCCTTCAACAGGAGCTTAAATTGTTTAGGCTCTTGCAAAATAGCGCTAAGGCCGCCGTTATAGCAGTGCTTCTCTCCCTGATGATGTGGCCGGCCATCTATAATGGCCAGCCGATCTTCAACACCGACACCACCTCGTATATTCGCGGCGCCGACGCGGGAATTGCGAAGCTGACGGGTCATGACTCGGTCTGGGGCGCCAAAGGTCGCATAGCGGCCGCCGACCTCGAGCAGGCTCCGCCCTCGCTTTTCCACCCGCAAAAACCCGATTTCGTGATGGCCGGACGATCGATCTACTACGGCGCTTTGCTCTACATCGGTGACGCATTGGGATATCTGTGGCCCACCATTGTTGTTCAAGCCACGGCGGTTCTATTGTCTCTCGGTCTCACTCTTTATCACATCGGTTCATTTAGCTGGCGTTCGCTGGCGCTCGTCGGTGTTGGGCTTGCCGCATTGAGTCCATTGCCGTTCTTCGTATCCGAATTAAGCCCGGACCTGTTTGCCGGCGTTGCGATACTGGCGATGGCAAATTTTATTGCCTTCGGCGAGCAGATGAGACGCGCGGCATGGTGCGTGTGGTTGATGTTGCTCTCCGCGGCACTGTCATTTCACACTTCGCATGCATTGATCGCGGTTGCAATGCTCTGTTTTGCGCTGACCGTCGGCCTGCTACAGAAGAAGCCGGTCCGCAATTCAGCAATCACGGCTCTCGTTTTAGCACTGGCGCTGGCCGCCGGCGCGGACTTCGCATTCATGCAGGGCGTTAAAAGGGTGCTGGGTGTGATGCCGACTCGGCCGCCTTTTCTTATGGCGCGCCTCATCGCCGACGGGCCGGGCGCCGCTTACCTGAGGGCTAATTGCCCGCGAGCGGGTTTTACGGTCTGCAGCTTTGTTGACCGCCTTCAGGTGGGCGATTCAGATGCCTTTCTTTGGTCGACGGATCCATCCCGCGGGGTGTTCGTGAACGTCGACGCCGCTACGCGCCAAGCGCTCAGCGATGAACAGCTTCGCTTCGCGCTCGCTACGCTCGCCTTTGATCCGATCGGCGAAATTAAGGCTGCGGCGAAGAACGTTCTCCACCAACTCGGAATGATCGGTCTTACTCATTTCACCTACGTCGGCGACACCCGTTTTTACCGTGCCCGCGTGCCGAGTCCGTATATCGAAACGATGGAAAGAACGAAGGCCTGGTCGGGGAACCTGCCCGTGACTTCCCTGCCCGCCGCCGCCCTTGTTGTGGCGTCCATGATCTTTATCCTGGCGTCGGCGACGTTTCGTAGGAATCAAATTTCGTCTGGAGTCTCGCTATTCACGATAGCCGTGATCCTTGGCGTGCTTTTCAATGCCGCAGTTTGCGGCGCCATATCTGAGCCCTACAACCGATACCAGGCCCGGGTAATTTGGCTCATTCCGCTTGCCGCGCTGCTGCTCGCGTATCGGCGGAGCGCGAAGGATGAACCGGCAAATCTTGCCTCCGCTCCGTTCGTCGCCGGCAATGTTGGTGCATCCGTCTAAGCTAGGTACACCGAAGTCCTTTCATCGGCTTATTTCGATAACTTGTCGGGCGCCCGCGGCGATCGGCTCGCCGATAGGCGAGCGAGCGCAATTAGCGAACTATCGTCGTCATCGGCGGCGGAACGCGACGTCGCCGTCACGATGTAAATGGCGCCAATCGTGCCGAGCATGCCATAGGCGATCGCCGCGCTCATCGACGAGCCGCCGGCGGCGCAAGCGGCGAGCGCAACGCTGCCGCAGGCCATGAGGGCGGCATCGCGCGCGGCGACGGTGCGCACGCCCACCAATTGCCGGGCGCGCACGGCGATCAGCGGATTGAAGCAAACCATCGAAAAGATCATGGCGGCCGGAATGGCAAGCGAGCCGAGCCAGGGCGCGGTCGCAAACGGGCTCGCGACCAGCATGGCGAACGAGGAAGCGGTAAACAGCAGCGCGACATTGGCCTGGCCGGCAATGATGAGCAGCCGGTCGGACGCGGCGTAGAATGACTGCACGAACGACGGTATCGCCAGCCAGATCAAAAAGAAGCGCGCGCCGCCATAGTTGCCCAACAGCGGCAGCGCCGCAGGCGCGAGCAGCAAGATGGCGCCGATGGTCAGCGCGGTGCAACCGATCGTCAGCCGGCGACAGACGTCGGTCTCGATGTGCAGGGCGGCGTCGTCCTTGCCGTGCAGCAGTCGTCCGGCGCGCGGCGCGAACCGCTTGAGCAAGGCGATCTGGAAAAACGTGAACAGCCCCGCCAGCCGCGCCGCAACGGCGTAATCGGCCACCGTGTTCGACGAGAACAGCACGCTGGCGACGACGATATCGGCGGCGCCCAGCTGATTGGCGAACAGTGTCGCCGTCACGAACTTGCCGCTGTAGCCGAAATCCCAGCGCGACCAGCGTTGCCAGCCCTTGACCGAGCGATCCCACATGCGCCGCGCCAGCCACAGCCAGGGCAGCAGCACCGACAGCGTGAGAACATGGGCGACCCAGGCATCCGGCAACTTGAGAACGGCGACCAACGGCAACAGGACGATGCGCACGCCATTCGGCGCGACCTCGCCCCAGAAGATCGATTCGGCGATGCGCGAACGCCCTTCTAGGGCGCCGGTCGCCACGATGAGCAGGGTGGTGAAGATCAAGAACGGCGCGAGCTGTTGCAGCCAGATCGCAAGCGCCGGCTTGCCGAGCGCGCCGGCGACGGGCTCGGCGGCCAAGATCGCCAGCAGCGCGACTGCGGCGGACGGAATGGCGGCGGCGAAGGCCGAAAAGCGCTGCAGCCTGATCTCGGCGGCGCGATCGTCGACGTGCCGCGAGACGTGGAAGAGCAGAACCAGCGAGCCGCCGACGCCGAGCGCAACGCCGGCAAGCCGATAGAAGCCGAACGCCGCCATCAGATCGCCGAAACTCTGCTTCGGCAGAAAGCGGCTCAACATCAAGAGCACGACGAATTGCGAGACGAGTCCGAACACGCGGGCGCCCGAACCGACGGCGAGAATATCGAGATAGGCGCGCAAGCGCCCGCTCACGAGCACGTCCGGCAGAGAATTCGTCAGCGAACGCGCTAAACGCATGTGAGGGGTTTCGCCTGTCGTCGGTTCGAATTTACCGCCGCGGACTTAAAGCGCGGTGCCGGCTGAAGTCCGCCGCGAGCGTGGCGCGAGTAGTCATGATGTCTGTGGCCGGATCAAGCACGCAGGCGGATTTTCCTGCGATCTCCGTGCGTTATGTTTAATGCACTCGGCGAGCGGCAAGGGCGCGGCAATAAGATGACCAGCGCAGCAATCAATCCGTCCACCGGATTTCGGGATGCCGCGGCGGATTTCATCCACCTGTCACAGAGCCCGCGCAGAGTCCGCCCTTTCCGAAAACGAGGGCTTGCCATGAGTGAAATCGCCTTACCCGGCTCGATCGAACCTGCGGCACGGACCGGACCCGATCTCAGCGGCGCCATTAACCCATTAACCGGCATCATTTTCGGCGGAGCGGTCGCGGCCGTCCTGCTGTTTGTCGCCTACAGCGTCTATACCGACGTCGGCGCCACCGGCGCCCGCATCACGGGCTACGCGCCCTTCATCCTCTTGTTCGTCGCGCTCTTGATCGCGCTCGGCTTCGAGTTCGTCAACGGCTTCCACGATACCGCCAACGCGGTGGCGACCGTCATCTATACGCGCTCGCTGCCGGCCAATATTGCCGTGGTCTGGTCGGGGCTGTTCAACCTCGTCGGCGTCCTCGTCTCCACGGGCGCCGTCGCCTTCGGCATCATCTCGCTGCTGCCGGTGGAACTGATCCTGCAGGTCGGCAGCCACGCCGGGTTTGCGATGGTGTTTGCGTT
>Ga0187771_10002653_pt1 | contig 12371 bp, 11 predicted proteins | sample 0116_SJ02_MP15_1_FD_133139 | JGI IMG/M metagenome (GOLD analysis project Ga0187771, IMG submission 133139) | Tropical peat soil microbial communities from peatlands in Department of Meta, Colombia - 0116_SJ02_MP15_10_MG | ecosystem: Environmental > Terrestrial > Soil > Wetlands > Peat | place... | reverse complement strand
TTCCCATCCACTTCTCGACAACATGCATCGCTTTTTACCTCCATGACATAAATAGATCTAACCAAGTATACCAAACCATATATAACATATAACATATATAATAGAAGCCAGAGCTGAAATGAAGAAGGTGCTGCTATTTGTTGCAATATATGCTTAATTTATCAACTAAGGTAGTATATTTCCTATATTTCATATTGTTATTGATGCATAGCACGTCATTGCAGGAGAACATCAAAGAGCACATTATTGGCAAGGTAGCGCATTCAGGATTGCGCGCTACTAGCGATGCGTAGGCCGTTCGTGGCGTTGACCGAAACACGTGTATTAATATATCAATGGGTTACGTCAATTTTGCTGTACACGAATGCCATTGTTTGCTAAACTCCCCTGTGATGCCTCAAAAAGGACTGCACCAGGGGTGCCTCAGCTTTGCGTCACCATGGCAAATCAAGTCAGTGCACGCCCGTACCAGCTCTCAGGGATCAAGCGTTAAGGCGGCTTGGCCACGCAGTCAAGCGAAGGTGCGCGGGGAGGCATGACGTAACCATGCACGGATGCCGCGGCCCCTTTTTGTCAGGGAAAGGAGAACCATGACAATGTCGAATCCTCTGGTTATCATTGCGATGCTCTTTGCTCTGCTCGCCCTTGTCTGTCTCGTCGCCACCGCTGTTGCCTTGAAGAAAGGGAAATTATTCGGCGCGTCTATGAAGTTCATCAGCACGTTACTTATGTTATCACTAGCTGCCCTCTTTGGCACCATAAGCATTTCTCTCCAGGGATATCAAGCCTTGACGAAGGAGGAGCTTGCAGCGGTCGTGAATATAAAACCGACAGGCGTGCAGAAGTTTACGGCCCGCTTTACCTTCCCCGATAAAAGCGAAAGGGTCTTCGCTCTGGCCGGTGATCAGCTTTATGTTGACGCCCATATCCTCAAGTGGAAGCCGATCGCAAACATATGCGGGTTGCACACAGACTATGAGCTCGATCGTGTAGAAGGCCGCTATGAAAACCTCAATGAGGAGACGAGCAAAATTCGCACGGTGTACGCGCTCTCAAAGGATAAACTGGTGGACATGTTCTATCTCCGGCGGAGGTTTGAGATCCTCAAGCCCCTGGTGGATGCCGAATACGGATCGGCAACATTTATCAATTCAAATAGAGCTGAAGAATTTGAAGTAATGGTATCGACAACGGGGCTCCTTATTAGAACGACCGAGAAAGATACAGAGTAATTGACGTTGCTCGTTGCTTCTCTGGTCCTTAACAAACATATCTCTGAAGCCTTATAGCAGTGAATTGCATGTCTGAGGTTCGACAGGTTCGCGAAGAATCACCCTTCAGAGTGTTTATGGGCAAGGGATAAATGCGGGACATACTGATCGACTGCAGGGGCAAAGGCTTACGCGACAGTAGTATTGCCTTGTGCAAGCAGGATTCCGCTGTATTCCGGTTCATTCCTGACATGCGGAGAGCGGAACATATTCGGGTCCGGCCGGGTGTGACTGCACTCGTGGAGTTGGCTCCACCCCGTGGAAACGAACTGCGGACAGCGGTGCTGGGGCTTACCGCACTCCTGATACACAAGAACCCAACCATCCGAGGAGACGCCATAGCGGTGCTCGGCATCATCAAGGACCAGATGTCCCTGAGCGCGCTGAAGATGAGCTTCCGGGACGACCATCCTGGCGTCCGCGGCGCTGCCCGTGATGCACTTGCGGAGATGGGTCGATGAAAACAACAGAGGCGTGCCCTTCCGAGCAGGCCCCTGTTTGCCGATTGACGATAGTTTATTACCAGCCGATGTCCAGGGTTATGAGCTGACGCTGATCCTTCTCCTGGCCGGCATAGGCTCCGAGCTCTTCCGTGTACATGGCGTAGGAGAGTGTGAGGATAAGTAGCCTGAGGTCAAAACCAACGGTCGGCGAGTTGTTGTACATGCCCGCACGAACAGCGATTTCAGCAGGTAAAATATCAAAGAGCTGAAGCTCGGCTCCATAACGAAATCGCTTGGCTATATCCTTGTCTTGCTTGAAGTTGTCAAGCACGTCGATGTAATCAGCGGCAACGGTCAGATTCCGGGACCAGGAGAGGGAAGGATTGATCGCGAAACCTACGTTCACCGATTGCGGCAGAGAGCCAGCGGGGCCGAAATTGAGACCGCCGATGTTCAGGACGGAGGCGCCGAATGACGGCTTGAGCACGGAAGCAGGCGCGATTTTCCAGAGAACACCGAAATCAAAGCCCGCTGCCTCGCCACTCTTCTGGAGTTTTTTTTCTATATAGTCTTTCAGATCATTCTCGTTGTCAACAATTTCCCTTGAGGTAAAATCATGGATCAGCGTATCACGATGAAGGGACTTGACCGAGATTCCCGCGAAGAGATTGTTCGTTACTCCGATGCTGACGCCGCCTATGCCGCCGTAGTACGCGTCCCCATTCACTTCCAGCAGACCGTCTGACCCGAAGCCCTGGTGGGCCACTGCATCCAGGCTGACGCTCCCGATACCGCCGACGCCGAAAGCCCACCGATCATAACTATGGCCGATCGAAGAAAAGTCCGCAACCCGAAGATGGATGTTTTGTCCACGATACTTTGCGAGGACGTCGTCAACTGCCTGCAACTGTTCGTCGTTTCCCGAGCTGCTGGTGCCGCTAGGCAGTTCAAAAGCACGCTGCATGTCCCTTATGAACTTCGGAGTGTCGTTCCCGTATTCGAGGCTGAGATTGATCAAATTCACTTCCCAGCCTTTGTCCCGGGGGATGTTGATCAGGCCCGCCGGGTTATAAAAAAGAGAGTCGACCCGGCCTCCGACCGCGGTGTACGCGCCGCCCATGCCCATTGCTCTGGTAGACTTGTAAATATAGGGGTATTCGAGGTCGGAAGGATCGGCAAATGCGCCCGATGGAATGAAAAGCAAGAATGCGCCCCACAGAAGCCAGTGTAGTTTAACCGTTTTGAACGGCATATTCATGCCTCCGTCCGTCATTACCGTAAATTCGTTTGAATATAGTTTGCGATATCCTGGGACGTGCACGAAGTCGTGCACGGAGCGCACGGTGACGTCGTACACCCGCAGCACGCCTGACCCTGGATGTCCTGAAGAGCCGTTTGAACATCTGTCGTTGTTGTGCTGGTAGCTGACGTGGTCAGCGATGAGTTCAAGGAACTGATCGAACCGGTCATGGATTGATTAAAGGTGGAAACAAAGTCAAGCGGCTGGCTGTTCTGCACGAGGGGGCAAGGCCACGTATTGATGCTGTTGCTGACGTCCGTGCACGTTTCGGTGGTAGTGGTAGCTACCCACCACTTCCCGGTCGTTGGATCTTGATAGAGGAGCTTTTGATAGGACGTCGTGTTCGGCGGGTTGCAGGCCGCCGCGCTGCCGCCCGCGACCGGTGTCATCGTGATGGTCAAGCCGCTGTAGGTCCCCGTTACGGCTGTGCCCAGGGAATCTTTCAGGTAGAGAGGAATGGGAACAGCCGGTGAATACGTCGCGCCGGAGCAGGCGAGCGTCGAGCCCGTACTGATATTTGCCGCAGCGATGAGCGCACATGCCGCGGCGTCTGCATTGTCTGGTACGCCATTATCATTGTAGTCACAGGCGGTATTCAGTGCACCATTTGAGTTCAGGAGGTTAGGCATAAGGAGCTGCAGGAGTGATAGGCTTTTTAAGGCATCGACAAGGCTGATATAGAATTGTGCGTCCTGATAATTCGCATACGTGTAGTTTCCCGTAGCTGATGTTGTGGTGACTTGACTGTATGCGCTTACCGCATCATTCATGTATGCGAGGGAGGACGTAGTTACGTTGGTCACGAGGGTTGTCAAATAAACGGAAAGATCGCTCTGGGTACCGGTTGAACCGCTGACAGCGCCGGTCCTGATTAAGGCGTTAATCACACCTGTTACGTCGAAACCGGCCAGGCCGACATAGGCTGCGCCTTTGTCAAGTTCGTCCGCGCATGGCGAAGTGATCACGGCGTTATAATTGCCGCTATCAAGGTTCATCGTCACCGCCTGAAGGCACGCCTCATTGGAGTTTTTGTTGCTGCAGCCGAAGAAAACCGCCAGCATCCCGGCTGTCAGAAACAAGATCAACAATCGTCTGTTCATAGGTTCCTCCTTCGCGGTAGTCATTGCCTGATAGGTGGCCCTTTCCAGATCTCCCGAACGATTTGCAGTCAACAAATCGGCAGATGGGGATCTATGCCGATCGGGCACCAGAACGTGAGAGCATGTGGTGGTCCGCCATCGCAGTCCACGATGAGCAGCAGAGTTCCGCCTGCACTTCGGTTTTCTATCGTCATGGGTGGGGCCTTATCGGGGGCTCGAAAAGCTGAACGAATACGATTTCCCCCAAATCCGAGCTGAACGCAAGCTGCATCTTCCGCAACAAAAACGGTAAATGAGGATAGAGCGATGGGAGATAGCCTTATATTTCAAAGTGTCCATCACGGGCGAGGCAATGGCAATATGGCCTGCCTGGGTCTGACTATAAAATAAAGTACTAAAGTCGTCAAGTGAATATTACCCAAGCGGCGGCGCGCCCCGTTCATTTTTGTCGTATATACCTATTTTGAGCGCCTTGCACGTTTCTTTAATCAACATGGATCCCGAGTTTTCTTAAAAAATGGGCAGATAAAACTCCGAAGAGAAAAAGAGTACCTGTTATGCCGATGAGCGTCAGGACCAAGAAGAGGAATTTCCGCGCAGGTGATTGGTCGAGAGGTCTGATCGAGATGAAGTAGACAAGGAGGCTAAAACCCATCCCGAGGAGAAAAAATACGGTTTCCATCATATTGAGGCATTGTATCCAAGGGCAGCGAGGCTGTCAACATCATTCGGTCTCCAGGACCATAAGGATTTTTTATTTGACAGTGCCTTATCTCTCAATTAATATTCATGCAATCGTATCTATGAAACAGCGTGATGAAAATAACAACGAAGAAGAATGGGAATACGGCGATGTCTGGAAACAGGGTTCTCCGGAGGGAGCCGTTCCTGATGATGTCGACTACGTTGAGCTGTTCCGCGCCGATACCGGCATGGGGTATGACGACACTAGTATGCTTGATATGGTGGGTTATCTCGGCTCCCGGGGAATCCGGGCTACCTTTGATTCCTTTTCCCTGGGGCTTGAGCCTGCCGCAATCAAGACTTATGTCCTCAAGGTGGAGGTTGGGAAAGTGGAAGAAGCAAGGGAGTATCTGGAAGAGAAGTTCCGGGAACGGTGAAAAATCAAGGGATGCGTCGAAGAGGCCAAACGGCGTGATCCGTTTCCTTGAGCCTCCTCTCCATAACCCAATCGGTATTAAAGGAGAACAGCATGTCGGAAGAGATGGAAATTAAAGAATTAGAGGGAGCACTCGATGTCTACAAGTCCAGAGTTTCGCAGGTGAACAAAGCGACCCTCACCTGGGACAAGGATCTGATTTTTGTGGGCCGTACAAACCGCGGATACGAGGTTGAGTTCGATGCGGAGCAGCAGTGGGGCTGCTCCCCGACCGAGACGCTGCTGTTGAGCGTTGCAGGGTGCATGGGGATCGATATGGTGTCATTCTTGAAAAAAATGAAGTGCGAAATCAAATCGTACAAGATGGACATTGTTGGCGAGCGCAATCCCACTCCACCTCAGTACTATACGGCCATGGAGATGATCATTGCGGTGTCCGGCAGCGGACTCACGGCCAAAAAGCTGGAGCGGGCCATTTCTCTGTCGCACGAAAAATACTGCTCCGTCTACCACACGCTCAGAAAAGACATGAAGATGAAAGTGGACTATGCGTTTGAGAACGTGTAAGGCCTGCGCGTGATGGATAAATAAAGGGGAACATACCAGGAAGGCGTCGGCACGTAGCCGCTGCTCAGTGTTTTCGTACTATAGTGTACCTTTTCTATGACTTCCGTTCGGCTGCTGAAAAACGGGATTGAAGCATTCCCCGCGATGTTTACCGCTATAGACCATGCGTCGAAATTCATTGCTCTCGAGATGTACATTTTCGCCGACAACGAGACGGGCCGGGAATTCCGCGATCATCTCATCAACGCTGCCCGGAGAGGCGTCCGGGTCAGGGTATTGATAGACTCCTGGGGATCCTGGAACCTGCCTGACACCTTCTGGCATGGACTCCGCACCGCCGGCGGGATGGTCCGCTGGTTCCACCCGCTTTCAAAGGGGCTCTTTTCATTTCGGAACCATAGAAAGCTGCTGTTCATAGATGACCAGATTGCGTACCTGGGTGGGATCAACATTTCTGATGAGTACTACCGAGGCGCAGACGACGAGCGTCCGTGGAGAGACAACGCGCTCGAGATAATCGGGCCCGAGGTTGCGCGGCTTCGGGGCTCTTTCCTCCGCATGTGGGGCATGGCTGACACCACGCTTGCAAGATTGCTCTTCCGGCTGCGGCGCGACCGAAAAAAAACAAAGAACGGCGGCACGGTGCGGTTCATGGAGAGCGGGCCGGAGAATATGATGCGACCGGTGCGCAGGGCCTACCGACAGGTGATCCACAACGCGAAGCACTCGATTGACCTTGCCATGGGATATTTTTACCCTCACGGCAGGATGCTGCGGGCGCTCAAGCGTGCGGTCCGGCGCGGCGTGCGCGTGCGGCTCATGCTCCCGCTCCATACGGACCTTCCCATCACCCGATGGGCTGCACACGGGCTTTACGGCAGGCTACTTCGCGCAGGCGTTGAGATCTGGGAGTACACGCCGGCCATGATGCACGCGAAGCTCGCGGTTGCCGACGATACCGTGATCGCAGGGTCTGCCAACCTCGACGTGCGGAGCGGGAGGATCAACTACGAGCTTGTAGCAATCATAACCGACCAGGGGCTCGCAGAGAAGGCCCGCGCCGACTTCGAAGATGATCTGAAACAATCGATACGCATCCTGATCGAGGATTGGCAGTCACGATCTCTGTTCCAAAAAGTGAAAGAGTGGCTCAGCTACTGCCTGCTCGCGCGTTTTGATATCATTGTTGCGAGGTTTGAGATGTCGAGAAGAATGCGGTAGGGCCGTTGCGGGATACGTGCAGTGGTTGTGCCGCATGATCGACGAAACGGCCAAAAAGAGGAGGGTTGCAATGAAACTGAAGGGAACGAAAACAGAAAAGAACCTGCTCGCTGCCTTTGCAGGGGAATCGCAGGCGCGGAACCGCTATACCTTTTTCGCGAGCGCATCGAAAAAGGAAGGATATGGGCAAATCGCCTCGATTTTTCTTGAAACCGCAGAAAACGAGAAGGAACATGCCAAGCGGTTCTTTACCTTTCTCGAAGGCGGCATGGTTGAATTTACCGCTGCATTTCCGGCGGGCGTCATCGGAACAACGGCGCAGAACCTGAAAGCTGCGGCTGCAGGCGAGCATGAAGAATGGACGGCGCTGTATCCCGGTTACGGGAAAATCGCAGAGGAAGAGGGCTTTTTGGCAGTAGCATCAGCGTTCCGGCATATTGCGAAGGTCGAAGTGGAGCATGAGAAGCGGTACCTTAAACTGCTGGAGAATATCGAGAGGGGAACGGTATTCAAAAAAGATTCTTCAACGACCTGGATCTGCCGCAACTGCGGTTATCACCATGAAGGCCCCGAGGCTCCGGGACAGTGTCCCGCATGCCTGCATCCGAAAAGCTTTTTTGAGTTATGGCGCGAAAACTATTGATCCTTAAAAAAACTCTGCAGAGCATTGACAAGGATTTCACGCTTCCGGCGGGAAACGAAGAGGCACCAGTGATGAACAGAGGTCAGGACCAGGGACATCACCGGTGGGTACAGCGGTATCGGTCTGGGATTTTTTAAAAGACCGGCCATCCAACCGCAGAAGCATAACTGCCACGATTGCCTGGACGTGATTTCCTGTTGCATAGCAGGTGGGCAGCGACGTATAATATGTCGTCATATGACGAATGTTTTTTTTGGGAGGATGTTATGATTGATACGACAAACTGGAAGGTCACCGTGGCCCCGACATGCCCACATTGCAAGACGGAAATGGAGCAAATGGACTCGCGCCACCTGGATTGGGAATCACCCTATCTTTGGGTCTGCTTTAATAATGAGTGTACGCTGTTTAAAAAAGGCTGGAATCACATGATGGACAACTATGGTCAGCTTGTTTCGTATCGTTTCATGATCCATCCGCAAAGCGGTGCGTCCGGAGTCATCCCCGCCTTCAGCCAACAGTATCTGAGGGAAAACAGCAAACCTGCGAATCCAAACTACGACCAAGACGAGTAGACAAGACGAGTGTTAAGAACGAGAAGCCGGGAACGATTTCAGTTCCCGGCTTCTGTTGTTTTTAGGGCAGTCAGCGTGATGATCGCTTCATGCCTGTTGTCATCAGGATTTCGCGGCAAGGGGGGAACGTTTGTTTTGAGTTTTCACCGCTTCAATCTTTACGGCACAGACCTTGAGCTCGGGGATCTTTACGACCGGGTCGAGCGCGTCATTCGTGATCACGTTGGCTGCGGCCTCATGATAGTGCATCGGTATGAACACGACACCGGGGGGAATGCGACGCGTTACCATTGCCTTGAGCTCGACTTCACCCCGTTTTGAACTTACCCTGATCATATCGCCGTTCTCGATGCCGAGCTTTACGCCGTCAGCGGAATTTACTTCCACGTAGGCTTCGCCTGCATGGTTCTCGATGGCCCCAACTCTCCGCGTCATGGAGCCGGAATGGTACTGGAAAAGATTCCTTCCCGTCGTGAGGATAAAGGGATATTGTTCACTGGTAACTTCTGCAGGAGGACTGAAAGGAATGACCGCGAAGGGCACTTTGCCCCTGGGAAACCCCTCCTTGTACAGATAAGGGGTGCCGGGGTGGTCCTTCGTGGGGCAGGGCCAGGCAAGTCCGTTCTTCTCGATCCTGTCGTAGGTGATCCCTCCCAGCGCAGGCCAGAGCCTGCCGAACTCTTCCAGAACCTTTTCGGGCGTAAGATTCTCCATGGGATAACCCAGTGCTCCGGAAAGCGCGGCGATGATGGCCAAGTCGTCCTTGGCCTGTCCGGGAGGATCAACGGCCTTCCGGACACGCTGGACCTTGCGTTCGGTATTGGAAAAGGTGCCGTCCTTTTCAAAGGAGCATGTCGCGGGCAGGACGACGTCAGCCAAGAGGGCAGTCTCGGTCATGAAGATGTCCTGGACGACGAGAAAATCGAGCGAATCGAGCGCTTTGATCGTATGGTGCATGTTGGGGTCGGTGATGATGGGGTTCTCACCCATGATGTAGAGGGCTTTGAGCTTCCCGCTTACCGCAGCATCCATCATCTCAGTGGCAGTGAGCCCGACCTTCGGTGATAGGGCAACTCCCCAGGCCTGCTCGAATTTCTGCCTGATTTCGGGCGTGTCGAGCTTCTGGTACCCGGGAAAGACGTTCGGGAGGCACGCTGCATCCGATGCGCCCTGGACGTTGTTCTGCCCCCGGAGGGGATTGACGCCGGTGGATTCTCTCCCGACGTTACCGGTTAAGGTGGCCAGGTTCGCGACGGCCTTCACATTGTCCGTGCCGCACGCATGCTGAGTGATGCCCATCGTGTAAAACAGTCCTGCGCGGCGGGACTTGCCGTAAAGCCTTGCTGCCTTGATGATGAGGTCCTGCGGCACGCCCGTGATCCGTTCAACCTGCTCAGGCGTGAACTCCTTCAGCGACTGTTTCCATGGTTCGAAGCCTTCGGTCTTATCACGGATGAAATCGTCATTCTGCAGCCCTTCGCTCACGATCACGTGTGCGATCCCGTTCAGGAGCGCGATATCAGTGCCCGGCTGGAGCTTGAGATGCAGTTCGGCAAACTTTACCAGGGGGACCTGGCGCGGATCAGCCACGATGATCTTTGCTCCCTTGCGGTACGCCTTGATCATCCTGTTCGCGATGACGGGATGCGATTCCTTGGTGTTGGAGCCGATGATAAACATGACCTCCATGCCTTCGATCTCGGGGATCGAGTTGGTCATTGCACCGGAACCGTATATGGCGGCCAGCCCGGCCACCGTCGGAGAGTGTCAGAAGCGGGCGCAGTGGTCGACGTTGTTGGTGCCGACTGCCGCGCGCATGAGCTTTTGGAAAGCGTAGTTTTCTTCGTTCGTGCAGCGGGCCGAGGAGAGGCCGCCGACGGCGTCAGCGCCGTTTTTTTCCTTGATCGCCCGGATCCGCCCGGCTATATAGGCAATCGCCTCATCCCACGTGGCCTCTTCGAATTCACCGTTCCGCTTGATGAGGGGTTTCGTCAGGCGGTCCTTGCTGTTGACGAATTTGTACCCGAACCGGCCCTTGACGCAGAGCCAGCCTTCGTTCCACGTATCCGGCTTCGAGGTGATGCGGATGATCTCGTTGTCTTTCACATGGGCGGTTATGTTGCAGCCTGTGCCGCAGTAGGCACAGACCGTATCGACGTTCTTAACGTCCTGGTACCTTCCCTTGCGCGTCCATTGCTTGCCGGTCAGAGCACCGGTGGGGCAGACAGATACGCACTGGCCGCAGAATTCGCAGTCGAGGTCTTCCTCGTAGTTCGTGCAGATCTTGGACTTGAAACCGCGGTAGCCGAAATCGATCGCCTCCACACCCTGGACCTCGTTGCACACCTTTACGCACCTGCCGCAGAGGATGCATTTTTCAAGCTCGCGCTCAATGAAGGCGTTGCCGTCCCGTTTTTGATAGATCCTTCTTTCGCCGGGGTATTCGACGCCGCGCACGTTGTAGGTGTAGGCAAGCTCCTGCAGCGCGCAGTTGCCCGTGGCCTCGCACACCATGCAATCGTTGGGATGATCGGAGATGATCAGTTCGAGGACGAGTTTTCGCATGTCCTCGATCTGCGGTGTCGACGTCGTGACCTCCATGCCTTCCGTGACGGGCGTCGTACAGGAGGCCACGGGCCGGGGGATCCCCTTCACCTCGACAATGCAAAGCCGGCACCCGCCGGACGGGGTCAGCTTGGGGTGGTTGCAGAGCGTCGGTATGTAAATATGGTGTTTTCTGGCTGCATCCAGAATCGTCGTGTTGTCCGGTACGGTAAGCTCTCGATTATTGATGGTTATCCGGGGCATGGTTAATCCCTTTCTACCGAATTGAACTTGCAAACGTCAAAACAGGAGCCGCACTTGATGCACTTGCTCTGATCGATCTTGTGGGGAACCTTTTTCGCCCCCGTGATAGCTCCGGACGGGCATGCCCGCAGACAGGCGCCGCAGGCCTTGCACATCTCCTCATTGATGGAATAGGTGAGCAGGTTCTTGCAGACCTTCGCGGGGCACTTCTTGTCCTTGATATGGGCTTCGAATTCCTCACGGAAATATTTTATCGTGCTGAGTATCGGGTTGGGCGCCGTCTGGCCGAGGCCGCAGAGCGCCGTGGATTTTATGCCGGCGGAGAGTTTTTCGAGCCGCTCTATGTCGTTGCTCCTGCCGTGGCCGCTGGTGATCCGCTCGAGTGTCTCCAACAGTCTCTTGGTCCCGACCCGGCAGGGAACGCACTTGCCGCAGGACTCCGCCTGGGTGAACTGGGTAAAATATTTCGCCATGCTCACCATGCAGTCGTCCTCGTCGACAACGATCATCCCGCCCGAGCCGACGATGGAACCGACCTTGGCGAGGGACTCGTAATCCACGTTCAGATCCAGCATGCTGGCAGGTATGCAGCCTCCCGAGGGGCCGCCGGTCTGAACGGCTTTCAGGGGTTTGCCGCTTTCAATGCCTCCGCCGATGTCCTCAATGATCTCCCGGAGCGTGATGCCCATTGGGATCTCGATGAGGCCGGGGTTCTTGATCTTGCCGGTAAGCGCGAAGACCTTGGTTCCCTTTGATTTCTCCGTGCCATATGAGGCATACCAGCCGCATCCGCGCTGGATTATGTAAGGGATGTTGGCGAGGGTTTCCACATTGTTGATGACGGTGGGCAACTGCCACAGCCCCCGGTTAACGGGAAAGGGGGGTTTGGCGCGCGGCGTGCCCCGCTGGCCTTCAATGGACGCGATGAGTGCCGTCTCTTCGCCGCAGACAAAGGCCCCCGCGCCTAGTTTGATCTTAATCTCGAAATCAAAGGGGGAACCGAAAATGTTGTTTCCAAGGTATCCCCGGGCGGTTGCCTGGGCCAAGGCGCGTTTCAAGCGCTCAACGGCAAGGGGATATTCGGCCCTGATGTACACGTAGCCGTGGTTTGCACCAAGTGCATAGGCGCCGATGATCATGCCTTCGATAACGGTGTGCGGATTGCCTTCGATAACGGCGCGGTCCATAAACGCACCGGGGTCGCCTTCATCGGCATTGCAGACGATGTACTTGGTTGTGCCGGGCGCTTTTCTCCCCAGTTCCCACTTCAGTCCGGTAGGGAACCCCGCTCCGCCGCGTCCACGCAATCCTGACTGTTTTATT
>Ga0187771_10002652_pt1 | contig 12372 bp, 10 predicted proteins | sample 0116_SJ02_MP15_1_FD_133139 | JGI IMG/M metagenome (GOLD analysis project Ga0187771, IMG submission 133139) | Tropical peat soil microbial communities from peatlands in Department of Meta, Colombia - 0116_SJ02_MP15_10_MG | ecosystem: Environmental > Terrestrial > Soil > Wetlands > Peat | place... | reverse complement strand
GCAGAGCTCTGCCTACTCGTCATGCTATTCACAGCTCAAGCCGCAGTCAACACACACAAACAAGGTAAATCAAGAAGCATCAGACACTTCGCAAACTAATTTCGGAACAGGCATGCGCGCGACTATTTGTTGCAACCATACAGCGCGCTTGTCCCGAAATTGGTTAATGTTTATTTTCACGTTGCGTAACTGTTAGCATAAAACCTAGGACATGATTGCTTTAAGAAAGGGCGCGCTTCCATTATCTTCCGCCATAGTGATGCGCTACCAGGGTAATGTCTCTGCCGTCAACCTTGCCGTCTTCGTTGATGTCGACCAATGGGTTCCAGGCTGGACTTGCTGGTTCGCCTGGGTAGTCGAAGTTGGGACCATGTGAGCCGAACGCCTTAGCCACTATTGTGATGTCTCTGCCGTCGCACTTTCCGTCAAAGTTCACGTCGTAAAACTGGTATATTGGGGCTCCGGGTGCAGCAGATTGTGGTGGCACCGTTGGGACTGCGTCGTTGCCATACCTTGAATTGTCAGGATAGTTCCCTCTGGACAAGTAGTCGAAACGCCAATACCCTACTAAGTTAGGGGATGCAGCAGTGCCGTTGGGCTCTGTTCTATCCCACCATTGTTGTATCTCCGATTGCGTTCTGGAGACATTCCATAATCGCACTTCATCAAGAAGCCCAAGGTAGGGACTGCCGCCGGGAGATTGTGTGCCTATATTCAGCGAAGGTGCAGAATAGGTTATAGGCCCACTAGAATTATAATAAGAATCAACGCTTCCGTTCACGTAGAACACTAGGTTATTTTCAGCCAATTTAGGATCATAAGTTACTGCTATGTAATACCAGGAATCATTATACCAATTTTGCCTCTCTGTGGTAAAGATCGTCCGCCCTGAATCAATCCAGAAGTTCAGCTTTCCCGTAGTGTAATCGAATCCTAAGTACCATCCTCCCTGCGCCCCTAATGGTCGCAGACAGGCTATGGTTCCCCAAGTGTACCCGTATTTTGCGTAATATTCGCTGTTTAGTTGAATATCGTATAGAGGTTTGAACCAAGCTTCAACGGTTAGGTTTTGTGTTTGGTAGATCGTATGTTCACCGCAGTTTACTTCTTGATTTGCTACGGTGAAATTTAGACACTGGTTCCCGTAATAGCCAAAGACTGGGTTGTACTCATCCGCTTTGACGCAGGGAAGAGGAAAAGTCCATAAGCATTGCGTCGGCAGAGACAGTGTTAGCAACAAAACTGCAAATAGAATAGTCGCTTTTGCTATCGTTTTCAAAACAGGTTCACCTTATATTGGCGGTATTTTTTCCTACATTGACATATAAGACTTATGGAAGCATCTTCTGTAGCAAACGCTGACTAGGCGCGTAAGGGATTAGCGCGCTTGATTATCCATGCTCGTAAACAAAAGCATCAACCAAAATCACACTCTACTCAACTCTGTCTGCTCTTCTTCATGTTATCGTTTCGCCACACGCCTTTTAATGGTTCAAAGCGAGAATCATTTTAGGCTTGAGGTGTCTTGCATTCGTGCATTTATGGCGAGTTCTTTTGCCCAGTTTCTGATTTCATCCCAGTTTCTAAGGTCGTACACGCCGGGTCGTACTTCCTCGAAGCCGTCCTTCTCAAGCTGCGGTTTGAGAAACCCCATTGTTCTCCTGTACAGAAAGTTCATCTTGTTGTAGTCGATTACGCCGCCGAAGAAGCCCAGTGCAATCGGGTGCAAGTTGTACTTTGCCACTTGGTCTTCTAGAGCAGCCTTTCGCATCTTCGCCACATCATCCGTCTTTCCTTCACGCTCGGAGACAGTCTTCATGGATGACACAAAGAGGGCGAGCTTCTTCTGTTCCAGCTCATTGTGAAATCTGTTAAGGAAACCATCTGCTTCACTGGTCCATTTGCCCATTTGCATCCCGCTACCGACGACTACGAGCTGATACTCGGATATGTCCTTGACCTTCTCTTCTTTCGCGTTGACAACTCTGACCTCAAAGCCTTCTTCACGGAGTATCTTTGCTATCTCCTCCGAGGTTCCTGCAGTCGCACCGTACCGAGTAGCGTACACGATCAAGACTTTCATTGGATCTCGAGTGAAGACTGAAAACTCAGCTTAATAAGCCTAGAAGTACGGCGAACGCCTCTGATAACATGGATTGTGGCTCGCCAAGTTTGGACCTAAGGGCGGGATGTCGCGGCCTTGTTTCTGACATAGGTCTTAGAATTCGAAGTACATGACCCATAACCTATAATGTCGTTTAGGTACTTAGAAGCGTTAGTCTTGTTGTGTTCATTGTTGTTTTAATGAATGACGAGAGGGTAAATAGGTAGATGCCCGAAGGAGGCTTCACTCTTACTCACACAATCACACGCAGCGTGCGCTTGAAGTTTCAAAGAACAGATCTTAGTTTAAACGTTCTTATCCTAGTCCAATAACTGCTTGTAGCGCGTTGAAGGACAGATGAAATATGGACTGCGCTGAAGTCTTAGAAAGACTAAGATCGATGGGTAACCCAGACAATGTGAAAGGAATGGGTAGGTTCGGGATAAGTGTGAAGAACACTTTTGGCGTGTCGATGCCTGAACTTAGGAAACTGGCTAGGAAAATTGGTAAACATCATGATCTTGCTCAAGGGTTGTGGAAGTCTGGAATACATGAAGCGAGAATAGTTGCAGGAATTATCGACGAACCGGGTTCGGTTACTGAGAAACAGATGGATGCTTGGGTGAAAGATTTCGACTCTTGGGACGTATGTGATCAAGTATGCATGAATCTTTTTGACAAGACTTCTTTTGCTTACAAGAAAGCAGTCGAGTGGAGTTCAAGAAATGAAGAGTTCGTGAAAAGAGCCTCGTTTGCTTTGATGGCTTCGTTAGCAGTTCATGATAAAAAAGCAGAGGATGAAGCTTTCCTGAAACTGCTGCCCCTAATCAAAAGAGAGTCAACAGACGAAAGGAATTTCGTAAGGAAAGCCGTCAACTGGGCGCTGAGACAAATCGGAAAAAGAAACAAAAAGCTTCTCAGAGAAGCAATTAGAACAGCCAAGGAAATTCAAGCGTTAGAATCGAAGAGCGCAAAATGGATTGCTTCAGACGCATTGCGAGAATTCAAGTCAAAGCAGCTGTGAACCTACGAGTGAGATAATTCTGATTTATTCTGCTTCAGAAGATGACATCCGGTGCTGAGATACCGGTTGGACAAGCGAATCTTTAAGGGCTATTTGAATGATTGTTTAAAGTCCTTTCCGTCCCATTTTGGCTATTGCAACCTTTCACTTAGGTAAACAAGGGCGTTACGGTTGTCGTGTCAATTGTTGTGTTGATGAAGCACAAGAGAGTAATTGTGTAAACGCCCGAGTCGAGGTTCTTTTCGCAAAATAAGCTCAAAGAAAGGCGATTAACCATTTAATAGTTATATGACTACTTCGACTTGACTACCCTTAGACGTTTCAACCGAGGGTAAACGGTTTGAGCATGGCAAAACTCCATGAAATAAACTTTAGTAGGTTAAGGTTTACTTAATGACCGACGGCGTTTCGTGCGCTCTTGCGAATCCATTGGTCAAGACTCAAACAGCATCACGCCACATTAGGAATAAGTAAAGCGCTAAAGTTCTCTAAGGCCGAGTAGCTGGTAACGGACTAAACAAAGAAAGGTAAAGCTTGAGCGTAAGCAGATCATAACTGAAAACGCCAAGTTATCGATGAACCGTTTAAGGTAAATGAAAGCTAAACGATTTCTGTCCACCGATGCCGTGACAGGTAAATGCGCGCTTCCGCATAGTGCGCGGCGGACACATAGAACATTCTTTCACAAGTCTTATAAAGACTCCAAATCAGACTCACTATCCAAGGGAGAAGGAATAGTGAAAAAACTGTTTTCACTCTTGATCATAGCGCTATTGGCCTTGAGCGTGCTATTAGTGACAGTGAAGGTTCCGCCTGGACATGCGGCCACCGAGGATGTATTCGTAACAGGCATAACCAGCGCATACACATTGAACAGCCCCTACGTCAGATGGCACGGAGCGATCAATTATACAAACACCGGTAGCCTTCCAGAAAACGCAACAGTTTTCCTTGAGGCAGTGCCATCGTCAAATCCTAATATAGAGTATACCTTATGGTCGATAGCGTTTGACAGTATCTCTAACCCCCCTATACCCCCTACGGGCTCGGGGGTATGGGAATATTGGTGGTTCGCGATACCTAATGCGACGGGATGTAACAGGCCCGGTCACTACCACCTCAGGGCGGTAATCTACCCGAGCGATGGATACGATCCTTCGAAGAATACGTATGACAACGGACCAGACATAGAACTTCGAGGAGGAGGCTGCTGCATAGTAGTAGCTGGAAACGCTTGGCATCAGGACAATTATACGTTTGATAATTTGGCTAGCTTAGCTTACAGGACACTTCGATCGGTTGGTTATCGACCGAGCGATATTTGCTACATGAACGATCCGGGATTTTTTTCGGAAGATTCAGATAATGACGGTATATATGATGTGAGTTGCGCGTCTTCATTTGCAAACTTAGAATGGGCTATTGATGGTTGGGCAAAGTTGAAGTGTTCTCCGATGGACCCCCTGACGATATACCTTGTAGATCATGGTGTAGGTCCTGACGAAAACGGTCATTATGTAGGGTTTGCTGTAAACTGGGACTACGGTGCAGCCGATATTCTTAACGCATCCCAACTTGGCATTTGGCTCGATGACCTTCAAAACGCAACTGGTTGCGTGGTAAATGTTATTGTGGATTGCTGTGGATCCGCGATTTTCCAAGTACTTGCAAGACCTGACAGAATAATCGTTACCTCAACTAATGGCGAATACGCTGAAGGAGGCGGAGCCTTCGGACCTCCCTTTTGGGATGGAATATCCTCCGGGGGCAGTATTAAAGCCGCATGGATGCATGCCTCAGAAATGATGGAACGGAACGCACCGGATTGCGTACCTTGGCTGAATGACAGCACTGAATACTTTTCCTTTGCCTACACTATGTACATTCATGGACCGGGCAGTGATGAATTTCATCCGCATTTACCAGAATTTTCGCATCCGTATTCCCCACCATTTTGGTGCATAAAAATACCCCCTACGCCTCAACATTATTCACCCAATTCAGACGTAACCCTCTGGGCAAAGATTGGGAACTCGACGAACCTTCGCAACGTGACCGCGTGGATAGTGCCCCCCGACATGAATGAGAATAACCCGACTGGTGGAAATCTTACTCTTCCAGGTCCAGAGTATTTTGAAATGGTGGATGTGGAAGGGAATGGAAACTGGACGGTTACTGTGCCTGTTTCTTACTTCAGAGCGTATTATTCGGGGCCATGCAACTTCACTTTTTTCATTGTCGCTTATGACAAGGACGGTGATATTGGAGTTTGCGGTTCTGGGATGTTGAAGTTTACTAATTCAGAAGAGCCTGTACCTGACGTTGTTCCCCCGGTCGTCTCCATCTGGCAGCCCTCAGAGGGTAGTATAATAGGGGGGAACGTTACGCTGAACGGGACTGCTACGGACGATACTTGCCTGGATAGGATCGAAGTTTTCTCTAATGGCACTTTAATGGGCACCTACAATGCTTCGCAAACATCCACTTCATTTTTTGAATTTAACATAGACACGACCGCTCTCCCGAACGGGAACGCGACTTTCCTAGTCAAAGCGTATGATACGGCAGGCAACTCAGGCAATGAAACACTAAATGTTCTAGTTCAGAATGGACTACACGGCGCCAAGATTCTAGGCGACATAAACGGCGACGGCAAAGTGGATGGCAGAGACATAACGATGGCGGCATGGGGCTTTGGAACGAGGCCTGGAGATCCGAGGTGGAACCCAGACTGTGATATTAACGGCGACAACAAGGTTGACGGCAGAGACATTACGCTAATCGCTAGAAACTTCGGAAAATAACTGCTCTCAGTAAGCCTCTATCATCTTGTTTGCATGTGCGATAAAACTCGAGTTTAACACCACAGTTAGGACAAAATTCTGGCAGACCTATCTTTATACGGTAGCTCGGTGATTTGGATGAAAGGCTTACCTGAGAATCATACGAGTTTGTCTCCACATCGGTCATAGCGCGCAGGGCGCAGAGTAGAGTATAAGTGACTTGTCCAGGTTGCGTCATGGTTAAGGAGGATAGATATTTGCCTAGCCCCTAGGCAACGCAGGTTCATTATCTTGGGCTGATAGTCTTCTTTCTCGTCGGTGACTCTTCAGCGTAATTGCTCTGCACTCCTCGAAAAATGAGCAACCATACCCTGCCTCTCTTTCTGTCTGTTCTTACGCTTGTTCCGGCTGTGCCCGGCTTATTCAAGCTTGATGAAACGTTCTATCCTGGACCATTCAGTCTTATCTGAGTTGAGCACGCGGCAACTTGTGAAAACGGTATCCTGCTCTGGTGTCAGCGCATTGCCCGTGATCAGCTTCGTCAACATGTCATTAATGAGGCCCGCTAGAAGAGTTCAATCCAGATTCCGTTCGGATCCTCTATGTATGCCCATCTGCTGTTGTCTGCTTTCACGTTCAGGACAGTTTCGTACCCTGCTTTTCGGGCCTCTTCGAGGGCTTTGTCTAGATCGTCGACTTTGAAGGCTAGATGGTCCAGCCCTTCACCGACGACGTACTTCGTATTGTAGGGACTGTCGCCCTCATAGTGGTTCAGTTCCAAGACAAAACCGTCCTTCTCGCTCTGCAGGCCCACGGTTTCCCCCTTGGTCTCTCCTATCTTGCCGCGACCAGTAATCTTCATACCCAATATCTCTGTGTAGAACTCGATTGATCTTTGAAGATTTACCACTCTTATTCCAACGTAGGTGAATTTGGACTTCATGAGCATCGCGTTAACCTTTGAAAAGCCTTCATATATTGTTGCCTGAAGAGCAGAGTTTTTTCGTGTCTCGGAAAGTTGCAGTTTGACGCTTGAAGCGAAAGCTGTACTGGAAATAGTGGGCCGCACGACCAGGGCAAAAGATTTTTCTAATCCTAGCCCAACCATACGGAGATCATGCCCAAACAGTGTGATGCTTGGTGATGCGGTGAAGTTTGAGACGAGCTTCGCGGAAGTGATTCAGCGCACACACAACGTGAAGAGTTTTAGGTTTCCCCGACCGCCTTCATTCAGCTACAAGGCGGGACAGTTTATGTTTGTTGCTGTGAAAGGCGGGCAGGAGCTTCTGAAGAAGCCGTTCTCAATTTCGAGCAGCCCGACTGAACCGGAATTTATAGAGTTCACGAAGAAGCTGACGGATCATCCTTTTTCGATCGCGCTGATGAACACGAAGGTCGGTGAGTGGGCCAGCTTAGACGGTCCCTACGGCAGTTTCACGTTCGAAGGCGAGTTTGAGGACGTGGGCATGCTGTCGGGCGGAGTCGGAATCACGCCGTTGAGAAGCATTTGCAAGTACTGCACTGACACGTTTTCGAAAGCAAAGATTACGCTCATTTATGGCAACCGAACCGAGGAGGATATAGTCTTTCACAAGGAACTTCAGGAGATGCAGAGGCAGAACAAGAACCTTAAGGTGGTCTTCACGGTCGACGATGCGAGACCCGGTTGGAATGGGAAGATCGGAGTGATTGATGAAGCCATGATTAAGAATGAGATGCCGAACTATCTGAAAACTGTTTTCTACGTGTGTGGTCCCCCAGCAATGGTTGTCGCAATACTAGAACTTCTCGGAAAGCTGGGAATACCTAGAAGTCAGGTGAAGGTTGAAAGCTTTCAGGGCTACTGACAATACTCCTGCAAGCGGAGCCGAACTGAAGCCTTTCATGCAGGGTCATGATTGTTAGAGATCATGAAAATATTAAGGTAATACCCTTGAAGATATTAAGGTGAAAGGCCAGGTTCAAGTGTTTCCGGAGTCCTGAGCTCGGGCAAGGGATGCGGCACTCAAAATAGACTTAGAAGCCACTGACTGCCGAAAACCGTTAGGGCTGAGTTCTGTCATTGGACGGTTCTTTGCGAATTCTGGCTGTAATGCAAGGTTTATTAGCCCTGATAATTGAACTAACTAGTCGGTGCGTTTTCCGTTGAAGAGCAAGGAGGAGACAAAGAACAAACTGCTATCAGAGTTAATAAAAGGGGCAAGAAGGAGCGACAGAGACCTCGCCAGGTCCGTAAGAACCTCTCAACCGACAGTGAGCCGCAAGAGAGCGGCCTTAGAAAGAGAAGGCCTTGTGCAAGAGTACACAGTCATACCCAACCTCCAGAAGATGGGCTATGAAATACTCGCCATCACCTTCCTTAGTTTCCGACAACCGCCGAAGCCTGAAATAATAGAAAGAGCAAAGATATGGACCGGAAAGCAGCATTCTGTGGTTTTCGCCGCTGATGGTGAAGGCCTTGGTATGAACAGTATCATGGTTTCAGCTCATAAGGATTATTCGAGTTTCTCGGAAATGCTCACGCAGCTGAGGAGAGACTGGCACGAGAGCCTTAAGGACGTGGAGAGCTTCAGGATCTGCGTAGACAGACCTGAGCATTTCATAAAACGTTTCTCTTTCCGCCACCTGCTAGAAAAGGAATAACTCTCAAGGGGGAGGCGGAGGCTACTGTTTTCTCAGGCCGTGTTTACGCCTGCGCCTTGTCAACGCATAGTACACGATGAGGACTGACGGAATAATTGCGATGGCTGTGATGCTGAGCGGTCTGATTATGGCCACGGCTTCCGACCAATGGATCCCAGCGTAAAAACCTGCATAAGCCAAGGTTGTGTTCCAGACTAAGCAGCCTAGACCAGTGTACAATAGAAACTTGGCCAGGCGCATTCGCACGACTCCAGCTGGAAAAGAGATGAGCGTCCTGAAGACGGGAATCAGCCTGCTTCCGAAAACTGCGAGCGTACCGTAAGCGTCGAACCATTTTACGACCGATTCAAGCTGACTCTCTTTCACAGAAAGGATTCTGAGTTTCTTGACGCCTTCAAGCCCCAGTAGGCTGCCTAGATAATAGTCGATAAGTGAGCCTATCAGGCCGGCTAAAGTCGCGAAGACGATGACAAGCCAAAGGTCTAGATGCCCCTTCGACGCGAGATAGCCTGAGAAAGGAAGTATGACCTCGCTCGGAATGGGAAGCGAACTGCTTTCTAGAATCATGAGGACGAAGACTCCGTAATAGCCCGAAGCAGTAATTATGCTCAAAGAACCATCCACGATGTATGAGAAAATGCTGGTCAGTGGGGGCAAATTGACTGGAGCGCCCTCTACCAGAGCATCCTCAATGACATCGCCTACTGCCACTAACAGGACCAGCGCAATAATCGTCACGATCAACGCTGCAGCTATTACTTTGCTCCTTTGAGGGATCATTGCTCGTTCGCGTGATTTGGACATTCTTGCACCATTCACTGCGCTTCTTCAGTTTCAACGATTACGAGGGCGGTTATTAAAGCTAAGATACGTGAGGTCATGTTTAGCAATCGAGAACTTTCAAAACACTTTCGAGATAAGCAAGCCATTTGGCGCGTCAGACCACGACTTTTGTAGTGTCATCGTGATACTACTGCTTATGCAATGTAGGCATGACCTCGCTGATTATGACTATGGCGAGCTCAGGATGAAGCATTTATGCCAGAAAAAAGGAGGGAAATCGTTGTCTACCTTTGCCTTTTCCTATTGAAGACTAGAACAGCGACCATGCTACCTGCCAGGAGCAAAGAGAGCATTGTTGCAGATCCGAATTCTGGGATGGCACCAGTGGGCACCACTTGAAAATATCCCCACATAGCAGCGTGATAGACGCAGTAGTACTTGTACGTTCCCACGGTGTTCGTCGCAGTAAACTTGAAGCTCTGGGTAGCAGTAAAGTCAGGCGACTTCGGATCCCCTGAGCTGGGCGATGAATGGTTAGTGTAGCTGACGAAAAAGTTGTGATCTAGCCCATCACTGCTTATCAGAGTCAGGTTGACAGCGTCGCCCTGCTCGACCCTCATCGTCGGGCCAGGGCTTGTTATGCTCGATGCAGTGAAACCCCATCCGCCGAGAGCCTTTCCATAAAGAGTGAAAGAGCGCACAGTCGCTGCCCTTGTGGCAAGAATCTGCGTAGCCGAAACAACAATCATTAGAAAGACTAATGCCGCCAGGAAGAACCACTTCAGTTTCATACCGATCACACTTCATATTGTCGAACGCGGTTAGTTTCTTCTCCACAAGCTTTCCTTAAAAGCTATTCCCAACTACCCCTTGCTGAAACGGACGAAGATTCATTCCTACACCTCTTCAACGAACGTCTACATTCTTTTTTCTCAGCTCTTTTTTCAAGGCTTCAGCTTTTTCCGTCATTCCCTGCTTCTCAAAGAACGAAATAGCCTTCTGTGAATCCTTTTTCGCTGCTGCAGCGTTGCCCTTGGCACTGTTGTGCTTGGCCTTCAATTCGTAGGCTGATGCAACACCCACCCAGTTTCCGATTTCTTCAAGCAGCTTAACGGCTTCGTCCAGTCTCTGCTCGGCGAGGGTCCATTTGCCCTGCTTGCCGTAGAGTCCACCTAGATTAAGAAGCGTCCAACCGTAACCTTGTTTGCTGTCATAATCGATGCCCTTGCTGAAGGAAGATAGAGCTTCTGTTAACAGCTTTTCCCCTTCCTCAAGTCTGCCGGTTGATCCATAGAAGACGCCGACGCCCAGTTTGGCTCTAGCGATGACTAACGAATTGCACGATTGTTCAGCCTCTTTAAGCGCTTTGTGCATTAGTCGCTCACCTGGTTCTGTTTTTTCAGTTTGCAGCAAGACGCCGGCTTTTCTCATGAGCAAGTAGGCTATCATCGCCTTCTTTTCTTTATTTTCGTGATGGTTTGCTGGAGAAGATGCTTCAACTTCTGCTAAGAGTTTGTCGTAAGCCCTGAGGGCCTTCTCGAGCTGCCCTTTCATTTCCCATGATAAAGCCTGTTCGTCCACTTTTTCCTCGAACTCTTTAAAGTTCAGGGTTCTTGGCATTCGAGGTTCTCCTTTCAATATGCGACATTGCGTTCGCGAGTTCTGACGGAATGTAATTGGTTTTATGTAAATTAAGGTTCTGTTACCTTGTCGTCTGCTAGATCTCCTTGTTTCTCTTCGTCTGCTCTAATTTCGTTGGTTCTGGTACATCTTCGGGTGATTGTTCTTCTTGTAACGAATCGGGTGATGGATCTGTTCTGATTGATTGAGGGACATGGCGCTTTTGATTAGGAGTCACACAGGCTCACTTCTGTCGCTATGGCATCATCCCGCTATTTCTATCCTACGATGGTCCTTGATAGGTGCTGGGAGGTTGAGAAGAGGTCCAAGGTTGAATTGGCAGAAACGTTCCAAGTAAAAAGGCTTGGATGGATGCATAACAAAGCTGGGGTTGATCCAGAAAGAGGTCGTGGCCAGCATCTTGGAAATACAGCAATGTGGAGTTGGGCAGGGTTGTCTTGTATTGCCAAGTAGGTGCCCAGCTGACAAAGTTGTGGGATCCTGTCATAATGAGCGTCGGCGTGGGGTCTGAGGACAGTATGGTGCGCGGATTGACCTTCGGATGAATCGACGCGCCTATATCGCCTGCGAAGACCGAATCATAAAAACCGTTGCCGTTGAGCGAGGCCCATTGATTAGGGATATGGGAAGGGTCGTACACACATCCTGGTGAAGACAATAGCGTGACGGTGTTGTCGAAGGCATCTGCTTCCTGATTAGAAACCAAGCTCAGAGCTGCTTTCGGATTAATCATTGCGAGCTGCAACCACAGCTCGATGTTTAGCGATGAGAACATCTGGTTCACTTGTTGCTTTGCAGTGTCATTAAGGAAATAAGTGTCGTCGGCGAAATTGGGCCACTCGAACCAATTGATGGGTGCTGGCGACATGAAAATGGCTTTGGCCACATTTTGGGGATATGCAGCCATGTAATTGGCTACGAGAGTGCCTCCCCAGGAAAATCCCAGCAGGATCATTTGTTGGGCCCCAATCTGCGCTCTGATCGCTTCTAAATCAGCAACATGCCGCGCCAAAGTATATTGTGCTGGGTCAGCTAAGCGCGCGGATAGACCGGCGCCGATTTGATCATAAATGTATACGTTGTATCCCAACTGAGCAACCTGTCCAAAGAACTGTGTCACTGTCGCGTCTGCGGCATCTTCATCGCCTGGGCCGCCTCCCACAAAGATAAACGGTGTTGCTTTAGCTGCCCCCTGTGCAGGGATTTCAAGGTAGGCAATGTGTGATCCTGTGCTCAAATTCCAGTATTTGACACCGGCAGGGACAGTTGGAAGTTGCCGGGCAGCAACGGTGCTGGGCCATGGCGCTAAGATAGTCAACGAAAAGACAAGTGCCAGCAAGAGCATTGCAGCTACCCCCACGCCGAGGGCACCGAGGGTAACTCTGCGAGGCTTT